>Ga0207684_10006344_pt1 | contig 10783 bp, 9 predicted proteins | sample KBSK5501metaG_FD_184342 | JGI IMG/M metagenome (GOLD analysis project Ga0207684, IMG submission 184342) | Corn, switchgrass and miscanthus rhizosphere microbial communities from Kellogg Biological Station, Michigan, USA - KBS K5-50-1 metaG... | ecosystem: Host-associated > Plants > Roots >... | reverse complement strand
GGTCATCTCGGGGTGCGCGTCCAGTAGCGGAAAACGCCCGAATCAGGTAAAACTCCCGGCTCCTTCGGGGCGTAGCGCAGCCTGGTAGCGCACTCGGTTCGGGACCGAGTGGTCGGAGGTTCAAATCCTCTCGCCCCGACCAATCTTTTCGGTAGTCCGCGCCTCGCCAAGACCAATCTTTTCCGCGACCGGCGCGGGGACGCCGACCGGCAGATACGGGTCTTTCCGCTGGACCAGGGCGTTCAAGCGGGTCCGGTCCGGGGCGAGCAGGGCGTTGATGCCCTCCGGGCTCACGTGGGCGACGATGATCTGGCCGACCTCGTCGTGGACGTCGCTGAAGAGGCCGTGCGACTTCATCTTCTGCGCCTGGTAACGGTTGTCGTCGGTCGGGCTGACGAAGTGGACCGACCAGACCTTGTAGCGATGGATCAGGAAGAGGTGGTTCAGCGTCATCAGGCGCTTCTTGCGCAGGGCGGTGTCGAAGGTGTTCTGGTCGCGAATCGAGAGGATGTTCCGCCCCCTCCGATCCACGATCACGGTGAAGACCACGTTCGCGACCTTCTCCCCGCCGGGAGTGGAGAGGAGGAGCTCCAGGAGCTCCGAGCCCGCCGTGTGCGGCCGCAGGCCGACTCGCAGAGAGCCCGGGAGCTGATGGTGCTTCATCCACATCGCGAGCCACTCCTCGAGCAGCTTCGTCGGCACTTCGGTCTGGACCAGGTGCTGGTGCTGCGTCGAGCCCTTGCCCATCGCCTTGGTGGCCGCGGTGCCGCCCGAGGAGGCGATGAGCGCCGCATCCAGCCGCGGGCCTCCTACCAGCGTCTGCGGCGTCCGGTAGGGCGAATCAACCAGACGGAACTTCCGCTGCAGCCGGGCGAGCGACAACATGCCGTCCTGCTTGAGCGCGGTCGCGAACTCCTCGGCGGCCAGCCCGTCGATCTGATGTCCGCCGTAGGTGATGAAGTTGAAGACGAAGCCCAGCTTGCCGAGCTCCTCGGGGAATCGCCTCATCTCCTCGTCGCTCATTCCGGTCGTGTCCCAGTTGAAAGATGGCGACAGGTTGTACGCGAGCATTTTGGAGGGGAACTCCGCGTGGATGGCTTCTGCGAAACGCCGGGCATCCACCAGATCCGCGGTCTTGGTCTCCATCCACAGGAGGTCGGCGAACGGCGCGGCAGCCAGGGACTTGGCGATCGCGTACTCGATGCCGCCCTGGACCTGGTAGTAGCCCTCGGGAGTCTTCGAGACCTCGCAATCCCAGATGATGTTGATGCCCATCGACTTGGCCTTCGCCCGGGCGGCATGGAACGACGTTGCGCTCGCGAAGGCCAGCCACTCGTCGGCGCTCATGTCGAAGCGCTCGCCCTCGTTGGCGCGGAACTCGATCACGTCCGCGACCGCCTGGGGATAGCTCTTCAGGTTGGCCTCGGCCTGCCACGCGTCCAGGTAGTGCGTCTCGACTCCGTCCAGCATGGCCTCGACCGACGACCCGTCGGCCTCCCGGAACGCTTTTGCGCTGTCCTCGAGCACGCGCATCACGCCCGCCCGCACGAGCCAGGCGTTCGCCTCGTCGTACTCGGCCGCCGAGACCTTGAACAGCAGATGCCCTCGCATGTCGTCGATGCCGAGATCGCGGAGCTTCTTCAGGATGGCGAGCTGGCCGATCTTGTACGTCGGCAGCTCGACGTTGGTGGCGCCCAGGATGAACGGATGATCGCGCTCGTCCCCGCGTCCCTCCAGGAACGTGGCCGACTCGGCGTCGGTCCGGGCCACGAGGATGCCGGGCACCCTCATGACGTCGAGCTGAAAGCGTGCGGCGCTCAACCGCTTGATCTGCTCGTCCTCGGGGACGAGCACCTTGCCCCCCTGGTGCCCGCACTTCTTGGCGCCGGGCTTCTGGTCCTCGATGTGGTAGCCCGGGACTCCGACCTCGACGAACCGGCGGACGAGATTTCGGACGTGCGCGTCGCCGCCGTGACCCGTGTCGGCGTCGGCGATGATGAAGGGCCGATAGTCGATCTCGGCGGAGGCAACACGCTGCGCCTCGCTCATGTGCGAGCGCGCGAAGCGCTGGTTCCGGTCCGCCGTCAGCAGGGCGCGTACGATCAGCGCTGCCTCGTTGGGCACCTGGGAGAGTGGATAGCTGGCGAGGTCGGGTCCGGGGTCCTCCGTGACCGATCCCCTGGCCGACGTCGCCCACCCGCCGAGGTAGATGGCCTCGATGCCCATCCGCTTCAAGGCCACCGCCTGACCGGGCGAGTAAGGACCGAAAGTCGTGATCTGCTTGCGTTGGGCGAAGAGTTCGCGGAGACGGCCATAGAACTGCTCGGCTGCCGTTGCCGCCACGGTGTAGTCGGTCTGGATCGTGCCCCGCTGCTCGACCACCTGGCGCGCGGAATAGAGTCGCGTGATCCCATCGAAGCGCGGGCTGGAAAACCATCGAGCGGTCTCGGCGACTTCCGAATCGAATGAGCTCATGACAGGCTCCTGCTGCTGCGAATCAACGGGGAAACCGGCGTCTCGAAATCCAGGTTCTCGGTGATGCGGGTGCCATCCTTTGCGAATGTCTCCATGTACTGGCCGATGCGCTGCCGGGCCTCGTCCACATCGTGGATGTCGAGGTTGAGGTTGAGCAGATCGATGTACCAGGGCGCCTTGAATGGCGCCGCGACGTAAGTCCTCACGATCTCGCGGGCGATGGGCAGCGTCGTCGTCTTGGAGTCGTCGTGGACGTCCCGGTTGCTCGCCGCGAGGAGCTTGGCGTACTCCTCGTCGAGCAGGCGGTCGAAGAGATCGGCGGTCAAGGCGTCTCCCTTCGCGATGCCGGTCGACTCGTCGGCTTGCGAGAACGCGGCCGTCTTGTGCAGCCACTCCCAGAGGATGGAGAGCCGGATTTCCCCGGTCGCCATGTCCTCCATGAGGTAGAGGACGTCGTCGTCGCCGAAGAAGTCGGCGGGCTTCAACGCTGCCGCGGCGAACCCCTTGCCGAAGGCGTTGCCGTACTGCAGGGCCACGCTGACGAGGTCGCGCGCGCCGCGCACGGTGCGCGGCTCCGGCTCGAGCCGGACGAGGGAGTCGGCATCGGCGGCAGTGTAGGTGAGTGCGGGGAAGTCCCGGCCGCGCTGGTTGTCCTGCCCCTCCTTCTCCCAGACCGGCCGCACGATGTGCACCATCTTCCAGTGGGCGACCCATTTGCCGCTGGCGCCTTCGCGTTGCTCGCGCTCGGCGCCTGCGACGGCGCGCTTCATGCCGGCCTCCACGCCGCGCGCCGAGCCCACCGGGATGTTGGCCTCCATGCCGCCCTGCCACAGGGCGCGGCGACCGTTCTTGTCGGGAGTGTTGACGGCCCGCCGGACGCGGTCCTCGTAGCTCCGCATGTATCCGTAAGTCATCACGATGGCGTCGATGTTGGGATTGACGAACTCCGGGTCGGAGGCCATCGCGTCCGAGACGCTGTTGATGTAGTCCCAGCGGCCGGTGTTGAAGCCGACGAAATGCCGCCCGAGGGCCGCGCGGATCTCCATCAACTGGAAGGCGGCCTCGAGCTGCTCGACCAGCACGTAGACCTTGATCGCGCCGGCGGCCAGCGACAGATGCCGTTCGAGCGAGGCCAGTATTCGGTCCCAGAGCGCCGCTTCCTCGGCGGTCTGGATCTTCGGCAGGTAGAGGACGATCGAGGCGCCGGAGCCCTCGAGCCGCGCATGGTTGTTGACGACGTAGAGCACCAGGTCGACGATCGACGCGGAGAACCCGGTGCCATCGGCCCGGCGGACGTGCCGATCATCGAGGTGGAGCCCCCGCACGCGGAAGATCCTGGTCGTGAAGTCGAGCTGCTCTTTCCAGTTGTCGATGATCGGGCGTCCCAGGAACCCGCGGGCCCACTCGTTCATCTCGGCGGCGACACGCTGCGCCACTTTCAGGAAAACGGGGTCGCGAGCGATGGCGATCTTCAAGTTGCGTTGGTTGTCGAGGGACATCGTGGAAACCTGGCCGAGCGCGTCCTCTCCGTCGAACATCCACCCGTCCGCGCCGGAGAGGAGAGCGTAGGCCACGTTGCGGAGGCCCTGCTCCACGGACGCGTTGGGCCGGGTCGCCGGGCCCGTCCCCTGGATCCATTGCCGCGTGAGGTCGGCCGGGATCTCACCGCTCTCGAATTTGCCGTCGCGGGCGTCCTGGACGGAGATGTCGGTTCCGGCGATGGTGGTGGCGGGATCGAGGAACGCGATGCGCTGGCGATCACGCGCGCGCCGCGCCCGGCGTTCGACGCGGGCCGCCATGAGCACCCTTCGCTGCGCATCGAGTGGAGCGAGGGCGGCGAGCGCCGCCATCGCGTCCGGAGTGAAGACGTCACCGTAGGAGTGCAGGAGGCCGCCACGGACCTGGAGCGAGTGAGCGTCGCCTTGCCTGCCTCCGATCATCAGCGGGTCTCCCGATGCGAGGTCCGTGCAGGCGCACGGTCGAGGGGCCGGAGTCTACTCCGCGCGAGACGGACGCCGATTCGATCGCGGCCTCAGGTGGTATTCGCGCTGAAGTGGTTCGTTGAAGTCCCGGGGAAGAAACTCTTGACTTGCGCCTTATTTCCGCCCAAAATGCACCCGCATGAGGCCGATGGGCGCGCTCTGGATGGCCACGGAGCGGCCGCGGTGGTCCCTCGGCCTTAAATCATTCGGCAAAACGCCTGCTTCTCCTTAATTTGGACGGAAGGACACATGAACCTTACGAAGAGGCAGAAGGAAATCCTCGATTTCATCCGCGAGTACCGGGATGAGAACGGAATCTCGCCGACGCAACGGGAGATCCGGCTGCGTTTCCAGCTCTCCTCGTTCGGCACGGTCCAGAAGCACCTGAAGCGGCTCGAGGAGAAGGGCGCGCTCTCCCGTGAGTGGAACCGCAGCCGCGGCATCTCGCCGGCCGAGCCGAAATCCACTTCGCGGGAAGTCCCTCTCCTGGGCGCGGTCGCCGCGGGCCGGCCCATCGAGCCGTTTCCGGAGGAAGAGACGATCGAGGTTCCGGCGTCTCTCCTCGGAAGAGGGGACCATTTCGTGCTGCGGGTTCGGGGCGACTCGATGATCGACGACGGCATCCGCGACGGCGATTACGTGGTCGTCGCGAAGCGGTCGACCGCTCAGAACGGGCAGACGGTCGTCGCGCTCGTCCGAGGCGAAGCGACGCTCAAACGCTATTACGCGGACGGAAACCGTGTGCGCCTGCAGCCGGCAAACGTCTCGATGAAGCCTTTGACGGTGGATGTGCGCGACATCACCGTCCAGGGGGTCGTGACGGGCCTGATTCGGAACTATGGGGCTTAGATCGTTTGGTAAAATCGGGCCTAGCCGGCGACGTACCCAAGTGGGTTAAGGGAGAGGTCTGCAAAACCTTTATTCGGCGGTTCGAATCCGCCCGTCGCCTCCATCGAGAACCAGAGCCGGAAATCGGGAATCGGTAGTTCGATCATCGGGCTTCGTCCGGTGCCGGAATCTTTCGATTCCCGATTCCCGGTTTCCGATCCCCGTGCCCCCGAGCCGGAGTGGCGAAATTGGTAGACGCACGGGACTTAAAATCCCGAGGGCTGAAAGGCCCATGCCGGTTCGACTCCGGCCTCCGGCACCAGTGATGACGAGGAAACGATGAGCGGACTGGCCACGGAAACCCTTTCCGATTTCCAGGGGCGCATCGGCTACGAGTTTCGCGACGCGAGTCTCCTCGCGAGGGCGCTCACGCACAAATCCTTCACCAACGAGGACCGCGAGGCGAACTCGCCCAACAACGAGCGGATGGAGTTTCTCGGGGACGCGGTCCTCGGGTTCGTCGTCGGCGAGCTCATCTACCGTTTCTTTCCGGACCTCCAGGAGGGCGCGCTCTCGAAGATCAAGGCGCACCTCGTCTCCGCAACCACTCTCGCGGCGAAAGCGCGTGATCTCGGTCTCGGCAGATTTCTGCGGATGGGGGCCGGGGAGGCGCGCTCGGGGGGAGCCGAGAAGCTCTCTTTGATCGCCGACGCCTTCGAAGCGGTGATCGCCGCGATCTACCTGGACGGCGGTCTCCCGGCGGCGGCGGACTTCGTCCGGCGCGTCTTCGGTCCCGAGGTCGCGGGCATCGACATCGGGGATCTCTCGTTCCACGACTACAAGACCGCGCTCCAGGAGACCGCCCAGGCCCTCGGCCTGCCGCTTCCGGAGTACCGCGTGGTGAACGAGTTCGGTCCCGACCACGAAAAGGCGTTCGTGGTGGAGCTCTCGTGGGACGGCGCCTCCTTTTCGTCGGGCCGTGGCTCTTCCAAGCGCGAAGCGCAGCGGAAGGCGGCGAAGGAAGCCTTGAAGAAGCTGGGAAGGCTGCCGGCTTAACGCGTTCGGAACACCGCCGGGAACCCGCGGTTCAGGGCGCCTGGGAGAGCCGCTCGAGAAACTTTTCCGGGCTCTCGAATCCGACGAGGCGCAGGTCCTGCCTCTCCGTGCCCGCGGCATCGACGAAGATCACGGTCGGAACTCCGAGGATCGCGTACTTTTCGGCGAGCGCGATCGACTCGGGCGACGACATCTTCGTCATGTCCGCCTTGAGCAACGCCCGACGGCCGAGCGCTTCCCGGACGCGCGCGTCCGCGAACGTCTTCTTCTCGAGCTCCAGACACGGGAGGCACCATTCCGCGGAGAAGTCGATGATCGCGGGCCGTCCGGCGCCCACGGCTTCCGGCGCGTAGGGCTGCCAGCCCTTGAGCTCGTGCGGCACGAAGAAGAACGCGATTCCGAGGAGGAGCGCCGCCGCGCCGGCGCGGACCGGCCACGCCAGATTCAGCCGGGAGACGAGGATCGCCACGGCGCCGATCACGAGAACCGCGGGGAGCAGCCACCGTCCGGCAGGCGGCGGCACCACGCTCCGGAGAAAGTACGCCGCCATCGCGAGCAGCACCCAGCCGAAGACTTTCTTCACGCCGTCCATCCACTCCCCGGCGCGGGGCAGGCGCGACAGCCTCCCCGAGTACGCGGCGAGAAAAAGGTAGGGCAGACCCAGGCCGAGCGAGAGCGTGAAGAAAAAGAGGAAGCCCAGGAACGGATCCTGGCGGGAGGCAACGAATGCGAGCAGGCCGACGATAAAACCGCCGATGCACGGCGCCGCAACGACCCCGACGAAGAGTCCCATCCCGAACGCTCCGGCGCCGCCCGCGCGGGCGCCGGTTCGGTTCATGAGCGACGTCGGCATTCGGATCTCCCAGACGCCGAACATCGACAGCGCCATCGCGACGAGCGCGGCCGCGATCGCGGTCAACACCCACGGGTTCTGGAGCATCGAACCGAACAGGCGGCCCGACAGAGCAGCGCCGACCCCGAGCGCGGAGTACATCGTCGCCATGCCGAGCACGTAGAGCCCGGCGAGGCCGAACTGGCGTCCTTTCGATCCTTCCGCCTGGCCGCCGAAGTAACCGAGGGTCAGCGGAATGACCGGGTAGACGCAGGGAGTCAGGTTGAGCGCCAGCCCGCCCACGAAAATGGAGAGCAGGACGAGCGGCATTCCGTGCCGCTCCAGCATGTCGCCGAAGTCGCGGGACGCTCCGGCGGCGGCGGAGCCCCGGCGCGGCGTCCCCTTTTTCGGCAGCGGCACGGCCGAGGCGGGTCCGGCGTTTCCGGCGCCGACGACAGCGGAGGTCTCCGCCCGAAAGGAGACGGACGCGGGAGCAAGACAGCGCGTGTCGTTGCACGCCTGGTACTCGATCCGGCCCGAGATCGCGGCCGGCGGCCGGGAGGCGTCCCACAGGACCGGCACTTCGATGGCGAACGTTCCTTCGTAGACCGAGAGCGGGGACTCGGAGAAGCCGAACTTCTTCTGTATGCCGGCGGGATAGTGCGCCTCACCAAAAGTTACGCCGGTGAACGGCTCGAGCCGCGCCGCGGTCGCGATCAGGTAATCCTCGGAAGGCTTGTGGCTGTTCACGTGCCAGCCGGGCGAGAGCGTCGCCTGGAGGAGCAGGACTGCCCCTCCGGGGGCATGGATCTCGAAGCTCGGCGCGACGGTGACGATCGTCGAGGGCGCCGGGCTCCTCGATTCGTCCGACCGCGCCGCGGCGCACGCGGCGATCCCGAGCGCGGCGAGCGCCGCCGCGAGTCCGAACCGCTTCATGGAGTCTTGACGCGCTCCTCCAGCCCGTGGACGAGCTCGTTGACGCGGGAGATGTGCGGAGAGGTCGGATGTTCCTTCTGGAACTTCCGGAAGAGAGAGAGCGCCTCCGCCGGCCGGTTCTCGGCCAGAGGGATCTGTGCCCGGAAAAGCTCTCCCCGCTCCCGGCGCTCGCGGTCCTTGGTCGTCGCGAGCAGCCGTTGGATCGTCTCGCGCGACGTCGCGGGCTGACCGAGTTCGAGCTGGACGGCCGCTAGAAGCTCGAGCGCGTCTTCGCGCTGCGACGCCGGCGCCCCCGTGGCCGTGACGGCGCGCTTCAATCGGGGGAGCGCCGCCTGCGGGTCGAAGCGGCGATAGAGCTCGTTGCCCGTGTCGAGCGCTTCCTTCGCGGAGAGCTTCGCGATGTCCTGAGACTCGATCTGTCGCGCGAACTTCCGATAGCTTTCCACGTCCGCGTTCGCGTGCCGGAAGAAATCCCCCTGGTTGAAGAATCCGTTCATGAGAAAGACGAGGCGCCCTTCCGGCGTCGTGATCAGAATGGCTGGCGCGGCGTCGATGCCGTAGCGGCCGGCGAATTCCTTCCCCTCCGGCGATTCGAGGGAGAGCTTGACCGGCACCATCGGGACGAGCAAGGCCTCGAAGTCGAGGGCAGGGTAGAGGAGGCTGTCCATGCGCTGGCAGTTGCCGCACTCCTTCTTGACGAATTCGAAGAACGCGAACTTGTCCTCGCGTGCCGCCCTCTGGATCGCATCTTCCACGCTGGTCGCCCAGATCGCTTTGCCCGGGCCCATTCCGGAGCGCTCCGACATCCGCTGCGAGGAGTCCGACGGCGCCGTCGCGGCGCTCGCCGGGGGAACGGCGGCGGTTTTTTTTGAAGGGGTAGGGGCCGGCGCCTGCGGAACCGCCAGGGCCGCGAAGAGGACGACCGAAAAAAGAGAGCTCAAACGTACCTCCAGCGATGCTGTTGCGGAAACGGTCCCGCGGACTCCGGCATTCCCCGGGCGGGGTCGGAGAACGTGGTGCCCAGGGACGGAATTGAACCGCCGACACAGGGATTTTCAGTCCCTTGCTCTACCAACTGAGCTACCTGGGCGCGGCGCCGAATCGGGGCGGGCGAGTGTAGCGGAAAGAGAGCAGTGCCGCAACGGTGGCGGGCTCACGTCGTTAAGATTGCGCGGTGATCCTCAAGGTCGCAAAGCTCGGCGCGAAAGAGCTGCGGGTGCGGTCTCGAGAAGTGGACGTCAAGACGGTCTCCCGCGGCGACTATGAGCCGTTTCTGGCCGATCTCGAGCACACGATGCGCGAGTACGAGGGAACCGGAATTGCCGCGCCGCAGGTTTTTACTCCGCTGCGGATCCTTCTGTACGAAGTGAATCCGGAGACGCGGAAGCGCAAGGAGAAGAGCGTCCCGCTGACGGCTCTCTTCAACGCGACGTACGAGCCGATCGGCCCGGAGACCGAGGAGGATTCCGAAGGATGTCTCTCCGTCCCGTTTCTCTGGGGAGGCGTCGTCCCGCGGTACGAGACGATCCGCGTGCGCGCCCACGACCGCGCCGGCAAGAAGCTCGCGTTCGAAGCCTCCGGTTACCACGCTCGGGTGCTTCAGCACGAAATCGATCACCTGGACGGACTCGTGTATCTCGACCGGATGCCCGACATGAAGTCGCTGGCCTATACGGTGAAGTTCGGCTGATCCCGCGGGATCGGAATGTCTGTCATCCCGAGGGCGAAGCCCGAGGGATCCCTCGCTCGATACGACGGGATTCCTCGTTGCGCTCGAAATGACGTACCCACGCCTGTCATTCCGAGGAGCGGAGCGACGAGGAATCCCTCGGTGGTTAAGGGAAGGTTCCTCGCTGCACTCGGAATGACAGCGAGTTTGAGAGGTTCCTCGCTGCACTCGGAATGACACCGAAACGTCTTGTGAAAAATTTCACAAGAACGGCGCCGTGTGCGAGAATCCCGCCGCCATGCCCACCACCGGCAAGGGCGAACCGCTACCCGCTTATGACCCGAAGACCGCGGGGGGCGGCGCCGACTTCTTCACCACCCGGCTCGAGACGATGGTCGCCTGGGCTCGCGCGAACTCCCTCTGGCCGCTTCCCTTCGCCACGGCTTGCTGCGGTATCGAGTTCATGTCGGTCGTGTCGTCTCACTATGACCTCTCGCGCTTCGGGGCCGAGGTCGTGCGCTTCTCCCCGAGACAGGCGGATCTCCTGATCGTGGCGGGCACGGTTGTGGACAAGCTCGCGCCGACGCTCCGAAGGATCTACGACCAGATGCCGGAGCCCAAGTGGGTCATCTCGATGGGCGTCTGCGCGTCCTCCGGCGGCTTCTATCGCGCCTACCACGTCACGCAGGGGATCGACGAGATCGTGCCGGTGGACGTGTACGTGCCGGGCTGCCCGCCGACGCCCGAGGAGCTGATGTACGGGATCCTGGAGCTGCAACGCAAGATCCGCTCCGGAGAGATGTCGCGCGACGATCGCTCCGCCGCGGCGGCGGCCCGTTGAGCTCGGTCGAGACCGTCCCCTCGACGCCCGCGGCGGAAAAGCTGCGCGAGCGCTTCGCGCGCTCACCGCTCGCCTCCCGCGTCGCGGTCGTCGATCTCGACCTCCCGACGCTCGAGGTGGCGCCCGCCGACTGGCCGGCGGTCGCCCGCTTCCTGCGGGACGAC
>Ga0207684_10006343_pt1 | contig 10784 bp, 9 predicted proteins | sample KBSK5501metaG_FD_184342 | JGI IMG/M metagenome (GOLD analysis project Ga0207684, IMG submission 184342) | Corn, switchgrass and miscanthus rhizosphere microbial communities from Kellogg Biological Station, Michigan, USA - KBS K5-50-1 metaG... | ecosystem: Host-associated > Plants > Roots >... | reverse complement strand
CGCTCCGGCCGGAATGCGCGCTGAACACCGGCCGGGCCCGCCCGCTCCCCCGCCGCCCGGGCCGGGCGCGTCGGGCCAGTGGCCGCTGCGGAGCTTCCTCGAACTCGGCGCGCTGCCCGGGGCCGTTCCGTGCGCGCGGCTGCACGCCCGGGAGCATGACCTCAGCCGTCAGCTGTCCGGGATCAGGTCGGCTACGTCATTGTGCAGCTTGGCCATCGCCTGGTCGAAGGTGGCGAGCCGGGAACCGCGGGCCCGGGCGAGCTGGGCCAGGTAAGCGTCAGTGACCTGACGGTGGCCGATGATCCCCTGAATGGGAACGTCAGCGTACCCGACATCGTCGGGCCAGAATTCGTGCCGCGCGTCGGCGGTGGCCCCGTTGAGAACTGCTTGCGCGGTGGCGGCCGACTGGCCTTCGCGGATGAGCAGGCGCATGAGGCTGCCCTGGGTAATGGGGCAGGTGGCGAAGTTCCCGCTGTTGCCGACAAACCAGTTCTCAGCGGCCACATGGTGAACGTGATCATCGACGAGCAGCGCGATGAGCACGTTCGCGTCGAGGAGGACGGTCACTGATCGTCGTCCTCCAGCCGCCTTACATCCTCGCTGGTGATCGTCCTGCCGAGGTGCGCGACGGGCAGGCCAGTGCGGGCACTTCTCGCTACCTCACCGGGGGCGCCCGAGCCGAGTCCCCGGCGGATGAGACCGGCGACGGCCTGGCTCAACGACTGGTGGGTATCTCTGGCGATCGCGACCGCCTGCGCATGAAGATCATCAGGGATGTCGAGGGTAGTGCGCATACCAGAAGTATAACTTCACTTCATCATGATGCAATGATGCACGCCCTTGGTCACCGGGAGGAAGGGCGGCGGCGCCCTGTTGCTGGTCAATTTCCTGAACGAGCTCACCTACCGGATTAGTCTTCGGATCCGAGATAGCTCCAGACCTGTGGGAAACGTCCGATGCCGAGAGTCCGGCAGATCTTCTGCGCGGCCATGCTGACGGCCTCGGTGAAGGTGGGAAACGCGAGCTGAAGTTCAGCGACCTGCTCGATGGTCATCCCGGCGGCCATGCAGGCAGCGACCGTCTGCACAGTCTCGGCCGAGTATTCGCCGAGCACGTGGGCACCGAGGATTGCGCGGGTCCGGCGGTCCGCGATCAGCTTGCAGAAGCCCTCTGACCTGCCGTCGGCGACGGGGCGCAGCAGGTCGTCGTAACGGGCGATACCAACGATTGTGTCGTGGTGCTGCGCGGCCTGGGTCTCCGTGAGGCCTACCCTCCCGTATTCGGGGTCGGTGAAGCTCCCGCTGGGAACCACCTCGTAGGTGGCGTGCCGGGTGGGTCCCAGGACGGCATTAGTGGCTGCGATCCGGCCTTCCATCCTGGCGGTCTGCACGAGCATCGACCTGCCGTTGACGTCACCAGCGGCGAAGATGTGCTCGACGCTGGTGCGCAGGTAATCATCGACGGGGATTATGCCTGGCTCGGCGTGTACGTCGGCGGCGTCCAGGGCCAGGTGGCTGAGGTTGGCGGGCCAGCCGACGGCGAAGAACACGGCGTCCGCAACTAGCTGGCCGGTTGCAGGGCCGCTGCGGTAGTCGATGTGGATAGCGTCACCGTGGGCGCGGAGCATCTCGACCAGCGTGTCCGTGTGCACCTTCATGCCCCGGGCGCGGAAGGCGTGGCCTAGTTCGGCCGAAACGCTGGGATCGGCGGCGGGCACGAGGGTGGGCCCGGCCTCGAACAGGCTGACGGTGACGCCCAGGTCAGCCAGGATGGAAGCGATCTGGCAGCCGGTATCGGCGCCGCCGACCACGGCGACGTGGTCGGGGAGGGTGGCCAGGGATGGAATGTCCTCGTAGGTGAGCGCGAGGTCAGCGCCGGGGATCGGGAGACGGCCGGCGTGCCCGCCGACGGCCAGGATGATGCGGTCCGCGGACCAGATGCGCTTGTCGCCGGCGGCGACGGTGTGCGGGTCGACGAAGCCGACCGGGCCGAGGTCCTCGATCAGGTCAATTCCGTGCCGCCGGAGATGGCCGGCCATGTCCTTCTTGTCGTGGGCGTAGCGGGCCACCCGCTCGCTATTGGCCACCACGGCGGGAAGGTTCGGCACAGGCGGCGGACCGTCAAGGCCGAAAACGGCCCAAGAGGACCAATCGCGCGCCAGGCGGGCCGTGCGGGCCAGCGTTCGCACCGGCGCCGGGCCGCGGTTCAGGCTGGTGCCACCGACCTGACCCGCTTCGAGCAGGGTGACCTGCGCACCAAGCTCGCGGGCCTGGAGGGCGGCGGTGATCCCGGCCGGCCCCCCGCCGACCACCAGCAGGTCGCCGTCAGTGCTCATGGCCCGGCCCGGGGTGCCGGCCCCGGCGAGCGGGAGCGGCCTGGCCGGGCGGCCTTCACTGGCACGACAGTGCGGGCTACGCGGGCGGGAGTCATGGGCGGTAACTCAGCCGCGTCACCGGCGACCGGGTCGGCACTTTCCACGTCCGGGTCAAGCCCGGATGAGATTGACGCGTCGGCGCTGAGCCGCTCATCCGCGTTGATCAAGTGCATGACGGCGTTGATGAGCGCCAGGTGCGAGAAGGCCTGCGGGAAGTTCCCGAGATGACGGCCGGAATGCGGGTCGATCTCCTCGGCATACAGGAACAGCGGGGTGGCGTAGGACAGGAGCTTCTCGCACAGGGCCCGGGCGCGGTCCAGCTCCCCGATCTCGGCCAGCGCAGAGACCAGCCAGAACGAGCAGATCGTGAACGTTCCTTCCTCGCCGCTGAAGCCGTCGTCGGTTTCCTCGACGCGGTAACGCAGGACCAGCTCATCCTGGGTGAGCTCGTCGGCGATGGCCAGCACGGTCGCGCGCACCCGTTCATCGTCTCGCGGAAGGAACCCGAGCAGCGGGATCAGCAGCGCCGAGGCATCCAGGGCAGTGGTCTCGTAGTGCTGGCAGAAGACTCCCCGGCCGTCGGTCCCGTTGGCGCAAACGTCGGCCTGTATCTCGTCGGCTGCCTTGCGCCATTCGGCCGCGTGTGCGTCGTCACCGCGCAACTGGGCCAGCTTCGCGCCGCGGTCGGCTGCCACCCAGCACAGCACCTTGGAGGCAGTGAAATGCCGGGCTGGGCCGCGGACCTCCCACAGTCCCTGGTCGGGTTCGCGCCAGTGCGCGATGGCGGCCTCGACCTGACGCACCAGCATCGGCCACCGGCGCTCATCCAGCCGGTCGCGGGAACGGGTATGCAGGTAGACCGAGTCCAGCAGCACGCCCCAGACGTCATGCTGGCGCTGATCCCAGGCACCGTTGCCGATGCGGACCGGGCGAGCGCCGTCATAGCCCGACAGGTGATCAAGGGTCTGCTCCGTGAGTTCCCGCTCGCCACCGATCCCGTACATGATCTGCAAGTCGGCCTGCTGCTCGGCGAGGTCGGTGAGGAAGTAGAAGAAGTCGTTCGCTTCCCCGTCAAAGCCCAGCGTGTACAGGCCCCAGAGCATGAACGTCGAATCACGCAGCCACGTGTAGCGGTAGTCGTAGTTACGGTCCCCGCCGGGAGTCTCCGGCAGCGACGAGGTCGCCGCCGCGAGCAGCGCCCCGGTCGGGGCATAGATCAGCCCCTTCAGCGTCAGCGCGGACCGCTGCAGGTACTTGCGCCATGGGTGATCCGGGAATTTACCCCGGCTGATCCAGGCGTGCCAGAAATCCGCGGTACGGGCCAGCCGCTGGTGAGCCTCGGCGAAGGTCTTCGGCGGGGAGCCATTCCCCCACGACAGTGCGCAGAAGACCTGCTCCCCGGCATGCAGGCGGTGCCGTGCGATCGCCCGCGGCCCCTCGAACCCCAGGTTCAGGTCAGTGGTCAGCCGGACTTGCGGCTCGTCATCGCCCGACAGGACCTCTGCCTCCCCGTAACCGTCCCCGGTATAACGCCACGCACCGCGCTGGCGGCCATAGTCGAAGGCCGGCTCGCACTCCAGCACGAAATCGATCGACCCGTTCAGGCACCGCACCGTCCGCAGCAGCACCCGTTCCGCCCGCTGATCAACGGGCACCCGCCGGTGCGTACTCGACCGGCGTGACTCTTGGGGCCACGGCCCGACCAGCAGGACGTCACGGACGACGGCCCAGCCCCCCGGGGTGGCCCACGTCGTCTCCAGGACCATCGTCCCGGGCAGGTAGCGCCGTCCAGCGGGGACGGTGGCATCCGCCGGTCCCAGCCGGAACCGGCCAGCGCCCCGGTCCAGGATCGCGGCGAATATGCTCGGGCTGTCCATCCGGGGCAGGCACATCCACTCCACGTTGCCGCTGGCCGCGACCAGCGCGGACACTTCACAATCGGAAAGGAACCCATACTCGGCGATCGGAGGGAACGGGCTCCCGCTCAGCGTCGACCGGCTCGAACGCGGGCTCTCGGTCAGTCTTTCAGTCACCGGCTCCACACCCTTCACCGGTCACAAGGCGAGCCTCGGGGCAGAATCAGCCGGGTAACCCTTGCCCCGGCCATGTGCTCTCTTGATGCGCTGATCACAGTCTGACCCGCAACCTCGGTTCTGTCACCAGCGCGGATGTGCTCCCGGTCTTACTTTGCCTTTCCGCAGCCCCCAAGCAACTGGAGGATCCCTGTCCGGTCATTTTCTGGCCATGCCCCGTTTACCTAAGTGACCGGATTGCCGGCAACACCTGGTGCCCGCCTTGATGTCATGCGAATCGCGGTGTATGCCTAGAGCACAGGTCATAAGCACCTGGTGCCGTGTGAGATATGCGTCAGACGGAGCAGCCTAGCGGTGCTGCCGCAGTCGAATGCGATCGTCGGGGGGTGGCATGTCCAGGGATTCCGCAGACGCCGGTGCAGACCTTCCTGCGCCGGCGGCCCGACCATGACCGAACCCGGCGAAGCGCCATGGATCGATGTATCCGTGACGGTGAGACACGGCATGCCCCACTGGCCCGGCAACCCGCCTATCGTCCTGGAACGGTCCATGGACATCGGGCGCGGTGACGACTGCAACGTGTCCCACCTCGCCATGGGCGTGCACAGCGGCACCCACATCGACGGGCCAGTGCACTTTGTCCACCAGGCGGCCGGAGTAGACGAGATGCCACTGACGGCCACGATGGGCGCAGCGCGGGTCATCGAGATCGCCCATCCCCGCCAGGTCACCGCCGACGAACTCCGAAGGCACGCACTTCAGGCCGGTGAACGTGTCTTGTTCCGGACCTCGAACTCGGCCCGGTGCTGGCAGACCGACAGGTTCGTCGAGGACTTCGTTTACATCTCCGAGCAGGCCGCCGTCCATCTCGCTGAGACGAGAGTGAGGGCCGTCGGGATCGACTACCTTTCGGTGGGCGGATACCGTACCGACGGCGCGAAGGTCCACCACATCCTGCTGACAGCAGGCATCTGGATCATCGAAGGCCTTAACCTCTCCGCCGTCAGGGCCGGTCCATACGAAATGATTTGTCTCCCGGTCAAACTGCATGGCAGCGACGGAGCACCAGCCCGGGCCATCCTCAGGCCGATCACTCAAGGCCTGTCTGGGCCGGCCACTTCCTGAGGCGAGAGGAGCCCACGCAAGCGGTCGTTCACGGTCCGTTCCGCTCCCCCAGGAGCGAGCATCGCTGGAAGAGGACATGAAATCAGTCGCAGTTTTTCCAGGATCTCAAGAGGTCAAGATTATCGAGCGGGAATTCCCCCGGCTCTCCCAGCCTGACCAGGTCACGTTGCGGATGCTCGACATCGGTATCTGTGGCACGGACAAGGAGATCTGTTCCTTTGAGTACGGGACTCCGCCACCGGGGGATGATTACCTGGTGATCGGCCACGAGTCGGTGGCCGAGATCGTGCATGTGGGGACTGCTGTCGAGCGCCTTCAGCCGGGAGACCTTGTCGTACCATCCGTGCGCCGCCCGTGTACCCGTCCCGGATGCGTGGCCTGTCGTTCCGGGCACCAGGACTACTGCTATACCGGAGACTTCAGCGAACGCGGCATCAAGGAAGCCCACGGATATATGGCCGAGTACGTCGTCGACCATGAGCGGTATATGAACCTCGTTATGCCAGATCTGCGGGAGATCGCCGTGCTGGCCGAGCCGCTTACTATCGCGGAGAAGGCGCTGGCCCAGATTTTCTGGATGATGCAACAGCGGCCACCATGGATCGACCCGGAAACGCCTGCCGAGGAGCGGGGCGCGGGGCTTTCGGCGCTGGTGCTCGGTATCGGGCCGGTTGGGCTGCTGGGAGCGATGATGCTGGTTACGGCCGGCTTCACGACCTACGTTTACTCACGCGAACTGCCCCCTAGCCCTCGAATCGACCTGGTCACTGCCATCGGGGCGACCTACGTCTCCTCCCAGACCACCACGTTCGCGCATCTGGCGGAGCAGATCGGCAACATCGATCTGATCTACGAAGCGGTCGGGCACTCGCACTTCGCTCTTGAGGCGTTGAAGGTACTCGGAACCAATGGCATCTTCGTGCTTACCGGTGTCCCTGGCCTGCAGGCCTTTATCGAGGCGGATCCGGCTCGCCTCATGAGGGACATGGTGTTGAAGAACCAGGTGCTGCTGGGAACGGTAAACGCCGGGCCTGACGCCTTCGCATCCGCGCTCCGGGACCTTGACCTCTTCCGTCGCCGCTGGCCGGCCGTGGTACGGACGCTCATTGCCGGCCGGTACCCGCCAGAGCAGGCACCGGACCTGATTCTCGGGAGGCCAGCAGGCATCAAGAGTGTGATCGCTTTTGACGTATCCCGGTGACAAGCGAAGAGATGTCGAGATGACCGTTCAGCGACGGGAACCCGCTAGTTGCGGCATCGGAGGGCTAATTGCTGACACGAAAGGAAGTACGCGATGCCTGGGGATCTGCCCCGCAGCCAGCGCCTCCTGGCCGATCCAGCCTCGCTGACAGCTGAGGAGCGGCGACTGCAAGAGGCCCGGGCGGGTGTTCCGTGGCGTGGCTGGGGTCGGTATAAAGGCTGTTACAACACTCTCGCCAATGTGGTGACCAGGCGATCATCTTAGGCTTTCATATGAACATGCCGCCGTCACGAACCGGTCGGCCAAGACGAACGCACCCGCAGCGACGTCCCTTGCCGTCCGGCTCCCGCCGGCCCGCATGGGCGCGCGGGCGCCGTCGCCCCCGTGAACGCCCGCCGCGGGATTGGGTCGCCATCACAGCCTCCAGCCTGCCCGGTCTCGCAGCCGTGATAGCCCTCGTCTTCACCGGCTTGCAAGTCCACGCAACCAATGGCCAACTGCAGGCAACCAAGAACCAACTGCAGATCGCCGAACAGGGGCAGATCACTGACCGTTACAACGCCGCCATTGCCAACCTAGGCTCCACCTCCATCGATATCCGGCAAGGTGGCATCTACGCACTCCAGCGCCTCATGCAAGACTCTCCGCGCGACCAGCCAACTGTCATCGCGGTCCTGTGCGCCTTCGCGCGCGAGCCGACTGCGTCAAACCCGAAGCCGCAAGAGTCATCGGCCTCCTCGCTGCCGACGGACGTCCAGGCGGCCCTCACCGTGGTCGGCACCCGTAACACCGCAAGCGATGGCCGTACGACGCTCATTGACCTCAATCACGCCCCACTGGCCGATGCCCAACTGGAATACCTGCGTCTCACTGGCGCTGACCTCTCCGGCGCCGACCTTGCTGGCACGAACCTCAACTACACCCAGTTCGCCGGCGCGAACCTCACCGGCGCGGCCCTGGCCGGCGCGGACATGATCTATACCCACCTCGCCGACGCGAACCTCTCTGGCACGAACCTCACTATGGCGCATCTCACCAGCACCGACCTCACCCGCGCGGACCTCAGCCACGTGAACCTCACCGGCGCGGTCCTGGCCGGCGCGAACCTCACGGGCGCGTCCTTTTTCGGCGCGAACCTCACCGGCGCGGTCCTGGCCGGCGAGAACCTGCCTTACCTGTCCTTCGCCACCGCGACCCTTACTGGTGCGGACGTCTCCGGCGCTAACCTGACCCACGGGTACCTCATCGCCGCGGAACTAGCCGACGTGAGGTTCGCCGACGCGGACCTCTCCGGTGCGGACCTCACCGGCGCGGACCTCACCAGCGCCGACATCCGCCAGGCGAAGCTGACGGGCGCGAACCTCAGTTACGCGAACCTCACGGGCGCGAACCTCCACGCCGCGCGACTCACCGGCGCGAACGCCACGGGCGCGAACCTCGCCGACGCAGACCTCTACGCCGCGCGACTCACCGGCGCGAACCTCACGGGCGCGAACCTCGCCGGCGCAGACCTCTACGCCGCGCGACTCACCGGTGCGAACCTCACGGGCGCGAACCTCACGAGCGCATCCTGGCCTCATGGTGAGACAGTTCCTGAGGGATGGCAACGAAACCCCCGCTCAGACCGCTTGGTGCGGGCCGGGCACTAACCAGGACAGTGGCGAGAAGATTAACACGCTCACATTTTGTTAACGATTTTTCATGAGGTTATAGAGATGTTTACGGCTGGCTCCATTTATTGCCTTCGGCTACTGTTCTGACAGATGGATGGGGGCCTGGGGCACACCGCGGAACCAGCCTGCCCTCGAGTTGCTCAGACTCGTCCGCCCCATAGTGAGGTGGTCCGTTGCGTTCAATCACCAAGAGAGCCGCGCGGACGGCGTGCGCTGGCAGCGCGGCCCTGGTCCTCGCCGCCTGCTCCAGCAGCGGCGGCTTGTTCCCCGCCTCATCCGGAAGCAGCAACTCATCCGGAAGCAGCAACTCATCTGGAAGCGGCAGCTCGTCCGGGCCGCAGCTCTCGCTGAGCCAGATCAACAACAGCTTCTCGGCGATGGCAGCCCTCAAGCCGCTCGCCGCCAAGGGCAAGGGCAGCATCGCGGTGATCCTGCCGGAAACCGCAACGGCCAGGTATTTCCGCGAGTTCGACGCGCCAGACCTGAAGGAATCGTTCCAGAACGCCGGGCTCACGAGCTCCCAGTACACCGTGCAGGTGCTGCGGGGCAGCGACCAGTTCAGTGCCGCGCAGAAGGCCATCACCAAGGGTGCGAGCGTGCTGATCGTGGACGCACGTTACTCCGGGGTTGGCGTCCACATCGAGTCATACGCCAAGGCCCACGGCGTCCCGGTCATCGACTACGACACGCTGACCCTCGGCGGTACCCGCAAGTACTACGTTGCCTTCGACAGCTTGAAGGTCGGCGTGCTGCTCGGCCAGGGCCTGGTCAGCTGCGTGTCCGCCTGGGGAGTCAAGCATCCGCAGATCATCGTCATGAAGGGAGCACCCACCGAGTACAACGCGCCACTGTTCGCGCAGGGCTACGACGCGGTCCTGGCCAGGCAATTCTCCAGCGGCTGGAAGGACGTCAGCAACCCGCCAGGCACCTGGGACCCGCTCATCGCGCTGAGTGACTTCCAGCAGCAGTACACGGCGCACAAGAACATCAACGCCGCGCTGATCCCCAACGACGAGAACGGCGCGCCCATCATCGGCTACTTGCGAAGCAAGGGCATCAAGGCCAGGACGTTCCCGACCACCGGGCAGGACACTACGCCGGTCGGGCTGCAGAACATCCTGGCTGGCTACCAGTGCGGCACCGTATACAAGCCGATCTACCTGGAGGCCCAGGCCGCCGCGGCGCTGGCCATGTATGTCCGGGCCAGGGTTACGCCGCCAGCCAGCCTGCTCAACGAGAACTTCACGGATCCGCAAACCCATACCCCGGTTGCATCTGTGCTGCTTACGCCAGAATGGGTGACCGCGGAGAACATGAAGTCCACGGTCATCGCGGACAAGTTCGTGCCGGCCTCCCTTCTGTGCTCGGGCAAGTACGCCTCGGCCTGCTCGGCCGCTGGTATCTCCGGCTGACCGGGAGCCGGATGACCAGCCGGGACGACGGCAGTGACAGGTAGCCCGTCAAAGTGGGTCAGGCGCGGGAAGCCCGGCCCCGCGGCCGGGTTGCGCGTAGCCGCGTCGGCCGCGTGGCGGCTAGCCGCGCTGGGTAACACGCGGATGGTCGCGCCAGGCGGGCAGGGTGGCCATGTAGTCAAGGGTCTGGCGCTCGAGTTCCTCACGGGTCGCCGCCGGGTTGCGGCGCTCCTGCCAGGCCACCATCCGGCTGAACCGCTCGTCGAATGCCTGAAGCTCGCCGTGGTCGTCGGTGCAGTAGCCGCAGTACCGGCCGGTTTCCAGGGGCATTCCGCAGCTTTCGCAGGTCGCTGTGCTGGTCATGATTTTTCTCCTTCGGATCGCTCCGGCCCAGCCGGATCGGGAACAGTGGCCGGGGAAGCAGCCAGGCCGACCAGGGCCCGCAGCCCGGCGATAAGCGTGTCGGCCTGGCCGGGCGGCAGCCTGGCCAGCGACCCGCCGAGCAGGTCCAGGCTGAGTACCTCGCGGTCGCGGCGCAGCGCGTCGTGGCCCGCCGCCGTCAGCCAGATCAGCGTGCGCCGCCGGTCTGCCGGGTCGCTCTCGCGCTCCAGCAGACCCAGGCGCTCCAGATGGCTCACGATATCGCTGATCACCGACTGCGCCCGGCTCAGGTGCCCGGCGGCCTCGCCGACCGTGAGTGGCCCGGCTATGGCCAGGTGCTCCAGCACCGCCCGCGACGCGCCAGCCAGTTGGCCGCGCGGGCCATCGCGGCGATGAAACGTCAGGTACACGGCACGGAACAACTCCGCGAACCGCTGCGCCTCAGACTGCTGCGCCTCCGACTGCTGGGCCTGCACCCGCTCCCCGGTCACCCGACCAGCGTTCCGGCCAGTCATTCCATCGTCAATCCCGATGGATTCGGCGAGCAGAGGTGCCGGGGGTCGTAGACGGGGAGCCCGGCTGCGT
>Ga0207684_10006341_pt1 | contig 10787 bp, 9 predicted proteins | sample KBSK5501metaG_FD_184342 | JGI IMG/M metagenome (GOLD analysis project Ga0207684, IMG submission 184342) | Corn, switchgrass and miscanthus rhizosphere microbial communities from Kellogg Biological Station, Michigan, USA - KBS K5-50-1 metaG... | ecosystem: Host-associated > Plants > Roots >... | reverse complement strand
GCTTGAACGCGTACTCGACGTCCGGCGCCGAGCTCGTCTCGTAGAGAAATTCCGCCGCCTGGAGGCGGCCCAGGCGCCCCGCCAGCGCGTCATCACCTTCCGCGATGGCCTGGAGCAGCGGGAGGGGAACCGCCCAGCCGATGACCGCCGCCATCTCCAGCAGGCGCTTGTCGTCGGCGGGCAGACGATCGATGCGTGCAGCGAGAATCGCCTGGACCGTGGCCGGCACCTGAATCGCATCCACCGATTGGGCGAGCCGATAGGCACCTCGATCGCCGGCCAGGCCGCGTGTCTCGACGAGGGTCTGCACGCTCTCCTCGATGAAGAGCGGGTTGCGTCCGGTCCTGGCCACCAGGAGCTGCTTGAGCGGATCGAGCGAGGCATCGCGACCGAGGACGGCGCCGAGCAGCGCGTCCGCGCTCTCCGGCGGCAGCGGATCGAGTCGAAGCTGGGTGTAGTTGGGCTTGTCGGCCCAGGTGTGACGATACTCGGGCCGGTAGCTGGCCACGAGGAGGAGCCGCGCGGTGGCTACGCTGTCGACGAGCGTGTCGAGAAACGCCTGGGTCTCGGGGTCAACCCAGTGGAGGTCCTCGAACACGATCAGCAGCGGCCTGATCCGCGCCTCACGCTCCAGAAGTCGCTTGACCGCATCGAGCGTGCGGCGGCGTCGCTGGGAGGGATCGAGCGATTGCCATGCGGGGTCGTCGACAGTGAGCTCGAGGAGGGCGAAGAGCGCCGGTAACGCCGGCTCCAGCGCGCGATCCAGGGTGAGCAGTCGCCCCGTCACCTTTTCCCGGATGTCTCGCGCCGTGTCGCGATCGCTGATCCGAAAATAGCTCCGAGCCAGATCCACCACGGGCAAGTCGCGGGTCGCGGCGCCGTACGACGAGGACCGCGTCTCGAGAATGAGCCAGCCCTCCACGCGACGGGAATGAATCAGCTCGAAGAGAAGACGCGACTTGCCCACGCCGGGCTCGCCCACGAGCCCCAGAATTCGCGCCTCGCCGTTTTCCGCTCGCGCCATCAGCGCGTGAATGGAGTCGAGATCGCGCGCGCGTCCGACGAACGGGCTCAGCGTCCGTCCGCCCACCTCGAAGCCCCGGCGCTGCCGTCCGGCGACCCGCGCCAATCCGCCCCGGCTGTCGTCCGCGGCCTCGAGAGCGAAGTGGCGCTCGAGAAGCCGCGCGGCGGCCGGATCGACGAGGATTTCGTCCGGCCGGGCCTGCCCCAGGAGATCGCTCACGGTGTCCGCCGCCTGGCGGTGAGCATGCGCATCGAGACCTGTGACGATGCCGGCGCGCGCGATCAAGTACGAGCCGACGTGGACGGCGAAGCGCCCGTGCCGCTTGTCGTCGGATCTCAGTAGAGCCTGGAGCATCGCCTGAGCGACGAGCACGGCGCGGCGGGCAGCGTCCTCCATGGGATCGATCCCGAAGACGGCCACCAGCTCGGACGGCGAGAACTGCTCGATGCGAGCCCCGAAGCTCGTCGCCAGCTGGATCAGATCCGCGATCATCGCGGCGAGCTCGAACGTGGTGCCGGCGACCGCCGCGACGATCGAGACCCCGAGCACGGCGACCAGCCGTTCCTCCCATCGAATCACCTTCGCCGCCGGCGCGGCGGGCGAGGAGGTGACGGCGCCGGACGTCACCGGCTGGACGCCCTCGCCGTCGGACGCCGCGGCGCGCGGGGTCAACTCGTGCTTCGCCAGGCGGTAGCGCAGCGTGTTCCGGTGGATTCCCAGGTGGGCGGCGGCGCGCGTGATGTTGCCGCGGGAGCGATCGAGCGCCTCGACGAGCTGTTGCCGCTCCTCGGCGCGCAGGACCTCGGCCGACCGCGGAGATACCAGGCTAGTCCTCCGTTCCCTTCCGCCGGCGCGGCCCTCGAGCGCCAGCATGGCCGCGGTGATGATCGGACTGTCCTCGAGCAAGGTGACGCGCTCGAGCACGTTGCCGAGCTCCCGGATGTTCCCCGGCCACGGATAGGCTCGCAGTGCCGCGTACGCGGCCTCGTCGAGCCGTTTCGCTGGGACACCGTGCTCGAGGGCGGCGCGGGCGAGAAAGTGCTCCGCGAGCTCGACGACGTCGCCTTCGCGCGCGCGCAACGGAGGCAGCACGAGCACGACGGTCGAGAGCCGATGGTAGAGCTCGCGGCGGAATTGGCCGGCGCGCATCGCGGCGGACAGATCAAGGCTGGTAGCTGCGATGATCCACATGTCGACCGCCTCGCTGCGTGTGCTCCCGAGTCGGCGCACCCGGCGCGACTCGATGGCCGTCAGCAGCTTGACCTGCAAGGCGTCGGGAAGCTCGCCGATCTCGTCGAGGAAGAGTGTGCCCTGATGCGCGGCCTCGATCAGCCCTTGCTTGGCAACCCGGGCGTCGGTGAAGGCCCCACGCTCGAACCCGAACAGCTCCGCCTCGAGCAGTGTCTCGGGAATGGCGGCACAGTTGATGTCGATGAACGGGCCGGCGGCCCGCCGCCCCGTCCGGTGGAGGAGCCCCGCGACGAGTCCCTTTCCCGTGCCGGTCTCGCCGAGCAACAGCACGGACGGCAAGCGGCCACGCTCCGAGATTTGAGCCAGCCGCCGCATCTGCATTCTCAGGCTGTCGAGCGCGGCGCTGCGCCCGATCAGCTCGGCGAGCGGAAGGCGAGTGGTCATTCGCTCCGGCCTCCGCCGCGACGGCGCGGCGCCTGCTCAACGAGCGACGAAGATCGCCCAATCCGGCGGATTCGGTCGCTCCAGCCGCTGTAAGCCCGCGAGATTTCGGCAGTCTAGTCTGGCACCTCGAATGCGTCAACGGGCGTCGTCGCGACCGGCGGTCGGCCGGTGTCAGCGGCTATCTCGAGATCTGGAGAGGAGATCGCGATGCGGACGAGGTACCTTGCTCAGCTTCCCGGTGTGGTGGTGGTCATCCTGTTGATCCTCGCGGCAGGGACTCCGGTCTCCGGGCACGAGCACGGCTGCTCGCCGGACACGCTGGACGGTCTATACGTGTTCTCGGCAACCGGATTCGTGACCCCGCCTGGGGCGGCCGCGATCCCCAAGGCCATCGTCGAGCTGATCCGCTTCGACGGCAATGGCTCGGTCACGGTCCCGTCGGTGACGCTGAGCGTGAACGGCGCGATCACCTCGTTGTCGCCTGGCGCGCCCGGGATTTATACCGTCGCGGAGCTGGTCCCGCCCGACGGCGTGTGCGTGGGCACCCTCACCTTTACCAGCGGTAATGCCTTCAACCTGTTCTTCCCGCTCAACGGCGCGAGGATCTGGATGATCCAGACCAACCTCAACCCCAACAACTCGGGAAACGTGTTCGAGGGCACGGCACGAAAGATCGCGCGCTAGCTGTGCGCACTGCCCCGGGGGAGGGAACTACTCCTCCGGGGCATTTGTTGTCTGTAAGGCGGCATTGCACGAGACCCCGGCGGCGGCCGAAGTATATTTGAGGAGGCAGCCTATGCGGCTCGCGGTGGCTCTCCTGATGGTGGGATCGCTCTTGGGGACGGCGCGCTCGGTCGCAGCCGATCCCTCGAAGCCGACCGCGCCGGCGGCGCAAGAGGATCCTACCTACGCCGAGGGCGTGAAAGCCGTTAAGCGCGGAGACTATGCGTCGGCGATCCGCTACTTCGAGGACGTGGTCGCCCGGGACGAGCGGAACGCGAACGCCTACAACTGGCTCGCCTACTGTACTCGCCAGCGCGGTGACGCGGCCAAGGCCGTTGCGATCTACGAAAAGGCGCTGGCCATCGACCCAAAACACCGGGGCGCTCACGAGTACATCGGGGAGGCCTTCCTGGTGCTCGGTGACCTTCCCAAGGCGAAGGAGCACCTCGCCGTCCTCGACAAGCTCTGCTTCCTGCCGTGCGAGGAGTACTCGGACCTGAAGAAAGCCGTCCGAGACTACGAGACCAGCGGAGGCCGTGTCAGGCCGACGAGCAGCAAGTCGAACTGAAGTAAGCGATCCGCCGTCCCGCGCTGGTGCGCGTCTGAGCGTTCGGCTACCATAGTCCGCCGTACACAATGTACAACGCGGCTCCGGAATCCGAGCGCCTCGGCCCGTCCGCCCGCACCATCCGCGGCCGGGTCGCGATCGTGGGAGTCGGCGAGACCGCGTACTACAAGCACGGGCAGGCCCCGGAGCCCGAAGTCAAGCTGGCGCTGCAAGCGATCCTGGCCGCGTGCGCCGACGCCGGGATCGACCCGCGCGCGATCGACGGCTTCGCGTCCTACAGCAACGACCGCAACGACCCGTCTCGACTGGCCGCCGCGCTCGGCATTCCCGAGCTGCGCTTCTCGAACATGCAGTGGGGCGGCGGCGGTGGCGGCGGCTCGGCGGCCGTCGGCAACGCGGCGGCGGCGATCGCCGCCGGCTACGCCGACTGCGTCGTCGTCTTCCGGGCCCTGGCCCAGGGACAGTTCCAGCGGTTCGGCGCCGCGCCGCCCGCGGCCACCGCCTCCGGCGAAGCCGCGCTGACGTTTCCCTACGGGCTGATCTCGCCGGCACAGCGCTTCGCCATGCGCGTGATGCGATTCATGCACGATCATGGCATCGGGCCAGGCGCCCAGCGCGCCATCGCGCTGGCCTCGTATCACCATGCGCAGAACAACCCGCGGGCCGTGATGCACGGGCGACCACTCACTCCGGACGCCTACGACCAGTCCCGCTGGATCGTCGAGCCGTTCCGGCTCTTCGACTGCTGCATGGAAAACGACGGCGCCGCCGCGCTGATCCTGGTCTCGGCCGAGCGAGCGCGCGACATGCGCCAGCGGCCGACCTATCTGCTCGGCGTCGCCCAGGGCTCGGAGTACCGCAACGCGGCGCGCGGTCACAACGCGCCGACCTACGCGTCGTCCTCCTTCACGACGGTCGCGCCGCACCTCTACGCGATGGCGGGGGTAACAGCCAAGGACGTCTCGGTCGTGCAGAGCTACGAGAACTTCACCGGGGGCGTGCTCATGAGCCTGGTCGAGCACGACTTCTTCACGGCCGACGACGCCAACGAGTTCCTCACGCTCGACAACCTGATCGCGCCGAACGGACGGCTGCCGCTGAACACGAGCGGCGGGAACCTGGCCGAGTGCTACATGCACGGGCTCGAGCTCCAGATCGAAGCCGTGCGCCAGCTGCGCGGCCAGTCGTCGAACCCGGTGCCGGGCGCGCACGTGGCCATGGTCATCTCGGGCCCGATGGTCACGCCGGTGTCGAGCATGTTGATCGGCACCGGGGACGTGCTGTGAAAGCCCCCGCCTACTACCTGCCGGCCGGCTTACCTCGTCCGGTGCCGGAGCCCGACGGGCTCGACGCGCCGTACTGGGAAGGGACACGGGCCGGCGAGCTGCGCGTCCAGCGTTGCCGGGCATGCCGCGGCTGGCAGTGGGGCCCGGAATGGATCTGTCATCGCTGCCTCGCCTTCGACCTGGAATGGACGGCGGTCGAGCCCCGCGGAACGATCTACTCGTGGGAGCGCGCGCACCATCCCGTGCATCCCGCCCTGCGCGGGCACGCGCCGTACGTGGTCGTGCTGGTCGAGCTGCCGCACGCCGGCAACGTGCGGATGGTCGGTAATCTTCTCGGCGATCCGATGCAGGCGGTCCAGATCGACGCGCCGGTCGCGGCCGTGTTCGAGGCCCACGACGACGCGACGCCGCCGTTCACACTGGTGCAGTGGAGAGCAAAGCGATGAGCACGAGTGAGCTGACCATCAACGAGCCCAACCTCTGGCGCACGAAGACTCCCGGGCACGCCGGCTGGCCGCGCAGCGCGCGGGTCGGCGATCCCCGGAAGTATTTCATCGTCTCCGCCGACGCTCACGCCAACGAGCCGGCCGATCTGTGGGCCACCCGCATCGACGCCAAGTATCGCGAGCGGATACCGCGCGTCATCGTCGACGCCAACGGTGTGAAGTGGCGGGTCTCCGAGGGCCATCGCCCGGACCGCTTGCGCACCGACGAGCTCGAGGGCGAGGACCGCCTGAGGCAGCTCGCCGGCGCCGAGCCCGAGCAGCGTCTGGGCGACATGGATCGCGACGGCATCGACGCCGAGGTGATCTTCCCCAACAAGGGGCTGTCGATGTGGGCCACGCCCGACGGCGCCTTCGCCATGGCCCAGTGCCGCGTCTACAACGAATGGGCGTGGGAGGTCTTCGCGAGCTACAACCATCGCATGTCGCCGGCGGCGGCCATCGCCACCGCCGACCTCGAGGGGTCCATCGCCGAAGTCCAGCGCGTGGCCAAGCTCGGCTTCCGCCTGCTGACCCTGCCCTGCAAGCCGGTGTGGGGCGCCCACGACGTCGACCATCCGAACTACAACCTGCCGGTGTTCGACCCGCTGTGGGCGGCGATCCAGGACGCCAACCTGCCGATCACCTTCCACGTGTCGACCGGACGCGACCCGCGCGCGTCGCGCGGCAACGGCGGCGCCGTCATCAACTACGTCTCGCACTCGCTCTCGCCGACGATCGAGCCGGTGGCCAATCTCTGCGCCTCCGGTGTGCTCTCGCGCTTCCCGCGCTTGCGCTTCGCGACGATCGAAGCCGGCATCGGCTGGGTGGCGTGGCTACTCGACGCCATGGACGAGGCCTACAAGAAGCATCACTTCTGGGTCCGTCCCAAGCTCGCGAAGCTGCCCAGCGAGTATTTCCGCGAGCACGGATTCGCGTCGTTCCAGGAGGACCCGGCCGGGCTGGGACTGGCCGAGACCACCGGCCTGGTCGACAACTTCATGTGGGGCAACGACTACCCGCATCACGAGGGCACGTGGCCTCACTCGGCCGAGGCGATCGAGCGCACCATGGGCCATCTCTCCGACGCCGGCCGGGCCAAGGTGCTCGGGTTGAACGCCGCGCGGCTGTTCGGGTTCACAGTGCGCGACTGATCGTCGGAGCCGGTCACGACTTGGCGCTGAAGAAGTGGTTCAGGGCCTCGGCGGTTTCCGCGGGAATCTCCTCCGGGAAGAGCCGCTCCATGACGGTCACCATACAGACGACCGTGAAGCTGTGGGCCAGCCGTGGCGCGACGCCGCGCTACATCACGTGTGTCTGGGGAAAGCCGCGCGGCAAGAGGAGCGGCGGCCCAGACCCCGACGAGCGCGTGAAGATCGTGGTCTCGCCCGTCGAGACCTCGGCGGCCGCGAAGCCCTCGAGCATCTCGGTTCCGTCTCCTCCCGTTTCGGACTGCGTGCGCCTGTTTCCAGCATATGCCGAGTGGGATAGATGGCGACTCGATGGGAGGGTGGAGCCCCGCGGCCACTCCGGACTGGTACGATGAGCTGGGGTGATTCCCCGAACGAGAGGAGCGGATCCATGCACCCCTGGCACGACGTCGAGCTCGGTGAGGCGATCGAGAGTGGTTTCCGAGCCATCATCGAGATCCCGAAAGGCTCGAAGGTGAAGTACGAGCTCGACAAGCGCACGGGCCTCTTGTGGCTCGACCGGGTGCTGTACAGCGCGGTTCACTACCCGGCGAACTACGGCTTTCTGCCGCAGACTTATTGCCTCGACAACGATCCTCTCGACGTCCTGGTTCTCGGGCAAGAGCCGGTCGTCCCGCTCTGCATCCTGCGAGCCAGGGCGATCGGCGTGATGACGATGGTCGACGACAAGGGTCCCGACGACAAGATCATCGCGATCCACGCGGACGACCCCGAATACGCCCACTACCGTGATATCTCGGAGCTACCCCCTCACCGCCTGGTGGAGCTCGAACGGTTCTTTCTCGATTACAAGGTGCTCGAGCACAAGGCCGTGAGCGTCGGAGATATGCGAGGGCCGGCGGATGCCGCGAGAACGATCCGAGAGGCCGTCGACCTATACCGACAGAAGATCAAGCCCGCTCGATAGCCTTCGAGAACGCCTCCCGCAGGCGATCCGCCAGCCACGAGGGCTCGGAGACGCTGATGATCCGCGGCTCGCGCAACGTCTCGACCGTGATGATCGGCGGAGGCCCGCCTCCCAGTGACACGTCGGCGTGAGGATCCTCCCACCGACGCTCCATGTCTCGAAAGACCGACCGATCGCTCGCCTGGTTCTCGAGGCGCCGCGGCCAGACCGATCAGGTCCTCGCGCGATCACCGGCGCAGGCCGTCACGAAGCTCCGCGCCAGTCCGGGATTCGAAGCGAAATGCAGATGGACGTAGCTCAGCAGCGCGTTGCCGATCAGATAGCCTTCGGCGCGCTCCTCGCCCTGGCGACGCCGCAATCGGTAGGCGCGCGGGATCCACGACGGCACGGGGTCGAGCGAAGAATAGTGAAACTCGTGGCCGCGGGCGATCCCGCCAATCTGACCCAGTGGCGAATCCCCGTGCAGCGTGACCTCCGTATAGCCCAATGACAAGCGGCGGGGTCGCATGCGCACCGTCGCGGGCAGGAGTCCGACCATTCGGTGGGTCGCGCCGTCGAGGTCCTCGATCGCGTCGGCCAGGTACATGAGCCCGCCGCATTCCGCGTAGATCGGCCGGCCTTCGGAAGCCAGCGACCGCACCGCGGTCAGCATCGCGCGGTTCGCGGCGAGTGTCGCCCCGTAGAGCTCCGGATAGCCGCCGCCGAAGTAGAGACCGTCGACCGCTGGAAGAACGGTGTCATTGAGCGGGCTCCAGGAGACGAGCTCCGCACCCGCGGCTTCGAGCAGCGCGAGGTTGTCCCGGTAGTAGAAGCAGAACGCCGCATCGTGGGCGATGCCGATCCGGGCCCGCGGCGCACGGCGCAAGCTCGGGCTCGGGGCGGCTGTACCCGGCACCGGCAACGGCGCCGCGAGGCTCAGCAAATCGTCGAGGTCGACCGAGCGCTCGATGAGATCGGCCAGTCGCTGCCGCTTCTCGACCGTCAGCCCACCCTCGCCCGCGGTCACCAGCCCGAGGTGCCGCTCGGCCAATGCCACGCTCGCGTCGCGCGGGATCGCGCCCACGACGCGGGCTCGGCAACGCGCCGCGACGGCTTCACGGATCCAGCGCGCATGCGTCTCACCGCCGACCTGGTTGGCGATCACCGCCGCCAGCTTCATCGCTGGATCGAACTGCTCGAAGCCGAGCACGACGGCGGCCGCGCTCCGCGCCTGCGCTTGCGCGTCGAGCACCAGGACGACCGGCGCATTCAGCCACTTCGCCATCTGGGCGGTCGAGCCGTCCTCGCTGAGGCCGTCGAGCCCGTCGAAGCACCCCATCACCCCTTCGACGAGCGCGACGTCGGCGTCGCCGGCGTGGCGGGCTACGGTGGCGGTCGCGTGGACGCGCCCGCACATCCAGCCGTCGAGGTTGTAGGATCCGCGGCCCGTCACGACCTCGTGAAATTCGGGATCGATGAAGTCGGGCCCAACCTTGAAGGCTTGGACGGTAAGCCCGCGCCGGCGAAGGGCCTCGAGCAGTCCAAGCGTGACGGTAGTCTTCCCGACGCCGCTCGACGCGCCGCCGACCACGAGGAGACGTGGTGAAGAAGTCGTCGCGCTCATCCCCAGGTCCTCCCGCGAGAACCGGTCAGGGTGGTGCGCGCCCGGGCAGGTCTCCTGGCTTCCGGATCGTTTCGTCCCCGGTTACCGTGACGCGGTCGCGGCGGATTCACACCGCCCTTCCCTGGACCCTCGTGGACACCCTGGGCGCGTTTGACGGGCGGAGGCTAGCAGAGTCGGACGATGCCAGCAAGCGCCATCCTTACCTGGGCGGCGAAAAACCCCAGCGCCGCCAACGACGTCATCGCTCGTGGAGTTCACCACCCCGATTTTCGGGTATTTCCTCCATTGCGTCTCGGATCAAATCCGCTGCACTCAACTAAAGGTCAGGCGAACAGAGAGCAGGTCACCCAATGTCGCCGACGGCAAGAGGCACAACTTCCTCCTGCAGATCCGCGGCTCCAAGACGATTCACGTCGGCGAGCGGTCGTTTGTGACCGAACGCGAGCTGGAGCGTTTCTTCACGGGCGGCCATCGAAACGTGAGCCTGCCGGAGGAGCTCGGTGAGAAGCGTGGCACCCGGCGCCAGGCCCGCGGTGCACGCGTGATGCGCGCCGTGCGACCCAGTGATTCGCTCTGCGAGCGCACGCTCAGATGACGCCTAGTCCAACGGGCCGCCGATATCGGCCTCTAGTTGATAGACGGCGGACAGATAGGCCCCGAGCGCCTGGAGATGCGCGAGAGCCGTCTCGCGATAGCTCCGCTGCGCGTCCAGGAAATCGAGCAGGCTCTGGCCGCCGCGTCGGTAGGCAAACTCGACCGTATCGCGAGCCACGGTCGCCTTGGGCAGGTACACATCGCGAAGCGACACGACACGCTCGCGCTGAGTGAGCGCGGCCTGGCGGTCGGTCTCCAGAGCGGCGAGCACCTGAAGCGCCGTGGCTTCTCGCACCGCATCCACCCGGCTGATCTCCGCCTGGGTTCGGGCGATCTCACCCTGGTTCCGGTCGAAGATGCGAATCGGAAGGCTGAATCCGAAGCCTATGGTGTTGTCCGGCCCGATCCGCTGATACTCGATTTGCGGGGTGATGTCCCACCAAGCGTTCGCGCGGGCGAGTCGGTGGTCCGCCCGCGCGCGCGCTCGATCGGCTTCCGCCGCCCGCAGGTCGGGGCGATTGTCCAGCGCTCGCCGCATCAGAACCGCCCTGTCTAGCGAGACCTCCTTGAAACCGAGCTCGCCCACGACTTCGAAATCCTCGGCGATGTGCTCGACGCCGGCGGCGGCGCGGAGCGCGATCTTGGCCGCGGACAGGGCTTGACGGGCATCGGCGGCATCGCGCTCGAACGTGAAGCGCTGCACCTGGATGCGCAGTAATTCGAGCTGCGAGATGTCGCCCTTCTCGGCCCGGAG
>Ga0207684_10006339_pt1 | contig 10789 bp, 9 predicted proteins | sample KBSK5501metaG_FD_184342 | JGI IMG/M metagenome (GOLD analysis project Ga0207684, IMG submission 184342) | Corn, switchgrass and miscanthus rhizosphere microbial communities from Kellogg Biological Station, Michigan, USA - KBS K5-50-1 metaG... | ecosystem: Host-associated > Plants > Roots >... | reverse complement strand
TTCGATGCCGCCGTAGAGGTCCTCCGGCTCAAGGGCGCCAAGGACGTGAGCAAGCGGGCCACCAGGACCGCCGCCAACGGCCTGGTCACCGCCGAGCTGGACGGTACCTCGGCCGGGGTGCTCGTCGAGGTCAACTGCGAGACCGACTTCGTCGCGAAGACGGATCTGTTCCAGCAGGCCGCGGCCGAGATCGCCCGCGCCGCGCTCGAGCACAAGCCAGCTGACCGGCTCGCCCTGCTCGGCCTGGAGGTCCGCCCGGGCATTACGGCCCAGCAACTCCTGGAGGAGGCAAGCGCCTCGCTCAAGGAGAAGCTGGAAATCGGCCGGTTCGCCCAGTTCCAGGGCGGCTATATAGCGAGCTACCTGCACAGGTCCGACCGCTCCCTGCCGCCCACGGTGGGCGTGCTCGTGCAACTCGACAAGCCCTCCGCGGAGGCGGGGAAGGACCTCGCCCAGCAGATCGCGGCCATGCGCCCGCAGTACCTCACCCGGGACGACGTGCCCAGCGATGTGGTCGAGAAGGAGCGCGCCATCGCCGAGCAGGTGACCCGGGACGAGGGCAAGCCCGAGCAGGCCATCCCGAAGATCGTCGAAGGTCGGCTGAACGCGTTCTTCAAGGAAGTCGCGCTGACCGATCAGCCGTTCGTCAAGGATCCGAAGAAGGCGATCAAGCAGGTGCTCGCCGAGTACGGGGTCACCGTGCGCGGGTTCGCCCGGTTCCAGGTGGGCCAGGCCGGATGAGCCATCGCGGGGCTGCTCAGTGACGGCAGGCGAAGCGAGCCGCGTGGCGGACGCTTCCCGCCCGGGATCGGCGGGCGGGAAGGTCCACCATCGCTGGCGCCGGGTGGTGGTGAAGCTGTCCGGTGAAGCGTTCTCCGGGGATGAGGCCCTGGGCATCTCGCCCGATGTGGTGTTCCACATCGCCAAGGAGATCGCCGCCGCTGTCGCGGAAGGGGTCCAGGTCGCGGCCGTGGTCGGAGGCGGCAACATGTTCCGCGGCCGGGTGCTGGCCGAACGCGGCATCGACCGGGCCAGGGCCGACTACATGGGCATGCTCGGCACGGTGATCAACTGCCTGGCTCTCCAGGACGTGCTGGAGAAACTTGGTGTCGACACCCGCGTGCAGACCGCGATCACCATGGGGCAGGTGGCCGAGCCTTACATCCCCAGGCGGGCCATCCGGCACCTGGAGAAGGGCCGGATCGTGATCTTCGGTGCGGGCCTCGGCGCGCCGTTCTTCTCCACCGACACGTGCGCCGCGCAACGTGCCCTGGAGATCGGGGCGGAGGCCGTGCTCAAGGGCACGTTGGTCGACGGCGTCTATGACGCGGATCCCCGGACGATGCCAGATGCGGTGCGCTTCCACCAGCTTGACTATGGCGAGGTGCTGCGCCGGGAATTGAAGTTCATGGACGCGACCGCGGTGAGCCTGTGCATGGACAACGGCCTGCCCATCGTCGTTTTCGACCTCATGGAAAAGGGCAACATCGTGCGGGCGGTGCGTGGTGAGAAGATCGGCACGCTGATATGCCGCGCGGGAGATTTCTGATGCCCGCCGACGCAGACTGCGAATGAGACGGGCCCAGGACGCACAGGAGCCGCAGTGATAGACGAAACCCTCCTCGAGGCCGAGGAGAAAATGGAGAAGGCCGTCGCGGTCGCCAAGGAAGAGTTCGCCACGATCCGCACCGGCCGGGCGCATCCGACCATGTTCAGCAAGATCACGGCCGAGTACTACGGAACCCAGACGCCGGTGAATCAGCTTGCCTCGTTCCACATCCCCGAGCCGCGGATGGTCGTCATCCAGCCGTTCGACAAGTCCTCGCTGGGCTCGATCGAGAAGGCGATCAGGAACAGCGACCTCGGGGTGAACCCGTCGAACGATGGCGCGATCATCCGGGTGGTCTTCCCCGACCTCTCCCAGGATCGCAGGCGGGAATACATCAAGGTCGCGCGGCACAAGGCCGAGGACAGCAGGATCTCGATCCGCAACATCCGCAGGCACGCCAAGGACTCGCTGGACAAGCTCGTCAAGGGCGGTGACGCCGGCGAGGACGAGGTGCACCGGGCCGAGCGGGAGCTCGATGACCTCACTCACACCTATGTGGGGCAGGTGGACGAATTGCTCAGGCACAAGGAAGCCGAGCTCCTCGAGGTGTAGGTTGCCCCCCGGCCAGCAGGGCGAGCCTGGCGTCGAAGGCGAGCCTGGCATCGAGGGCGAGCCTGGCGTCGAGGGCGAGCCTGGCGTCGAGGGCGAGTCCGGTGGCGGAGGCGAGCGCAAGCCGGCCCGGGCAGGCCGCAATCTTCCCGCCGCGCTGGCCGTGGGCCTGGCCCTGGGTGCCATCGCCCTGCTCACCCTGTTCACCATCAAGGTCTTGTTCCTGGTGGTTGTGGCCGTCGCCATCGCCGTCGCGCTGTGGGAGCTCACCCGCGCGCTGCGCGCCAGGGACGTCCGGCTGCCGCTCGTGCCGGTCGCGGCCGGCGGCACGGCGATGATCGCACTGGCCTACTGGCGAGGGGAGCGTCCCCTGGTGGCGGCGCTGGCCGTGACGGTCATCGCGGTCATGTCCTGGCGGCTCCCCGGCGGCACCGAGGGCTATCTGCGGGACGTCACGGCCGGCCTGTTCGCCCTGGCCTACCTGCCGCTGATGGCCTCGTTCGTGGCGCTCATGCTCGCCCCGCCTGACGGTCCCAGGCGCACGGTCGTGTTCCTGGTGCTCGCGGTGTGCAGCGACATTGGTGGCTACGCCGCCGGCGTCCTGCTCGGCAGGCACCTGATGGTGCCGATGATCAGCCCGCGCAAGACCTGGGAGGGTTCCGCCGGCTCGGCGCTCGCGTGCGTGGTCGCGGGCGCGATCATGCTGCCCACCCTGCTGCACGCCCACGTCTGGCAGGGAGTGGTGCTGGGCGCGGCGGCGGCCACCGCGGCGATCCTCGGCGACCTGTCCGAGTCGATGATCAAGCGGGACCTGGAGATCAAGGACATGGGATCGGTGCTTCCCGGCCACGGGGGCGTCCTCGACCGGATCGATGCCATGCTGGTCTGCGCCCCCGTGGTCTGGCTGCTCCTGGTGATCTTCCTGCGTTGACGTTTGCCGTTTCACGGCCAGGGAAGTTGTGTGCCCGTCTCGTTCAAGAAGCTGGACGAAGATGGGAGCAAGCATGTTCAGGCGGCCGAAAAGTCTGGTTGGGCTCATCTACATCATCATTGGCATCGTGGTTGCGTGGAATCGCGGCTACATCACTGTCGGCCTGCTGAAGGCCGTTCTGTCCGCTCTCCTCGCGATCTTCCTCTGGTTCCTGGTGTTGCTAGGGATAAACATGCACGTGACCGGCTAAAGGCCTACCTTTACCGAACGAATCCACCGGGTTGCGGCCGGCCCCCAGCGCGACGACGTGCTGGGGGCCGGTACTCGTGAGCGGACACGCTCTAGCTGCAGGCGCTGCCGTTGACGCTGAAGCTAGCGGGCACGGTGTCGTTGGCCGTCCAGGTGCCCTGGAAGCCGAACGAGGTGTTGCCGCCCGGGTTGATGGTGGCGTTGTAACTGAGGTTGGTGGCGGTGACGCTGGTTCCGGACTGGGTGATCGCGGCGTTCCAGGCGTTCGTTATCTTCTGGTCGCCGGGGAAGGCGAACTTCAGCGTCCAGCCGCTGATGGCCGAGGTACCGGTGTTGTTGATGGTGACATTGGCGACGAAGCCGCCGGCCCATTCGCTGGCCTTGGTGTAGGTGACGTGGCAGGTGCCGCCGCCGTTCCCGCCGCTGATGGTCCAGGTGAAGGCGGCCGAGCCGGAAGCGCCGGTGGCGTCGGTTACCGTGACGGTGACATTGGATGTCCCGGCTGTGGTCGGGGTGCCGGAGATCAGCCCGCTGGCTGAGTTGATCGACAGCCCGGAGGGCAGGCCCGCCGCGGCATAGGTCAGGGTCTGGCCCGCGGCGGAGTCGCTGGCGCTGATCTGCGCGCTGACCGCGGTGCCCACGGTGCCGGTCAGCGCACCGGGGTTGGTAACCGTGACCGTGTTCCCGCCGCCGCTACCACCGAGGGCGGTCTGCGCGGCTGTGTAGGCGGGCTTGGGCTGGTAGTTCTGGTCGTACATGGTGGCCGCGCCGTAGCCGGAGAAGAAACCGGGTATCCAGGAGTCGGCGTCGCCGACGCCCCACTGGGTCACGCCCACGCAGCGGGACACCTGCAGGCAGTCGCTGACCACCGTCGAGTAGTCGGTGGCCTGCTGAGCCAGGTTGGCGCTGGTGGCCGGCAGGAGGATGCGGTCGTCCAGTTCGGTGACCGCGACGTCGACGCCCAGCGCGGCGAAGCGCTGCATGTTCGCCAGCATGCTCGAGGGGACCTGGCCCAGGATGAAGTGGCTCTCCAGGCCGACCCCGCCGATCGGGACGCCCTGCGCGAGCAGCGACTGGACCAGGCTGTACATCGCGTTGCTCTTGGCGTTCTCGCCCTCGATGTTGTAGTCGTTGAGGTACAGCTTGGCGTTCGGGTCGGCGGCGTGCGCGGTCCTGATCGCGTCGGCGATGTAGCCGCTGCCCATCGCGTTGAAGAAGACGTCGGTCCGGAAGGTGCCGTCGTCGTTGAACGGCTCGTTCACCACGTCCCAGGAGTACACCTGGCCCTTGTAGTGATTGACCTCGGTGGTGATGTGGGTCTCCATCGCCGCCTGCACCTGGTTCAGCGGCAGGCTGCTCACCCAGGACGGAAGCTGGCTGTGCCACACGAGGTTGTGGCCGCGTACCCGCTGGTTGTGAGCCTTGGCGAATGACACGATCTGGTCACCGGGGCCAAAGTTGAAGGAGCCGTTGGACGGTTCGGTGGTGTCCCATTTCATCTCGTTGCCCGGGGTGACCATGTCGAACTGGGTTCCCGCGACGCCGGTGAGGGTGGAGTTGCTGAGGTTGCTCACTACCAGGGCAGTGCCGAAGTACTTGCCCTTCGCCTCAGCGAGCTGCCGCAGCGGCGTGCCCGCCGCGGCAGCGGGAACAGCCGCCGCCGCCGCCCCGAGCACCGTTGCCGCCATCGCCGCGCCGGCCGCCAGCATGGCCAGTCTCGATACCGCCCTGCGGCGGCGAGGCAATGGCCCGTGACCGCTGATGCCTATGTCGTTTTCCACACTCCATCTCCTCTGAAAGTTTGCGGAAACTTTTCTGGCCTGCAACCCCCAAGTAAGGGCGAAACTGGCAGATACCGCAAGGATCAGCGATCGTGACCTGGCCGTATGCAGGCGACAATCATGAAATGTTTCGCGCCGCGCCCTCCGGGTACTGTGCGGCAAACACCGGTGCAGCAGGCTGAAGATCCGCTGGACACGCCTTAGGAGCCGACGACCCAGCTGCGGCGCTGCGCGGCGAGCTGGGTGACCAGGCTCGCCGATCCGCGCTCCTTGGCGAACAGCCGCTCCCGCTCGCTGATCGGGACGATCCACACCCACCGCACGGGGTCGCCGCCGAAGGTGAACCCGGACAGGTCCGGGACGTCCGGCCCGAGCAGCCGGGCGGGCTCGTCGAGCAGTAGGACGGCCGTGTTCCCGCCGCCAAGCGGGAAGGTCGCGGGCTCGTGGTACCACCGGATGCTATGACCGGGCCCGAACCAGGTAACCGCGCGCCACGGGTACTGGGCCAGCCAGAGGAAGATCCGGGCCGCTTCCGGGCTCGGCATGGTCGTGGCCAGGGCAAGCTCGATCCGCGCGCAGGAATTGACGTCCTCCGCGTACTGCTCGATCACCGGCATCCGCTGGCAGCTCATCCCGATCGTGGTCAGCACGGTGAACGGGCGGCTGCGGGTGGGCGGCCGCTCAGACACCCCGGCGATCGGCTGCTTGCCCGCGCTGACGTCCCAGTAGCGGGCGCCGGGGCCCAGCCGGCCGAGCAGATGGCCGAGCACGGCCTTCTGGAACCCACCCCAGGCGTCCTCGCTCGCCCGCCATCGCCAGAACGCGGTCGCCCGGTCCGCCCGGGGGCCCAGGCCTTCCATGGCGTCATCCAGCGACCAGCCGAACGGAGTCTGCCCGATGACATCCCGGCTGTAGCCGGGCATGCCCCGGGCCATGTCGCACCAGCCTGGGATCGCGGCGAGGAGCTGACCTCCTTCGACGATGCCCACGCCGTCGCCCTCCTCGAACCACAGGGCGCGCAGCGTGCGGGCGTCGAACGGGGGCCTGCCGGCGGGATGCTTGGTGTGGTCGGCGGGCATCATCGGGGCCTGCCCCGCGGCGAGCTGGTCCGGCTTCGTGGTGGCCGGGGCCTCCTCATGATTGGCGATCCAGGTGGCGGCGACCACGGTGGCGTCGTCGTACAGGTACGCCGCCGTGGTCAGTCCGTCGTACTCCACGACCACCCGGCGGCTCGCGTACGGGCTCTCGCTCTCCAGCAGGATCTCCGGCCGGCCCGGGCGCGCGGCGAGCCTGTTACTTCTCGGCCCTCTGCGCAGCGTCGGCATGTAGTGAAATCTACTGATTCGCCGCAGGTCATCATGCGTCGTTAGCCGGATATTGTTAAGAGTTTGCAACGGCCCCTACCCAGCCTGGGCGGGGTCGGCTTGCCATGAATGTCGGCCTGCCATGAATGGAGCACCGGGTGCCGGGACACCGACCTGCGCCGCGGCCGCCGCGGCACCTGGCTGACCTCGACCCGGCCGCGCGGCGCGCCGCCGCCGCGGCGCTCGTCGGCCTGCCCTTCCGGGGCGACCAGTTGTCCCGGCACTACTTCGCGCGGCTCACCGATGATCCCGCTGAGATGACCGACCTCCCGGCGGCCACCCGCGCGGAACTGGTCGGCGCGCTGCTGCCGCGGCTGCTCACCGCGCGGCGCGAGCAGACGTGCGATGAGGGCATGACCCGCAAGACGCTGTGGCAGGCGTTCGACGGCGCGTACGTCGAATCGGTGCTCATGCGCTACCCGGGCCGGGTCACCATGTGCGTGTCGTCGCAGTCCGGATGCGGCATGGCGTGTCCGTTCTGCGCCACCGGCCAGGCCGGCCTGACCAGGAACCTGTCCGCGGCCGAGATCGTCGCGCAGGTGGTCGAGGGCGCGCGTGTGCTGGCCCGTGGCCAGCTGCCTGGCGGCCCCGGCCGGGTCTCCAACGTCGTGTTCATGGGCATGGGGGAGCCGCTCGCCAACTACACCAGCGTGCTGACGGCCGTGCGGCGGCTGACCGACCCCGTTCCGGACGGGCTCGGCATCTCCCAGCGGTCGGTGACCGTGTCGACGGTCGGCCTCGTCCCCGCGATCCGCAGGCTCACCGCCGAGGCGCTCGCGGTGACCCTCGCTGTCTCACTGCACGCACCCGACGACCACCTGCGGGACGAGCTTGTGCCGGTGAACAGGCGCTGGCAGGTCGCTGAGGTGCTCGGCGCGGCCTGGGATTACGCGACGGCGACGGGTCGGCGGGTGTCCATCGAGTACGCGCTGATCCGTGACGTCAACGACCAGCCGTGGCGGGCCGACGCCCTCGGCGACCTGCTGGCCGGCCATCTGGCCCATGTCAACCTGATCCCGCTCAACCCGACCCCCGGCTCCCGGTGGACCGCGTCGGAGCCCGGGGTGATGCGCGAGTTCGAGGCCCGGCTCGCCGCGAAGGGCATACCGGTCACCGTCCGCGATACCAGAGGCAGCCAGATCGATGGTGCGTGCGGCCAGCTCGCGGCGCCAGCCATGGCGGCACGCCCGCCTGGGGTACCGTAGTGGATCATGTCAGCCAAGGATGTCCTGGCTAAGGGCTACCACCAAGTCGCCTGGCGGCTGGTGCACCATGCCTGGCGATCCATACAACAGGCGGGGGAGATCACCGCGGACACCCCCGCCGGGCGCCGGTTCGCCGCGTTCGGCGCCGGCTCGACCATCAGTTTCCCGGCCGGGTCGGTGTATGGCGAGAAATGGATCGAGATCGGCGCAGGCACCATGATCGCCTCGCAGGTGACGCTCACCGCCGGCATGCTCCCCGGGCAGAACCTTGGCGAGGTGCCGGTGCTGCGGGTCGGCGACCGCTGCGTGATCGGCCGGGGCAGCCACATCGTGGCCCACCAGTCGATCGTGATCGGCGATGACGTTTTCACGGGCCCGTATGTCTACATCACCGACCAGAATCACGGTTACGCCGACCCGGACGTTCCGATCGGGCGGCAGTGGCCAAGCAACACTGCGGTTTCCATCGGCCCGGGGACCTGGCTCGGCGCCGGCGCGATTGTCCTGCCTGGCGCGTGTATCGGCCAGAACGTGGTGGTGGCCGCCGGGTCGGTGGTGCGCGGCCAGGTACCCGACCGGTGCGTGGTCGCGGGTGTCCCAGCCAGGGTCGTCCGCGAGTACTCAGCAGGCGCCGGATGGGCCCGGCCATCCCCAGTTCTCGGCGAACGTGCCTGATCAGGCCGGAAACTGGTCACGTATCTGTCACGATGGGGGCAGCCGCCGTCGACGGCGGCAGCGAATCCGATAGTGAGGTCGCCGCACAACCGGGGAGCGGGCACATCCCGGGCGGCCTGGCCGGGACCCCGAGAGGGCATGTGGAGGGATCAAGCGACCTCGTCGCGAGTGCGGCGTATCAGCCTGAGCCGGCGGCCGTGGCCGCGGCGCGGCGTTTCGTGCGCGAGACCCTGCAGTCCTGGCTCGCGGAGCAGGCCCCGGAGGGCCGCGGGATAGTGGACGACGCGGTGCTGCTGACCAGTGAGCTGGTCACCAACGCCGTGGTGCACGCCGGCACGCCCGTGCAAGTCACCTGCAAGCTCGCGGATGGCGGACTGGAGGTGATGGTCCGCGACAGCCTCCCGGCCAGCATGGTTCCTGGCCCGGTCAAAGACGAGAACATTCCAGCCGAACGCACCAGCGGTCGCGGGCTCCTGCTGCCTTCCGCGCTCGCGTCGGCCTGGGGGGTCACCTACGGGCGGGCGGCCAAGGCGGTCTGGTTCCGGATGGGCCTGCCCGGTGCGCGGGAAGAAGATTCTGGTGGTCACCCGGCCAGCCGGCCCCGGGCCAGCGAATGGGTGCCGCGGCTGCCGGGCGGGTCCGGCTATGACGAGTCGCTGACCAGCGCGGTCGAGTTGGCGCTCGCCACGCTGACCGCGGACGCCGCCTGTGCCCTGGTCCCGGACGAGGACGGCGACCTGCGGGTGCGCGCTGCGGCCGGGGACGACCCGGCCGGGCTGCTCGCCGCCCCGCCCTCGGTGCTGACCGCTCCTCTCCTCGTAGACGGCCGGGTGACCGGCGTGCTCGTGGTCGCGGGGGCCCGGCCCGGCCAGTTCGCCGAGCGTGCCGCCGGCCTGCTGCAGCAGCTGGCGGACCGGCTGGCCGGGCCGCTGGAGCGGGCCAGGCTGGCCGAAGTCGAGATGATCAGGAGGGTGAGGGCCGGCATCGCCGCCGAGGCGAACGACCTGCTGGCCGGGCCCGTGGATCAGGACGCGATCCTGGCCCTGGCGGGCCGGGCCCTGGTGCCGCGGCTCGCCGCGTGGTGCGCCGTGCTTCTCGCCGGGGCGGACGGGACGTTGCAGCCCGTATATGTGCGGCACGCCGAAGATCTTCGTTCTGCTGCCTTGTCTTGGGTTGTCGGGCGGGCGTGTGCGGTGGCGCCGTGGGGCGCGCGCCGGGCCGAGGGCGGTCCGGGCGCGGCGCGGGCCTGGCCGCTCGCCGCGGCGGACCTGGACCGGGCGCCGCCGGGAGCGGCTGAGCTGGCCGATGGCGGTGCGTGGTGCGTGCCGCTGGCGGCGCGAGGCGGCATTCTCGGCCTGCTCGCCATCGGCGGCCCGGCCGTGGGCAGGCTGCCCAGGGAGGTGGCCGGGCTGGCCGAGGACCTGTCCCTGCGGATCGCGCTGGCGCTGGATGGCGCGCGGCTGGCGGCCGGGCAGGAGCTGACCAGCGCCGCGTTGCGGCACAGCCTGGTGCCGCCTGAGCTGCCGCGAATCCCCGGTATCGACCTGGCCGTGGCGCATGACCTCGCGGCCGGGGGGAGCGAGGCGGGCGGGGACTTCTGCGATGTGTTCGCCGCGGGCGAGGGCCAGTGGCGGTTCGCGGTCGGCGAGGTCAGCGGCACGCAGCCGGAGGCCGCGGCGATGATCTCGCTGGCCAGGCACGCACTGCGGATCCTGGCCCGCGAGGGGCACGGCGTCCCGGCCGTGCTGGGCAAGCTCAACGAGCTACTTGTCGGCGAGGGCTCGCCAGGGAGGTTCCTGACCCTGGTACACGGCGAGATCGTGACCGGTTTTCCGGCCCGGATCTCGCTGGCGTGTGCCGGGCAGCCGGTGCCGCTGCTGCTGCGGGCGCCGGGGGACTGGCTGTCCGGTGACGACAGCCCCGCCGCAGGCGCCTCCGCCGCCGAAAGTGCCGCGCTGCCGCAGCCCGTCCTCGGGGTGGTCGAGGGACTCACCTTCGAGGCGCAGACGGTTTGCCTCAGCCCCGGCGACCTGCTGCTCTGCGTCACTGACGGGGTGACCCGGCGCCGGGACGGGAATCGCCTCCTCGGTGACGATGGCGGGCTGGCGCGGCTGCTCGGCGGGTGCGCCGGCCTGCCTGCCGACGTGGTGGCGGCCAAGGTCCACGAGGAAGCGCGCGCGTTCGGCGGCCGCCCCCCCGCCGCCGGCATGACGCTGCTGGCCATCCGAGCGGCGTAGCTCTGCTTGCTATGCGCCTCCGGGGCGCTTAGCGCGCCGCCTTCCCTCGTCGCTTGTCGCTCGTGCTCTGCTTCCTATGCGCCTCCGGGGCGCTTAGCGCGCCGCCTTCCCTCGTCGCTCGTCGCTCGTTCCTCGCTCCTCGCTCCTCAGTCCAGGCAGCGCCGCGCCCCTCCGGCGCGTCAGTCCAGG
>Ga0207684_10006337_pt1 | contig 10793 bp, 9 predicted proteins | sample KBSK5501metaG_FD_184342 | JGI IMG/M metagenome (GOLD analysis project Ga0207684, IMG submission 184342) | Corn, switchgrass and miscanthus rhizosphere microbial communities from Kellogg Biological Station, Michigan, USA - KBS K5-50-1 metaG... | ecosystem: Host-associated > Plants > Roots >... | reverse complement strand
CTCTTCGGCATCACCTTCCCCCGTCTCTCGGGATACGCTCAGACGTTGCTCTGGCCGCGCGGGCTGCTCGTCGAGTCGCCATTCCTTATCTTCGTGCCGCTCGGCCTCTACCGTTGGCTGCGCGCCGGGGCCCGTCCCTCGCCGGAGGCGCTGCTCTGCGTGGCGGCATGCGTTGTATACCCGTCGCTGGTGGCGTCATACTTTCTGCCAATGGCGGGCGAGAATCTGCCCGGCCCGCGCCTGCTGGTGCCGGTGCTGCCATTCGCCTGCCTGGCGCTGGCGTGGGTCGTGGATGACGCCCGCCGGTGGGTCCGTGCGCTTTTCGCGGCGCTCACCTGCTTCGGGGTCCTCGTGTCGTTTCTCTATATCGCGACAGGCGTGCGCGAGTATCACACCTACGCGACGTATCCGCTCACTGATCTCTATTGGCCGGTGCTGAGCACTGGGTATGTACCGCACACGAATGGCGACACTCCGCCCAACCTGGGCAGCCTATTCCTGCATCTCCCGCAGGGTGTGAGCATCTATGTGCCGCTGATCGCGCTCGTCGTCGCACTGGTGTGGGCCCTGCGCGCGTGGCTGCGGACGCCTGAACCGCAAGCTGCGGACACCGCCGTGCAGTCGGTGGAGCCGCGCGCGCCTACGCAGACAGAGCCGAAGGCCACCTGATCGACACCCCCGATTGTCGGCGCGGATTGACGCGCGCGTGCAGCGACCGGTGTGCGATGTCGCGACCGCTCAACGGCCGACCAGTGCATCTATGCGGCGCGCGAGGCGCAGATCCTTGTCGGTGATGCCACCCTCGTCGTGGGTGGACAGCCGCAATGTCACGCGGGAATACTTGATGATGAAGTCCGGGTGGTGGCCCGCGTCCTCCGCAAGGTCTGCCACACGATTGACGAAGGCGATGCCGTCGGGGAACGTGGAAAAGGCGAAGGTCTTGACGAGCTCACCTTCCTCCACCGACCAGTCGCTCATCTGTTCAAGGGCCACGCGTATGTCGTCGTCACTGAGTCTCACCATTGTCTCACAGCTCCTCTCTTCCCCGCCGCGCTACACTCTCCGATCGCGGCGGCCTTTGCGCCTGCGTCGCCTATCGCTCGCCGCGCGCGGGTGGGTTTGGTCGTCCTCGTGTGTCTGCTCGCGTGCTCGCACAAAGGCCACGCTGCGCATGAGCCGGCGGTGATGTGCGTCCGGCGCGTTGAGGCGCCCGCTGAGCTCGGCGGCGGAAGCGATGCGCCCGCCGCTCGCGCGGCTGCCGCGCTGCACCTCCAAGTCGTCGCTGACGACGGTGAAGTGAGCTCCCGTTGCCGCGAGCTCATGAGCGAGCCGCGCTAGCACTGCGTCCGCCGGCTCGTCGTGCCGGCTAAAGATCACACGGCCGCGACAGCCGCCGAATGGCTGGCTCGCCTCGGCGTCACCGTCGCCATCGAAGACGACGATGACGGTATGGGCCGTGTGGCGGTAGCTCGCGCGCAGCGCCGTCAAGAGTGCGTCGCGCCCGCCCGCCAGGCTGTGGCGCTCGGCCGCCGCCAGCGCCGGTGTCCTGCGGATGACATTGTAGCCATCTACCAGCAGCGTCTTGGGCTCCATGCCAGCTGCTCTCCCCATCAGCTCGTAGTGTCTGCCGGTTGGGCCGGAGAGGCCGCTCTGGCGCCGGATCGAGCCGTCACCAGGCTCCTCGTCCTACGGGCATCATAGCACCTAATCACCGCCGCATGCGGGATCACCGCCGCATGCGGGCCAACAGCAGCTGGACCGTCGTCCAGAAGTGTGCCAGCGTTAGCTGGATGTCAATGTGCAGGACACCGCGTAGGGCGGCGTTCACGCCAGGTGAAAGCTCGCAGGCGATCACGATCCCCGCCACCCCGAGGATGATAATCCAGAGCGCGATCGTTGAGATGCGCTCGACGATCGCGACAAACTCTTCGAGCGGACGGCGCGGCGCCTCCTCGTGATGCAGCGGCAGCGATAAGTCCAGCGCGGACTGCGAGTCGATTGGCAGGGAGGGCACAGCATCGGCCGCGAGTGCGGGCGCGGTGGGATTGGACGGAAATGCGGGGACCGTGGAGGCGAATGCCGCGGCGGCGGGGGCAGGGGGTGCTTCTTGCTTGGCATGCGCGCGGCGCCCAGTGATGCGGTTACGCTTCGGCTTGGGGGGAGCCGCGTGGCCGGCGCGGTTGCGTGTCTCTTCCGCCGGGAGCCGTGTGACGGGTGCCTGCGCATTCGCCCATCCCTGAGAGTGGTCCAGCGGGGCGCCACAATGCTCGCACTGTCTGGCGTTGCCGGGACTCAGCTTGTCGCAGACAGAGCAGATCTGAATCAGCGGCATCTGGCAGACCGTGCAGTTGGTAACAAAGTCGAAGTTCGCCGTCCCACAGTTGGGGCAGGCCACCATGTTGGAAGGCGGCCTGCTTTCTGGCGACTCGAAATACGACGGGCCCGCTGGCGGCATGGAGCTCGTGCGGCTCGCGCCGTCGAACGCGGGCGGTGGAGTGACGGTAGACGTGCGTGCCGCCGGCTCTTGCGCACTGCTGGGGCGCGGTGGGCCGGCGAACGGCCCAGCAGGTGGAGCAGGAGGACCATACGGTGCTGGCGGCGGTGGAGCCGGTGGTGGAGGCGCGGGCATCGCGACGCCCAAGACACGCTCCCATTCAGCGTCACTTACGCCGGACTGGAGGCGATTCAAGGTGCTGCCCTGCGGCTGGCTCGCCAAGAGTTGGTTGAGCCAGCCCGGGCGCGAGGCGTCGCTGAATTGCCCAGGCTCGATGCGGCGCAGCCGCCCGTCTGCCAGGGGACCGCTCATGAGCTGCCCGCGTTGGGGCGACCGTGGCAGCCGGTGCGTCTCGACACACGCGCCGCACATGCCATTGTCATCATCCCAGCAGTCCGGGCACGCCGTGCGCTCGCAGCGGAAACACTCGATGGCCAGCTCGCGGAACGCGCCATCGAACTCGACGAAGAAGCGATACTTCTGCTCGTCTAGCGCGCGGGCCTGGGGACTATCTGGCGGGGCGGCCAACGCGCCCCGCGGAATCTGCATATCCGCCGTCACGAATCTGGCACCGCAGACCGCGCAGCGCGCGCCAAAGCGAACGACGCGGTCGTCACTGAGGTCAACGTAGTTTGGTTGCCACGCGGGCTCCAGGGCCATGCCCACACCTCCTGCCATGCCATCCCTGGTCGCCAGTTGTGCGTCCCCGTTCCTAGAGCGTTCCTCAGCGTGCATTGCTGCTGCCTAGTATGCGCCGCTGGCACGCGAAACGCAAGTGGTTTCCTCGCCTGCTTACTCGGACTGCGCGGCCTCCGCCGGCATGGCCCAGCCGCGCTGCCGCCAAATCTCGTACAGCACGACCGAGCCGGCGACGGCGGCATTCAAAGAGGCGATGTGCCCGCGCATGGGCACACTCACCAGCAGGTCGCAGTGCTCGCGCACGAGCCGCGCGATGCCCTTTTCTTCACTGCCGACCACCAGCGCGATCGGCCCGGTGAGATTCGCCGTGTCGAAGCGCGTCTCGGCGGTGCCTTCCAGGCCGATGCACCAAACGCCCTTTTTCTTCAGCTCATCCAGCGTACGGGTAAGGTTGGTTACACGCGCCACGGGCAGAAACTCCACCGCGCCCGCCGACGTCTTGTCGACGGCCGGGGTGAGGCCGGCGGCACGGTGCTCCGGAATGATGATGCCATGCGCGCCCACGGCCTCCGCGGTGCGAATGAGCGCGCCGAGATTGTGCACGTCCTGGATCGTGTCCAGCACGACGATCAGGGGGTCCTCGCCGCGTTCCTGCGCACGCGCCAGAATGTCGTCTACCTCGGCGTACTGCCGCGGCGCGGTGACGGCCAGCACTCCCTGATGATTCGCGCCTTTGGTCAGATCGTCCAGGTGGCGGCGCGAGGTCGTCTCGACGGGCACGCCGATGCGCCGGGCCTGGTCGAGTAGCTGCGTCATGCCCTCGTCCCGTGGCCCCTGTGCGACGAGCAGCCGATGTACGCGCCGTCGCGAGCGCATCGCCTCGAGCACCGGGTAGCGACCCCAGATATAGTCTGCCATCGCGTAGATCACCGACTTTCCCCGCTAGTCGCGTACGGTCCAGGTGGCGCCTTGCGGCGTGTCCTTGATGACGACGTGATACGTTTCGTCCAGCTCGCGACGGATGCGGTCGGCTTCCGTCCAGTTCCGAGCGCCCCGCGCGACCTCCCGCTGTGCCACCAGCGCTTCGATTGCCGCCCGCGTCGCGGCTGGGAGCGCCGTGGCATCGGCTGTAACTACTAGGGCGATGCCGAGCACGTCTGACAGCTCACGTAGCACACGCTGGGCCTCGCGCAGCGCCGCCCGCGTCGCGCTGCTGGGCGGTGTGTCGCCGAGTCCGTGCGCGTAGTCGTTGGCGCGGTGCACCAGCTCGTCTATGGCAGCCAGCGCCGGCGAGGTGTTGAGTTCGTCGTCCATTGCCGCCACGAAGGCCGCGCGCGCCGCGCGCGCCTGCTCGCCGAGCGCGCGCTCTCGCTCTCCCGGCTCCGCCGCTGGCGCGTCCGCGCCCAGCTGATCTTCGGCCCAGGTAATCAGCCGTGTCAAGGTGGCATCGGTGTCTGCCCAGCGACGCCAGCGTACCACCGAGGCGGCAATCTGCTCCTCGGAGAACGTCAGCGGCGAGCGGTAGTGCTGGCCGAGCAGATACATGCGCAGTGCGGGCCCCGGCACGCCCGACGCCAACACGGAGCTGATTGTCACGAAGCGGCCCGAGTGGGCCATCTTCTCGCCTGAGGGCAGCGTCAGCATGCCGGTGTGCACCCAGTAGCGTACGAACGGACGCTTGCCGGTCAGGCTTTCGCTCTGCGCGATCTCATTCTCGTGGTGCGGGAAGATTAGATCGGTCCCGCCGCCGTGAATGTCGACCTGCTCGCCCAGCGTATCCATCGCCATCGTCGAGCATTCGATGTGCCAGCCTGGCCGTCCCTTGCCCCACGGGCTCTCCCACCACGGCTCATCCGGCTTGGCCGACTTCCATAGCGCGAAGTCGCGCGGGTCGCGCTTGCGCTCGTCCAGCTCGATGCGGGCGCCGGCCTGCATCGCCTCGTCGTTCCTGCCCGAGAGCCGCCCGTAGTCCGGATAACTCGGCACCGAGAAGTACACGTCGCCGTCCAGCACATAGGCATGCCCTCTGTCGATCAGCGCCTGCACAAAGTCGATGATCTGCGGGATGTAGCGCGTCACGTAGGTGTAGGTATCGGCCGGCCGCACGTTGAGGCGCTCCATGTCGCGGAAGTAGGCGGCGGTATAGCGCTTGGCGGCATCCGCGGCGGGAATTCCCTCGCGCAGACCGGCGGCGATGATTTTATCGTCAATGTCGGTGAAGTTCTGCACGTAGGTGACGGGGAAGCCGCGATACTCCAGGTAGCGGCGCACGGTATCGTTGACGACAAAGAGACGCGCGTGGCCGACGTGCGGCTCGTTCTTCGGCGTCATACCGCAGACATACATCCTGACGGGGAGCTCGCCCGGCTCGAACGGCTCTTTGCGCCCGGTTTCCGTGTTATATAGCTGCATGCGTTATCTCTCTTGCTCGCAGCGAGGCCGCCATCGTCTGCGTGTCGTGACACAGCCGGCACTCCTGCCGTGTCGTGGCGCCTCGCGGTACATTTGTCTTGACGGGGGCTGGGACACGCCCGCCACCGTGCACCCGGCACATGTGGTTATGTGGTGCCGGCTAGCAGCGGGCGTTGATACAGGAGCAACAGAGACGCGGCAAACCGCGGGCGCCGCGAGAAGACGCGCGCCTGGCGAGCAGTGGTGACCTAGAAACCAGCAGACGTACCATGTAGTTGGTTGCTCCATCGTCGGGCGCGCATCCTGCGAGCGCCGCTCGCGTGTATTATCGCCCCGCGCGAACACGCTTGTCAATCGGCGACCTGTCGCGCGCCGCTGCTTGCCGGAGCCGACGATCGGCAACCTGACGGCATGTGCGCGTGACGATGGCGAGCGCATCAGTCTGACGTGACAACTCTCCCGTGACAACTCTCCCGTATACATGCAGGAGCTTCTAGGCCGAAGCCAGGCATTGTTGCCCCAATGCCAAAATGTTTCGTGCAGCGTTGAGGTCGCGGTCAAGCACCAGCCCACAACAGGGACACGTGTAGGTGCGGTCAGAAAGGGAGAGCGTTTGCCGATGTCCGCAGCCAGAGCAGTCCTGACTGGTGTACGCGGGGTTCACGGCCACAAAGCTCCGACCGGCCCATGCTGCCTTGTGGGAGAGGAAGGCTGCGAACTGCGTCCACGCGGCATCAGCGATGCTCTTGGCGAGGCACTGGTTGTGCATCATCCGGTTGACCGACAAATCCTCAACCGCGATCAGATCGAACTGATTGACAATGCGACGACTGTGCTGATGGGCACAGTCGCCCCGTCGCCAGGCGATGCGCTCATGCACCCGCGCCACCACCTTGCGACATTCGGCGCGTTCTGGCGCGACCTTCTCCGCTTTGGACAATCGACGCTGTGCCTTGGTCAGCGCATGCTCTTCGGCGCGGAAGAAGCGCGGATTGGCAATCGGCTCACCTTGGGTCAGCGTCGCAAACGACTTCAAGCCAACATCAATGCCGACCTGCTGGCCAGTGGGCGGCAACGGCATTGGCTCGGCACACTCGCACGAGAAGCTGACGTACCACTTGCCGGTGCTGCTGCGCTGAATGGTGGCAGTCTTGGGCACACCTTCGAGCGGGCGATGCGAGAGCACCTTGACGCGGCCAACGTTGGCAATGCGCAGCCGCTTGTCCTCGGCTTCAAGTCGACACCCGACCGGCACCTGGGGACAGGTGATGCTGTCGTAGCGCCCCTGGCCCCGGAAGCGCGGATAGCCTGGCTCGTTCTCGCCGGCTTTCACCCTGCGGAAGAAGGCTTGGAAGGCCAGATCAATGCGAACCGCGACGCTCTGGAGCACCTGCGACTGCACTCCGGCCAACGTTGGCCGCCCGGCTTTGAGGGCGGGCAGCGTCGCCTGCTGGTCGTACAGGCGCAGCGATTGCCCAGAATGCTCCCAGGCGTCGCGGCGTGCGGCCAGCAGGTGATTGTACAGCCAGCGGCACTCCTCAAGCTGCTGCTCCAAGAGGCGTTGTTGCTGCTTGTTCGGGTACAGTCGGTACTTGAACGTCTTACGCATGACTTCAGCACACGCTAAAAGCATGCGTGTTGTCAAGTCGGAGGGCCATTCATCCCCGACTGAAGTTGGGGGCTTTCTGGCTCCACTCTGGTAAGGAGCGAGTGCATGGCAGTGGTCCCGCGGACCCCGGCGTCCGCGCGCACGAAGCACGACCGGGACTACGTGTTCTACGAGCTGACGCGCAGTATCTGCCCGGAGTGCCGCACGGTGATCGACGCTCAGATCGTGCTGCGTGACAACAAAGTCTTCATGCGCAAGCGCTGCCCGGAGCACGGCCAGTTCGAGGCGCTCGTCTATGGCGACGCACAGGCGTACACGTCGGCCGCGAAGTTCAACAAGCCGGGCACCGTGCCGCTGGAATTCTCGACGGCGATCCGCCACGGCTGCCCGCACGACTGCGGGCTTTGCCCCGACCACCAGCAGCACACGTGCCTCGCCATCATCGAGGTCAACAGCGCCTGCAACATGGAGTGCCCCCTGTGCTTCGCCAATGCGGGCGCGGGCTTCAATCTCACCCTTAGCGAGGTCGAAGGCATCCTGGACCATCTCGTCGCGACCGAGGGTGCCCCAGAAATCGTGCAGTTCTCCGGCGGCGAGCCTTCGATCCATCCCCAGATCATCGCCATGATGCGGGCGGCCAAGGCCCGCGCCATCCGCCACGTCATGCTCAACACCAACGGCAAGCGCATCGCCGATGATAACGCGTTCCTGGCCGAGCTGGCGGAGGTGCGGCCCACCATCTACTTCCAGTTCGACGGCTTCGCGCGCGAGACCTATCGCATCATCCGCGGCGAGCCGGACATTCTAGCGCAGAAGCTGCGCGCGCTGGACCGGCTGGCCGCCATCGGCATAGGCGTGATGCTGGTCCCCGCCGTCGAGCGCGACGTCAACCTGCATGAGGTGGGCGAGATCGTCAAGTTCGGCATCGCGCATCCCGCCGTGCGCGGCATCAACTTTCAGCCGGTGTTTCATGCCGGCCGTCACCTCACGTTCGATCCGCTGCAACGCCTGACGATTCCTGATATTCTGCGCGAGCTCGAGCGACAGACCGAGGGCATGTTCCTCGTGCAGGACTTCGTGCCGGTGCCGTGCTGCTTCCCCACCTGCAACTCAGTAACCTATGCGCTCGTGGATGAGAACGGCGTGCTGCCGCTGCCACGGGTCCTCGATGTAGACGACTATCTGGACTACATCACCAATCGCGCCACGCCGGACCTCAGCGGCGATGTGAAGGCGGCGCTGGAGGGGCTATGGTCGTCATCGGCGGTGCCAGGATCGGATACGAACGCGCGGCAATTCGCGCTGTCGTGCGCCGCGTGCGGGCTGCCCGATGGACTCGACGTGGCGGCGCTCGCCGATAGGATTTTCATGGTCATGCTACAGGACTTCATGGATCCCTGGACCTTCAATCAGAAGAATTTGATGAAGTGCTGTAAGGAGTTTCTGCTGCCCGACGGCAAGCAAATCCCGTTCTGTGCCTACAATTCGCTTGGCTACAGGGAGCAGGCGCGCGCGCAGCTGGAAGCGCGCGAGCGGGCGCGTCATCGCGCGCGGCGCGCCGGCAGCGAGTATCTTCCGGCTCCACTCACCTTCACCTTCGACCAACCGTATCCGCAGGTGGTGACGAAGCGGCCTGGCGGCTTCAAGGTTGGCAGGGGCGAGCGGGCAGCGAGCGTGCGCCAGGAGCCCGTGAATGGAGGCTAGGATGGCCGCACCGGAGACTGCCAGCGCACTCGCGCCAGAGGTCCTCAAATCGTGCTGCGCGGACGCGTATAGCGGCGAGTGGGCGCGTCTGCTGTTGGGCGACGCGTTTCATCCAGGCGGCGCGGCCCTCACCGAGCGCTTGGGGCAGGTGCTCGGCCTCGCGCCGGGTATGCGCGTGCTGGATGTCGCGGCTGGCAAGGGCACCAGCGCGCTCGTCCTCGCGCGGACGTTCGGCTGTGCGGTCGTCGGTGTGGACTACGCGGGTGCGAGCGTGCGTGAGGCGGCGGTCAGCGCTGAGGCTGCGGGACTAGCACATCTCGTCCGCTTCGAGCGAGGCGACGCCGAACGCCTGGATTTCCCGGACGGCTCATTCGATGCGGCGATCTGTGAGTGCGCGTTCTGCACTTTCCCCGACAAGCGCGCCGCGGCCCAGGAGCTCGCGCGTGTGCTGCGTCCAGGCGGCGTGCTCGGCCTGAGCGATCTGACGCGCACGAAGGCAGTGCCGGCGGAGCTACAAGGGCTGCTGGGCTGGATCGCCTGCATCGCCGACGCGCTGTCGCTCACGGAGTACGTGCGCATCCTGGCGGACGCCGGCCTGGCGGTGACGCTGACGGAGCCGCACGATGAGGCGCTCGCGCAGCTGGTGCGGGACGTGCGCGCGAAGCTGATGGGCGCCGAGCTGCTGGTGCGGCTCAAGCAGATCGAGCTGCCCGGCGCGGACTTCGAGCAGGCGCGCGCCCTGGCTCGCGCCGCGGCACGGGCCATCGACGCCGGCACGTTCGGGTATGCCCTCGTCGCCGCTTCCAAGCCGGCGTAAGGTGTGCCCCCAGCCCCTCACTCCACGCCGATGTCCCAGGCCTGCTCGAGGTCCTCGCGCGAGTAGGCCTTGAACGCCATCATCGTCTGCGTGCGCAGGATCGCCTCCAGTGAGAGCATACGCTCCGTGACCACCTCGGCCAAATCTTCGTAGCGCGCCAGGTGCAGCACGGCCACGAGATCGTACTCCCCTGTCACCGAATACACCTCGGCCACGCCGGGGATCGCCAGCAGCGCCTGCGCCGTGCTGTTGATCGCGTCGCGGCGCACATTCATCATGACCAGCGCCGATATCATCTTGGGCTCCTTTTGCGCTCCTTCACTCACCGCATCGCAACGTGGCACGGAGTAGCGTGCCGGTGCGGCCCGGCCGCTCCCCGATGTCGTCTCAACACGAGGGGAGCGACTGACCTGCACACCACGCCTACGACACGCTTGCCAGCGCCTGCTCGCGCAGCTCGCGCCGCAGCACCTTACCCGTGTTGTTCTTGGGCAGCTCGTCGCGGAAAACGACCCGGCGCGGCGCTTTGAACGTCGCGATCGCGCCGCGGCAGTAGTCGATGATCTCCTGCTCCGTGGCCGTCGCGTCTTTCTTCAGCACAACGAACGCCAATACTGATTCGCCCTGATATGGGTCCGGGAACTGCACCACCGCGGCGTCCGCCACGGCGGGATGGCGGAAGAGCACCTCTTCGACCTCGCGCGGGTAGACATTGAAGCCCGAGACGACGATCATGTCCTTCTTGCGGTCGACAATGGAGATATACCCGTCGTCGTCGCGCGTGGCGATGTCCCCGGTGTGCAGCCAGCCGTCGCGCAGCGTCTCGGCGGTGGCCTCGGGCTGGTGCCAGTAGCCCAACATGATGTTCGCGCCGCGGCAAATGAGCTCCCCTGGCTCGCCGTTGGGCACGTCATTGCCGGCGTCGTCTACCAGACGCACCTCGACGCCGGGCAGCGGTCGCCCCACGGTGCCCGGCTTCACCACCGGCCCCGCCGCGTTCGACGTGACCACCGGCGAGGCCTCCGACAGGCCATAGCCCTCGCTGATCGGCACGTGTGCCAGCGACTCGAAGCCTTCCAGCACCTTGACGGGCAGCGCCGCTGCCCCCGAAGCGACAT
>Ga0207684_10006336_pt1 | contig 10793 bp, 4 predicted proteins | sample KBSK5501metaG_FD_184342 | JGI IMG/M metagenome (GOLD analysis project Ga0207684, IMG submission 184342) | Corn, switchgrass and miscanthus rhizosphere microbial communities from Kellogg Biological Station, Michigan, USA - KBS K5-50-1 metaG... | ecosystem: Host-associated > Plants > Roots >... | reverse complement strand
AATGTCATTCTAATCTCCCAAGCCTCCTCCGAGCACACGATTTGTTTCGCCGTCCGCGAAGCCGACACCGCCTCAGCGGTTGCGGCGGTTCATCACGAGTTTCGATTTGAATTCCAGCATCGTTTTACATCGCTCGATGAAAAACCAAACCAGGCGATCGTTGCGATTGTCGGCGATGAGATGAAAGGGCATCCGGGCGTCTCCGGCAAAGTATTCGGAGCGCTTGGGCGACACAACATTAATATTAGCGCAATCGCGCAGGGCGCATCAGAGCGCAACATCTCTTGCGTCATCGATGTGGCGCAGCAAACACGCGCCTTGAACGTTATCCATCAGACGTTCTTCGAAATTCGCAAACGCCTCGCGCTCGTCGTGGTTGGTGTCGGAAATATCGGTGGAACGCTGCTGCGACAACTGCACGAGCAACACGCATACCTCCTCGGCCGCGGATTCGACGTCACCGTGATCGGCGTGGCCAACAGCAAACGGTTCGCGCTCGACGGCGATGGCATCAATCTCGCACGCTGGCGCGAGAAGTTATCCGTCTCGCGACGACGCATGGACCCGCAGCGCTTGGCCACTGAAATTGCCAAACTGGAATTAACCGACGCGGCGATAGTCGATTGCACCGCCGACGCCTCGATCGTGGATGCATATCCGGACTTCGCCAGAGCGAACCTGCATATCATTACGCCTAACAAGCGCGCCAACGTGCTGCCGTGGAGACAGTACGCCGTTCTCATGGATCTTTTGCGTAACCGGCAGAAGTACTTTTTGGATGAAGCCAACGTCGGTGCGGGATTACCGGTCATGTCGACGCTGCGCGATCTGATCGCGAGCGGCGACGTCATCAGGAAAGTGGAAGGCGTTTTCTCGGGCACGCTGAGCTATTTGTTCAATAGTTTTGACGGGAGGATGCCGTTTAGCGCACTCCTACGAGCGGCTTACAAGACCGGCCTAACCGAGCCCGATCCGCGGGACGATCTCTCCGGCCAGGATGTTGCCAGAAAGTTGCTCATTCTCGCGCGTCAAAGTGGATCGCGAATGGAAATCGCGGACGTCCGTGTTGAAAATTTAATTCCGAGAAGTTTGGCGGTCGGCCCATTTTCGCAGCGGTTCTTTGCCTTATTTGCCAGGCACGACTCCGCTATGGCAGAACGACTGAAGCGGGCCCAGTCACGTGACGCAGTCCTGCGATATGTTGGCACACTTGAAGGCGGTCGCGCTCGTGCCGGAATCAAAGAATTCCCGCGCAGTCATCCTATCGCCAATACGCGGGGAAGCGACAATATCATCGCATTCACGACAAAGCGTTATTCGCGTACGCCGCTTGTCATTCAGGGTCCGGGCGCGGGCGCGGATGTTACGGCGATGGGTGTATTTTCCGATATCCTCAAGTTACTCAACTATCTGCCGCATTAGCGCAGGGAGAGCACGCTGTGCTGTCACGGGCCCGCTCGGCTCCGACTGCCGAAATCGCGCCCACGGACGTGCTGTAAGGCCACCACCTTACAGTGAAGAGCGTGTTCACCTTACATGGGTTTAACTCGACATTTGTTAGGCACGCCAAATAGCATAACTGCTAGATTCGAATAGGCCAAGCCGTCCCGGCGTTTTCAAGGGTAGCCGGAGGCGAGCGTTGTGATGACTTTCCCCATTCGGTCGAGAAAGGAATCACAACAGAGGAACCAACATGAAATCCACATCATTGAGACGCATTACCGCATTAACCCTATTTGCGGCCGCGATAACCTTATTTGCCACGCTGGCGATCCCCGATCGGCTGGGCGCAAAGCCCCCGCAGCCCGGCGCATCCGCCGTGTTTGGCCGACACACCGAAGGCGGCAGCCCGAATCGATTTCTAAACGAGCTCGCGTACGAACACGCCTATCCGGCAGCGCCGAGCCATCCTTACGTGCGCACGATCGCGCCTGCCAAGGCGTTCAAGGCCTTCAAGGACGTTCGCTCGCGTGACAAGGGACACGGGCGCGCAGGGATCTGGCGTACCGTCGGACCATCGACGGTGCTAAATCCGGTCGACCCGGCGATTCCCGGCGCTTCGTTATGGAAGAACCTGTCCGGACGCGCTACAGCTCTCGCGATCGGCAGGACTTGTACGGCCAAGAGGTGCCGGCTGTGGGCAGGGACCGCAGGTGGCGGACTGTGGCGGACTGACGAGGCGATGGCCGCGAGCGAGGCCGATTGGGAGCACCTCACGCTGCCGGAGGCCAACAACACGGTCGGTAGCATCGCGCTCGACCCGAACGACGCCGACGACGAGACGCTGCTGGTCGGCACCGGCGAATCCAATTTCAGTTACACCTCGGGCGCGAGCAGCGGCATCTACCGAACGACCGATGGGGGCAGGACCTGGACGCGCCTGCAGACGCTGATTACTGAACCTTCGATCTCGCCCAACCCGATCGACTTCACTGCCACGCGCGGCATTGGAAGGGTCGCAATCAAGCCGGGCGATCCGAACGCTATCTACGTCGGTACGACCTACGCCATTCAGGGAATGACGGCCGTGCGCGGCGGGCAGACGGTGCTGACAGGCGGTCCCCAGGCGCGGGTCGGACTCTACCGCAGCACCGACGGCGGCAACACCTGGACCCTGGCGTGGGTTCCGCCAGTGAAGTCGCCGTTTGTGTCGGGAACCGGTGTTGCGCCCGGCACGTCGGAAGTGATGGAGGGCGTCAAAGACGTCCAGTTCGACCCACTCGATCCCGACACGGTGTACGTCACGGCATTCAACAATGCGATCCATCGATCCTCGCCGAAGCTGGACGGCGACGCCGCATTCCGGCCGGTCTTTGCGCTAATGGGATATGACGGATTGACTGCGCTGGCGGAATTCGCCCTGACCGTGAAGAACGGACACACGCGCATCTATGCCGGCAACGGCGTCAATGACTTGAACCAGCAAGGGCTTTTCCGCCTGGACAATGCCAACGTGCCCGCTGCCACGCTGGTCAATCCGACCGTCCTGCCGTTGACTAACAGTGCAGCATGGCAGGCGCTCACGTCCAGCGACCCTACCCAACCCGGCGTGACGAGCGTCGGCTACTGCAATGGGCAGTGCGAATACGACCAGGTGCTGGCGGTGCCGAACGGTTTTCCGGACACGTTAGTTGTGGGCGGCCAGGTGGACTTCTGGACGTTCGGCGGCACGATTCGTTCAGTCGATGCAGGGGCGAGCTTCAAAGACATCAGCTACGACCTGCAGTCGCCTCCGGGCCAGCAGCATCCCGACGTGCACGCAATAGCATTCCACCCGACCAATCCGGACATCGTGTTCGTCGGTTCCGACGGTGGCGTATCGCGCACTAGCGGCACGTTCGGCAACGGTTCGAATCTGTGCGAGGACCCGTCCGTGATTGGCTACCCTCCGGGCAGCGTCGGCGACAATGTATGCCGCCGTATGATGTCGAAGCTTCCGACCACTATCACCTTCCTCAACAAGGATCTGCAGACGATCCAGTTCTTCAACGTCGCGGCCGATCCGAACAACCCATTCGAACGCATCATGGCTGGGGCACAGGACAACGGTACGCTGCTGTTCGACCAAGCGGACAACGACGGGGCGAAGCAGTGGTTCGTAGATTTCGGGATCGGCGATGGCACCTCGGCGAACGGGTTTCACCCGACCAATCCAGACATCCTGTTCGCGAGCTTCCAATCTAAATTTTTCTTCACGAACTTCCACCGCGGCAGCGCCACAATCGGCGCGTGGGTTTGGACATCGGCGCCGATCTTTTTCTCGGGAGAGCGAGGGAGCGCATCGGAACTCTTTACCGGACGGCAGTTCATGACCATCGACCCGGTGCATCCCGATACGCAGTTCACGGGCTATGCGCACATCTGGCGCACGCTCGATAACGGTGGCAACCAGGCTTTTCTGGAAGCGAACTGCACCGCCTTTGAGGTCTTCTTTCAAGGCAATTTCAGCCCGACCTGCGGCGACTGGACCGCGCTCGGTCCGCCGCTGAACGACGCAGTCTCCGGCTTCGGCGCCGATCGCAACGGCGGAATTATTGTGGCCGCACAGCGCACGCCCGCCAACACCGGGACGCTTTGGGCAGCGACTAATGTTGGCCGCGTGTTCGTGAGTCATAACGCCGACAATGCGACCCCGGCGAACGTGACTTTCGCGCGTGTCGATTCGACCAATGCGGCGGCGCCTGAACGCTTCGTCAGCGCGATCGCGGTCGATCCGTCCGAGCCCGACCACGCCTGGGTGGCGTACTCGGGCTTCAATGCGCTCACGCCGACGACGCCCGGCCACGTCTTCGAAGTGACTTGGCATCCGAACACGCTGACGAGCGAGTGGACGTCGCTCGATTACGACCTCGGCGACATGCCGATCAATCATCTCGTGCGCGATGCCAAGACCGGCGATCTTTACGCCGCCACGGATTTCGGCGTGCTGGTATTGCCCGACGGCACATCACACTGGCGAGAGGCGGCCGAGGGATTGCCGACCGTTTTGACCCCGTACTTGCAGATCCTTCCGGATCGACGCCTGCTGTTTGCAGGCACGCACGGCCTCGGTGCCTGGTTCCTGACCTTGCCATAGACCGCCGGAGGTCCGTGTGCAGGATCGAATCTTGGTTTAGAGGCGTCGCTTCTGAGCCCCGAGCAGATTAAAACAGAAGAGAACGAAAGCTTTTCCCTGAGGTCTGCGATCGAGCCTTTGTTTCCTTTGTTATCTTCTGTTTAAAATCCGCAGCTGTGAGCAATTCAACAGAAGGAACCGAAGACTTCGAAATGACTCGTGATTTGCTACTGGTGAATCGAGCCGCTTCGCGAGCTAATTACCTATCACTATTCACTTTTCACTGATCACGTCTTATCTCGCGCTCGAGAGTTCATCTACCAGTGGTTGCGCGTCGTAAACGTTCCGCAGCGCTTCGCTAATGGCGGCGGAATCGACGGAGACGGCGCGCGCTTGTTTGTCGGAGAAAATGCAGTCGAGGACAAGTGACTGGATGTTGCCGTCGAAAATAATGCCGACGAATTCGTTCGCTTTGTTCACGACCGGGCTGCCGCTGTTACCGCCGATGATGTCGGCATCAGACACAAAGTTGAACTGGGTTGACAGATTGAGGTTCGACTTTTTGTCGATCCAACGCTGTGGCAGATCGAATGGCGGTTGGTTCTCGTGTTCAGCTGAGCGCTGGTACAAGCCCTCGAAGTTCGTGAAGGCGGGAATTTGTTTTCCATCCTCCTCGTAGCCGCGAACCGTGCCGTAGGACAAGCGCAACGTGAAGGTGGCATCAGGATAATTACTGGTTCCTTCGACAGCAAAGCGTGCCTTCGCGATCTCCGCGTATGCCTGCTTCTTTATCTCCTCCTGGGTCTCGTGCGTCTTGCGTGCTTCACGCGCCGGCCCGTCAATCAGGCGGGCGAGATCAAGCATCGCGTCATGCGCAGCTTGCAATTTTGCGGCGTCTTTTCCGTAAAGATCCTTGCGAACGGCCACGTCTTTCAATTTTGTTCCGCTGACAAGCTCGATTGCGCGCGCACGCGGTGATTTTCCAGCCATAACCTTCTGCACCATTGGATCCTTAGCGCCGAACTTCTCCGCGAAATCGGTAAGCGAGTCCATCAACCGGAGGATCTCGTAATCGTCGTAAACTGGTTCGGTCGAAAATAATTCCAGTTTCAGCGACTCCTTGGCACTGTCGCGAAATTCTGCAATACGCTCGCCGTTCGGCTTGGCGCGTTCGTCAATCGCACGAGTCAGCAAGCGGGCATACTTAAACAGATTACCATAGAGCGCACGCGGTCCTCGATAGCCCACTGTGATAGGGCGCTCCTGTTCGAAATAATCGTAGCGGGGAGCGATCTTGATGAGCTCGGTCTGAGCCTTCTTGATCCGATCATAGGCCGCGAGCGTGCCGGTCCGTTTCGAATCGCGTGAAATCGCCGTCCGCAACTTTTGCTCGCGCTCTTCAACTGCACTCCAGATTTCCGGATCTAAAAGCGCAGCGATGTAACCGTCATAGCGCTTGCGATTGTTCTCGTCGCCATACAGATCTTCGCGTGCCCGCCGTGCATTTTCGAACGAGCGCTGACCCCATGCGTTTAACATCACTTCGCGGCGCTTAAACAGGCCAAGCCAATTCGGGACTTCGCGGTCACGCCGATCGGCCAGTTCCTCGACCGTGAGTTGGCGGTCGGTGCGGCCCGGGCTTCCACTCACAAATGTCAACTCACCATCGCTCGGGCCGCGTGCATTCCATTTGAGGAAATGTTCGATCTTGGCTGGCTGTGCGTTTTCGTAAGCGCGGAAGATGCAGATATCGAGATCGTATCGCGGATACTCGAAATTATCGGGATCGCCGCCGTAAAAGGCGATTTGCTGCTCGGGCGCGAAGACAATCCGAACGTCGTCGTATCGTTTGTATTGATAGAGATGATAAAGGCCGCCCTGATAAAGTGTGACCACATCCGGGCGAAGGCCGCTCCTCTCTTTGCTTTCCTTTTCGATCTGCGCAATCGCGTTGCCGCGCGCGCTGTTTGCCTGATCGGGCGACATGCCAGGCTTGACGGCGGAGTTCACCCGCGCGGTTACATCTTCGATCGACATGAGCACGTTCAGCTCGAGATCGGCACATTTAATTTCTTCGGCCCGCGTTCTCGCGTAAAAGCCCTCGCGCAAATAATTGTGGTCCTGGCTGGAGGCTTTTTGCAGGGCATCAGCGCCGACATGATGATTGGTGATAGCAAGCCCATCAGCGGAAACAAATGAGCCGCTGCCCCCGGAATTAAAACGGACGCTCGATTTTTGCAGATGTGCGAGCCATTGGAGCGTTGGCTCGAACTGATATTTCTCCTTCAACTGTTTAAGTGGCGGATTGCTGAAGAGCCACATGCCTTCATCGGCAAAGCATGATGTTGTGAAAATCAGAGTTGTCACACCGATGCAGGCGGCGAAAAAGCTGCAAGGAAAACGTCGTTGCATCCGCAACAATTAGACGATGAAAGCTCTGCGACCAAGCATTTCAGAACAAGTCAGAGCGATCCAGAAGCCAAAGCGCGAGTACCAGCACCAACGCGAAATCATAAAGTGGCTGCGCGCGAAACTTACCGCCTTTCGCTTCGCAGCAAGCTCGATGCATTTTGCAATCCCGTCGCGATCTCCGGAATGATTCCTTTGCGCGCATAAATCGGCAGCACCATCGGGCGAAGCACCGGAATTTTCATGGCGAAGAGGAGCGCGCCAGCAACGCACACAACTCCACCGAGCAGAAAGGTCATATTCACGCCGATGCGATGAGCAACGGCGCCGCCCAAGATGCTGCCGAACGGTGCCATGCCCATGACCGCCATGGTGTAGAGACTCATCACGCGACCGCGCTTGTCATCATCCACAATTGTTTGCAAGGCGGTGTTTGAGGTTGCTAGCTGCACAATCATCCCTAGGCCGACGAAGCCAAGACAAATTAAGGCGGGCAGCAAACCATGGACGACTCCCAGCGCGATCAGTCCAGTGCCGAAGATGATTGCTCCTGCGGCAATTCGGATGCCCGCTCCTAGAATAGTCTTGCGTGACGCGAGGTAAATGGTACCCCCGAGCGCTCCAATACCCGGGGCGGTCATTAACAAACCGAGTGTGTGCGCGCCGCCGTGCAAGATTTCCGCGGCAAAGATTGGCATCAGGACCGCATATGGCATTCCGAGCAAACTCACCAGCGCGACCAGGAGCAGCACGGCCCGAATGGGCGAGAAGCCCCAAGCGTAACGCATGCCTTCAATAAGGTCGTCGACCGCGCCACTTTGCTCCGCCCATGGGACATGTTTTTTGACACGCATGGCAAACAACGCGGCGATTACCGGCACATAACTGACCGCGTTCAAAAAGAAACAAACCGCTGGTGTGACGATGGTAAGGAGCAATCCGGCGATGGCGGGCCCAAGCATGCGTCCGCCGTTGATGACAAATGCGTTCAGCGCCACCGCGTTTGGCAAATCGTGGCCGGAGCCAACCATATCGACAATAAATGCCTGCCTCGCGGTCAGGTCGATCGCGAGAATAATTCCGGCCAAAAGATTGAGTCCGATCAGATTCCAAACGTTGAGCATGTGCGTCGAAACGACCAAGGCGAGCGCAAATGCTTGTAACATCGACAATGTTTGCGTCACGATCAGGGTACGGTGTCGGTTCCAACGATCGACCAGAACACCGGCAAACGGTGTGACCACGAAGAGTGGGAGCTGCCCGGCAAAGCTTACAATCCCGAGCAACAGGCTCGAGTGCGTCAGTTCGTAGATTGTCCAGCCGAGAGCAATTTGCTGAACCCAGGTCCCGATGAGGGAAACGCTCTGGCCGCCGAAATAAAGACGGAAATTTCTGTGACGAAATGCGCGCACCATGGAGCGCAATCCGCTGATGTTGCCTTCCTCTTCCAGCTGCACTTACGACAAATCGTTGGAAAGAGACTCAACGCAAATATCGTCGCCTCCAATTTTTCTCCGTTCGCGACGAAAATGAATTGACGTCTTCCCGAGGAAATTTTCATCATCGACAGGTGGGCAAACGAGACTCGCGCGTGGATGCGTACATCGAGAAATCGGCTCCATTCGCCAGGCCCATCTTGAAATATCTGCGCAGGGTCGTGCACACAGGCTGTCCAGCCGTCGAAGAAGCGATCAAATGGCAGTTTCCGCACTTTGATTACAACGGCATCGTGTGCGGTATGGCCGCTTTTAAGAACCACTGCTCATTTGGATTCTGGAAAGCGGACCTGATCTTCGGCAGCCGAAAAACGGAAGAACAAGCCATGGGCCAATTCGGGCGAATCACGTCACTCAGCGATTTACCGCCGGAAAAGAAGCTGATCAGCTATGTGCGTAAGGCAGCTGAGCTTAATGAGGCCGGAGTCAAACGGACACCGCCTCCGCGAGTCAACAAGAAAACGGCACTCCAGATTCCAATCGAGTTGAAATCGGCCCTGCGGAGAAACGCGAAAGCGCGAAAAACGTTCGAGAGTTTCAGCTACACGAACAAGAAAGAATACGTGGACTGGATCACCGAGGCAAAACGCGAAGAAACCCGGAAGCAAAGATTAAAGACATCCCTGGAATGGCTCGCGCAAGGAAAGCCGCGAAATTGGAAGTACATGCCAGAATGGCATTGATATTCGAAAGCGTCGACTTCAGGGCGCGTTTGATGAACGTCCTAAATCGTTCGCGCGCGAGATCTCTCTTTGCCAAGAAACATGATTCTTTATCGGCCTGTTATACTCGCCGCGCGCGAATATTTGCTATCAACGGAGAATGTCGCAATTTAACAAGCTTCAATGCGCGGTAACCAACCGCCGCTTCGGCGGATATGGAAATATTTCCGGAATCTCGCCCTCTCGCAGCTTGCATTGCACACTGCGCCAGAAATCCGGATGAAATAAATCCGCGTGCTGTTCGAGCAAGGCGGCGCAGGCCGGTTCGGGCAGACGGAGAAAGTTAAGAAATTCTTCGGGAAAGATGTCGTTCTCACGCACGGAGAACCAAGGCTCCGCCGACATTTCTTCTTCGTATGTCTTTGCTTGCGGCAGATCGCGAAAATTGCAATCGGTTAGAAAGCAAAGCTCGTCATAATCGTAGAAGACGATTCGGCCCCGCCGGGTGACGCCGAAGTTTTTGGTCAACAGGTCGCCCGGAAAAATGTTCGACGCGGCGAGATCCTTGATGGCCTGGCCGTAATCGCGAGCGGCAGCTGCGCGCTGAGCCGCGTCGGCTTCGGCGAAAAAAATGTTAAGCGGACGAATGCGACGCTCTACGTAAGCATGATCGATGACGACATCGTCGCCTTGCAGCCGCACTGTCTTTCCGGCCACGCGGAGCAAATCTTCGAGGAGGGCCGGGTCGAATCGGTTCTGTCGGATGCGAAGGTGCTCGAACTCGTGCGCTTCCACTAAACGTCCGGCGCGATCGTGCTCGAAAACCAGCTTGTAACGACGCCTCACTTCGTTAGGAGTGGTATCCTTTGGGAAATCGAATCGATCCTTGATCACCTTGAAAACAACGTCGTAGCTGGACAAAGTGAAGACGACCATGACCATTCCAGGCGTGCCTTCGGCTGTGTTAAAACGGTCGGCCGAAGCGATCAGCTGCGCGATGAAATCGCGATAAAACTCCGTCTTGGCATGTCGGTTAAAACCGATTGCGTTATAGAGATCGGCTAAGCGTTTGTCCGGCATCAGCTGCCGCAAGGAATGCACCAGGGAGTGCGGACAATCCGCCCTTACTCGGAAATACGCACGCGTGTATGAGAAAAGAATCGACAGATCCGCTTCACCGAAGAGCACGGCGTCGAGCGTGACGCCGCGTTCACCTTCGTGGCGCAGACAGAAGGCCAGAGGCAACCCGACGCCGTTGCTACCATCGCTAATCGCGCGACCGACAAGGTAGGCACCGCCACCGCGATAAAAAGCGCGATTAATCATTTCGAGGCGCACCTTGGAACCTCTCCGGCCAGCTCCCCGAAATTCCGCCTCGACTCGCTCCGCCGCCAGCCCGACCGAGACGCCCAGCTCGTCCCAGCATTCGGCGGCAAATCCGCCCGCTTCGGGGTTGGTGAGCGCCGCCGAGATCAATTCCAGAAGAGCTGCTCCGGAATAAATTCGACCAACGTCGAAAGGAGAACTCGTGGGCGGCGCATCGAAATCGGAATCAACGAATTCGATGGCTTGATCTACGCCTTCGGTCGCAAAAACACGCCGGGTGAGTGAGTTGAAAAAACTCTCACCAATCTCCCAGGCTCGAGATTGCGCGACGAATGAAGAATAGAC
>Ga0207684_10006335_pt1 | contig 10794 bp, 4 predicted proteins | sample KBSK5501metaG_FD_184342 | JGI IMG/M metagenome (GOLD analysis project Ga0207684, IMG submission 184342) | Corn, switchgrass and miscanthus rhizosphere microbial communities from Kellogg Biological Station, Michigan, USA - KBS K5-50-1 metaG... | ecosystem: Host-associated > Plants > Roots >... | reverse complement strand
CGGAATGAGTGCAGCGGCTCCGATGCCGGCCAGTAAAGAGAGTGCCAGGATCAGAGGCGGTCTCAACCTCGCGATTCTAGAGAAAAGAAGTTGGACGTGTGTGTTGCTAAACATTTTCGAGTCTCCTTCCTGGCTTCAAGTGGCGTAAGCTATCCAGCTTGCGGCGCAAACGGGATTGGCTTAGGAGAGAGTTCCCCCCGATGGTGTCGCGGCCGAGCTACGCACTGTTGCTAAAATCAAAGCCGCCGCAACACTGCCAACAACCACAAGCAGGATCGCTGTTATAAGATTTCGTGAGCCTAATCCAATGCGCACATATCGGGACAGCATAGATTCCCTCGTTGTTCACAGCCACTCAGACTTCCCATTACAACGAGTAGCAGGTTACCGGGGCGCGCTTGAGGAATTCTTGAGTAATGCTTGAGAAAAGCGTGGAGAATTGGGAGCAACAAAAATGCAATCGATTTGAAAGCCGATTAGCTTGCAACGATTGCAGCGCATCGAATCAGCAGGCTGACAGTGAGTACGAACAGGGTCGGGCTAACTCGAACTAAAAAGAAAGGGTGGCACCTTAGAACTTCTGTAAGGCGCCACCCGGATGTTTACCCGAGCTGAAATGCTGTCATCATACGGGCCAGGTCAGCACTCGCTCGCAAACTTCAACTAGGATTTTCGACAATAGCGACGAGCGTGATCCACCTTGCGGCGTTCCTTCCCTCGGCCCTGTCGGCGGCCCGTTCGACATCTGCGACACTAGCTGAGTCGACACTAGCGGAGTCGCAACTGACCAGACTTGCACTGGCCCAAGACTAAGGTTGACCTCCTTAATAATGTAGACGCCGCTCTGTGTGATGGGAGCCTCAAGCACGACAACCCCCGTGGAACTACTCGCAGTCTGCAGGATCGCACCGGAGGGAGCAATCAGCACCAATTGGATTGGCACCGCGACACTCGGCTCAGCCGCAATCGAGATTGCTTGCGTGCCCGTCGGCAGCGTGATGCTGCTTAGCAGCGCCTGCCCTGCGGCCACGTTTGCGTCACTCATGTCCGTGGCGCCCGGGTGCGCCGCCGGTGTTCCGGTCGGAGTCGCATTCCCGATACAGAAGCCGTCGATAAAGACCCCATCGTGAATGGGCCTGATCTCCAGCGTGTGCTGCCCGTTTGCCGTCATCCCATAAGGGTAGCTCGTCGAAACACCGAATATCGGTGAACGATTTGAGCCTGACGGGCCGTTGTAATTAACCAGACCCATGTCTACGCCATCAACGAAGACTTCAGCGCTACCGCCTTTCGGGCTGGTGGCGTAGAAGTAGGTGACCGTACCGGTCTGAGTAGACGCAGTAGTGAAAGTTAAGACAGCGTTATGTACATTGTTGCCGCCTTCGTTGAGACGGAAGTGACCCGCACTGGCGCTCGAGTCAGAAATGAGGTGCCAACCGTTTGAGTACGCAATAGACGGGTCGTCGTCCTCGACCGCCGTGCCACTGCAAGCCAAGGGAGTCGGCCCTCCACAAGCGACATTGCCGACCACCGTGTATGTCGCAGCCGGAAACGCGTTATCGGTCTGCCCTTTGACGAATGTGTGGTCTATCAGCGCGGTCGAGCGCTCGAGGGTGTCAGTCCGGGGAGTATCGCCGGTGAATGTTCTTCCGTTCACCGCGCCGAGGAGGTCCCCGGGCTGTGGATTTCCGACTGCGGACTTCGGCACGAAGATGGTGATCGTCCCATCAGCATTGAAGTTGCTTGCAGGCAAGGCCGCCGCGACAAGGGTCTCCGTAGGAACACCGACCACAAGACCAACCACGGCGGTAGCAATCGTACCGTAGTCAAAGGTCACCGCGCTATTTGCGTGACTCCTCATCCCAACATAGTATTGCTGGCCTGGGGATGAGAACGAGTCCCAAACCATCCTCCATCTGCTGTTAGCGGGTACGCTGGAGAGGTTGGATACTTTCATCTTGAACATTAAGTTGGTTGTCGCGGGAGGCTCGCCAACCGCAACGTAGTCGATGGCTAACTGGGGGTTCGCACCGTTTTGCACGGCTGCACTTTCCGGATGGGTGGGGTCATTCCGGTGGATAATCACACCACTACACGTGTCACCCACAAAAGGCGCAGCAATTTCGTTGTTAGCGCACGATGGTCCTACACCGTTTATCGCGACCACTTCATAGTAATAGGTCTTGGTGATGTCGGTTGCCGTCACGTCATCGTAAGTCGTCTGAGTTCCGGGCAGATTATCCGCCAGAAGAGTCTCAGCACCACTCGCCGTCCCTCTCAGGATCTGATATTTTGTGATTGTCGAGTTGCCTGTATCAGCTTCGGACCATCCCAGATTGACGACAGGACCGGCTCGACGCTGTGTGACAGAAGGCATTCCCGGAACCGATGTAGCGGTTAACGGGCTGGGGGGATCGAAAGCAGCGACAAGCCGTCTGCCGCTTGACTGTCGTGCGATTGTGGCCGTTGCACTATATGCGTTGCCCTTTGCGGTGGGCGCTGCCTGGGCGCAATTACCGCCTGGGCATCCGTTCACGTACCCGACCTCCACGCGACCCTGCTTGTCAATGGTAATGTCGAAGAAGTCGAGCAGATTACGAGAGATTCTGGCCCCGCCTCCTGTCCAGATTGCACCACGCTGCATTGGAGCACCGGGTGTCAGGTCAGAGGTCGTCCAGGTCAATCCGCCGTCAAACGTGTGCGCAACGTAAAGATGCCAGAGGCCGTTGAAGCTGTCGCCGTTGGCGCTTCCAGCCGTCGTTGAGCCGTAGAAGGCGACGGCCGCGCGACCGGCGTCTGCTGCCACTGCGGCCGGGTACCGAATGTTCTGCAGCCCGTAAACGGCCCCGACATCGACGATGTTATTCCAGGTATTGCCATGGTCGTCAGATGTCGCGACGGCTGCGGCGCTGTCAGCATTAGCCATAGCGAAGTAGACACGCCCATTATTGTCAATGCCAACCGCGGGGTCGCTGTTGCCGGAGATGGTTTCAATCGTCGCGCTGCGAACATGACGAACGCGCCAGGTTATTCCATTGTCCTCTGAGACTACCACCGCCCCGTCGCCACCGCAGTTGTTGTTTGGTAGATAGACCGTTCCATCAACGGGCGAGACTTTCACGTGTCCGTGCAAGCCGCCGCATTCTGTTGTGTAGACTGTCTCTACATTTGGACCGAAGGTGGCCCCTCCGTCAAGGCTCAGCAAACAAAAGGCTGCTACGAGGTCCTGCGAGCAGTAATAGACCGCGTTGGGATAAGCAGTGGTTCCGATCAGTGGGGTATGGAATGGACCGCCGCCGATAGTCTCGTGGTCAATGCCGGATCCGAGCGGTCCGGGGGTTGGTACCCAGGTGTTTCCATCGTTGTCCGTATAGGAGATCTTGCACGTCGGTGTCGTCGCAGTAAGTTCTGCCGCAAACGTGCGACCTGTTTGACGATCGGTAAAGCCGATAGGATCAGAATCAATTACCACAGAGGTAGGCGCGCGTCGATTGACCCAGGTTGCCGTCGGGCCACCTGTCGGGCAACTGTTAGCGAACGTTATAAACAGCGTTTCGAGGTCCGACTGGAAGTTCGTCACGCCGGTAACATCGTTTGGCGCAGGTGATTTCCAATTCACGCCGATCGATGGTTCGCCTGCGCCACGGCCCATGTATTCCACAGTAGGGCCAGTGCTCACGGTAACCGGTGTGAGAACTCCCGGCGCTTCAAAGTTTTCATACCCTACCTTTGGGCCCGTGTCCGGAGTCGCCGCAGGGGGTTGCGGGGGTGTAAGTGGAACCACGGTCGCCGTACCTCGATACTGGTCTCCCGGTACGGTCGCAAAATAGATGACGTGCACGGTAAAGACGCCGACACCGTCCGTTGCTGGGCTGATGTGCGCTACTTCCACCTCCGGTTGCGTGACGCCCGCGCCAGCGCCTGACGAATCTACAATCGGCCCGTTGTTATCGGTCTTGTGAATAACCAGATCGTAATCATCCGCCCCAGTATCCGCCCCAGTAAATGCCAAGGTCTTGACCTCAATGCGTTTGCCCGCGGTCGCCCAGTCAGCCGGCATTCCGCCGACGGTTAGCGTAAAAGTGTCGCAGGTGACACCTTCGACGCATGTGCTCTCCCCGTTTACAGCTCCTGTCCCTGTCGCTGTGCCGTCCCAGGCAACAGGCGTCGTCGTGGTTACATTGATAGTCCCGCTTGCTGGGCTCGCAGCGTGCGATCGAAAGAGAGGTATAACGCAAACCGCAGCGGCAAGGATAAAAGCGACGGCGAGTATCCATCGGCTTTGGAATCTAAGATTGCTTCGAGTTTTCGTTTTCATTTTCGTGACCTCTCTCTTAAGAGCCTGAATTTCGCCCCAAGAGGGCACCGGGTGGCACCGCCCCAGAAGGCGGTGCCACCCGAACCCAACGGTTACCACTGAACAAACGGGGTTGCCGCAGTCCAGATGTTGACTGGTCCAACTCCGACGTTGACCAGCTTGATCACGTACAGCCCCGACGTGGAAACGGGCATGCTCACGCTGGCGATTCCGTTAGCGGAGGAATTCACGGTGCCGAGCACCTTGCCGCTGGGATCAATTACAACGAGCGTGTACGGCACGTTGACATCGGCCTCTGCCGCCACGGAGAACCCCAGCGCGTTCGAGGGCACCAGGACGTTTTGCAGCAGCGACTGGCCGAGGGCCAGGGCGCTGGTGCTGGTCGTGGTCGTCCCCGGGCCGGCGGTGGCCACGGTGCTCGAGCCACCGTTGGTGATGCAGAATTGGTCCACGTAGGCGGGCCCGGTCAGGTTAATGAGCTCGAAGGTGTGCATGCCCATGCCAGTGATACTGTACGTGGCGAGGGCGCCGAACGCCGGGTCGCGCATCTGGCCCGACCCCCCCAGGTAGTTGATTGTCCCGTTGCTCGGGGGGGGCAGGTGGTCGATGAGCACCTGGGCGGTGCCACCCTTGGAGCTCGTGGCGTAGAAGTACTTCAGCGACCCCGTGGCGCTCTGCAAGTTGAACGTGAACGTCAGGGCGTGCTGTACGTCCTTGCCGGTGTTCAGGTGGTAGGTGCCATTCGAGGCGTTCGAGGCTTTGACGGTGTGCCAGCCGTTGTCATAGGCGATTTTTTGTGCGTCCGTGTCCTCGACGCACTGCGACGGCGGCGGCGGCGTTGTGACCGTGACGTTCCACGTTGCAGTGTTGGCGCTTTGCGCCCCGCTCTGGTCCTTGACTGTCAGGGTAGCAACGCAGGTCCTCACGTCCCCACTTCCCGGACATGGGTGAGTGGAATCGTATGTGTGAGGGACGGTCGGGCTCGTCTGCGTAACTTCAGTGCCGTCGCCGAAGTTGAAGGTGTACGAGCTGATGCTGTCCCCTGGGTCAGGATCAGATGACCCTGAGCCATCGAAGTTGACCAGCAGTGGCGCAGTGCCCGAAGTCTTGTCCGCAGTCAGCACTGCCGTCGGCAACTGGTTGACGCGACAGCCCACGTCATTGCCCACGAGCGTGTAGCTACCGTTGGCAGTGATGTCAGACGCGTTGTTCTGCGACCTCTGAAATCCCGGGTAGTCGGGCCGGTTGAAGTACGTTCTCACGTTTATCCCGGCGAGGGTTTGGCCCGGCTGGACGTTCTCGGCATTGCTGGTCGGGAGTTCAATTCTGATTACTCCCGTCGCCTGGTTGTACGTTCCAACGGCCGTTCCGAGCTTGACCGGCGTGTTCGCATTCTGATTCGGATTCGTCGCATCGAGTGGCACGCCGAATTTGCCGAAGTCGAAACTCGTCGCGCCCATCGCGTCCGTTACCATGGCTACGTAGCGGCGATCGAAGTTTGCGTTCGGGGCGAGGGCGTTCCAAATGATGAGCCACTGGCTGTTCGGCGGCGGAGAGGTCAAGAGCGATGGCGCCACCTGCAACGTGAAGATGAGCTTGTGGACTCCAGTGCCAAGGAAAGGCTCGGCGATGCGAAGCTTCCTGACGTTCACGCTCCCATCCGGTGGCGTGTTCTGTCCAGAGTCGGCATCCGAACCGTCGGCGTTCGTGTCGTCGATGACCTTAATGCCCGGCTCGATGCACGCGGTGTCAGTGGGGCCGGTTTCTGGAGTGATGTCGTGGCAGAACGGCCCCTCACCCTGCGAGTTCACTGCGGTGACTCGATACAGACTGCCGGCTGTGAATGTCGTGTCCGTAAACGTGGTCTCGTTGACGGTGGCACGGAGACTGAACGACCCGCCCGAAGGTTTGCGATAGACGTTGTAGGCGGTAATCGTCGCGCCCCCGTTGTCCGGCACGGGCCACGAGAGATCGACTGCTGTGCCTGCGCTGTTGACAACTCCGCTCAACCCCGGCGCTTCGGGCAATGCCGGCTCAACCGGATCCTTTGAGGCAAACATCCGCTTGCCTCCCGCCTGTCGCGCAATCGTTGCCTGTGCGGTAAACGAGTTCGCGCCTCCGGCCACGCAGCTGCCAATGCAACCATCGTCGTATCCAATGAGCACGCGCCCTTGTTTGTCAATCGTGGCGTCGAAGAAGTCGAGCAGGTTGCGGCAGGTCCCCGAACCGCAGATTCCACCGCGTTGGATCGGATCGCCTGGCGTGATGTTTTGAGTGGTCCACGTCACACCGCCATCGAAGGTGGTTGCGATGTAGAGATACCACACACCGGCAAAGCCAGGTTGATTGTAATCGCTGCCACCAGTCTCGGTGCCATAGAAGGCAAACGCGGCGCGCCCCGTGGTCGTGCCGCCATCGCCGGCCACGACAGCCGGGAATGCAGTATTCAGGACTGGCCCACCACTCACAACCGTAGTGCCCACATCGAAGGGAGTTGACCAAGTGACGCCTTTATCATGTGAGACCGCTATGCGCGGATGACCGTCGCCCGACTGCATCCCCTCATAGATTGTATTGCTATCGGTGGCCACTCCAACCGATGAATCGTCGTCGCTCTTTGTGGTCGATTCGGGGATTTTCCTGATGCTCCACGTAACGCCATTATTTTCGGACACGATGACAGCCTGCTGACCATCCACGTGGCCTATCAAGTCCGTTCCTCCGCACGCGTTGTTGGGCACGTAGGCGGTGCCGTCGGGTGCCACTTTGATATGGCCGTGCAACCCACCGCAGTCGGCAGTGGTATAGATCGTTACTGCCGGGCCGAATGTGACCCCGCCGTCAACGCTGAGCTCGCAGGCTGCGTCCGCCACGCTCTGCGAGCAGTAGTAGATCGCATGCGGGTAAACAGGGGTACCGCCGCCTGGCAGAGGCGCGTGAAATGGACCACCACCAATTGTCTCGTGGTCGATACGAGAGGGTGCTCCCCCCTCACTCGGCGTGAAAGTGGCGCCGTCATCGTCAGTGATGTCGATAGCACTGCCTGCCGGCGTCAGTCCTTCGAGCTGCGCCACCAATGTGCGCGCGTTAGGTCTACCAGGAGCGTTGTCTGTAAATAGAATGGGATCGCCGAAAACATGCGGGCTGCTGGCTAACGTCAGCTTCTTTTTAGTGAAGGTTGCGTTCGCAGGTGACGGGCAGTCGTCCCACACGACGTGCAACATATATGGGAAGAATCCGCCGAAGTAGTGTGAGTTGCCGCCATTCGGGATGTTGTTCGTAATGCCACCGATCGTCGTGTTGTGGGATATCTGCTCGCTTCCCCAGTTAGAGCCGATTGACGGCTCGCCCGCACCATCGCCGAAAGGCGAGACGTAGTTGAAAAACCTGGGCAAACCAGATGCAGTCGGGCTGGAATTTTGGACGAGCGAAGTGCCAACCCGCGAGGTTATTGGTTCAGTGCGTGATAATAACGGGCCAGACACGTCGGTCAGCGTTCCGCTCGACGGGTTTGCGGCGGAACCAGGCATCGTCGCCACAATCACGCCAACCACCAGACAGATTAGGGCAGCGAGAAGAACTTTCGTTCGTAAAGTCATTAGCTTAAAATGCCTTGCTTTAGTATTTCCGATTAAGCCGAACTGGGCCTTGCTGAACAACATGGTGGACCTCCTCGGTGTGTCAAAGAGAAATCAGAGCCTGGACTACAACGGGTAGCAGGTTACGAAGTTAGACTTGAGGAATACTTGAGGAATGCTTGAGAAGAGACTTGAGGAGAAGCGGCAATAAAAATGCAATCGATTTGAAAGCTGATCAGCTTTCAGCGATTGCACGGGCAGTAGCCCGACCGTAAGGAAGGACTCACTCAGAAGAAGGCAGAAGCCCGACCGTGAGGGAGGGCGTGTCAGAATCGCCTGCGGTAGCGGGCGGGTGATCGCGACAGATGCAAAATCTCTTGGATTCTGAGAAGTCTACTAGGCTGCCACCGCTTCTTCTTTTAACTTTTCGGCCTGGTAGTGAGTAGTCAGTGCGTCGATGATTTGGTCGAGTGCGCCGTCCATCACCAGATTGAGCTGATGAATGGTGAGACCAATGCGATGATCCGTGACGCGGTTTTCCTTGAAGTTGTAAGTGCGAATCTTTTCTGAACGATCGCCGCTGCCGACCATTGAACGACGCTCGCTGGCAACCGCTTCATGTTGCTTCTGCTCTTCGATCTCCTGTAAACGGGCGCGCAGGACCCGCATCGCTTTCTCGCGATTCTTGATTTGCGACTTCTCGTCCTGCATTGAGACGACGACGTTCGTAGGTAAGTGCGTGATGCGCACCGCTGAGTAAGTCGTGTTCACCGATTGGCCACCCGGGCCGGATGAACAGAACGTGTCGATGCGCAGATCCTTGGGATCGATCTTCACGTCGACTTCCTCGGCCTCGGGCAGGACTGCAACGGTGATCGCCGAAGTGTGGATGCGTCCGCTGGCTTCGGTTTGCGGCACCCGCTGCACGCGATGCACACCCGATTCGTGTTTTAGTTTTGAATAGACTCGCTCGCCTTCAATCAAGGCAATCGCTTCCTTGATGCCCCCAATTCCTGTTTCCGAGGCGTCAAGAATCTCCATCTTCCAGCGCTGCCGCTCGGCATAACGCGCGTACATGCGCAAAATATCGGCAGCGAACAGTGATGCTTCGTCACCGCCCGTTCCCGCGCGGATTTCCAAAATTACGTTCTTTTCATCGTTGGGATCGCGCGGGATCAGCAGCAGCTTGAGATCAGTTTCGGTTTGCTCAAGCCGCGCTTGCAAAGTTTCAATCTCGACGCGGGCAAGTTCGCGCATCTCTTCGTCGCCGGCGTGTTCCTGCAGCTCGCGCGCACCGGATAGTTCCTCGGTTAGTGATTTCAGCTCGCGGTATTTTTCGACAATCTCGCCGAGGCTGCGATGCTGCTTGGCGGCTTTTCCGTACGCCGAAGGATTTGACAGTAACTCCGGGGAAGAGAGTTCGTTCGTCAACTCTTCATAACGCGTTTCGATTTGTGCCAGTTTGTCGAGCATTTTCTTTAGGCCAAAGGCGCAACTTCCGCCGCCTGTGGCTTCGGCTCCAGCTTCAAACTCTCCTTCAACGCTTCGATGGCAACTTCCAATTGCCCGTCGTCCGGCTCTTTTGTCGTGATGTTCTGTAGCCAGACGCCGGGTCGCGTGATCGTTTTGAAGAATGCGCCGCTTTCCTTCTTTGCCGAGAGGCGAATGATCTCGTACGAAAGACCAGCGACAATGGGAATCAGAACAATGCGCACCAGAAAGTTAAAGAGCAGCGAATCAAACTCGATCACCGAAAACAAGAGAATCGAGACCAGCATCACCACCATTAGAAAGCTCGTCCCGCAGCGCGGATGCTGTCGCGGCTGCGGTCGTGCGTTGTCCACCGTCAGCGCCAATCCTTTTTCCCAAGTGAACACCGTTTTGTGCTCGGCACCGTGATATTCGAAGACGCGGCGAATGTCCTTTAGCAAGGAAAAACTGAAGATCATGATCAGAAAGAAGGTCATCCGAATCAGGCCGTCGATTAAATTGAAACCAACCGTCGGTCTGACCGGATGAAGATAGCCACGAACTGAATTCCACGTGCGCGAGTACCATTCGGTGGCAGGCGCATCCTGCGCATGATTCACGGGCGAGACGCCCGTGCCACTGGTTACCCGCTCGCCACCGCGAGCGGTTCCGTTAACAACGACTAGCGGTGCCCAACCGGCTGCAATGAACAGTGCATTCGTTAACAACAACGGCGCGGCGATGAAAAGCAACACATTGAAAATCAATGCGAAGACAATCGAGCTGGCCGCTGCGGCCGTGCCGCCTTTCTTCAGCTCGTCCCGGGAACGTTTCTTTGTTGGCACAGGGAACAACCCCGGTATTGCCCCCGTCAAGCCGGCAAAGTCGCCTTCACCTTCGATCACTGCAGGCGTCAAAGCAACTTTCACTTCAGCACTTTCGGCTTCTTGGGCTTCAGCAAAGGCTTCGCTTGCAGAATAATTCAGTGCTTTAATCCCCAGGCCCATTGATTGTAGTAGCACCGCGCCGCCACGTAAGATCGGCAGTTTCAACAGCGGATACTTGTCGCTCCACTTCGGCAGCGCAGCGGCTGTGTTAACAATCGTGCCGTCGGCTTTGCGCACCGCAATCGCGTACGCGTTCGGAGTGCGCATCATCACGCCTTCAATAACAGCCTGGCCGCCTACGATTAGGTCTCTTTCGTTGGTGCTCACTGTTGTTGCTTCCTGATCGTTTCCCTCTCCCTTTGGGAGGGGTTAGGGAGAGGGCGTTAGGTTCCGCCGGGTCTTAATCCCTCTCCCCAACCCGCTCCCTTGCGGTCGGGCTGCTGACCCGATGACCCACCCGCTCACGCAGGTGGTACTGACTCTCTGTTTCTGCCTACTGCCTCCTGCCGTCTGCTTCCTCTCTCACGGTCGGGCTTCTGCT
>Ga0207684_10006334_pt1 | contig 10795 bp, 5 predicted proteins | sample KBSK5501metaG_FD_184342 | JGI IMG/M metagenome (GOLD analysis project Ga0207684, IMG submission 184342) | Corn, switchgrass and miscanthus rhizosphere microbial communities from Kellogg Biological Station, Michigan, USA - KBS K5-50-1 metaG... | ecosystem: Host-associated > Plants > Roots >... | reverse complement strand
CGTGGCGCAGCCTTTCAAGTTCTTCGCCCAGATCCACGATGTCCAGGTCGGCCGACCATTCCGTGACGCGCCGGGTCCGCAAGGCCGTCTCTTCCGTGGCTGGATGGTCGCGCAGGCGTCAAGATCGCGGAGCTATCTTCCGGCCAGAACGAGCGTGCGGTGAGTCGAGCGGGAATGCGGCCAGTTTTCAGGCGGGCAGCCCGGGCTGGCGCAGGAGCAGCACGGCCGCCAGGGCGAGTAGCAGGGAACCGAATGTGATCAGCGCATACCGGACGTTGTACAGCTTGAACGTGCTGCCGATGCCGATCAGGAACAGGACGGCGGCGAGGAAGATCGTGATCCGGATGTAGTCGTCACTTATCTGCCCATCCCGCTCGCCTGTGTCGAATGAGGAGTCGGCGGCGTTGTCGAGCGCAATGGCTTTTGCCTGGTCCGGCAGCTTGTACTGGGGCATATAGGTCGGCCCGGGCGGCGCGTGGGCGTTGCGCAGCGGGTTGGTCGCCATCCAGGCGTTGAAGGCGACCCGGAACGGTGAGCGGAAACGGCGCTCGGCGATCATCTCCTTCTGCGGGCTGTTCAGGGTGAAGGCGGTGAACCACGCGTTGAACGTCGCGGAGTCGAAGTTGCGGATCGATTCTGCGCGAAGGTCAGCGCGGGTAGCGAAGTCCCGCAGCGTGGCCGCATGCGCGAGGTCGACCCGCGAGGCGGTGCCCCATCGCGCCGCCGCATAACCTGCCCAGGCGGCTGTGATCGTGACGAGCGCTAGCAAGACCGCCTCGCAGATCTGCACGATCCGCGAATGACGGTCGTCGGCGTTGTCGCGACCGTCTCGCCCGGCCGCCTTCCGGCCCAGTTTCTGGCCGCGTTCGTGCAGCGCCTTGCCGACCTCGATCGGGTCGACTCCCTCGGCCATCAGCGTTCCCCCGCCCCCGCCGGATGAGCCGCGCCCCCGCGCTCCGGATAGCCCAGTGCATATTAGCGGAAACGCATGACACGCGGTTATGCGGGCGCAAGCTCAATGAGCCGCCGGGCCAGAAGTACCTGCCGGGGCAGCGGCAGCCGCCCGGGTGAGCCAGCCAGCATGTTGAGGTAATGCCTTCGCGGCATGGGTTCCGCGCCGAGCGACCGCAGGAAAGGACTGTCCCATTGTGCGTCGATCGCCGCACCGCCCGCCAGGGCACATCGCGAGGCCAGGTCGGCTACCGCTACTCTCGCGGCATTGGGGCGCCGGTTGAACATCGAATCCCCGCTGAACGCGGTTCCTATGCCGATTCCGAATGCGCCGCCAACCAGGTCACGGCCCTCCCATACCTCGATGCTGTGCGCCCACCCCATCTGATGCAGCGCAAGTAAGCTTTCAAGCAGCGGGTCGGTCAGCCAGTGTGACTCGCGGCCGCCACGGCATTCCTCGGCCACGCGCTGAAACGAGTGATCGGCGGTGGTCGTCCACCCGGGGTTGCGCCGCAGTTGCTTCCTGACATTGCGTCCGACGTGGATGCTCCCTACGCTCATGACCAGCCGCGGGTCGGGCGACCACCAGGCCACGCTGAACGGATCGTCGCGGTCGCTGCCGACTATGGCGATCACGCCCTCGGCGACCTTATCCTCGTACCGGAATTCGTTAATGTTCCTGGAGAACTCCTCGGGTGCGGGGAACGGGACTATTCCCCGCTTGTACGCGCCGAGCAGGCTGGCTGGGCTCAGGTCGCCGCAGAAGGCGACAGGGCTGTCTCCCGGGACTGACGACATGTCGAGCGACGCCCAGTCGCTGTAATAACTGACGGCCATGCGATGCCTCGTGGTTCGAGAGGGTCCGGGGATGTGCCGCCGCATGGTGCCCATCGCGGGGATCGTTCAGGTAGCCGCCGGTCACCAGGCGCGCGATCTGCAGATCAAGGAGGCCGTCGTCAACGGGCGGGAAGACGATACCGCTGTCGCTGAGCGCTCGCTCCGTATTTTCCCGGCCGTAAGCCGGAAAAATGTGGTCGAGATACATTTCGGCGACAGTCATGTCGGAGCCCGGGGGACGATCGACGAATAGCGGGACGAATGGGGTTATCGGATGCGATGGGTGTCCTGCGGCATAACGGAGCAGTGTGTCGACCCATTCCTGGTAGGGGATCTCCTGGATCGCGAATCCAAAGTAGCACAACCGGTCCGTCAGCGATCCAATGAGCGCACGTTTAGGGCTGGCCAAATGGTACGTTTTCCCGGTGGCCTGGACATTCGTTGCGATGTAGCTGATTGCCGCCGCGCAAACATCGGCTGGGGCGAAGTCCAGCGGGAGATCGATGTCCGGGGCAATGCCGGTATCTGTAATGAACCGTATCGTTGCGTATATTTCAGTGGATGTGTTCCAGGCACCGCCGCGGTTGTCGCCAACAATGTCGAGAGGCCGGTAGATGGCTACAGGGAGCCCGCGCCGCGCAGCGTTCCGGAGCATTTCCTCAGCAACGAAGTTGCTCTCGACGTAACCCACGGAGAGATACTCGGAATATGCGAGCGGTGTTTCCTCGGTGACTTCACGCACCCCCGCGCGGCCGAAACCGGCGAGCACTGCGGCGGTGGAGACGTAATGCAGGGGTATGCCCCGGTAAAGCCCGGCGAGGCGGATGAGTTCGCGCGTCCCGGTCACGTTGGCGGCCCGCAGTTCGCTGTACGGGTAGATGAAGTTGACCAGCGCGCCAGCGTGGTGGATGACGTCGACGCGGTGCGCCAGCCTCTCAAATGTGTCATGCGGGAGACCCAGATCCGGCTGGGCCAGATCGCCTGCCAGCGGGACGACGCGATCGAGCGGGAGGACGCCAAGTTCGTACCGCTCGGCGGCCCGCGCGATGCGTTCCAGCCCGTGACCCGCGTCCCGCGCCCGGACCAGGCAATGCACGCGTGCACTGGTCGTGGCCAGAAGTTCGTGCAGCAGGTGCACGCCGAGGAATCCGGTCGCCCCGGTGAGCAGGATGTCGGCCGGCTGATGCCAGTCGGGAGGTGGCCCGGCGTCGAGCCGGATCACAGCATCCAGGGTCGCCTCGCGGGTGAAGTCGACCCTGGTGTCCGCGCCGTCGGTGCTGAGCGCCCCCGCGCGGGCATCCTGTGTCGCGTTCGAGAACCCGCGGAGCGTCGGGTCGCGCAGCAGGCAGCGGGTGAGCGGCCGGACCTGCTCCGCGTCGATTCCGAACATGACGCGGGCGCGCGCCAGCATCTCCGCGGCGAGCAGCGAGTTGCCGCCGAGCCTGAAGAAATCGTCATCGAGGCTCACCGGCCCGACGTTCAGCACCTGAGCCCACAGATGACTCATCCCGGCCTGCAGGGGCGTGTCCAGCTGACGTTCCGGGTGCGCGCTGACCGGGACCGCCTGAGGCGAGAGCGCGTTCTGGTCGACGTCCCCCTGCGGTGTCAGCGGCATATGATCCAGCTCGACGAACACGGCCGGGATCATGAAGCTGGGAAGGCCTGCGGAAAGCAGCGCCCGCAGGCTTTCCGCTGATGGCAGGCTCCGGGCCCCGGCGCGGAAACGGCTCGTATAGTACGCAACGATTTGCTTGTCGCCGGGGCCAAGATCGTGCGCGGTGACCGTCACCTGGTCGATATCAGGATGGGTGGCCAGGGCGTCTTCGATTTCGGCGGGCTCGACGCGGAAGCCGCGCACCTTGATCTGGCGGTCCGCCCGCCCGATGACCTCAAGATTGCCGTCCGGCCGCCACTGCCCGAGGTCGCCGGTGCGGTACATCCTCGCTCCAGGGATGGCGCTGTATGGATTCGGGATGAACAACTCGGCTGTCAGCCCTGGATGGCCCAGATAGCCGCGCGCAACGCCGGAGCCGCCGATGTAGATCTCGCCCACGACTCCGGGAGGCAGCGTGTTCAGATGCTCGTCGAGGACGAGCATCTGCGTGTGCGGGAGCGGCTTGCCCACCGGGACCGGCGCGCCGGGCGGCGGCAGAAGCTCTTCGGTCATCTCGAAGAGGGCCGAGGTGATGGTGGTCTCGGTGAGGCCGTAGGCGTTGAGCAGCCTGGCGCCGCGCGCCATTCGCAGGACCACCCGGCAGTCCGCTGCGTTCGCTCGATCGCCACCGGTGATCATGAGCCGGAGGGACCCGAACCGCGGGCCGCCTGCCTCGGCGGCGGCGAGCACCTGATGCCAGTACGCCGGGGTCAGGTCGGCGATGCTGACTCTCCCCTCGGTCAGATAGCGGATCAGGTCGGTAGAGGCGACCGTGCCGGCCTCGGGCAGCATCAAGGCCGCCCCGCTCAGCAATGTGGCGAGTATCTGCTCCAGCGACGTGTCGAAGCCAACCGACGCCAATTGCAAGACCCGGTCGGCGGGGGTAAGCCGATATGCGCGAATTGCTTCCCGGCAAAGGCGGCCAAGCGAGCCATGGCTGACGGCTACCGACTTCGGGCGGCCTGTTGATCCCGACGTCCAGATGGCATATGCAATATTCGCCGCCTGGAGGCGGGCGGGCGGGGCGGTCGACGGGCGTGACGCTATTGCGGGCGCCATCTCGTCGACCAGAAGTAGCGTGGCGTCGGTTCCCGTGAATGCTCGCGCATTCCTGCTGTCGGTGAGGACCAACCTGATGCCTGCCTCCTCCCGCATCTGGGCGAGGCGGCTACCGGGAAGAGATGGATCCAGCGGCATGTAGGCCCCGCCCGCCTTGAGGATCGCCAGCAGGCAGCGAACCGTCTCGGCGCCGCGTTCCAAGCCGACCCCCACCAAAGTCTCCGGCGCCACACCGAGGATCTGAAGATGGTGAGCGAGCCGATTCGCCGACTGGCTGAGCTCCAGGTACGTCATCTCCCCCCCGGCTTGCACGACGGCGGCCGAGCCTGGCTGACGGGAGACCTGCTCATCGAACACTTCGTGCACGTATCGCAGGTCGGGTGCGGACGCAACTGGCTGGCTGGCTTCCCGTCCCGGCCCTGAGGCATCGGGCGGCGCCCCGGCCCGGCTCGCATCGCGAACACTCGCAGGCACGATGTCCGGCCAGGCGGCCGTGATGGCCGACAGGCATGCCTGTCGGCGCATGGCGTGCCCCTCCTGCCGCCAGCCCGCCGGAACGGTCAACGTGGCTGGCCAGAGCGAATGCTGCCCTTCCTCGTTGACGACCACGAGATAGTCTTCCGCGGAACGAGGATCCGCGTCCTCCCGAGGGAGCGCGAGGTAGTTGTGCGCCGTATAGTCCATGATTCCCAACCGTCGTGATCGTGTGCGAAATATCTCGCTGCGGTTACCCGGCGTGATTTCCAGACATACGGTAAATTAATAGGCCAGTAAGCCTGACAACTACTCTGTTGCTCGCCAGCTGCCTTTGTGCGCGAGCTAAAGAAATTCGCCCGAGTGTCGAGCCTGGTGCAGCCGATGACTCCCCCTGACCGGAATCGGGATCTGGCGTACGAAAAGCCGCCGTCCCGTGCCTCGGATGTCTGAGGCCATGATGGCGTGCGATATCCTTTGCCTGAATTGATGCCAGATTCCAGGATGGAAGGATATCATCTGGACAGCCAGATTAGAGCCATAAATCTATACAGAAGCGACTTATCGGGCTTGCTATCTGGTTAGATTGGGTCACTACGTCCGCACTTGACCCGTTGCGGACGTGGCAGATCGGTCAGGCAGGCCATGGCATCGCATGGGGACACATCTGCGGATCCGTCGTCGGGGTGGCGCCGGCCGCTTCGGTGCCGAGTGGTTTCTTCGCGCGGCCTGCCAGGGCGGGGTGGGCGCGGCCGGGCAGAAACGGCGTGCCCAGGGGGGTGGTTGCGTTGATGTGGCGGCGAAACGTGATGACGGGCTACGCCGTCTGGATGACATTGCTCATCGTCACTTACTACGCGCTGCCCGGGGTCCGTCTCGTAACGTGGAGCGCGCTCGGATTCAGCGGGGCGCTCGCCATCGTGGCGGGCGTCGTCATCAACCGCCCCGCTCGCATGACGCCGTGGCTGCTGCTGGCCGCTGCGAACCTGAGTTTCGCGGTCGGCCAGCTGATCTTCCTGGTGTTCACGGACATCCTGAAGGAAAGCGTCCCGTTCCCGTCGATCGCGGATGTTTTGTACCTGGCGACATATCCGCTCTACGCTGCCGGGCTCCTGATCTTCATCCGGTGGCGCTCTTCCGGCCATGACCGGCGCAGCCTCCTGGACGCACTGACCCTGAGCTGCGGCGTTGCCCTGCTCTCCTGGGTCTACCTGATCGTGCCCTATGTGCACAATCCCGGGCTGACGTCCCTGCAGAAGGCATTCTCGATTGCCTACCCGCTCGGTGACCTGCTTGTCATCGCGATGCTGATACGGCTTCTCGCGCCGGGTTCCGGCCGCACCCGGTCCGTGCAGTTGCTGACCCTCGGTACCGTCGGGCTGTTGGTGTCCGACGTCTCGTTCAGCCTGATCCAGCTCTACCGCGGACCGTTCCACAACGGAACGGCCATCGACCTTGGCTGGGCGCTGTTCTACGCAGCCTGGGGGGCCGCGGCGCTGCATCCGTCCATGACCAAGCTGACCGACCCGGTTCCCCAGCAGCAGGCCGAGAGCACTCCGCTGCGGCTGCCGCTGCTCATGCTCGCCGCGCTGATCGCCCCAGCGGTGTTGTTCTTCGAGGCCCTGGGGGGCAGCGCGGAGGATGCGGGGGTGATCGCGGTCTTCTCCACCCTCCTTTATCTGCTCGTGCTCTCGCGCCTGGCGGACGCGGTTGCCTCGCAGCGGCGGGCGCTGGGCCGCGAGCGGGCACTGCGGGGCGCCGGCGCGTCCTTCGCATCGGCAGTCACCGTGGAAGAGGCGGCCATCGCGGTCCAGAGAGCCGTGGCCACGCTGATCGGCCCGCAGCCGCAACAGGAGGCGATGCTGGCCGTGCGCGACAGCGGCACGCTCCGCGCCGTCGGCGCCGCTCCCAGTCATTCCGCCGCGCAGTTGAGCCGCCTGGACACGATGGCAGAAACCGGGCTTTCGCTGCTGGCCGGACCGAAGCCGCATCTCGTCCGGGCCGCGCAGCTAGGGAAGGGCGTCGCCGAGGATCTGGACGTCATCGACAGCGTCCTGCTCTGCCCGCTCGCGCTCAAAGACCGGCCGTCCGGCGACCCGCTGATCGGGGTCCTGGCCGTCTTCGGTGACGAGAAGAGCCTGGCGGCGCTGTCCGGAACCCTCGAAATCCTGGCCGGCCAGGTCGCCCTGGCGGTCGAACGGGTACTGCTGAATCTCGAGGTGAACCGCCGCAACAGCGAGGACTACTTCCGGACCCTGGTGCATGACGCTTCTGACATCATCTTGATCATCGATGACGATGGGAAGATCCGCTACGCGACCCCCTCCGCCAAGACCATCTTCGGCGACGTCAGCGTGGAAGGAGCGCACCTGTGGGACCTTGTCCAGCGCCATGAGCGTGATGACATCGTCGCCGCGTTCACCCGCATGCGGGACCACGAGGCACAGAACTCCGAGGACTGGCGGATCACCCGCCGTGACGGGACGCCCGTCGAGCTCGAGGGCAGATACAGCGACCTGCGGGACGACAGTACGGTCGGCGGCCTGGTGCTCACGCTGCGGGACGTGACCGGGCAACGCCAGCTCGAGCGCGAGCTGAAGCACCGGGCCTTCCACGACGCACTGACCGGGCTTCCCAACCGGCTGCTGTTCCACGACCGGGCCGCCCATGCGCTGGCCCGGGCCCGGCGGAACGGCACGACTGTGGGCGTGATCTTCGTCGACCTGGACGACTTCAAGGTTGTGAACGACACCATGGGCCACAGCGTTGGTGACGAGCTCCTGATAGCCGCGGGGATGCGGCTGGCCGCGGTGGTGCGGGAGTCCGACACGGTCGCGCGGCTGGGCGGCGACGAATTTGCGCTGCTCGTCGAGGATGCAGCCGACGCGGGGGTGGCGGAGATATTCGCCGAGCATATCGTCCGGGCGTTCGGTGAGCCGTTCATGCTCACCGCCGGGTCGGTGATCACGACAGCTACCGTCGGCGTCGCGACGACGGAGGACAGCACCGAGGCGGGTGGCCTGGTCAGCCACGCGGACCTGGCCCTGTACGCGGCCAAGGCGGCGGGTAAGCGGCAGTGGCGCCGGTACCAGCCAGTCCTCAGCGCGGGAATGCTCAAGCGGCGGGAACTGCAGTCGGCGATCGCCGACGCGGTCGTCAACTCGGCATTCACGCTCGTGTACCAGCCCATCGTTGAACTTGCCGGCGGCGAGATCGTCGGGTTCGAGGCACTCGTGCGTTGGCCGCATCCGCGGTGGGGCATGATTCAGCCGGATCAGTTCATCACCCTGGCCGAAGAGACTGGTCACATCGTGCCGCTTGGTTCCTGGGTGCTCGGGCAGGCCGCGGCCGATACCGTCCGGTGGCAACGCCGGGTGCCCCACGAGACACTGCGGTATATCAGCGTGAACGTATCCGCCCGCCAGTTCCGGGACCCCGGTTTCGTGGACACGGTGCGGCGGGTGCTCGCGACGTCTGGCCTGGCACCGTCGGCGCTGCTGCTGGAACTGACCGAGAGCGTCCTGCTGCGCCGCGACGGTGGCATCGAAGCCGACCTGGAGGAGCTCAAGCGAATCGGGGTCAGGCTCGCCATCGATGACTTCGGCACCGGATATTCATCGCTGAGCTACCTTCGGGAATTGCCGATCGATGTGCTCAAGATAGACAAATCCTTTGTGGAAGGCATCGCGGTTTCCGAGCAGCGGCTGGCGCTCGCGGAGGTCATCATACGGATTGCCAAGACGCTCAAGCTGACGGTCATGGCTGAGGGAATCGAGAATGAGGTGCAACGAGATCTGCTTGTCTCGATGGGCTGCCAGTACGGGCAGGGGTATTTGCTGGCGAAGCCGGTGGGTGCCGACCAAGCGGAGGCGCTGCTGCGTATCGGCCGCGGCCTGATTCCTGAGCTTCCCCGGACGGGCGGCTTAGTCCGGGCCCGCGAGCGGGCCCGGTAACCGTAGATTCCGGCCGTCCAGCAGGTCATGGGCGCGGAGGGCGAACCACCATTCCGCGAGGTGCTCGGTCTGCACCAGTCCGCGACCGGTGAGTTGCTCGATCTTCCATAGCCGGTAGCCCAGGGTCTGCTTGTGAATGTGCAGGTCGGCGGCGGCCAGCTGCCACGGCCGGTCGCGGGCCTTCGACCTCGTCGCCCTCCTCGGCCGGCACTCCTGACTTGGCTCGCCCCATGGTTGGCTCGCCCTGTGATTGGCTAGCGGGGTGGCTGAGGATCGCGAATGACGGCAGTGCGCCGGGAATCGCGGCCGACGCCAGCCGACCTCGCGGCGGCCCGGGACCAGACGATCCCCGACGTCGCCGCGGCCGGCTTGCGGGTGCTGTTCTCTGGCATCAACCCGGGCCTGTACTCCGCGGCCACCGGGTACCACTTCGCCCGCCCGGGGAACCGCTTCTGGCCGGCGCTGCACCGGTCCGGGTTCACGCCGCGGCTGCTGCGTCCTGACGAGCAGGAACGGCTTCTCGACCTCGGCCTCGGCATCACCAACATCGTCGCCCGCGCCACGGCCCGTGCGGACGAACTGCGCCCGGACGAGTTGCGCGAAGGCGGCCGTGCGCTGGGCGCGAAGGCCGCGCGGCTGCGTCCCCGGTGGCTGGCGGTCGTCGGCGTCACCGCCTACCGGACGGCGTTCGGCCGCCCCCGCGCCAGCGTGGGACCACAGGATGAGGCCCTCGGCGGCGTCCGGGTGTGGGTGCTGCCCAATCCCAGTGGCCTCAACGCGCTATGGACTATACCTAAGCTCATAGAGGCGTTCCGCGATTTGAGGCTGCACGTCGAGGGCTAAGCGAGGTCGAGAGCCTGTTCCCGGCCAAGAGCGCTCTTGTCTGGCGCTATTTGATGGTGATAGTAACCACCGCGGAGGTGGTGGAATTGCCGGCCACATCGGTGGCGACCGCGGTCAGCGTATGCGTTCCCTTTGCGATCTTGTTGGTGTTCCAGGTGATTGTCCACGGGCTGTTGTTGTCGGTGGCCAGCTTGGTAGTCCCGTCGAGGTAGAAAGTGACGCTGGCGACGCCAGACGGCGCACCGGCTCCGGTTCCCGGGTCCGCCGCATTAGCGTTGATCGTCACCTTGCTGCCCTGCGTGAAGATCGAACCCGAGGACGGCGACGTGATTGACACCGTTGGCGCGGCCGCATCGATCTGGATGAGTTGCGACTTCACAGGCTCCTGGTTCCCCGCCGTATCCGCCGAGTAGAACTTCACCGTCGTGGTCTGGGACACCGTGAACGGCCCGGTGTACCGGATCGCCGTGGAACTCGTCTGGGGGTTGCTGCCGTCGGTGGTATAGAAGGTGTTCATTACGCCGGACCCGCCCGTGTCGGTAGCAGACAGGTTGACGGTGACCGGAGTGGCCTTGTACCAGTTGCTCGAGCATGCCGCCCCATTGCACGAGATGGTGGTGGTGGGGGCTGCGGCATCTATCTGGACTGCCTGGGACTTGACCGCCTCGGTATTACCGGCGCTGTCGACGGAGAAGAACTTGACCGTGGCCGTGGCCGGGACGGTGAACGGCCCGGTATACACCGTGCTGGACGTGGTCGGCGTCGAGCCGTCGGTGGTGTAGTAAGTCTTGCTCACGCCCGATCCGGTGTCGGTGCCGGACAAGCTCACGGTGACGGCCGCCTTGTACCAGCCGCTGCACGGCGAGCCATTGCAGGAGATGGTGGTGGTGGGAGCCGCCGTATCGATCTGGATCTGCTGTGCGCGGGGCTGCTCGGCGTTGCCGGCGTTGTCCACCGAGAAGAACTCCACCACCGCGGTGGCCGGGACGGTGAACGGCCCGGTGTACACGGTGCTGGACGTGGT
>Ga0207684_10006331_pt1 | contig 10797 bp, 9 predicted proteins | sample KBSK5501metaG_FD_184342 | JGI IMG/M metagenome (GOLD analysis project Ga0207684, IMG submission 184342) | Corn, switchgrass and miscanthus rhizosphere microbial communities from Kellogg Biological Station, Michigan, USA - KBS K5-50-1 metaG... | ecosystem: Host-associated > Plants > Roots >... | reverse complement strand
CAAGATCGCGACACGCCTCGCGCCATTCATAACCGTGCGGCAAGATCCGCCGTCGGCTTGCGCGAGATTGCGCGAGAAGATGTGCAAGCTCGTGGCGTAGCGTTCGATCAATCTCAGCAACTCCGTGATCGCAGATCCGCGGATTTAGCGAAATCAGTTTGTCGCGAAAGTCTGCGCGACCCGCCGCGGTTCGCAGACGCGGATTCCATTCCACGCGAATCAAGCGCACGAGCTTTTCAGCACCGGTCGCGCGCAAAAGTTCGCGCGCTTTCGCTTCGAGATCGATATCTCGGCCGGCGGGCGGACAAATTGTCGATCTTTCAAACGCGAATTCGAGTTGCTTAAGCAACCGCATACGCGCTGTTTTTGCGTTTCGTTTTCGCGAGTCGATTGAAAATGTGATCAATCGCGTGAGCGGCGCACTCGATTTCTTCCGCTGTTGTCCATTTGCCTAACGAAAAGCGAATCGCCGAGCTCGCTCGCTCCATTGACAATCCCATCGCCAGCAAGACGTGCGATGCCACAACCGATCCGACCATGCAGGCCGAGCCGCTCGACGCGCAAACTCCCTCCAGATCGAGCGCCATGAGCAGCGTCTCCGAATCGAATCCGGGGAAACTTACGTTGAGCGTGTTCGCCAATCGATTTGCGGCGTCTCCATTTTGTTGCGCTCGCGGAAAACTCCGCGCGATTTGCTTCTGCAATTCATCTCGCAAATTCGATTGGTGATCTTGTTCGGTTTGGCGATTGATCAACGCAAATTCGGCGGCCGCGGCCGTTCCAGCGATTGCCGCAACATTTTCAGTTCCGGGACGTCGCTGATTTTCATGTGCGCCGCCGAACATGATCGGCTCGATCGACAATCCGCTGCGCAAATAAAGAAAGCCCGCGCCTTTCGGCCCATAAAATTTGTGCGCAGCGAAACTGGCGGCATCGAGCAGAGAGATGTCGATGTCGATCTTGCCGAACGATTGCACCATGTCGCTGTGCAGCAAGACACCGCGGGCGCGGCAAATCTCCGAGATTTCACGGATCGGTTGCACAACGCCGGTTTCGTTGTTGGCGGTCATAATCGAAATCAGTCTCGTTTCTGGACGAATGGCACGAGCGAGGTGGTCAAGATCGACGATTCCTTCGCGCGACACGTTCAGCCACGTGACTTCGAAATTTTCGTGCTTTTCCAAATGCTCGAGCGCGTTCAGCACCGCATGATGTTCGGCCTTGTTCGAGATCACGTGGCCGCCACGCGACATCGGACATTTTGCCAGGCCTAGCACGGCCAGATTGCACGATTCGGTTCCGCCGCTGGTGAAAATCAATTCGTGCGGCTTAGCGTGGAGAAGCGCAGCGAGTTTGTCACGCGCATCATCGATGGCCGCGCGCGTCTCGCGTCCGGCTGCATGGACGCTCGACGGATTCCCAAAATGTCGATCCAAGTACGGGAACATCGCCTCGCGCGCCGGCGCGCAGAGCGGCGTAGTGGCGTTGTAGTCGAGATAAATCATCCCGTAAATTCGCCACCGGATGGGACAAGCTGGTGCGGCCGCTTTGGCACGATCCGCAATTGCTTCTCTTCGTAATAAACCAGCGAATCGGGCGGCACGCTTTGCATGAGAAAGACGTTGCCGCCGATCGTGCTGCGGGCTCCGATCACGGTTTCGCCGCCGAGAATAGTCGAGTTTGGATAAATCGTAACGTCATCTTCCACTTTCGGATGACGTTTGCCGCCTTTCTTGATCTTGCCATGCTCATCTTTCTGAAAACTGCGCGCGCCCAGTGTGACGCCGTGATACAGCTTTACGCGCGATCCGATTTCGGATGTTTCGCCGATCACCACGCCGGTGCCGTGATCGATGAAAAAATGTGAGCCAATTTTTGCGCCGGGGTGAATGTCGATCCCGGTGCGACTATGCGCCCATTCGGTCATGATGCGTGGAATGAGCGGCAGGTCCTTCGCGTACAACACGTGAGCCATGCGCTGGATCGCGATCGCTTCCAGCGCCGGATAGGCAAGAATGATTTCCTCGTAGCTTTTTGCCGCGGGATCGCCTTCAAAGGCGGCATCGATGTCCGTCCAAAGAAGGCGGCGCAGGCGCGGCAGTTCCGCCATGAACGATGCCAAAAATTCTTCGGCTTTTGCTTCCGTGACTTCGTGAGGCGGCATCTTGCCCAGGCTTCGGCAAATTTCGGTTTTGAGGCGCGCATGCAAATTTCTCATTCGAGTCCGCGTCGTCTCGGCCAAATCTTCCGAACTCACGAGGGCTTCGCTGCGGAAGCCGGGAAACATCAGGCTCATCAATTCGGCGCAAGCCGCCTCGATGGCGAGCCGCGACGGCAGAGTAGCGGCGGCATCGAGATAATTAATCCCGCCAGTTTCGCTGTAGGTCTGAAGCAGTTCGTCAACTGCGTCGCGCGCCGCCACATTCACTCTGCAAAATAGGCGACGGCGTGGGTGCAATCAAAAGGCAATATCGTAATTGTTTTTGTGAAGCATTGAAAAGCGCACCACGAATTCTAAGTTGAACTCGCCATGAAGCCTTTTGAAGTGGCTGGACTGCCCCCGGACGAACTCAAGAGCTTTTTGTCCGCGACGCATTCCGACCCGTTCCGGATCCTGGGACCGCATCGTCTCAAGGACGATCTCGTGATCCGCGTCTTCCGGCCCGATGCGCAAAAGATCGACATCGTGCTGGATCGACAATCAAACGGCCAGGTTCCGGCTGAGAAAATTCATCGTGATGGTTTTTTTCAAGCGACCCTGCCGGGCGCGACACGCGATCTCGATTATCGCGTTCGCGTCACCGGCTGGGATGGGTCGGAGCAAATAGGGCGCGATCCTTATCAATACGGCCCGATCATGGGCGAGGTCGACCTGCATCTGTTCGCCGAAGGGCAGCACTGGCAAATTTATCAGAAGTTCGGCGCCCATTTGCGGACAATCGGCGATGCGGCCGGCGTTTACTTCGCGGTCTGGGCGCCCAACGCGCAGCGCGTCAGTGTGGTGGGCGATTTCAACGGCTGGGACGGCCGCGTCAATCCAATGCGCAAACTTCTCGGCAGCGGCGTCTGGGAGTTATTTGTGCCAGGCGTGCACGAAGGCGCGCATTACAAATTGGAAATTCGCACCCATTCCGGCTCGCTTCTGCTCAAGAGCGACCCGTTCGCCTTTTTCAATCAGCACGGTATATCGACATCGTCCCTCATTTACAATCTCGAGCGTTATCAGTGGAGCGACGCGCAATGGATGGAGCAACGTCGCGCGAAGGATTGGACGCGGAGCCCGGTGAGCATTTATGAAGTGCATCTCGGCTCATGGCGAAGGCGCGCGGAGGAAGGGAATCGGCACCTGAGTTATCTCGAATTTGCCGAAACGTTGCTCCCCTATGTGCTGGAGATGGGCTACACGCACATCGAGCTATTGCCGATCGCCGAGCATCCCTTCGAAGGCTCGTGGGGTTATCAAGTCACAAATTATTTCGCGCCCACCAGCCGCTTCGGCACGCCGGACGAAGTTCGCCATTTCATCGACAAGTGTCACCAGGCGGGCATCGGCGTGATCATGGATTGGGTGCCGGCGCATTTTCCTAGAGATGCGCACGCGCTGGCGGAGTTTGACGGCACCGATCTCTACGAACACTTGGACCCGCGTCAGGGCGAGCACCAGGACTGGGGCACGCTCATTTTCAACTTCGGGCGAAACGAAGTGCGCAATTTTTTGATCGGCAACGCCCTGTTCTGGCTCGACAAATATCACATCGACGGCCTGCGCGTGGATGCGGTGGCCTCGATGCTTTATCTCGATTATTCGAGAAAACCCGGTCAATGGATCCCGAACGTTTTCGGGGGCCGCGAGAATCTCGATGCGATTTATTTTTTGAAACGCTTCAACGAAATTTGTTACGAGCGTTTTCCCGGGATCATGACGATCGCTGAGGAATCAACCGCCTGGCCGGGAGTGTCGCGGCCAACGTATCTCGGCGGGCTCGGTTTCGGGTTCAAATGGAACATGGGTTGGATGCACGATTTCCTGCAATACATGAGTCTCGATCCGATTTTTCGCCGCTTTCATCACGGCAACATCACCTTTTCGCTGCTCTACGCCTTTCACGAGCATTTCATTCTTGTCCTCAGTCATGATGAAGTCGTGCACGGCAAGCGCTCGCTCCTGGCAAAAATGCCGGGCGACGAATGGCAGAAATTTGCGAATCTTCGAATGTTTCTGGCATGGATGTATGGCCATCCCGGCAAAAAGCTGCTGTTCATGGGCGGCGAATTCGGCCAGTGGCACGAATGGAACCACAATCAAAGTCTGGACTGGAATTTGACGCAACTGCCGCGCCACGACGGATTGCGGCGCCTGGTTCAACATCTCAACTACACTTACAAAAATGAGCCGGCATTGTGGCAGCAGGACGACACTTACGAAGGTTTTGAGTGGATCGATTTGCACGACGCTGATAACAGCGTCGTCTCATTCCTGCGCCGCTCTCGCGAAGGCGAGATCGTCGTTTTCGTCGTCAATGCGACGCCCATTGTGCGTCATGATCATCGCCTGGGCGTGCCGCAACCGGGCTTTTATCGCGAGATTATTAACACTGACGGCCAAACCTACGGCGGCAGCAACGTCGGAAATTACGGGGGCGTGCAAAGCGAGAATTTTGCCTGGCAAGCGCGTGAGCATTCACTGCTGATTCAGCTGCCCCCACTGGCTACGGTCGCGTTTAAGCTCGAAAGGTAGGCGCGGTTTACCCCGCCGGGGCGTAGGCCCCTCTCTCCGAGCTATAGGTCTCTCCGAGCCGGAAGCTGGGTGGGAGGCGAACGGCCGAGGCGATTGGGGTCAATCGCCCTACCTGTAATTTTGTGCTTGACGATTGGCGTGTTTCCTGCAATCCTCTAATAATTATAGCAAATCTACTGCCATGAAAAAAACCAAAAACAACTTTTCTGCCTTCACTCTTATCGAGTTGCTGGTCGTGATTTCGATTATCGCCATTCTCGCCAGCGTTGCGCTGCCCGCTTTCATCGGCGTGCAAGAACGCTCCTATCAAACCAAAGATCTCTCGAACATCAAGCAAATTGGCCTGTCGCTGAAGCAATTTGCCACCGACAACAACGGCGCCTTTCCAAATAAACAACCGGGCGCTGATTACGCTACGGCCGCAGATCTTGCAGCGGGCAGTTTTTCCAACGACGCCTTCTGGTGGCTTTTCCCCAATTATCTGACGACCGAAGACATTTTCGTCGTTCCGGGTTCCAAATACACGCCGACGAATCCTAATAACACGCTCGATCCTGCGGGCGCAGCTGCCCGGGTTCAAACGTTGGCCGCTGGCGAATGCGCCTACTCTTACCTTACCGCGTTAGTCGATACGGACAACGCTTCTTTCCCGCTCGTGGCGGATGGGTGGATTACTCCGGTCGCGAATCCTCCAACCTATGACACGAGCAAATCAAATAAAGGCGGCGTATGGGCCGCGAAGAGAGCCATCGTGCTTTTCTGCGATGCGAGCGCCCAGAATATGAAGGTCGATCCGGCGACGCTTACGGTCCTACGCCCAGGGCACGCTTACAGTCTCTTTGACAATAATGCCGGTGTCCCCGCAGATCCATGGTTGGTTCCGGCGAACATACAGCTGGATCCGCAGTAATTTAGAAGTTATTTACTTATTTCAAAGCCCTGCATGGCAAGAGTCCGTGCAGGGCTTTTTCTGTACCCGTCCTGTACAAACGCTTCGCGCAGCGAAGCGGCTCAACCAATGGCGCAAGACGCTTCTGTAGCCGCTGCCCTGTGGGCGGCGTTACCATGTGGGCGGCGTAAGACGCTTGGCACAGCGAAGCGCCTACAACCACGGCGCAGAACGCAACCTCAGACGCGATCGATTGTCACAATCTCGCCGGCGTAAGGCCAATCTTCAGCCTTCGTTACTAATCCTGCGCGCACAGGATTCTCGCGGACATAATTCCATTTCTGTCCATAACTCTCCTCGCTGCGCAACAGGTGGTCGAAAAAGCCCCGTTGCCAAATCGGCTGGGCTGTTTCTGCTTGCTCAATTACTTTACCGAGATGCTGTTTTAGCATTCCGATCCAGCGTCCCAATTCGAGATCGTCCGCCCCGCATACGAAAAGATGCAGATGATCTGGCATGATCACATAGCGACCGACGGCGACGTTCTGTTCCGCATGCGCTCGGATTCCGAATTCGACGAATGCGACATTCACAGACTTCGTTGCCAGGATTTTTCTGCGCCGATGCGTACAGAATGTGACAAAGAATACGGGATTATTGGCAAAGATGCGGGTGAGTCGCGGCGGAAGCTTTGGATAATCATTCATCAAACATTTTTGCGCCCTGTAGCCGCCGCGCTATGCGCGGCGTAAACGCTTTGTTAGGCTGTAGCCGCCGCCCTGTGGGCGGCAGGATTTGGGCAGGGCAAACAAGAAATATAAACGGCGAATTGGAAAAAATCCGTGCTGTAGCAGCCGCCCTGTGGGTGGCGTAAAACGCTTCGCACAGCGAAGCGGCTACAACTGTGGGTGGCGTAAAACGCTTCGCACAGCGAAGCGGCTACAACTGTGGGCGGCGCAAACGCTTCGCACAGCGAAGCGGCTACAGTACCTCCGATCCAAACTCGCCGTCGCTGACGCGAGTGCGAATTTTCATTCGCGGCCGAACTGAGGCAACCCTGCGGATGAGTTTCCCGCGCTCGTCCGTAGTGATGCTGTAACCTCGTCCCAGCGTCGCATCTGGCCCGAGCACGCGTAGAATTCCTTCCACGCGGCGGAAACGTTGCTGCGCATTTTCCAAAAATCGCGACGGCAACTCGGCGAAGCGCCGCCGCAGGTCGACAAAACGATTGCGTCGCATGAGCAGCTCGCGCGCCGGACTACGCGATTGCAGTGCGCCGGCGATGTGCAGCAAAGCTCGTTTATAATTGTCGATCTTGTGGGCGACATGTCGATGTAACGTTTCACGGGAGAGATCGAGCTGTTGCTGCGCGTCGTGCATCCGTTTGAGAAGTTCGCGCGCAAGTGCGCGCTCGGACAAAAACCGCAAGCGCGTTTGCTCACGCGACAGGAAATTTCGCAGGCATCGGTGCAAACACGCGAAAAGCTCGCTGATTCGGCGTCGAAGATCGACAATATCGGGCACGATCAATTCGGCCGCGGCGCTCGGGGTCGGCGCGCGCAAATCGGCAACGAAATCGCAAATCGTAAAATCAATTTCGTGTCCGATTGCCGAAACAACCGGCACGGTAACATTGACGATGGTGCGTGCGATGATCTCTTCGTTAAACTCCCACAAGTCCTCAATGCTGCCGCCGCCGCGTGCGACGACGATTAGATCGACAGGCTGCCAATTCTCGTTAGGCGTCGCCAGCTCGCGAATCGCAACGGCAATTTCGGCGGCCGCACCGCTTCCCTGCACGCGAACCGGGTTGATCAAGATTTGCAGCCAGGGCGCGCGCCGTCGCAAAACGTTCAACATGTCGCGAATCGCGGCGCCACTTGGTGAGGTTACGATTCCAATTCGGCGTGGAAATCTTGGCAAAGATTTCTTGCGCGCTTGTTCGAACAATCCTTCCGCTTCGAGTTTGCGCTTGAGCGCTTCGAATTTTGCCTGCAGCAGGCCCAGTCCGCGTGGTTGCAAAATTTGGACGCTCAGTTGGTATTGGCCGCGCGCTTCGAAAACGGAAACGTTGCCGTACACTTGCACCTGCGTTCCATCGACAAGCGGCTGCCGAAGCGGCGCCATCGTGTTTCGAAAAATCACGCAAGCGATCTGTGCGCGCGCATCTTTGAGAGTGAAATATTGGTGGCCGCTCGGATGCAGTTTGTAATTCGAGACCTCGCCTTGGACCCAGACCGCGCCGAATTTTGCCTCGAGCGTGCCGCGGATCGTGCGAGTCAGTTCCGCGACGGTGAGAATCTTGGATGTTTGCTGAAAGAAATCGGCGGTGAACTGCATGGGGTGTCGTTAGATCGTTAAATCGTTAGAGAACCGCGGATTACGCGGATATCACAGATATCCAAGAATTAAGCATGCAGATCGGGAGGATCAGATTCTTTCTTCTGTTGCTGAATAACGCGCTTCCATTCAAGCTTGGTGCTTTTGAAATTCAACAACAGGGCCAATTCGAGGCCACTGATTGTGAGGTATCCGATCATTTGCGCGACATGCGCCTCGTTAAAGGCGGCAACAACCTTCGGGTCTACAATGATTTTGTCGTCAACAATCAAATCCGGCGTGAGGTGTCCAATCGGCTCATTACGATAAAACACGGGGAATTCTCGCTGCGTTTCCACAACATGACCGCGTCGCCGCAACTCGATGACCATCGCGCGCTCGTATAGTTTTTCGTCGGGGCGGGGCTTCAACTCATTGAGAACCTCCATAGCGATTCCGATGATGGTCCCGCTCAGTTTTTGGTGAATCAATTTGCTCATCCGTTAAATCCGCGTAATCCGCGGTTGAATTTCACGATTCACGATTCGCGAAATTTCGATTCACAGCAATTCGGCTTGTGCCCCAGAAGGCGGTTTCAATCCGAGCTTGTGATATGCGTTGGCGGTGGCGACGCGGCCTTGCGGGGTGCGTTTGATGTAACCTTCCATGATGAGGTAAGGCTCGTTGACTTCTTCGAGCGTGCCAGCTTCTTCGCCGACGGCCACAGCGAGCGAATTCAAACCAACCGGGCCGCCGTTGAATTTGTGGATTAGCGTCTCGATGATGCGTTTGTCCCATTGATCGAAACCATCGCGATCGATCTCGAGCATGGTGAGCGCGCGATCGGCCAGTTCGGCGGTGATTCTTCCTTCCGCTTTCACTTGCACATAATCGCGCACCCAACGCAAAAGATTGTTGGCTGTGCGCGGCGTGCCACGGGTGCGGGTGGCGATTTCGGCCGCGCCCGCAGGGTCGATTTCGACACGAAGCAAGCGGGCGCTGCGTATGATGATCTTTTGCATCTCCTCAGCGTTGTAATAATCGAGGCGTGCGCTCATGCCGAAGCGCGAACGGAGTGGCGCGCTCACCATGCCGGCGCGAGTGGTCGCGCCGATGAGCGTAAACTTCGGCAATTGTAAACGAAGGCTGCGCGCCTGCGGGCCTTGATCGATGATGATGTCGAGCCGGTAATCTTCCATCGCGGGGTAGAGATATTCTTCGATGGTGGGTTGCAGGCGATGGATCTCGTCGATGAAAAGCACATCGCCTTTTTCAAGGCTGGTGAGCAAGCCGGCCAGCTCACCGGCTTTTTCGATCACGGGTCCACTGGTATTTTTGATATTTACCCCCATCGCATTGGCGATGATGTAGGCGAGGGTGGTCTTGCCCAGACCGGAAGGGCCGCTGAGCAAAATGTGCTCGAGCACGTCGTTTCGTTTCTTTGCCGCTTCCACCATCAATTCCAGACGTTCGCGCACTTTCACCTGACCGGTGAATTCGCTGAACATCGGCGGTCGCAGCGAGATCTCGAAAGCAGCGTCGGGTTCGGGCGGTTTCATTTCGATCTTCTCTAATTCTGTAGGGGAACTAGTTTGCTTCCCGTGGTTGGGACGCTGACAGCGACAGCGTCCCCTCCAGTCTCTTGCGCTTCAATCATCTAGTTGCTACTCCAAATTTTTCGTGAGCACGAGCTCGGTGCCGCGGCGTTTCAAGATGTAATCGACCCTGTCGAATGCGTTGCGGATGAGATGCAGACCGAGGCCACCCGGCTTAATCGCATCGTGTGAGCGGCCCCGCATCGCGTGTACCGGCGTTTGTTTGCCAAAATCGCGCAACCGCATTCGCACGCAGCGGTGCAGCCCTTCCATGGACAAGGCAATCAATTCGTCATCGCGCAGTTCGTAGGCGTAGCGAATGATGTTCGTGCATGCTTCATCGACACCAAGCACCATGAGTATCCGCTCCTTTTCCGAGAACGGGTAGCCATTGAGAAATTTTCTCACGGATTTGCGCATCAACGCGAGATTGGCGGTGTGGCTGCTGAACTCGAGCTTCTTTTTCTTCATCGCGCAAGAGAAAGGCTGAACATACATGCGCGCTCATTCAAGTCCGGAAGCGGGAAAACATTGGTAGATCGACCCGCGTCCGCGCCGGAAAGGCAGCCGATTGAAGCAATCAGCTGGTTCGCAAAACCAATGGACAGTAGCAGAAAGCGGTTGTTCAGTTTTGGGCATGTGGAAGACGTTGGCAGTGTTGCTCTTTCTCGCGACCCCGGTGCTGGCGCAGGAACACGCCACCGCTTACGAGGCTCTGCGTGTGGTGGGCACGCGCTTGAACCGCGATTTTGTTAATCACGTCATCTCCGTCACCGGCATGGACGGCGATCCGCAGCCCGAGATCTGGAAAATCCTTCTCGATGACCCACGTGCGCGCGGAGGGGTGCGCGAAGTCGAAGTCGCGAACGGTCGCATTGTTTCCGAACGCACTCCGGTCCGTTCGGTGGTCGGTTCGACCGAAGGCGCCACGATTAACACCGCGCGTTTAAATCTCGATTCCAGCGGTGCCTATGCGGTCGCCAGTCACACCGCGGAAAAATCGAATGCGCGCTTCGCGACTGTCAGTTACACACTGCGCACCGATGAGCGCGGCGATCCCGTGTGGATCATCACGCTGGAAAATCAATCCGCGCGGCCGGTCGGCACCATTTATATCGGGGCGAATCGCGGCAATGTGACACGGACCGAGGGAATGTTCGCCGGCGCAAGCATGCAGGAAGTGGAAACCGATCGCGACACGGAAGATGGAGGCGGTATCGTCAGCACCGCCAAAGCGCGGATCAAACAAGCGTTCC
>Ga0207684_10006329_pt1 | contig 10798 bp, 8 predicted proteins | sample KBSK5501metaG_FD_184342 | JGI IMG/M metagenome (GOLD analysis project Ga0207684, IMG submission 184342) | Corn, switchgrass and miscanthus rhizosphere microbial communities from Kellogg Biological Station, Michigan, USA - KBS K5-50-1 metaG... | ecosystem: Host-associated > Plants > Roots >... | reverse complement strand
ATGGTTATCAAGGAGAAGACGACGCTGGAGGAGATGGGCGGTGCCCGGATGCACTGCACCGTGTCCGGGTGTGGCCACTACCTCGCCGGGTCCGAGGCCGATGCGCTGGAGGCGGTCCGCGGCTATCTGTCCTACCTGCCAGCGAACTGGCGGCAGCAGCCGCCGGCCGGGCTGTCCCGCGAGGCCGTGCCAGTCGACCTGGGCGCGTTGGTCCCCGTGAGCGAGCGCCAGGCCTTCGACATGCGGAAGTACGTGCGCGGGCTGGTAGACGAGGAGTCCTTCTTCGAGATCCACGCCCTGTGGGCCCGCGAGCTCACCATCGGTTTCGCCCGGCTGGCCGGCCAGGCGGTCGGCGTCGTGGCGAACAACCCGTTGTTCAAGGGTGGCGTGCTGTTCGTCGATTCCGCGGACAAGGCGGCCCGCTTCATCCAGTTGTGCGACGCATTCAACGTGCCGCTGCTCTTCCTCGCCGACGTGCCCGGCTTCATGGTCGGCACCGCGGTCGAGAAGCAGGGCATCATCAGGCACGGCGCGAAAATGATCAGCGCGGTCGCCGAGGCGACCGTGCCCAAGATCTGCGTGGTGGTGCGCAAGGCGTACGGGGCGGGCCTGTACGCGATGGCCGGGCCGGGGTTCGAGCCGGACGCGACGCTCGCGCTGCCCACCGCGAAGATCGCCGTGATGGGCGCCGAGGCAGCGGTCAACGCCGTCTACTACAACAAGCTGGCCAGCATCGACGACGCCACCGCGCGCGAGGAGGAGACTCGGCGGCTTCGCGACGAATACGACCACGATATCGACGTGCTCCGGCTCGCTGGCGAGCTTGTTGTCGATGACGTGGTGGAGCCCGGCGACCTGCGGGCCGAGCTTATCCGCCGGTTCGCGGCGGCGGCCGGGAAGGACCGCTCGTTCTCCCGCCGCCGGCACGGCGTCACGCCCGTCTGAACCTACCCGCTGGCACCCGGGAGAGGCCGTCGCGTCGCCGGTGGGGTTCGCTGCGTAGCCCGCAGAAACACCGGCCGACCCCCGTACCGACTGCGCATCTCGGCCCGTACAGCGCCAGTACCTCTGCTTGCCTCCGCGCCCGAGATCGGTCACCGAAGGTGATTACGCCTGGCGCGATATCTCCCCAGGGCGTGTCCCGCAGATCTTCAGCGGCGCGGATCGGCGCCCAGACGACGACCGGCGGCGTTGTCGTCGTCGCCGATAGCTCCGCTATCGGCTCCTCCTCCGCCTTGCCGGATCGCCGCCTGGATCACCGCCCGCACTCGCCAAGATCTACGGGACACGCCCTAGCTGTGAAAGGTGAGGATTTGTACGGTGCTGGTGGATGCGTTGTGCCCGGGTTGCGCTGCTCCGTCGATGGCGTAGAGGGTGTTGCCGATCGCTGCGACGGCCAGCCCGTGCCGGGCTGCGGCGAGGTGGGGCAGGTTGGACCAGGTCGAGGTGGCCGGGTCGTAGGCCCGGACGGTGCCGAACACGGTGCCGGTGCTTTCGCCGCCGACGACGATCAGCCGGCCGCCGACGATCGCCACGCCGGAGTCGCTGACCTTGCTCGGCATGGCCGGCAGCTGGGTCCACCGGTCAGCGTTCGGGTCGAAGCGCTGCACCGCCGCGGTATTGGTGGTGACCTCCAGGCTGCGCCCGCCGACGGCGTACAGGTATGTGCCGTCCGACGCGGCCGCCAGGTGGTCGCCCGGAATCGGAATGCCGGCCGCGTCGTGCCAGCTGGTGCCGTCGAAAACCTCTGTGGGTGTGACCTGCTCCGCGGAATTGCCGGCGGTCCGCCCGCCGACCACGACAATCTTGTCCCCCACCACTGCCGCCGCGCCGGCGGCACGCGCATGATGAAGTTCAGGGCCTTCGATCCAGTAGTCCTGATCCTGATCCAGGTACAGCACCCGGGCGGAGGCGGCCCCCGACACCTGGCTGCCCTGGGGCTCGAAACCGCCGATCACCCACACCGTGTTCCGGTACGACACCATCATCGCGTGATGCAACGGGACCGGCAGAGCCGGGCCCGGGCTCCAGGTGTCGATCGTCGGGTCGTAAAACTCCGTCTTCGCGGTTGCATCTTCCGGGCCGGTCAAACCGCCGGCCACCCAGATCCGGCCACCCAGCACCGCCGCACCGACCTGCTGGGCCGGGTACAGCGAATCATGCCCCAGCTGCCAGCCCCCGGCAGGCCGAGCCGCGGTAGGGCTCTGTTGTGGCCCGCCCTGTCTCTTGGCGCAGTCTGCGAGATGTGGCATGCCGTACCGTTGCGCTGCCTTATCGGCGCTCTTGTACGCGTGGCCTGCTTGACTTAGCGCCGTCAGGTAAGCATCAGAGTTTCCGCTGGACAGCGCCGTCTGAGCGAACCGGTATTGGCGCACCGTGTCGTCGATCGCAGATAGCAGGATGTCGAATTGCTTGCGTTGAGCTGTTGGGGACCGATGGGAGCGCGCCTGGCTCGCGAATGTGCCGAGTTGGTGGGCGACTTGACCCGGCTGAGATTTCATATCAAATGTCGTCAACTGGCGATCTACTTGCGCGCAATATCCGACGAGCTGACGTACGAACGCTCGTTTATTGGCCGTGTCCTGAGCCGCTGACCAGTGGCTAAATTCTGTGCGGAGAACCAGCCCTCCTGTAAGGAGAACAATAGCCGCGCACACGATTACCCATAGCCGCCGCATCGCTTCCCTCCCGAACTGGAACTCGCTACGCCGTGTTCGGCGCAGCTCGCAGTCGGTTAACGGCTTAGATCAAGGCTGTTCACGAAGCGCGTCAACTATCGCGTTGTGGACATTCCAAATACAAGCAGAGATGTATTGATTGTTCGCTTACCATTTTCTTGCTGTGGCCGCGCAGCTCTGAGAGTGCGTAAGCAGGTCTGCTGGGACGGCGTGACCGGGCCGGATGAGGGCCGGATCCTGCTGTCGGGCAACGGCTCACGCGACGCCCTCCTCCCCAGTGACGCTGTGGCCGGGGCTCCGGGTTGAGGGGCACAGTTGGGGGGGCAACGATGGGGGATTGGGGTGGGCTTGCCTGCACTTGGGGGGTTGGCGAAATCACCAAGACCGCACGTCAGGGCATGTACAGGGACCACCGTACCCGCGTAGGGCCTAGCATCTGACCATGACTTGCGTTCTGCTCGCTGAGGATGATGCGTCCATATCAGAGCCGCTGGCCCGCGCGCTCCGCCGGGAGGGCTACGACGTTGACGTTGCGCCGGACGGGCCCAGTACCCTGGAGGCGGCTCTCGGCGGGGGGGGTCGACCTGATCGTGCTCGACATCGGCCTGCCGCGGCTGGACGGGCTCGAGGTCTGCCGCCGCCTGCGCTCCGACGGGCAGACCGTGCCGGTGCTGATCCTGACCGCGCGGGCGGACGAGGTGGACACCGTCATCGGCCTCGACGCCGGTGCTGATGACTACGTGACCAAGCCCTTCCGGCTGGCCGAGTTCCTCGCGAGGGTCCGCGCCCTGCTCCGTCGCGGCAGTGTGGAGATCAGCGTTGTGCAGGGCGTGCGCGTCGATTCGGATGCCCGTCGCGCCTGGATCGGCGACACTGAGCTTGAGCTCACCACCAAGGAGTTCGACCTGCTGAGCGTGCTGGTCGGCGACGCGGGGAAGGTGGTCACCCGTGAACAGATCATGCGTGAGGTCTGGGACAGCAAGTGGTGGGGGTCGACCAAGACACTGGACATGCACATCTCCTGGCTGCGGCGCAAGCTCGGCGACGACGCGCACAGTCCCCGCTTCATCACCACGGTCCGCGGGGTCGGGTTCCGGTTCGAGCGGGGTGACTGACGGCCTGGCCGCTCGTTGCCTCGCCTGGGTGGCGGGAGGCTGACCTGTGCGCCGGCGGCTGCTGATGTCCACCCTGGCGGTGGTGGTGACCGCCGTCCTGCTGCTCGGCCTGCCATTGGCGTTCGTGGTGAGCCAACTGCAGATCAGCGCCGCGACCCAGCAGGTGCAGCGGGACGCGACGACGGCGGCCCGGTCACTGCAAGCCCGGACAGACGCCGGCCTGAAACCCGACGCGCAAGGCGCGGCCGCGGCGGCCAGGTCGCTGCCCGACCGCTATGTCAGCATCACCCAGAACGGCCGCCGGACGGTCACCATCGGCGACCCGATCATGAGCCGGAGCGCGATCACCGCCCACGCGTCCACCAGGAATTTCAGCGTCACGATTCAGGCCGACGACTCGTTCAGGTACAGCCGGATAACCGGCGCGATGGCCCTGATCGGCTCGCTGGCCCTGCTGGCCGCCGCCGTCGCCGTTGCGCTCGCCGTCGTGCAGGCGCGGCGTCTGACCCGCCCGCTCGAGGAACTCGCCAGCGCCGCGGACCGGCTGGGCTCTGGCGACGCCCGCCCGCTCGGGCGCAGGTACGGGGTGGCCGAACTCGACCAGGTGGCCGAGGGGCTGGACGGCTCCGCGCAGCGGATCACCGATCTTCTCTCTGCGGAGCGCGACTTCGCCGCCGACGCGTCCCATCAGTTGCGCACGCCGCTGACCGCCCTGTCGATGCGGCTGGAGGAGATGATCGCCGCCGCCGACCAGCCGGTGGTGGTCCGCGAGGAGGGGGCAGCAGCGCTGGCCCAGACCGAGCGGCTCGCTGAGGTGGTCAGCCAGTTGCTCGACCGGACGCGCCGGTCCGTGCGTGGTGTCCCATCCCTGATCTCCATCGACGACGTGCTCGCCCAGCAGGTCATCGAGTGGGACCACGCGTTCCGCAGGACGAACAGGAAGCTGGAGGTGGTCGGCGAGAAGGGCCTGCGCGCCTACGTCACCTCGGGGGCCCTGGCGCAAGTGGTCGCCACCCTGCTCGACAACGCGCTGGTACACGGTGCGGGCACGGTCACCATCCGGACCTCGCGGACCCCGAAGTCCGTGGTCGTGGAGGTGCGGGATGAGGGCAAGGGCGTGCCGCACGACCTCGTGCCCCGGATCTTCGAGCGCAACGTCAGCGGCAGCCCGGGCGGTACTGGCCTCGGCCTCGCCCTGGCCAGGACGGTTGCCGCCGCCGACGGCGGCAACGTGGTCCTGGTCCGGCCGCGTCCCGCGGTGTTCGCCGTGTTCCTGCCTCGCGGCATTCGCGGCGGCGACGACCGGCCGCCGGTGGTCACCGGCCCGGCCTGAGCAGGCGGCCCCTGACCGGCGGCCCCTGACGCCTCACCGGCCCGGCCTGAGCAGGCGGCCCCTGACCGGCGGCCCCTGACGCCTCAGCGGCCCAGACGGACCCCTGACCAGGCTGACCCAGAAGGGCTCAGCGGCGCGGCCCGGCCTGGCCGGCGGTGGCGAGATCTCTCGTCTCCCCGGCCGTCACCGGGGCTGCCGGCGAGGCTATGAAGACCCACTTGCGGTACGACCAGAACCGGAAGATGGTGCCGAGCCCCGTCCCGGCCACGTTAGCGGCGTTGAACGCTATTGCGCCACGCTGGTCAAGGCCGTAGTAGGTAAGCGCGATCATGGATTCGGCGATGAGCAGGCCGAGGCCGTTGAGCACGAAGAACACGATCCACTCGCGGGCGAGGGAGTGGTTCGCCCGGTGCCGGAATGCCCAGAACCGGTTGCCCAGGTAGGAAGCGACGGTGGCCAGCGCGACGGCGACGGCCTTGGCCTTCAGCGGCCCGACCCCCATCACGCCATGCAGGTATGCCGTCCCGCCCAGGTCAACGACAGCTGCTGTGGCACCGACGGTCCCGAACTTGAGCGCTTCGGCCAGCAGTGTGGCAAAACGGGTGTACAGGGCATTAGCACGGTACTGGGCATTAGCAAGGCTCACCATGCGCGCGGAGATCCCTTTCTGACGTCGGCAGGCGCGTCCGCACCTCTCACATCGGCGCGTCCGCCGCCCTCATCCCAGTAAGGCTCGTCCGCCGCCCACCCCTCAGCGGCCGCGCGTGCGGCCGCCTCCGGAGAACAGATTTGTCAGGGTACTCTCGCGGCCGCGGCCACTGAGCGGGTTTAGCCGCGTTGGTCGGCCGGGGTCCCGGCGCGGGAGAAATAGTGCCAGGTCAGGTAGATGACAGCAGTTATTACGAAACCGACCTCGAACGTGATGTCGCCGACCGAGGGATAGTGCGAGGGAACGACGCCAACATATTCCGTCTGGTTCGAGAACAGCCAGATCGACACGCCCATCCCGACCAGCATCGAGACCGGCCCGGCCCAGTTCGTGTACTTGGTGTTGAACAGCAGGCTCTCGTCGTCGTGGCCGCGGCGCAGCCACTGGTTGCAGAACACGACGGCCAGCCAGGGCGCGATCCAGTACGCGATGATCAGCAGGAAGTTCTCGTACTTGGCCCCGGCGTCGTGCAGGCCGGTCAGCGCGACAATGAAGCCGATGACCCCGAATACCAGGGCCGTGATGGCCCGGCGCAGCGCGAGCGGCAGCCTGATGCCCATGGCCACGAAGGAGAGCGCGCCCGAGTAGATGTTGAGCACGTTCGCCGCGATGGCGCCGAGCGCGATGGCGAGCAGGGTGAAGTCCGCAAGGACCGTGGGCAGATGCCCGGTGAATGACCCGGTCGGGTCGCCAAGAGCGGCTCCCGCGCTGCCGATGGTGGCGGACGCGGCGCCGGCCAGTTCGAGGATCACACAGGACACGAACAGGCCGAGCCCGGACCAGAGGGCGATCGCCCGCTTGCTTGTCTCGGGCGGGAAGTAGCGGGTGTAGTCGGACGCATAGGGGTTCCAGCCAACGGCGTAGCCGTAGGCGGCACCAAAAGTCAGCAGGAAGCCGCCGATCCCGCCCGCATGCGTGCCCGCGCCGGGGCTGGCCTTGCTGAAGATCACAATCGTCGCGATCACGAAGATGATCGCCAGCACCGGGAAGGCGTAGCGCTCGAAGGCCTGCACCAGGTTGTGGCCGAAGAACGCGATCACGATCTGCGCCACCACGATGATCACCAGGCAGAGCCACTTCGGCAGGTGGCCGTGCGTGAGCGTGTTCAGCGCGAAGGTGCCGCTGACGCTGTTCACCGCGAACCAGCCGATCCCGGCCGTGATGGCGTTCAGCCCGGCGGGCAGCGCGTTGCCCCAGTAGCCGAAGCCGAGCCTGGACAGCACCATCTGCGGCACGCCGTGGGAGGGCCCCCGCGCCGAGAGCACGCCCTGGCTGATGGAGCCGAGCCCGGTGCCGAGGACGATCGCCAGGGCGGCCTGCCAGAAGCTCAGGCCGAACAAGGCGACACCTAGCACCCCGACGAAGACGGTGGCGAACTCCAGGTTCGGCGAGGTCCAGGCCCATGCCGCTCGTGCAGGGGGATGAACTCCGCCCCGCCCGGCTCGATGGCGATGACCCGCTCGCCGTAGTCGCCCTCGCGGACCAGGACGTCCGGTGGCGCGTCGGCTACGACAACAGGGTGGTCTGGTGCCGACATCGGCATACTCCTCCGGCTCGGTGCCAGCCGGGCTGCTGACAGCCAGGCCAGAATGCCTGCGGACGCGCTGATGATAGATCGCATGAGATGCGCGAATTGTTTCCCCTATGTTAAATCTGCCGTTGCGGTCATCGGCAGATCCGCCGGATGGGACGGCCGCAAATCCCTTGGCCTCGGCTGTCCTGCCCCCCTCGCTGGACGTGCGGCCGGCCTCGTAGGCTACGGCGCGTGACCGATCAACGTGCGGTCCCGCCGTGGGCCCCCGTGGTGGGCATGGTCGGGGCCGGTCAGCTGGCCCGGATGACCTACCAGGCCTCCATCCCGCTCGGTGTCGGCTTGCGGGTGCTGGCCGCCGAGCCGGGGGACAGCGCCGCCCAGGTCTGCCCCGGTGTCCAGCTCGGTGACTACACCGATCTCGACGACCTGCTCACCTTCGCCGCCGGATGCGACGTCGTCACCTTCGACCACGAGCACGTCCCGGGGCCGCTCCTGACCACGCTTGAGGAGGCCGCGGCGGTGATCCGGCCGGGCGCGGGGGCACTTCGCTTCACGCAGGACAAGCTGGCCATGCGGGAGCGGCTGACCGCGCTCGGCGTGCCCTGCCCGCGGTATGCCCCGGCCGTCGTGCCCGGCGATGTCGAGGCATTCGCCGCGGACTCAGGATGGCCCGTGGTGCTCAAGGCGGTCCGCGGCGGGTACGACGGGAAGGGCGTATGGGTGTGCGGCACGCCGGAGCAGGCGGCCGAGGTCCTGGCTCACTGGCCGGTGAAGCCCGGGGGCCCGGAGCCCGGGGACCCGGACCACGGAGCCGCCGTGATCGTGGAGGAGCACGTCAGGTTCGACCGGGAACTCGCCGCGCTGGTCGCCCGCTCGCCGCACAACCAGGGCGCCGCCTACCCGGTGGTGCAGACCGTGCAGCGCGACGGCGTGTGCCACGAGGTGCTCGCCCCGGCGCCCGGCCTGTCCGTGGCCCGCGCCCGGGAGGCCGACCGGCTGGCGCTTGAACTCGCCGCGAAGCTTGAGGTGACCGGCCTGCTCGCGGTCGAATTGTTCGAAACGCCCGGCGGTCTGCTGGTCAACGAGCTGGCGATGCGGCCGCACAACAGCGGTCACTGGACCATCGAGGGCGCCAGGACGTCCCAGTTCGAGCAGCATCTGCGGGCCGTGCTCGACCTGCCGCTCGGTGACCCTACGGCCGTCACGACGCAGGTGGTGATGGCCAACGTGTTCGGCGGCAGCGGGCTGGCCAGCACGGACCCGGACATCTACGCGCGGTACACGCACGTGATGGCCGCCGATCCCGCCGTCAAGGTGCACCTGTATGGCAAGACGGCGCGGCCCGGGCGGAAGATAGGCCATGTCACCGTCCTGCCGAACCGGGCACTCGGCGACGACATCGATGCGCTCCGCGAGCGGGCCGGCCGCGCCGCGCGTTACCTCGGCGAGGGGAAGGACTGATGAGACAGCCACTGTCAACGTCGGGCCACACCGGAATGCCGCAGGCGCCGGGCCGAACACCGCATAGTGCTGGCTTGCGCGCCTCCGGCACGACGCACCGTCAGGGCCGTTGCGGTGTCCCGGCGACGAGACTCTGCCGACCGGGGGACACCCCCGAGCCCCCGATGGGCCTCCCGCGCCGCCAATTTGCGCGCCTCCGGCACGACCAAGCGAAGCGCCCGCGAGGGAGGCCATGAGAATGACCGGCAAGCCACTGGTCGGCGTGGTCATGGGCAGTGACTCGGACTGGCCGGTAATGGAGGCAGCCGCCCTCACGCTGGCGGAGTTCGGCATCGGCTACGAGGCCGACGTGGTGTCCGCGCACCGGATGCCGCACGAGATGATCACGTACGGCACCGCGGCGGAGAGCCGGGGACTGCGGGTGATCATCGCGGGCGCGGGCGGTGCCGCCCACCTGCCCGGCATGCTCGCGGCCGTCACCCCGCTGCCGGTCATCGGGGTGCCGGTGCCTGGCCGGCACCTGGATGGGCTTGACTCGCTGCTTTCTATCGTGCAGATGCCTGGTGGTGTTCCTGTGGCGACAGTCGCGGTGGGCGGAGCCCGCAACGCCGGCCTGCTCGCGGTGCGGATCCTCGGCGTCGGCGACGCGTCGCTGCGCGAGCGGATGACGGGCTTCCAGGAGAGGCTGCGCGACGACGCGATCGTGAAGGGCACGGCGCTGCGGGCCAGCCGCGCCGACGGCTGAGGGCCAGGCCTGCCGGCCAGCGCCGCAACCTCCTACCATCGGGGTATGAGCCTTGACTTTCCCGCGTTCGCCCTGTCAGAGGAACACGAGGCGCTCCGTGAATCGGTCCGCGCCCTGGCCGAGGACAAGATCGCGCCCCGCGCGGCCGAGGTGGATGAGACGGGTGAGTTCCCCTGGGACGTGCACGAGGCGCTGGCCAAGGCCGACCTGACCGCCGTGCACATCCCGGAGGCCTACGGCGGGGCGGGCGCTGACGCGATCGCGACGGCGATCGTCATCGAGGAGGTCGCCCGGGCCTGCGCCTCCTCCTCGCTGATCCCGGCCGTCAACAAGCTGGGCACCGTGCCGCTGCTGCTGGCCGGCTCGGAGGAGCTCAAGCAGCGGTACCTGCCGCCGCTCGCCCGCGGCGAGGCGATGTTCTCCTATGCCCTGTCCGAGCCCGAGGCCGGCTCCGACGCGGCCGCGATGAAGGTGCGCGCCGTCCGTGACGGCGACACCTTCATACTGAACGGAACCAAGCGCTGGATCACCAACGCCGGTGTCTCGGTCTTTTACACCGTCATGGCGGTCACCGACCCGGCGGCCGGGGCGGGCGGGATCTCCGCGTTCGTGGTCGAGAAGGACGATCCCGGATTCTCCTTCGGCGCACCGGAGCGCAAGCTCGGCATCAAGGGCTCGCCCACCAGGGAGCTGTACTTCGACAACTGCGTGATCCCCGCCGACCGGCTGATCGGTGAGGAGGGCTCCGGGTTCCGCACCGCGCTGGCCACCCTCGACCACACGCGGATCACGATCGCCGCCCAGGCGCTCGGCATCGCCCAGGGCGCGCTGGACTACGCGATCGGGTACGTGAAGGAGCGGCGGCAGTTCGGCCAGCCGGTCGCCGACTTCCAGGGTGTCCAGTTCATGCTGGCCGACATGGCGATGAAGATCGAGGCGGCGCGGCAGCTCACCTATGCGGCGGCGGCCCGGTCCGAGCGGGCCATGGCCGGCCAGCGCAGCGCGGACCTGACGTTCATCTCCTCGGCGTGCAAGTGCTTCGCGTCGGACGTGGCCATGGAGGTGACCACCGACGCGGTCCAGTTGCTCGGCGGCTACGGGTACGTCAAGGACTACCCGGTGGAGCGGATGATGCGGGACGCCAAGATCACCCAGATCTACGAGGGCACCAACCAGATCCAGCGCGTGGTCATGGCCCGCCAGTTGCTCAAGTAGCGCGCTCG
>Ga0207684_10006327_pt1 | contig 10801 bp, 8 predicted proteins | sample KBSK5501metaG_FD_184342 | JGI IMG/M metagenome (GOLD analysis project Ga0207684, IMG submission 184342) | Corn, switchgrass and miscanthus rhizosphere microbial communities from Kellogg Biological Station, Michigan, USA - KBS K5-50-1 metaG... | ecosystem: Host-associated > Plants > Roots >... | reverse complement strand
GCCGCTCGATTATCTACCTCACAATGGCAGGGGACCAGGCCTATCATAGTTACTACACCATACGTGCCATCCAGGCTTATACCGAGGCGCTGGACCTCTTGTCTGAGAGCAATGCCGCTCCACTCACCATTGCAAGGATGCACCAAAAACTGGGTGATGCTTATACGCAACGTGCCAATGCCGATGAGGCATGGCGTGAGTACTCCCACGCGCTTCAACTCATGCAGGAAGACCCACAAGGAGATCGCTCAGAGTTGCTATGCCTGTACATGCGCCTGGCTGAACTATCGACCCGCTGGTTAGGCTGGTTCAATACTCCTCCCGATATGCAGCAAATGCGCTCCTATATTGATGCGGGATTGAAATTGCTGGAAGGACAGCCGCCGAGCGGAGAGCACGCATTATTTCTTACTTACCAGGCCATGTGGTATACCCGGCAAATGAAAACCGCCAGCCCAGCCCAGCGTGCCAGGATCGCTGAGCAGGCTCTTCGCAGCGGGCAGGAGGCGCTACGGATCGCAGAAGAAGTAAACGATACCAGTTCTTTATGGGTCACACTGGATGCCCTGGGCTTTATCTACGCTGCGCAACATAAGTACGAAGAGGCACACCGGGTACAACACCGCCGCAAGGAACTGGAATCCTTCATTAAAGGGCGAGATGAACTGCATGATCTGTACGATTCTTTAGGCTGGGCTCACGAGTATATCGGCGAATATCGTACGGCGGCGATGTGGTTTGGTCGCTCCTGGCACATTGCTCAGACGATGGAGAGCCCATCCATGCTGCTTGCCAGTATGATAGGCCGTATGTATACCTGGTACGAATGGAACCGCTGGAGCGAGGTGCGCGAGGCCGCCTATAATATTCTGCAATTGGCCGAGCAATATCACCAGGATGAGCAATGGCTGCTCGATGCTCTGGAGACGCTGGCAGACATTGCTTATCGCACGGGCGACAAGGAAGAGAGCGATTCACTGCTGCGCCAGTACAAACGTCTTTCAGAGCAGCGCGGTTTTCATCCCGAACTTTCGCGCAGTATCCATCTTGCTCGTGAAGACTGGGTGCGTGCCTGCACTGATTTCAAAGCGGCACTCGAACGGTCAGAACCATTTCCCTCGCCAGCAGTGGTAGCATTCCTGGCAGAACTGTATGTGATCACAGGGGAAAGTACGGAAGCGCAGCAGGCCATGTGCGAGCGGGCTATCGCCCTGGCGAAGCAGTCGCGTGCGCGTAAGTACCTGGCGGTTGCGCTGCGCGCGCGTGGACGGATGTACCTGGAACAACTCAACTGGGAGGCGGCTGAAAGTGACTTGCGTGATGCTCTTGTGCAGTGCGAGCTGTTAGATGTCCCCTGGGAACAGGGGCAGACACTTTACTGCCTGGGGCTACTCTACCGGCGTCACGCTGATGTAGTCAATCGCGATGATTCTACTGCACGTGCTGCCGACCTTGGCCGCGCCCACTTCAACTTCGAGCAAGCTCTCGGCTTCTTCGAGTCGCTGAAGGCTGTACATGACGCGGAACGCGCTCGCCTGGCGGTATTGACGCTGGATAGTAAGGCGCCGGTGTAGCGATTTATGCCTTGTAGTAAGCGCGCAAGAACTCGTCTCTTGAAATTCCCGCCTGGGTACAAATGGTTCTCAGCGTTGATCCCTTTATTTTACTATGATTGGGTAACGTCAATGGCGTTTTTGTGCCGTCGACATTCTCACGAATCATTGCAATGTGTTCTCGTTCTCGCACCAGGGAAAACCCAAGCAATTCGAAAGCTCTAATGACCTTCGCCTTCGGTGCATCGACGGGAAAATGTATCACGAGAGCACTACCCCTGCTTCAGCAACGAACGCTTCTAGCACGGGAGAGTCTGTTTCGAAGATATCAGGGCCAAACGTTTCGATATGAAAGCGTATGGCGGATTTCACATCAGCGAGAGCCCCCTCATAGGTATCGCCTTCTCCGACGACAATCCCTTTCAAGCCTAGTGGGTATGCGACGTATCCATCGGCATGCTTTTCCACAATAATTTTGATAGTCTGCATCGTCTTCTTCTTTCTTCTCTTAGAGCTGCTTTGTTTCTCTGGTGCGCAAACATGTTCAGATGGCTCTCAAGCAAACCTTAGCAGGCTACAGCGAAGATGTCAAGATTAGAAAATTTTTATTATGTCGTCATCTCCCACAACGAAGGAACTTGCCACAACTGCGTAGAATCCCACGCGCTGCCCATACCGGGAGGTAAAACGGAGATGTGTATTTGCGCCAGGTCAGCCCCAGCAGCCTTGATACGAGCGCGCATGCTGCTTAATGCGAGTCTGGGCGTATTATTGGTGCGGCTCAGATGCGAAAGCCAGAGCCAGCGTACACCATCCGTTCTCCACGTACGCAAGACTGCCTCTGCCGCCTGGTCGTTGGAAAGATGGCCCGTGGGGCTGAGTATGCGCTGCTTCAAAGCATAAGGGTAAGGGCCTCGCAGCAGGCGTTCCCGATCATGATTCGATTCGAGAATGAGTAAGTCGGCCTGCTTGATTGCCTCGAGCATGGTTGGGGTGACTTCTCCGCTATCGATAGCCACACATACACGACAACCCCCGGCGCTCAGCAGATAACCGCATGGTGCAGCCGCGTCGTGCGAGACCGGAAAAGATATCACTTCAATATCACCGATCACACGGCGTGACCCCGACGCGAGATGTATAGAATGCTTTGGCTGGTCATGCTTAACCCCATTCATCCCGGCCAGCGAGGTATCAATTTCCGCTTCTAAAGAAACAAGCGCGCCGGACTCTGTGCGCAACATGCCAGCCGCAAAGATTTCTTCTACAGCCGCCAGGGTGCGAGGATCAGCAATTGCAGGAATAGCATAGTGTTTCAGTAACGCAGGCAGGCCCAGGATATGGTCAACATGCTCGTGGGTAATCAGGGCACCTTGAATTTGCGATAAGGAAGCGCCTGCTAACCGCAAGCGTTCGCGTAATATTCGCTCAGGGAAACCTGCGTCTACGAGTAATTTTGTGCGTCCTTTCGGTCCTGCTTCAACCAGAAACGCGTTTCCACTACTACTGCTACCTAATGAAACTACTCGCATAATGGATAGATCCTCTATGGCCTCACGCGGTCGCTATAAATCACGCCTACAACCCCAACAAACGCTGGGCATTGCCGCCCAGAACCATCTTTACTGCTTTGTCATCCAGGCCGGATTGTGCAATATGCTCAATAATGCGCCGCTGGTCTAACAGGCCATAATCACTCGCAAAGAGAATGCGGTCAGCACCGACCAGGCTCGCCACTACCGGAAAGATATTTTGATGATAGAGGTAGACTGTGGCAGCCGTATCATACCATACATTGGCTGTGATCTGCCGTATCTCCGGCATGAGTGTATAAAAAGGTAATCCGCCCCCCCAATGCGCCGCTACGAAGCGTACATCGGGAAATGCTGTAAGGAACGTAACAATGTCCTGCAGTGAAACATTGCCCTTGCCCAGGTAGGCATGTCCTACCGGCTCGCTGCAATGCGAAAGCACGAGCAATTGATACTCGCGCACGACTTCCATAACCGGCATCAGTAGAGTAATATCACTCAGCCTGTAATCCTGCCCATGTGGCATTAACTCTCCCAGCCCGATCATACCAGCCCGCGCACAGCGTTCAAGCTCACGAACGGCCCGTATACCGGCTTTTGGCTGGAGTACTGCCATACCATAGATACGCTTTGGATAGCGGCGCAGAGCATCGATCACATAGCTATTTGTTTCTTCTACCAGTCCCGGATCGGTCCAGCCAAATGAGAAAGCAACCGAGGCATCAACTCCAGACGCATCCATCTCTGCAATCAGATCTTCGGCGCTGACCATGCGAGCCCGGGCACTGCTGTAAAGCTTATTGAACCAGGGGTCGCGTGCACAATATCGCTCACGGTGATCTCGCACGTCCGGCGGAAAGAGATGCGTATGGAAGTCGATGAGCATAGCTGGCTACTCCTCGTGCTAACAAGCGGGGCTCTTTCTTACCTATTCTAAACCATAGGCGAGTGCGTGCATAGCCCCAAAAACACAAAGGGCGCACAAATATTTAGTGCGCCCAAACAGAATAACATTATTACCTCAATTTTGCCGAGACGAGAGCCAGGAGCAGACCCCAGCGCTGCATGCGCCGATGCTGCACAAGCCGCTCGATCATTAGGCCCGCTCCGCTGCGGCTGTTACCAGCCTTACGCGCGCGGTCTACCTACCAGGTCGTCTCCCTGGGATCTTACCTCTACTCCTGGAGTAGAGGGCAAGACTCATCTCGGGGCCGGCTTCGCGCTTAGATGCTTTCAGCGCTTCTCCTTTCTGGACGTAGCTACCCAGCTCTGGCCCGGGCAGGCCAACTGACTCACCAGCGGTCCAGCCATCTCGGTCCTCTCGTACTGGAGATGACTCCCCTCACTCTTGCCGCGCCCACGACGGATAGAGACCGAACTGTCTCGCGACGTTCTGAACCCAGCTCGCGTGACGCTTTCATGGGCGAACAGCCCAACCCTTGGGACCTACTCCAGCCCCAGGATGCGCCGAGCCGACATCGAGGTGCCAAACCTTGCCGTCGATGTGAACTCTTGGGCAAGATCAGCCTGTTATCCCCGGGGTAGCTTTTATCCGTTGAGCCACACTCCTTCCACGCGGAAATGTGGGATCACTAAGCCCGACTTTCGTCCCTGCTCGGCGCGTCAGCCTCGCAGTCAAGCTCCCTTCTGCCTTTGCACTCTCGCGGGTGATGTCCATCCACCCTGAGGGAACCTTTGGGCGCCTCCGTTACCCTTTGGGAGGCGACCGCCCCAGTCAAACTACCCGCCTGGCCCTGTCTGCCTGCCGGCTCACGGCCAGTCATGAGAGGCAAAACCGTACGAGAGTGGTATTTCACTGCTGCCTCCCTCACCCCCACAAGGGTGAGTTCCACGGCTCCCACCTATCCTACGCACGCACCGCCTCGTCTCAAGGCCAAGGTGTAGTAAAGCTCCACGGGGTCTTTTTGTCCTGTCGTGGGGAACCCGTATCTTCACGGGTACTTCAATTTCGCCGAGCCCCCTGTCGAGACAGTGCTCAAGTCGTTACTCCTTTCGTGCGGGTCGGAACTTACCCGACAAGGAATTTCGCTACCTTAGGACCGTTATAGTTACGGCCGCCGTTCACCGGGGCTTCCCTTCATGGCTACGCTCACCACTCCGGTTAACCTTCCGGCACTGGGCAGGAGTCAGCCCCTATACTTCCGCTTGCGCGTTCGCAGAGACCTGTGTTTTTGGTAAACAGTCGCTTGAGCCAGTTTCCTGCGGCCCCCTCACCCGTGTGCGGCGCACACAAGCTACTAGGGCACCCCTTCTTCCGAAGGTACGGGGTCAATTTGCCGAGTTCCTTGACAGAGGTTCGCTCGTGCACCTGGGGGGAGTTCCCCCTGCCTACCGGTGTCGGTTTGCGGTACGGGCAGAACGCCATCTGGCTAGCGGCTTTTCTGGGCGGCCTGGGGCTAAGTGACTTCCGTCCGACTGCTCGAACTCGTGCCAGCCGTCATGCAGCTGCGTCCGGGGCTTCCCTCGGACGCGCACTTCGCGCTGGCAGCCCATCCTGTCCATTCGATGGGTTCACTCTCCCTACCGCGTCCCCGCTTCGCTCGATCACGATGCGCTCTGGTGCAGGACTCTCTCACCTGCTTGCCATCGCCTACGACTATGACGTCCTCGGCTTAGGTCCCGACTCACCCTGGGTCGACTGGCGTTGCCCAGGAACCCTTAGGCCTCCGGTGTGGATGGTTCGCACATCCATGACGCTACTCATTCCGGCATTCGCTCTTGTGCGCGCTCCACCAGTCCTTGCGGTCTGGCTTCTCTGCCGCACACAACGCTCCCCTACCATGTCCCGCCTCGGCGGGACATCCACAGCTTCGGTCCGATGCTTGAGCCTCGTTACGTTGTCGGTGCACGCGCACTCGACCAGTGAGCTATTACGCACTCTTTCAATGATGGCTGCTTCTAAGCCAACATCCTGGCTGTCTTTGCGCACGCACTGCCTTTCACACTAAGCATCGAGTTGGAGACCTTAGCTGGTGGTCTGGGCTGTTTCCCTTTTGACGACGAAGCTTAGCCCCCGCCGTCTCACTCAGACGCTCGCGCTGCTGGCATTCGCAGTTTGGTTGGGGTTGGTAACCAGCACTTGGCCCCGAGCCCATCCAGCGCTCTACCTCCAGCAGCTTCTCTCGCCTGGCTGCACCTCAATGCATTTCGGGGAGAACCAGCTATCTCCACGTTCGGTTGGCATTTCACCCCTATCCACAGGTCATCCCCCAGTTTTGCAACACTGGTGAGTTCGCGCCTCGACGGCCTTTCACAGCCGCTTCACGCTGCCCATGGATAGCTCACGTGGTTTCGGGTCCCATCAGCGCCACGCGTCCCTTTGCGGGGACTCGCCCTCTTCAGACTCGGTTTCCCTCTGGCTCCCCTCCTCTGTGCGGAGGTTAACCGCTGCGACGCTGATGCTCTCGCCGGATCATTCTACAAAAGGCACGCCATCAGTCCTTGGTGGCTCTTGCCACAGTGACCTCTGACTGCTGGTAAGTACGCGGTTTCAGGGTCTCTTTCATCCCCCTTCCGGGGCGCTTTTCACCTTTCCCTCACGGTACTGGTCCACTATCGGTCGCTGAAGGTCTTTAGCCTTGGAGGGTGGTCCCCCCTGCTTCCCACAAACTCACCGGGGTTCGTGGTACTCAGGATCCCAGCCAGGTCTGCTCGCCTGCCCCTACCGGACTCTCACCGTCTGCGGTGGCGCTTTCCAACGCCTTCGGGTCGGCTCGCATGCCCTCCTGCTGGTCCTACAACCCCAGCATCTCCGAAAAGACACTGGTTTGGGCTCGTCCCGCCTCGCTCGCCACTACTACGGGAATCTCGGTTGATTTCTCTTCGTCGGGCTACTGAGATGTTTCAGTTCGCCCACTGCCCCCCGTCCTGCCTATTGTATTCAGCAGGCGGTGTCCAGACATCACTCTGGACGGGTTGCCCCATTCGGACTCTCAGGGCTCATCGCTCGCATGCAGCTCCCCCTGAACGTTTCGCCGGTCTCCGCGTCCTTCATCGGCCTTCAGCGCCTAGGCATCCACCGCGTACTCTCTCGCGCTTGTGCTCTGCTGCGTGCTCGCTTCTGCTGCGCACGTCTGCTTCCTCCCTCCACGCCTTGCACGCACACGCGCGCGTTCCTCTGCTTCTCTCGCTTCTCTCTTCTTGCCTTGGCAAAATTGAAGTAATTATTCTTATTCAGTTGTAAATGTACTACGATTAGTAATGCCACGGTAATATGCCATATTTTTCCGGGCTTGTCAACAGCTTTGAAGACCAAATGATAAAGGCTTCTAATAATTAGCCAGAATGTACTAGATTAGTTTGGAGGAATGACGTATCTTTGCCCAGGGCAATAAATTACCTTGACGTTTCGACAATCGTAATGGTAAACTTAGTTGGTGTGATGCGAGATTTACACTCTGCTTACTGAATCTTTACTATGTCGTTTTGCATTAAGACAGTGCAGTCCACCAAAGTACAACGATTGTCAATCTCCAACTATTTCAATGGGAGGAATCAATGCGGGCTACGTTCAGCTATGCGAGCATTCTGCACGCTGTTGGTCAGGTGCTAGATCAAATCAGCGTGAAAAGCATCGCAATTCATGAGGAAGAGGATGGGCTCTTCGTCGAGGGATACAACGGCGAGGGTCAACTTCAAGTACAGATGCGCTATGACATCGCCAGTCTATACGACCTGGTATGTCGTTCAGAGGAGCAGGTAGAAGAGCACAGTGAGCGCGTAACAGCAGAAAACGAAGGAATACTCCATCGCTTCCTCGCTGATCACAAGCGTGAACTGGTTGGCGCTTCCCGCTAATCTGACACTAAAATCATCTCGTCCGTCTCGGGAAGGCAGGCGAGATGAATGGAGTAATCAAAGTAAAAAGCCGGGGATAAGCCCCGGTTTTTATATACTGAGAAGTTTTGCCTTGTTCTCGCAGACGTTTTATTCTTGTAACTGGTTGGCATCACACAACCATTGTTTACCGTAACAGCGCATACACTCAATTACATCAATCAGGTCGTGTCCTTTTTCACTTAGGGAATACTCAACACGGGGAGGGACTTCCGCAAAAGTATGACGAAGAACGATCCCTTCTTCCTCAAGATAGCGTAAGCGTTCGGAGAGCGTTTTGGGGCTAATACCAAATAACGAGCGTTCCAGCTGATTAAACCGTTTGACACCCGACGCCAAATCGCGGATAATAAGCAAAGTCCACTTCCCACTGATAATCTTAGCAGTGCGAGCGACGGGACAAACCGCATTATCGAGGGAAGGTAATATTGTTGTTAGCTCCATAGCATTGTACTCGTGTATACAAAGGGTGACCGCATGGCATGGACAGCCCTTACGTATCCCTAATGAAAAAACTATATCATAGTTACTACTTATTGTAAAGCGCAGACCACTCGACTTTGCCAAGAAAGTATGATATGCTCATAGCTAACAGGATAGCATAGAGAAGTATCCGAGCACCTGAACAATCATAATAAATCTTGGCCTGCGGTTTCTCCCTATGAGAGGAGAAGATTGTGCCCGAAGAAATTGCTCTATTCATCGATTTTGAGAACATTCGATATAGTATGCTGAATATCCAGCGACGAGAACCTGATCCACAGGAATTAATAGCGGTTGCACGCCGGTATGGGACAGTTATGGTAGCCCGCGCTTATGCAGATTGGTCTCGTCAACCGGAGCCATTTAAGGGAAGCTTGACAGCAGCGATGATCGACCGAGTTGATTGTCCCGCCAAACAGCGAGATCGAATTCGTATGGGAACGGTTCATTACACTGGCAATCAGCCTACAGGAGCTTTAGGTACGCCGATGCTGGTTTCTGAACAAGGAACGGGCAGCCTGGCGTCAACCCCTTTTCAGCGAGAATGGCCCAGTGGACCACTCAGCAATTCTGGTCCACTACCAGCAATTCCTTCACAAGGAATTGGTAATGAGTGGGAATCATACCACGATACTCCAGAGACTGAGCAGCCCGAAATCGACGAGAACCCTTTATCTGAAGATGAGACCTTGACTGATGAAGGCTATCAGTTGCCAGAATATCAGCAGCGCGAACTTTCTCGACAAAATGCACCGTATCAGAACCCTTATGGTCAATCTGCTCCTACAGGCCCACTTGGCTCTAGTAGTAGCACAGGTCCACTGGGATATAACGCTTCTACCCCGGTTCAATCTACCGGGAATACAGGTCAAATGCCTGCGATTAATGCGAGTGGATCGAGTACGATTGTCCAAAGCACAGTGGTCCAAAGTACTGTTGACTTAAATATGCTGATGGATATTATTGAAACTGTCTTTGATCGTCCTACAATTTCTACATTTGTTTTAATGACTGGCGATAAGGATTTTACCCGAATCAGTGCCCGTCTAAAGTTACGATTAAACAAAACTGTTATTGTTGTTGGTATACCAGGAACCGTCAGCCGAGATCTTATAAGCAGCGCCAATCAGTTTGTGCCCTTAGTACCTGGAGGAAGCCCGGTTGCCATTGGAGCAGGGGAGAGTGGATTTGGCTCGATGTCAATGACTGGCAATACGGGAAGTATGGCTGCTATCTCTATAGGTGCACCAACCTCGCAGCTCCAACCATATCCGATAGATGCGCTTGACCCACAGTTACTCCAATTTCTAGATTATATTGACCGCAACTGGTCGTGGCGCACAATTATCGGTGTGTCAAACTTTATTGGCGATCCAGTAAATCCTAAAAACCGTTTCCGGGGCCGCCTCACGCGTGAATCTGCACGTGAGTTGCTCAATAGCTGTATTCAGCAAGGCATCCTTCTTGTGCAAACAGATCCAACCGGGGCAGAGGATCTTAGACTGAATCGTGCTCATCCCGGTGTCGATGAAGTACTCAAACAATTTGTACGGTAAAATAGCACATGCCCGTGATCTTATACCAGAAGGTTGACCAACCCTTTAAAGTCCATGGATTTCAGGTTAACCAGTAGCCGCTACTTTTCCAAAGTATGTTGTCTACGAGACGTGTTGCTCCAACATGTACCGCAACTGCAAGCAGTAAATCAGGAAGATTGATTCCGAAAGTCTCACCCATTTCTTCGAAGGTATTTGGATCACATATTGCTACATAATCTAGTTTCAATAGCGGTTCAGAAGCAATCAGATCGGCAACCACCTTTTCTATAACTGCAGAATTGCGTTCACCTTTTTCGATCACAGCCTTACCTGCAAGTAATGCCCGATAGAGAACAGCAATAGCCTGGCGTTCTACTTGTGAAAGCAAGCCGATTCGGCTACTGACTGCCACACCATCACTCTCGCGCACGATCGGTAACACACGTACTTTGAGATCGAAATGGAGATCCCTCACAAGTTTACGAATCAGAGCAACCTGCTGAGCTTTCTTTTGACCTAGATAGACTATATCAGGTCGCACGAGCTGAAACAGCTTTGTCATAGCTGTAGCAAATTTACGAATATTTTCTGGCTGAGTTGCCCCCTCCAGCCTCTCGGCAATAGGACCGGAAGGAATAACATGGGTAGAAAAGCTCACAGGATAGAAATCTTCCAGGCGTGGAATAAATACGACATCTACCTGCTCTTGATCTAAAAGTTGTAGATCATCTCCAAGGCTGCGAGGTATTCGTGACTGGGTTTCATCGGATTCAAGCCGCAAAAGGTTATCGAAAATGCTGACAACGCTGAGTTCGCATTTCTGGAGAGAGGACCGTAC
>Ga0207684_10006325_pt1 | contig 10803 bp, 9 predicted proteins | sample KBSK5501metaG_FD_184342 | JGI IMG/M metagenome (GOLD analysis project Ga0207684, IMG submission 184342) | Corn, switchgrass and miscanthus rhizosphere microbial communities from Kellogg Biological Station, Michigan, USA - KBS K5-50-1 metaG... | ecosystem: Host-associated > Plants > Roots >... | reverse complement strand
AGCGTCGCGGCGAGGTCGTTGGCGTAGATGAGGATGAAGACGCCGGCGATCACGAACCAGTACGGCGAGATGTACACCGGGATGCCGAACGGGCGCGCGATGACGATCCCATGGCCGGTTTCCCGGCGATGGGGTGGCTTCTCCGCCGTCGCGGGCGGCTTGTCCGGCGTCGTGCTTGCCACCTTACCGATGCTACGTGCTCTGCTAGCCCGGGGGGACGCGGGCGCGTGACGCCAGATCCGTGCGAATGTCGGTACCGTGCCCTACGGTGGCGCTGTGGATAAATCAGCCGCGGCCACCGGCACGTTGCCCGCCGAGGCGGAGGAAGCCCCGCGCGGCCCGGCGCTATCGCCATCGCGCGCGGCCGACTTCATGACGTGCCCGCTCCTGTACCGGTTCCGGGTGATCGACCGGCTGCCCGAGCCGCCCACCACGGCGACCGCGCGGGGCACGCTGGTGCATGCCGCGCTGGAGCGGCTGTTCGACCTGCCCGCCGCCGACCGGACCCCGGAGGCGGCCAGGACCCTGCTGGCCGCCGAGTGGGACCGGCTGGCCACCGAGGAACCCGATGTCGCCGCGCTCTTCGAGAACGAGGCCGAACGGGACGGCTGGCTTGCCTCGGCGACCGCCATCGTGGACGCGTACTTCACCCTGGAGGACCCGCGCAGGCTCGAGCCCGCCGAGCGCGAGGCCTACGTGGAGACCACGCTGGAATCCGGGCTGCGGCTGCGCGGCTACATCGACCGGCTGGACGTGGCGCCGGGCGGCGAGATCAGGATCGTGGACTACAAGACCGGCCGCGCGCCGCGAGAGGCCTACGAGGCCAGCGCGCTGTTCCAGATGAAGTTCTACGCGCTGGTGATCTGGCGGCTGCGCGGCCAGGTGCCGCGGCTGCTCCAGCTCATGTACCTGGCCGAGGGCGAGGTGCTCCGCTACTCCCCCGACGAGTCGGACCTGCTCGCCACCGAGCGCAAGGTCGCGGCGCTGTGGAAGGCCATCGAGCGGGCCAGGGACGCCGGCGACTGGCGGCCGCGGCCGAGCAGGCTCTGCGACTGGTGTAACCACAAGGCGCTGTGCCCGGAGTTCGGCGGCACCCCGCCGCCACTGCCCGAGGCGGCACCCGCCTCGGAGGTGCGGCCCTCCCATCAGGAGGCCATCCCGGAGCCGTCGCTGCCCGAGCCGTCGCTGCCCGAGCCGTAGAGGCGGTATGACCGCGGCATGACCGGTGTTACCGCAGGGGTCGGCCTAAACGAGATATTACTTGACGTGGGCGAGGAGTGGCCGGCACACTGGTCGTTGACGGAGGCAAGCGGGAGATACAGGTATGGCAATCATCGAGGCGCGAGGTCTCGCGCGCACCTTCAAGAGCCGCAGGCGCACGGTCGAGGCGGTCCGGGGGGTCGACCTGACCGTCGGCGACGGGGAGATCGTCGGCTTCCTCGGGCCGAACGGCGCGGGTAAGACCACCACGCTGCGCATGCTGACCACGCTGCTCAAGCCGACCGCGGGGACGGCCACGGTGGCAGGCGCCGACCTGCTCAGGAACCCGCTCGAGGTACGCAAGAAGATCGGCTACGTGCCGCAGGCCATCGGCGAGACGATGGGCGGCACCGACCCGTCCTGCCTGGTCATCGAGGAACTGCTGGACCAGGCCGCGCTGTACCGCATCGGCGGGGGCGAGGCGCAGCAGCGCGCGGGACTGCTCATCGATCAGCTCGAGCTGACCGGGCTGGAGCAGCGGCTGGTCAAGACGCTGTCCGGCGGCCAGCGGCGGCGGCTGGAGATCGCGCTCGGGCTGGTGCACCGGCCGCCGCTGGTCTTCCTGGACGAGCCGACCACCGGGCTGGACCCGCAGAGCCGGAGCAACCTGTGGGACCACATCGCCAGGCTCAGGTCCGAGCTCGGCACCACCGTCTTCCTCACCACGCACTACCTGGAGGAAGCGGACGTCCTGTGCGACCGGGTGTTCATCATCGATAACGGGGTGATCGCGGCCGAGGGCACGCCCGACGAGCTCAAGCGGCGCATCTCCGGCGACGTGGTGACGCTGCGGGTGTCCGGGGCGGACGGTCCCGCCCGCACGCTGCTGGCCGGCCAGGCCGTGGTGCGCGAGATCACGGCGGCCGACGGCACCCTCAAGCTGACCGTGGAACGCGGCGAGCAGGCGCTGCCGTCGCTGCTCCGGGTGCTGGACGCGGCCGACATCACGCTGGAGTCGATCAACCTGTCCCGGCCGACACTGGACGACGTGTTCCTCACCCTGACCGGGCGGTCGCTGCGCGATGACTCCCATTCTCCGGCCGCGAACGGCCGTCCGGCCCGCGAACCCGCCGCGGCGAGCAAGGAGTAGCCGTCATGTCCTTCATCCGCGACACGATGCTGGTCTTCCGCCGCCAGGAGCGGCTGGCGCTGCGCCAGCCGGCCTGGGTCATCATCGGCCTGACCCAGCCCATCTTGTACCTGGCGCTGTTCGGCCCGCTGCTGAAAGGGCTGCCGGGTGCCTCGCTGGGCGGGGGCGGCAACGCGTACCGCTTCTTCGTGCCCGGCTTGCTGATCCAGCTCGCGCTGTTCGGCTCCACCTTCGTGGGTTTCGCCATCATCTCGGACTGGCGGTCAGGCGTGATCGAGCGGTTCCGGGTCACGCCGGTGAACCGGCTCGCCATCATGGCCGGGCGGGTGCTGCGGGACGTGGTCACGCTGGTCGTGCAGGCGGCCGTGCTGGTGGTCGTCGGGGTGGCGTTCGGGCTGCGGGCACCTCTGCCCGCGGTGCTGATCGGGTTCGTGTTCATCATGTTCGTCGCCATCGGGCTGGCCTCGGTGTCCTACGCCACCGGCCTGCTGGTCAAGAGCGAGGACGCGTTCGCCCCGCTGATCAACACGGTGGTGGTGCCGCTGCTGCTGCTATCCGGGATCTTCCTGCCGCTGACGCTGGGCCCCGGCTGGCTGCAGGGCATAGCCAGGATCAGCCCGTTCCGCTACATCATCGACGCCATGCGCGAGGCCTACCTCGGCCACTACTTCAACACGATCATGGTCGAGGGGATCGCGGTGGCCGTGGGCATGGCCGTGGTGTTCCTGTGGCTGGGTTCCCGGGTGTTCGTGCAGGAGAACGCCTAGTCCGCCGCGGCGGCGGGCTTGGCGTCCTCATTGACCTGCGGCGTGTTCTCGGGGAAGTGGCAGGCGACCCGGTGACCGGAGACGAGCTCGGCCAGCGGGGGCTCCTGGGTACGGCAGATCTGCTGCGCCTTCCAGCACCGGGTGTGGAAGCGGCAGGCCGGCGGCGGGTTGAGCGGGCTCGGTACGTCACCCTCCAGCCTGATGCGCTTGCGCCGTTCCCGCTGGCCATCTCCGCTGGTGAGCGGTTCGGGCACGGGAACCGCGGAGAGCAGCGCGACCGTGTACGGATGCCGCGGCGTGGCGTACAGCTGGTCCCGGCTGGCCACCTCTACGATCTTGCCGAGGTACATGACCGCTACCTGGTCGCTGATATGCCGGACCACGGACAGGTCGTGCGCGATCACCACGTAGGTCAGGCCCAGCTCGTCCTGCAGGTCCTCGAGCAGGTTGATGACCTGCGCCTGGATCGACACGTCCAGCGCGGAGACCGGCTCGTCGGCGACGATCAACTTGGGCCGCAGCGCGAGCGTGCGGGCGATCCCGATGCGCTGCCGCTGGCCACCGGAGAACTCGTACGGGTACCGGTTGTAATGCTCGGGGTTAAGGCCGACCAGCTCGAGCAGCTCCTGCACGGCACGCTTGACCCCGCCCGGCGGCTTGACCCTCTGCAACCGGAACGGCGCGCCCACGATCGCGCCGACCGTGTGCCGGGGATTGAGCGAGGAGTAGGGATCCTGGAAGATCATCTGGATCTCGCGCCGCAGCGGGCGCATCTTGCCCTGCCGCAGGTGCGTGACGTCGTTACCGTCGATGACGATCTGGCCGCTGGTCGGCTCGTCCAGCCGGACGAGCAGTCGGCCGGTGGTGGTCTTGCCGCTGCCCGATTCGCCGACCAGGCCGAGGGTCTGGCCCCTGACTACGGAGAGGTCGATGCCGTCCACGGCCTGGACCGCGCCGACCTTGCGCCTGAACACCACCCCGCGGGTGACGGGGAAATGCCGGACCAGGCCGGTGACCCTCAGCAGCACGTCGCCGGCCGGCTGGCCGCCGTTGCCGTCCCTGGCAAGCGGGGTCTCGGTCTGCTCGCTCATGCCTCCACCCCGCCTCGCGGCACCATTTCCCTGACGTCTTCGGGAACCTCGCCCGCAGCAAGCAAGGCCCACTGCCTGGTCCTCTCCGCGGCGGTCAGGTGGCAAGCCACCCGGTGCCCCGGGTCTTCCGTGTCACGCAGCTCGGGCACCTCGGTCTCACTGCGCCCGCCGTTGAGGTGGCCGTAACGGCAGCGCGGATGGAATGGGCAGCCCGGAGGCACCCTGATCAGGCTGGGCGGCGTGCCCGGGATCGGGACCAGCCGGGTAAGCCGCTCCCGGTCCATGCGCGGCATCGAGGCCAGCAGCCCCCAGGTGTACGGATGACCCGGGCGGGCGAAGATGTCCGCGGCCGACCCGTACTCGGCCACCCGGCCCGCGTACATCACCAGGATGTCGTCGGACAGCTCGGCGACCACGCCGAGGTCGTGGGTGATCATGATGACCGCAGAGCCGAACTCGGCCTGCAGATCGGAGATCAGGTCCAGGATCTGCGCCTGGACGGTGACGTCGAGGGCGGTAGTGGGCTCGTCCGCGATCAGCAGCTCGGGATCGTTGACCAGCGCCATGGCGATCATCACGCGCTGTCGCATGCCGCCGGAGAACTGGTGCGGGTAGTCATCCACCCGGACGGCGGGCTCCGGAATGCCGACCCGGCCCAGCATGTCGACGGCACGCTGGCGGGCCTGCTGCTTGGTCGCCTCGGGATGGTGGACCCGGTGCGCCTCTATGATCTGGTTGCCCACCGTGAAGTAGGGGTGCAGTGAGGACAGCGGATCCTGGAAGATCATCGCCATCTTGTCGCCGCGCAGCTCCCGGATCCGGGCTGGCAAGGCCCCGACCAGTTCTTCGCCGCCGAGCCGGATGTGCCCGGTGATCCGCGCCTGGGTGCCCTGGTGCAGACCCATGATGCCGAGGCTGGTGACGCTCTTCCCGGAGCCTGACTCGCCGACGATGCCCAGGGTGCGGCCCCGCTCGAGACTGAACGAGACGCCGTCCACCGACTTGACCAGGCCATCCTGGGTGGGGAAGTGGATCCGCAGGTCCTCGACCTCAAGCAGGGCGCCTGGCATCAGTACCTCACCCTCGGGTCGAGCACGGCGTAGAAAATGTCCACCACCAGGTTAGCAATCACGATGAAGAACGCGGCCAGCATGGTGACCCCAAGGATCTCGGGCAGATCCTGGTTCTGGATGGCCATGACGGTGAACAGGCCGAGCCCGTGCAGCGAGAAGGTCACCTCGGTGATGATGGCACCGCCGAGCAGCAGCCCGAGGTCCATGCCGAAGATGGTCACGATCGGGGTGAGCGCGGAGCGGAGCCCGTGCTTGACGATCACCGTACGCTCAGGCAGGCCCTTCGCCCGGGCGGTGCGGATGTAGTCCTCGCTCATCGTCTCCAGCATGCCCGCCCTCGTCAGCCTGGCATAGAGCGCGGCGTACAGGAACGCCAGGACGATCCAGGGCAGCACCAGGTTCCGCGCCCACAACAGCGGGTTGGTGGTGAAGCTCACGTACGTCACGTTCGGGAAGATCGGCCACTTGTAGCTGAACAGTTCCAGGGAGATCAGCCCGGTGAAGAAGATCGGCAGCGACACCCCGGCCAGCGCGACGCCCATCGAGAACCGGTCGAAGAACGAGCCCCGGCGCAGCGCCGAGATCACCCCGATCGACACCCCGCCGACCAGCCACAGCACCGACGCGCCGATCGCCAGCGACAGCGTCACCGGCAGGTCGCTGACCATCTGCGGCCAGACCGGCTGCTGGGAACGGAACGAGTAGCCGAAGCACGGCGGCGGGCAGTAGGTGCTTCCGGTGCCGCTGTTGTAGTGCGCGCCGACGACGATGCCCCTGAGGAACCGGCCGTACTGCAGGTAGAGCGGATCGGCCAGGCCCAGCTGCTGCTCGACCTGGAGGACCGCCTCCCTGGTCGGGTTACGTCCTACGTACTGCGTGGCGAGCTGGTACGTGTTCTGCCCGGCCAGCCGCGGGAGCAGGAAGAAGATGGCGAACGTGATCATGCTGACCACGATCAGCAGGAAGACCGTGCCGATCAGCCGCCGGATGATGAACGTGATCACTGTGCAGCGCTGGTGCCCGGCCGGGGTACCCGGACGGGCACCAGCATCCTCACTTTCTCGCTGTCTACTTCACTACTTCACTACTTCACGCCGAGTACGGCGTAGTTGTACATGCCGTAGTAGGACTGGACATAAACGTTGGTCAGGCTGGTGCCCCGGTAGAGCAGGGACTTGGCCCACACCCCCGGCAGGATGGCCGCGTCCTTCATGATCTGCATGTCGATCTGGCTGGTGTAGGAGTTCCGCGTGGCGGCGTCGTTGGTGGTGGCCATCTTGCCGATCAGGTCGTTCACCACCGGGTCGTTGAGCTGGGCCAGGTTCGTGTTGCCCGCCGGGCTGATCGCCTTGCCGGCCGCGATGTAGTAGAAGAAGCCGTAGCCGTCCGGCCAGTCGGCCGCCCAGCCGTAGAACGAGATGCCGAGGCCGTGCTGGGCCGCGTACTTCGGCACGCCCGCGAAGTTGCCGTCGTAGGTGCTGGTCGGGAAGCCGTGCAGCGAGGTCTTGATCCCGACCTGGCCCAGCGAGGCCTGCAGCGCCTGGGCCGCGGCGACCTCCTTGGGCCGGTCGCTGCGGTAGGTGATCCCGGTGGTGAAGCCGTTCGGCTGACCGCACGCCTGCAGTTCGGACTTGGCCTTGGCCACGTTCCCGCCCGGATCGGTGGTGGCCCCGTACAGGTCGAACGACTTGTACCCGACCAGGTTGGGTGGTGCCACCGTGGTGGCGATCGCGCCGCCTATCGGGCCGCCGTAAGCGTCCTGGTAGTTGGTCTTGCTCGCCGCGTACTCGATGGCCATCCGGCAGTGCACGTTGTTCAGCGGCGCCAGCGTGGTGTTGATGGCGGCGAACCAGGTGAACCCGGCGAGCGGGTCATCGGCCGTGGCCTTCAGCGACGGCGAGGACAGGATCTTGGACCGGGCGGCGGCCTGGACGCCGGTGCCCGCCGCGTCGACCTGGAGGTCACCGGCCAGCAGCCGGCTGTCGATGTCGTTCGCGTTCATGTTCATCGTCATCGTGATCTTGCTGGCCAGCTGCGCGGCGTTCGGGTCAGTGGACGCCTTCCAGTTCGGGTTCGGCACCAGGGTCAGCTGCTTGTTCAGCTGGTAGCTCTGGAACATGTACGGGCCGGTGGAGACCGGGTGCAGCTGGTAGTTCGCGCCGGTGTCCTTGCTCGGCGGCACGGGGGCGGTCTGCGGGATCGCGGCCACGTAGTCGAAGTCCGCGAACGGCTTCGCGAGATGGAACACGACCGTGGTCGCGTCGGGCGTGGTGACCGCGGTCAGGCCCATCTTGTCCTTGGACGACTTGTCCTTGTACGGCCCCGGGTACTTCGCCGCGTTCCCGCCCAGCAGCCCCGAGAAGTAGTTGGGCCCCAGCGGGAACAGGCCGCGGTCGAAGGTGCGCTCGACCGCGTACTTGACGTCCTGGGAGGTGACCGTGGTGCCGTCCTCGAACTTGACGCCAGGCTGGAGGTGGTAGGTCCAGGTCAGGCCGTTGTCGCTGACGACGCCTGGGCCGGTGGCCAGGTCCGGGACGACCTGCAGGCCGCACTGGCCCGGGCAGGACTTATAGGTCATCAGCGGCATCACGTAGAGCCGGGTGAAATTCCACATGTACGCGTAGTAGGTGTTCCCCGGATCGGTTGAGTCCGGGGCGCTGCTGTTGCCGAAGTTGATGGTCCCGCCCTTAGTCGTGGACGGGTTGACCACGCTGGTGACAGCAGCGTTGAACCCCGTCGTCCCAGGGCTTGATGTCGGGCTAGTGCTGCTGCTACTACCGCCGCTGCTGCACGCGGCCAGCGCGATAGCGGCGGCCGCCCCGAACGCGGCCAGGCCAAAGGTCCTGCGTCTCCTCATGGGATGGAACGCCTCCTGTCGTTTATTCGCCGTACGAACTCTAGGTTGCATGACCGTCACCGGGTGCCCCTCGGATCAAGGGCATCCCGCAGTCCGTCTCCGAACAGATTGAACGCCATCACCGTGATGAAGATGGCCAGCCCCGGAATGATCATGTACATCGGGTCGATCGAGTAGAAGCTGCCGGTGACCGCGTCCGACACCATCCCGCCCCAGCTCGGCTGCGGCGGGATGATGCCGACCCCGAGGTAGGACAGCGCCGCCTCGAACAAGATGTTGGTCGGGATCAGCAGCGTGGCATAAACCAGGATCGGCCCGACCAGGTTCGGCAGCAGCTCGCGGAACAGGACGTACGGCCCCCGGGCGCCCATGCTACGCGCGGCGTCCACGAACTCACGCTGGCGCAGCGACAGCGTCTGGCCGCGGATGATCCGGCCCATGTACGGCCAGGCGAAGAAGCCGATCACGAAGATCAGCAGGCCGATCCGCAGGCCGTTCCCGGACAAGCCGAACGCGGATGACGGGATGACGCCGACCAGCGCGATCGCGAACACCAGCAGCGGGAAGGCGAGGAAAACGTCCATCGCCCGGGCGATCACCGAGTCCACCCAGCCGCCGAAGTAGCCGGCGATGACGCCCATCACCACCCCGATGCCGACCGCCAACGCGGTGGCCAGGAAGGCGATGATCAGCGACACCCGCGCGCCGTTGACGACGCGGCTCAGCATATCCCGGCCGCTCACCGGCTCGACGCCGAACGGATGCGCGAGGCTGATCCCGCCGAACGGCCCTTTCGGCCGGCTGTACACCGGATCGATCAGGTCGGAGTGGTACGTGGTCGGGTTCTGCACCAGGAGCGGTCCGAAGATGGCGACCAGGATGAGGAGGATCACGACGATGCCGCCGGCCATGGCCACCTTGTCCTGCCGCAGCCGCATCCAGGCGATCTGCCCGAGGGAACGGCCCTCGATGGCCTTACCCGATATGGCCAGCGCCGGCTCCGGCTCCGGCCCCCCAGGGCCGGTCGCGACGTCAATCGGGACAGCCATCGTCAAACCAATCTGTGAATCGGGCAGAGGCGTCCGGGCACGGCTGATCCCCGAGCGCTCGGATAAACCGCAAGGACGCCTCAGCCGGTGTATTAGTAGTGAGGTTGCGCTATTTCCCGCGCAGGTTCCAGACCCGCGCCGCACTCGTAGCTTGATCGTGACTAAAGTCGCGCCGATTTGTCATAGGGTGTTACGTTCGAGTCCTCTGATAACCAAGTTACGTTTGGTAGCTGGCGTTACTGGTGCGGCTGAATTACCTCTTTGTCGGCTTTGCCCGCCATCGTACACCAAATCATCTTGCCAGCAGCCGGGACAGAGAAAACTTTGGCTCAGGTAATGCCGTGCCGACGCAAGATATCCGCGACGTCGCCGAGATCGTCGTCATCGTCGTCGGCGGCCTGGGCCTTGCGGCCCTTGGCCGGCGGCTTGGCCGGGCTCGCGGCCGGCACGGTGCCGGCCTGGCGAGTGGCAACCGGGCGGGTCGCCAGCTGCCCGCGGCCCGCCGGATCCTGGCTCAGCGCCCGGGCGGGGCCGGCCCCGGACTCGGCGGCCTGCCTGTCCTGGCCCTGGCCGACTCTGCGCCGCCGCAGCGGGCCGGACACCACGAACAGCACCACGGCCAGGCCGGCCAGCGCGATTCCCGACCACACCCGCGGCGAGAACGCGAAGCCCTTGGCGAAGTCCCCGATCGCGACGCCCATCTTCCAGAACATCTCGATCGAGCCGGTCAGGTAGGCAGCGATCGGCAGCAGCGACCAGGCGGCCCCGCGCAGGCCGGCACCGAGGCCGCGCCGCCGCATCGCGAGGTAGCTCAGCACCAGGCCAAGCCCTGTCAGGCCCCCGCACAGCGGCAGCCAGGCGATCTTGTCATAGGTAGACACGCGCGCACCTCCCCGTGGCTCTTGTCCGAGTCTAGGTCGTATCGGGCGCGGCGCGCGCTGGGGCTAACCCCCCAAGGGGGGTCCGGGGGGATGGGTCCCCCCGGTCGCGGGGGGTTCCGGGGGGTCGTCCCCCCGGGCTAGCACCGTGATGCCCTCGGGGGTGGCCTGGAGCTCGGTCAGCGAGCCGACCACGGTCCGGCCCGGCGCGGACTCGATCGGGACCAGCGAGGGGACCGCGATGACCCGGCATCCGGCGGCCTCGGCGGAGGCCACGCCGTTCGGCGAGTCCTCCAGCGCGTAACAGCTGGCCGGATCGGCGCCGAGCAGCTTGGCCGCGAGCAGGTAGGGCTCCGGGTCGGGTTTGGTCACGCTGACGTCGTCTGCGCACACGAGCGCGTCGAAGCGCAGTCCGGTACGGGCTAGCACCACGTCCATGAACCGGCGTTCGGACCCGGTCACCAGTGCGTGCGGAAGCCCGGCCGCCGCCACCTCGGCCAGCAGCTCGCGAGCACCCGGCCGGACCGGCACGCCGTGGTCGCGGACCAGGTCGGTGACGCCGGACATGAGCCACTCGGCGACCTGCCCGGGCGTTGCGGGCCGCCTCGCCTTGCCCAGCAGGTAGCGCACCGTGCGGTCCAGGCTGCCGCCGAGCAGCTGAACCTGGTCGGCGGGGGTCCAGTCCGCGCCGAGCCTGGCCATCACGGCCGTCTCGGCCTCGAGCCAGAGCGGCTCGGA
>Ga0207684_10006322_pt1 | contig 10806 bp, 19 predicted proteins | sample KBSK5501metaG_FD_184342 | JGI IMG/M metagenome (GOLD analysis project Ga0207684, IMG submission 184342) | Corn, switchgrass and miscanthus rhizosphere microbial communities from Kellogg Biological Station, Michigan, USA - KBS K5-50-1 metaG... | ecosystem: Host-associated > Plants > Roots >... | reverse complement strand
GTTTGCGGGTGGAACCGGCGGACCCAACAACGCATGGGTCCGGAACGTGGATGACTCGATCAAGGATTACCGGGGGGTCGCAGAGATCGCCGATTTCCTTGCCGTGCAAGAGAGCGCTTTTCCGGCTCGAAGGGGGCCCAGGGATGTCGCCCGGGAGGCCGAGGCGGAACTGGATGCCGAACGCGAAAAGGCTGCGGACCTCGACCGACGACGCGCGGAGTTTCGGGCGCGTTGGGCAAACCGCGGGGGACGCGCCGGGTACGTTTTTGGGATGGTTTTGGTCTCGGCGCTCATAGCGGCTTTCCTGATTCAGCCAGCGACCGGCGGACGGCTACCGGAAGGGGCTCTGACCGCCGGGATCGTCGCCACACTTCTGCTTCTTGACTACGTCCTCGGGTTGAACGCTCGCAATGTGTCCTCGGGCGTACGTGCCTGGATCGCTCGTCATGTCGAGGCTCTAATTCGCCGCATTCAATATCCTGAGAATCCTTCTCGGAACGGCTCCGCCTCGCCCCGGGTGTAGGTTGCGGACCGAGTCAACCGCTCGCACGGCCTCACGGCGCGAGCCGCGGTCCTTTTCTTGTCGACGCGCTCGCGAACAAATTGGTCGACATGGGCGACGACCTCGCCGCGCGGCGCGGGCCGATGGGTGGTTATCGGGAGCGGACCGCCCGGGTACGCGTTGTCGCTAACGCCGAACGTGCGCTCGTCCATTCGAAGGCGATCGCCTCCAGATCGGAGTCCTTGATTACCCAAGGCTGATACCAGCGGAGAACACCGCCCGAGGCGCTCGGCGCGCCCTTTGAGTCTCGATCGATGACGATCCGGGACACGATCGCCAGATGGACATTCGCGTGATCGCGGGCATGGTTTAACTCGTTCCTCGTTATCAAGATCGTGTCACCGCCGCCGCGAGTGCCCTTGACTTCAACGCGAAGTTCCTGTCCCTGTTTCGCGCAGTGGAGGTCGTAACTCCGACTCTTGGAAACGTCCCTGACTGTCCAGCCGTCGTCTGAGAGCCAGGCCTTTGCCAAGTCCATTGCTCGACGCTCAACCGCGATCTTCGTGCGCACGTCGCTCGCGTACCTTTGTCCCTTCTGCGGGTCCACAATCGCCTCGATATTCGCTACTTCGTCCATAGCAATATCGGACGTCCCATACGCGAGAAGTTCGCGGGCGCGACCGACTGTCCAACCAGAGCCCGGAAAGCGGACGAATAGTCGTATGCGCTTCGTCGAGTTACCGCCGCGTGGCGCTCCCCTAGCTCTGCCGATCAACGCCTGCGCCCGACCGAGCCGGAGCCGGATCTCCTCAGGGTCCTCGGAGGCGAGGCTCACGGGAAATGGCGGGGCGATCTCGAGAACCTTCTCCTGATGCGGCAGAGCGGCCGTCTCGCGCGACTCGACGGTGGCGTCCGCCAGCGTCGCCCCGGCCGCTGCGAGGCGAGACAGCAGGAACCGCATCGAGTCCTGGTAGTCGGGGTGTCGCTTGGCCGCCGATCCGTGACCTCCGCCCCGGCTCTCAATTACGATCGCGAACCCGTCGGACTCCGGGGCCACGGAGAACTCAGCGTCGAGGGTCATGCCGCTTTCGGTTCGCACTCGCTCGCGCGCGTTCCGATCGCGGGAACGCAGCCCCCAGACGCCGCCACCGACTCCGTTGATCGAGCGGAAAAGGTCAGGACCTGTGTATGACTGGGTGTCCGACGACGCCTGTTCGATCGTCCGCCGAATAACCTCCTCAAAGCTTTGCGGGTGCGGCAGCGGTCGAATGCGACGAACCTCGGCGTAGATGTCCGCGAGTGCCGCGGAGCCCCCGAGGCTATTCAGCGCGTGGACGATGTCGTCCCGCCACGTAGCCATCGTCCCCCTCCGTTTGATTCGGACAAAGCAGCGCCTCGCTTTTTGGGACACCGCATCGTGGCCAGCATACCGATCGGATGGAACAGTCAAGTCATACTTTGCACGTGTACAGCATGCTTATGGACGAGCGCCGATCAGCCGCGGGTGATCGGTTCGTCTTTACCGGAATCATTGTGCGGACAAACGACCTTCCGGTCATTCGCGATGAGCTTCGCGCCGCGGCACGTGCGTTCGCGGGCGACGAATCCGAGCAGCTAAAGTACGTGCCGGATGCCATGTCGGCCCAGGCGAGCTGGTGTGCCGCGCACGGACTCGCGGCCCACGACGCAAAGAACGAGGTACTCAAATGCCTAGTGACGCGCCCGAAGCCTGAGGCGACGCTCGTGGTCGGCGTCGTGTCTGATCCGCGGCGTGGACGTCGTCGCATCAGCGATGGCGAGGTGTACAGCTGGGGCTACGAGATCGTACTCCAGCGATATGTCAAGTTCCTCCAGGCACGTCCAGATCGCGCCGTTGGCTGCCCGAATGAGGTCATCGTTGATACCCTAACTTCGGACGCGCACAGATTCCACGACACCTACGCGACCGCATTCGAGGAGGGGTGGCCGTTCATGCCACGCGCGGTGCCGTCGCTACGGTCGGTCGGGGCGCGGGACATGCTCTTGACGTCAGTAGCGAGGTATTCGCCGGCCCTCTGGCTTCCTGACCATGTGGGCGGGGCCGTCGATGACTGGATCAAGATCGAGCAGCAGTTGGACGGCGTCGCAACCGGACTGGGCACGGCGCCTCGGCCTCGAATTCAGATCGGAGCACGTCGACGCGTCGCGCAGTTGCTCCCTAACTTCAGGTCGACCCTGCCCGGCTATTCCATCGTTGGCTGGCCGCAAGATGCTTTGCCGAACACAACCTTGAGCCGGTGGCTTTCCAACCTGCGCACGCAGGCTCGAGCTGATGCCCAGCCATGACTTGACGGGCCGCGCAGGGCCAAACGGTTGGGCTAGTCGGACTGCATCCCTAAGGGCAATTTCTTCGGACAATCGGCACTACAAACTGCGCTAGTTCAATCCCGTTCTTGACATCTCGGGTCCACGCCGTCCGCTTCACAATCGTCAGGTGCGCTCTCCAGTGATCATCGACGAGCCAGAAGGCAATCGCGACTTCGCAAGGCGTTCCGAGGACCCTCCATCGCTCGCATGGTTGCTGAGGGCCGCCGGGATAGAGCGGAAACCAACCAAAACCCCCTCCTTCGATGACCAATCCCGCCGCACCGAATGCTGGACGAGCTTCCGCTTCAAGCCGTCTTCCCAGGCCGAGGGCTTGCCTAACGCGGCGCGAGCGAGCCGTCATGCAAATCCACTTCTGACATCAGTCTGGCCCAGTTCGGAGCCTCCGGGCGCGGAGCGTCGCCTGGGGGCCAAGTCTCTCCCGGTCCCTTACCTAGCGATCTGTCAGGCTCGGTCGGGCAGCCTGCCGAGGGCGATTGCCTCGCGCGGGTTGCGGTCGAACGACAGGCGCCGCAGCAGGGCCAGGAGCAGGCCAACGGCCACGATCCCGGTGACGCTGTACACGACAACGAACGCGACTCGCCGGAGGACGGACCCGCGGAGGTCGTGGGCAATCACTGCGAGGATGGTCCCCCAGACCAGGAGGACTGGTGCGACGGCGATCAGGTCCATGTGGGCGCGCCTATGTAAATCGCGCCGAACCAGGCTAAGGGCCCTCGGCGCACCGCCATCGTCCCTGTCCGCCTAGCTGCGTCGATCCCCTGATCGTCATGCCGGGAGATCGGCCCTACGCCGGGTGCGCGGCTGCCGTCAGATCGCGCCTTGTCGCTGATTCTTCCTGCCCGCCCGCCGTTACTGGCGTTACGTCCTAGCCTCGGAGCGTCGGAAGGCATCGTCGAACGACGGCCTCGGCTGTGATGCCGAAGGCAGCGAGGCGCTGTCCGAGCTCGTGGGCGCGCAGCGGGCCGGCGTACTGGCGGTCCTCGAGCCCGTTCCTGAGCTCGGCGAGCCGTTGGATGTGAGCGCGGGCCACCGGGCCCCGGAGACGTGCCCGCGGCGCCGGCCATTCATTGAAATAGGCTCAACGGATGGCTGAACCGGACTTCCTGATCCGCGCTCATCTCTCAACCGGCAGGACGGCCGAAGGCACAGTGGCGGCCAGTACGGCGCGAGACTGGGCGCTCAAGTTGTCTAAGCAAGTCGAGAGTGAGCTGCAATGGACACCAACTCCGGCCCTGCTCAAGGAGCGCACGCATCTTCGCGCTGCGCTCAATTCGGTATTTGGCGTCGGTTTCATGGACAACCGCTTCGGCCACCTGGTCCTCAGCATCCGCGGCGGCAGCAGCTGGTCAATCGCCCTCCCCGAAATCGTCGCGATCGAGATCATCGACCCGTCCGCGCTGCCTGACGAACCGGAACCTCGACCGATCGGGTTTCGACCCTCCAAATAAGTCCAACACGGCAGCGACAGGGCGCCAATGATTGCTGAGCCCAGCATGGCCGCAGGACCGAGGACCTTCCCGGAGCGGCGTCTCAGCGCCCGGCGTGCTCCATCACTGCCCTAGCTAATTCTGCAAGCGGCTCGAGGTTCGAGGCGGTGTGGAGCGTCATGGCCGGCCGCTGGATCGTGAGCCGCATTGTCTCGTGGCTCCCTTCCTCGAAAAGCAGGAAATCGGTCCTTACCTCGGGATCGACAACATCGTGCCATGCGACCCAGTCGGCGATCGCTTTGATCTGCTGCTCGGACTCACGCACCACGAGCATCGCAAGGCCGATGTCCGTCGCGAGCCAGTAGTCGCGTTTGCTGCCCGATATCGAGAATCCGTTGTTTGGCGAGTACGCCGTAACAAGCTGTGCGCCCGCCATCTTCAGCGTTGCTTCGAGCGACCTCGCGCAAGCCGCGTCCCACGCGTCCTGCGCGGCGAGGATCCGGCCGAGGTCCTTGCTATTCACGATGGCATCGTATCGGCCTGCCGTCGCCGTCGGTCTAGCGTCGAGGGTTAACGACGCCGAGGCGGATCCTTCCTGCCCTGGAGGCCGCGGAGGATCTTGTTTCCGAAGTAGACCTGGACCCATGTCCCGAGCGCCCACGCGACCACCAGGCCCGCCACGATCGCACCGAAGGCCCATCCGAGGTCATTGCCACGGATCACGATCGCCCAACCTCCGGCGCCTAAGAGAAACCCTAAGAATGCCGCCGCTGGCGTCAGGCAGCTCTGGGCTTGCGATAGCACGGTGAGCTGGCCCAAGCCCATCGGCTGAAGCGGGCTCGCGGCCTTCCCCGTCGGTGGCGCCGTCGCGTCGGGGGCCGACGAACCCTCGGCATCGAAGTCGAAGCCGCAGGAACGACAGTATCTAAACGAACCGACGCGAGCGGTTCCGCACCGAGGGCAGAACTCCTCAGCCATTCGCGCCGCCCTCCCAGGACCTGCGTTCCGCAAGCGTAGCGGCCCGCCGTCGCCGCCGATCGACTGGCCAGCCGGAGGGATCGAGGATCGACGCGCAGAGCGGCGGGCGTCTTCACTCTCACATCCGCTTGAGCAGTTCCGTCTTCTTTGCTTCGTACTCCTCGGCCGTGATCAGGCCGCGATCGCGCATGTCGGCCAGGCTGGCCAGCGCCGTGGCGGGATCCGGGATCACAGCCGGAGAGGCCGGCGCAGCAGCCACAGGTGCGCGATCGCGGTACTCGTAGGTGACGACGAGCGTCCCAGCCGGTTTCACGATGATGAGGTAGATGAAGATCAGGATCCCGATGAGGACGATGGCGAGCAGGAGAGCCACCAGGAACGCGCCGCAACCCCACGAGCCTGGGCTGTAGCTCTGTCCGGTCGGGTAGTAGCCGCGGGCGGCGAGCTCGGCAGCGTCCTGCTGAGCGGCGGCCGCCGCCTCCTGGGGATTGCCCTTGTACGTCCGCGTGATCGTCTGGCCTGCGGTTCCCTGAACCGGAAGGTCATCCGTCCCGCGGGCCGGTGGTGCTGGTCGCGTCGCCAGCGCAGTCACGATCACGACGATGGCGACGATCACGACGAACACCGCTGGATCCACGCGTTCGGCTCCTCCCCCACGTAAGTGCCAGTGCAGCGGCCGCCGCTACCCTACCCTGCGTCCCGGCTCCGCGCGTCTCGCTCGATCCCGTTTCGACGGTCAGAGCAGGGCCGGCGACCGGGGCATCTGCAGCGGACCCCGGGCCGAACACCCGGGCGAGGACGGCCCGCTGGCGCCCCCGAACCCGTGTACGCTGCCGTCGGGGCCTCCTCTGGCGATGGGAAACGAGCATGTCCCGCCGGGTCAGCTGCATTCCGTCCACCGACACCGCGTTTTCGGACGTTGCCGCGACCGCGCTCGCCCGCATCGATGGCAAGCTCAACCCTGAGCGCGTTGGCCCTGCGCTCGCGGAGCTGCTTCGTTCCGCCTACCCCAAGGTCGAGATCCATCGACAGACCGAGCTGGCCCGCGTCTTCGATGACGACGTCTGGTACGCCTATCGCGATGGCAAGCCGTTCGGCGCCATCGACCCACCAGCCTAAAGGCCGGCGCGACCCCGCTCCGTCCATGACGAAACTGTCACATCTACGCCGCCGGACTAGGCACGGAGGCGGCCCGCCGACGCCGCCGATCGACTGGCCGGCCGGGGCCGGGATCGTCGTCGGCGCGCGGAGCGGCGGGCCAGGGCGAGGATCGCACGCGCGGCTTAGCTGCTGGTTACCGCGCTTCCCGCAGACTGGACGTGGCGCGTTCGGCCTCGGCAATCAATGTCGAGACCAGCGGGTCGAGACCAACCGCCATCCGAACCTAAGGCCTGTGTGCGAGTCTCGGGCACAACCGGTCGAGCCCCCGAGATCCTCCGGTTATTGCTGGACGCGGCTCGCTGCGGCCGCGTTGTCGGCGGCGACGCGATCGTGTTCCTCATTGGTCACGCAGACGTGATCCGATGAGCGTGCTCCACGCCACACGAAACCCTGAACGCACGTGTCGGGCCCATACGGGCCGTTTGGATCTACTCGCGACGGCGCGGCGGCGTTGTCCGCGGCGACTCGAGCGCGCTCGTCGGTCGTGACGCAGACCTTGTCGCCAGCAAATGCCTCCCGCCAGACGAAACCCTGGAGGCAGGTGCCAGCCTCGACCACCCTCGCTGTGGCCGTGGCCGCTGGGTGTGAGCCTGCCGGTTGCCCATTCAGGACGTTGATGAGGCCGACGACAGCGACGATCGCTGCACAGAGCCCGGCGATCGCCTTGAAGAGATCCGACACGACGCGACGGTGGCGCACAACCATCTCGCCGCCGTCTCAGCGACCTATGATGGCCTCTCGCGGCACGAGTACCGGACGCTGGCCGCTCCAGGCGTCCCATCGAGGTACTCGCCGTGTCCCGTCGATCCACTCCCGAACGCCTTCACGCCGCGCGCCGTGAGGGGACCCTTCGCCGACTCATACTCGCAGGCGAGCTCCCGGACCGCGCCGAGAGGCTGATCGTCGCATGGGAGACGGAGGCCGATGGTCGGAACCTAGAGCACGACGGGACCTACTGGGATGCCGGATGGGAATGGATCGAGTCCCGACAAACAGGCCCACGGTCGCCGTCGTTCTGACGAGCGAGGCGGTGGGCCGACCGGAACCGAGCCGGGGCTGGCCCACCGGCGGCGCCGGCTGCTCCGGGCGGCCGGCCCTGCCACAATCGAGACGCCCGGGGACGATCAAACGTAGGCTTCGAAGAGAGGAGCCTTTTGATGTGGAAGTCGGAGTTCTCGGCTGAAACGGCGGCCTCGCCAGATGCCGTGTGGGCGGTCCTGACTGACGTAGCGGCTTGGCCGTCATGGAACCCGGGATACCGCGCGGCCAGCCTCGACGGTCCGCTCGTGCCAGGCGCCGCGGGTTCAGTGACGCTAGCCAACGGCTTGAAACGCCCGTTCAGCGTCCTCGAGGTGGTGCCTGGCGCGTTCTTCGCCTACGGCGGGGCCATCCCAGGAGCGCGACAGCGGTTCGTTCAGATGGTGGAGCAACTGGACACCGGTCGAACCCGGGTGACGCTTGGCCACACGATCGAAGGCCCGGCCTCGCCTCTCTTTGGGTTCCTGTTCGGGCGCACCATTCGAGGCTATCTCCCGACCGGGCTCGCACGCCTCATCGCGAAGTCCGAAGGTCGCTGAGCGGCCCGACCCAAGACTGCGTAGTCCCAATCTGTCTGCCAATGACACCCAAGAGGCAATGATTGCGCTCTACATGCGGATCGCGTTGCAGTGGTGAGTCGGCGGGCAGCTATGTCACCAGATCGTCGCGTCGGCCGACGGCGATCTCGCGGCCGTCCCACTCGACGGTCCGTCGTCCCTCGTGCCCCACGCAGAAATGAACTGTGTGCGTCCCGACAAAGCGTAGGTTCGCGGGCTTCCACAGCCACGCGGGTGCAAGGTCGATCAGCGCCGCAACGAGCCGCTTCATCTGCGGATGATGACATCGCCGCTGGTGAGATGGAACGGTCGCGTCACCCAGCCTTCGTTAATGTCACCCGGTCATTTGCCTTCCGAGAGAGGGTGGCCAGCGTGCAGCTCGTCGAACCACCAGCGGCCGCCTGCCATTCCGTCCTCTAGAAGTCCGTACACAGCATCTGCATCGGCATCGGCGGGAACGTCAAGGGCAACGAGCCTCTGGCTGACGCGTTCGAAGCCGCAGCCGAGACGGCAACGCATCGAACTCGGGCTGCGGCGCTTGTAAGCCCTTTGGATCTTGGAATGCGACCCTGTATGTCGAGTGTCCACCCCTTCGACGCACGGCCTTGAACCACACCTCGGCTCCGTGTCGGCTGCCGTCGACGATGTCGTCAAGTGACACCCCGGAGACCCAGGCGGGAATGTTCTTGAGCTGATAGGTGCTGTCGGGCAGGAGTTCGGTCCACATCGACTCGGATGTGACAGTCGGCTCTCCCTCGACCGCGAAGACGACCTTCACGTAGCGTCTGCCGTCGCCAACGCCGACCGAGTGATCAAACTGCGTCATCGCTTGGAGAGTACAAGGCTCCCGGTTCGCTCAGCGTTCGTTAGTGTCACCCGGTCGGGTTCCCGTCGAACGCGCGCATCAGGCCATCACCTGGTCCCAGGGCTCCAAGAGGAATGTGCGCATCTTGGGATCAACCTCATCCTCAACGACGAGGACGGCCGCCACGACTGCTGCAATGCTGGCAGCGCTTTCCCACGCGTGGCGGTCTCGTGGGCCCCAGTCGTCTGCCCAGTAGCTAGCCGGATTACCTATCCCCGCCGATGCGGCGACAGCCCGGTAGGCGCGGTCCATAGCCTCGGCCTGATCGCCTGCGCGACCCGTTCGTTTGGCCGCGTCCTCGACGGCACGCAGCGCCATCGTGCGCTCGCTACTCGGAGCGTCGATCGCCCACGCGCCGAGAGCATCTCGCTGCTGATCCGTCATCGATGCAGCTCGAACGAGCAGGTCGTCCAGGGTCATGTCGGGATTGGTCGCGCGCGGATCATTGTTCCTCCAGATATCGCTGCATCGCGCGTTCGGCCGCCGCATCTGGTGCTGCCCCTCGGCCATACCGAGGTGCAACGACATGACCGTGGGCGTCAAGAAGGTCGGCCCAGAAGGCGCCGTCGGATTGCGAGATCGCGAGGGAGAAGCCACGCCGCGCGAACCATTCGATGATCGAGTCGGGCACGTGGTAGCCAGATTCGCCGTCGGTCATGAGCGCGAGGGTACAGGTACTCGGTAATCGCTTAGCGTGCGGGAATGTCACCCGGCAGAGTCAGTCGGCGGAGTTACCACGCTCGCTCTCTTCTGCGATCACCCGCCGCTCATAGCGCTCGCGGCCTTCGTGGTCGAAACGACGCATGGCTCGAAACAGATAGATGACCGCCGCCCCGACTGTCGCTGCAAGGACGGTGAGGATGAGCCGCGGATCGACGGGGCCGAAGAGACGCTGGACAATTAGACCTGGCAGCCACCCGAGCGCGAGAGCGAACAGGACCTCGAACGTCCGCTGCCGGAAGCGACGTTCATTGAGACTCCTGCTCGGCTCCGATCGGTCGACGCGGTTCATATTTAACGGGCGGAACCAGAACCCCTTCCCTGCAAAGAGTCCTGCGACTCCCGTCCTTATCCACGCAACTGCGGCGATCAGTAGCCAGCTCGTCAGTGGCGGGGACGCCAGGAGCTGGTCGAATTGGTTCACGTAGGCGATCGTCGTATCGGCGGGCGCTCCGGTCAATCCCACTAGAGACCACCAGGGTCGCTCAGCGTTCGTTAATGTCGCCCGGTCGCAGCCATTTGGCGACGTCATGGTTGGCGATTGTGTTGGCGAGTGAACGAGGCGACACGCCGTTGCGATTTGCCCGATCGATGTCGGCGCCGGCGCTGCGAAGGAGCTGGATCATCGATGGTTCCCCGCGATAGTTGAACACCGCCCTGGACAGTGGCGAGTTGCCCCATCGGTCAACGGCGTCGACCTCGGCTCCCCGGTCGAGGAGGATGCGAGCCACCGCCACCGAGCCTTGCTGAGCTGCAAAGTGGAGCGGGGTGAAGCCCTGCGAATCGGCTGCTGATGGGTCATCGCCAGCCTCCAGAGCTTCCTGGGCCGCCGCTACATCATTGTCTGCTGCGGCGTAGTGAAGAGTGGTCCGCCCAGCCCTATCAACCTGGCTCATCACGGCAGGCTACAGCCGGGACTGGTCACCGAGTGTCCCGGAATGTCACCCCGGACGACAGTCTCAGGAAAACACCCGACGTTCGCCCGGCCGAGCGGAGAGGTCGCCAAATCGAAGGCCAGACAGGCGGCCCTTCGAGTAGGGCATCAGAACGACAGCCGCATCGCCGGCGACGTGCTCCAGCGCAACTGCGATGGCGTCGGTCGGCTTCCCGTCCTTGCCCGTCACCCGAACGTCGTATGCCAAGCCAGCGGCACGGATCTCCTTGGCTGCGGCCTTCTCGCGCATCCCCGAG
>Ga0207684_10006321_pt1 | contig 10806 bp, 12 predicted proteins | sample KBSK5501metaG_FD_184342 | JGI IMG/M metagenome (GOLD analysis project Ga0207684, IMG submission 184342) | Corn, switchgrass and miscanthus rhizosphere microbial communities from Kellogg Biological Station, Michigan, USA - KBS K5-50-1 metaG... | ecosystem: Host-associated > Plants > Roots >... | reverse complement strand
GGCGGACGCGCGATGCTCGAAGCTGCGAACGATGCGAAGCGTGAAGAGAAGATCCTGGCCGTAACCATCCTGACGAGTCTCGACGACGCCGCGTGCAAGGAGATCGGCCTGCCTCCCACGGACGAGGCGGTGCCGACCCTTGCTGAGCTCGCGTTCGCAGCCGGATGCGACGGCGTCATCTGCGCACCGACCGATGTGCACGCCGTGCGCGCGATCTGTCCGAAGCCGTTCCTCATCGTGACGCCGGGCATTAGGCCGGCGGGATCCGACCCCAACGGGCAAGCACGACTCTCAACACCGCGCGCCGCGATCGAAGCCGGCGCAGACCGTCTCGTGATCGGACGTCCGATCACGCGTGCAGACGATCCGGCTGCGGCGGCGCGCGCGATCCTGGAAGGCCTGTCGTGAACCAAACCGAGGTGCTCGACGTCCTCAAGCGCACCGGCGCCCTCATGGAGGGACACTTCAAATTGTCGAGCGGCCGTCACAGCGACACCTACGTCCAGAAGCAGATGGTGTTCCAGCATCCACGTCTCACCGCGTCGTTGGGAGAAGCCGTCGCCGAGCGATTCGCGAAGAGCAAGCACGAGTTCGACACCGTCCTCTCGCCCGCCGTCGGCGCGATCTTGTTCGGAAACGCCGTGGCGTATGCAGCCGGCGGCCGGTTCATCTACGCGGAACGCGTCGATGGGGCGATGAAGCTCCGGCGCGCGCAAACGCTCGATCCAGGCGAACGCGTGCTGATCGTGGAGGACGTCGTCACGACCGGCGGCTCTGCCGCCGAGGTGGTCGAGCTCGCCCACGTTGCGAAGGCCACTGTCGTCGGCGTCGCCTGCCTCGTTGATCGGACGACCACCCAACCCCCGTTCCGGCTCCATTCCCTGGTGCGGATCGAGGCGCGGGATTGGGCCTCGGAGGACTGCCCCCTCTGCGCCGCCGACGTGCCCCTCACCTCGCCCGGAAGTCGCTTCCTAGCCTCTGGGGGCGCCTGAGAGGCCTTAGACGGCGTTTCTCGATGGCCGCTCGGTCGGACAGGCCGCTGACCTGCGGAAACACCTTCCCAAACACTTGAACCGCAGGCCGCAGGTGTTAGACTCCGCCCCGTCCTGCGGCCGGCGATCGGAAGGAGAAAACATGCCGCTTCCTGTCTTGACGGACGAGCAGCGGAAGATGGCCCTCGAGAAGGCGGCTGAGGCTCGCCGTGCTCGGGCCGAGGTCAAGCAGCAGCTCAAGAACGGCACATTGACCCTGACGCAGATCCTCCAGCAGCCCACCGACAACACCGTGGGGAAGATGAAGGTCTCTGCGGTCCTCGAAGCTCTTCCCGGCGTCGGCAAGGTGCGGGCGAAGAAGATCATGGAGAAGCTCGACGTCTCCACATCTCGTCGTATCCGCGGCCTCGGTGAGAAGCAGAAGCAGGCTCTGCTCGCGGAATTCAACGAGAAATAGCCCGCTCTACGTCGACCGCGACACCGAAGCTACTCGTGATTTCCGGTCCCTCTGGGGCCGGCAAGACCACGATTTCAACGAGCGTCCTGGCGCACCGTCCGGACATCGTTCCTTCTATCTCCGCGACCACACGACGCCCCCGTAGAGGCGAGCACAACGGCGTCGACTATCGGTTCCTTTCAGGCCGCGAGTTCGACGAGCTCGCCGCGGCGAACGGGTTCCTCGAGCACGCGACCGTGCACGGAAACCGCTACGGGACTCCGAAAGAGCCGGTCGAGCAGGCCCTCGCGGCCGGGAAGACCGTTCTCTTGGAGATCGACGTCCAAGGCTCGCGGGCGATCCGGGAAGCGGTTCCCGACGCGGTTCTGATCTTTGTCGAGCCGCCCTCCCGCGAGGTCCTCCGCGAGCGCTTGCACCGGCGCAAAACGGAAGACGACGCCTCGTTCGCCCTGCGTATGGCCAATGCCGAGCACGAGATGGAAGCGGCCGAGGAGTTCGACCACCGGGTGGTGAACGACGATCTAGAGGAGGCGGTGTCCGAGGTCCTCCGTATACTGGATGCTGGGTCGAGCTGAACCGCCCCGGCCGGCCGTCGAACCGACTCTTTGAGGAGACTCCCGAATGAGCTTGATCGAACCGAAGATCGACGACCTGCTCGGCCAAGTAGACTCGAAATACACCCTGGTCATCTTGGCCGCCAAGCGCGCGCGCCAGATCAACTCCTACTACACGCAGCTCGGTGAAGGCATCGGCGAGTTCGTGCCGCCGCTCGTGTCCTCCGTCGATCCCGGTCGTAAGCCTCTTTCCATCGCGCTCGAAGAGATCAGTCAGTCCAAGATCGCCTACGAGCGCGTCGTCGAAGGGTTTAAGTGACCGAAAGCGGGTCTCGCAGCAACCTGGGCGCCCTTCGGGGCGCCCGAGTTCTCCTCGGGGTTACGGGTGGCATCGCGTCCTATAAGGCGGTCGAGATCGCCCGGCTCCTCGGCAAGGCGGGTGCCCGCGTCCAGGTCCTGATGACCGACGCCGCTCAGCGGTTCGTCGGTCCGGCAACATTCGCAGCGATCACACATCGATCGGTCCCGACCGACGTGTTCGACTCGCCGGAGATGGTGCTCCACGTTCACCTCGCGCGCGACACGGATGTCATCCTGGTGGCGCCGGCGACCGCAAACGTGATCGCCAAGATGGCCCACGGGATCGCAGACGACCTCTTGACCAATGTTCTGCTGAACGCGACGGTTCCGTTGGTCGTCGCCCCGGCGATGCACACCGAGATGTGGGAGCACCCCGCAACACAGGAGAACGTCCAGACGCTTCGCAACCGCGGGGTGCTCATCGTCGATCCAGAAGAGGGCGAGCTTGCCGGCGGCGACGAAGGTGTCGGGCGACTGGCCGATCCACAGATCGTCGTGGAATCCGTTGCCGAGACGCTCGCGCGCGGACACGATCTCGCCGGCGTGCGGGTGATCGTCACCGCCGGCGGAACGCAAGAGCCGATCGACCCTGTCCGCTACATCAGCAACAGATCGAGCGGCAAGATGGGTTTCGCGCTCGCGCGCGAAGCAGCGAACCGCGGCGCCGCCGTCACGCTCGTGACGGCGCCGGTTTCACTTCCGGTTCCCGACCGCGTCGACGTCGTCCGTGTGCGGACGGCGCAGGAGATGCGCGACGCAGTCGTGGGCCGTTTCGACGAGGCGGACGTCGTCATCAAGGCGGCAGCCGTCGCAGACTTCAAGGCTCGCAGCATCGCCGGCGGGAAGATCAAGAAGGCCGACGCTCCGTCTGCGATCGAGCTCGAGCCCACCGTCGACATCGCGGCAGAGCTCGGCGCGATGAAGAAGCGGCAGATCATCGTCGGTTTCGCCGCGGAGACCGACGACCACGTCGCAGCTGCTCGGAAGAAGCTTGCGAGCAAGAACCTGGACTTCATCGTCCTGAACGACGTGCGCGCGACCGACGCGGGCTTCGAGGTCGATACCAATCGGGTGGTCATCCTCGGAGGCGACGGGTCGGAGGAAGTCGTGCCGCTGCAGCTGAAATCCGGCATCGCGCAGGTGATCTTGGACCGGGTGGCGAATGCACTGAAAGCCCGCAACGAGCGCTAATATCCGCAGCACTCAACCGGCCGGCGCGACGTGCCCGGTCCCCGTTTCGAAGGAGCGACGATGACACGCCGATGGCTGTACACCTCGGAGTCGGTGACCGAAGGCCACCCAGACAAGATGGCCGACCAGGTATCCGACGCCATCCTCGACGCGATCCTGACCGACGACCCCTTCGGACGGGTGGCCTGCGAGACGCTCATCACGACCGGACTGGTGTGCGTCGCCGGAGAGATCTCGACCTCGACCTACATCGATATCCCCTCGATCGTGCGCAGAACTGTGTCGGAGATCGGGTATACGCGCGCGAAGTACGGATTCGACGGTGAGACCTGTGGGATCGCGGTGTCCATCCAAGAGCAGTCACCCGACATCGCTCTCGGTGTCGATCACGCGCTCGAAGAGCGCAGGGGTTCGGCAGAGGCCGACCTCGATGCACAAGGCGCCGGCGACCAAGGGATGATGGTCGGCTATGCCGTCCGCGAGACCAACACATTGATGCCGATGCCGATCTGGCTCGCGCACCGGCTCGCGCACCGGCTCGCTGAGGTCCGCAAGGCAGGACTGATCCCGTACCTTCGCCCCGACGGCAAGACGCAGGTCACGATCGAGTACGAGGACGGCAAGCCCGTCCGCGTTGACACGATCGTCGTTTCAACGCAGCACCAGGCTGAGATCGACATCGACACGCTATTGACGCCGGATGTGCGCGAGCACGTCGTCGAGCCGCTGTTGAAAGAGCTCGGCTTGGATCACGAGGGCTACAAGCTCTTCGTGAACCCGACGGGTCGCTTCGAGGTCGGCGGTCCCCAAGCCGACACCGGGCTTACCGGACGGAAGATCATCGTCGACACGTATGGCGGTATGGCGCGTCACGGCGGCGGAGCCTTCAGCGGTAAGGACCCGACGAAGGTCGACCGTTCGGCCGCGTACGCGACGCGTTGGGTTGCGAAGAACGTCGTGGCCGCCGGTTTCGCCGACCGATGCGAGATCCAGGTTGCGTACGCGATCGGCGTTGCACATCCGGTGTCGATCCAGATCGAGACGTACGGGACCGAGAAGGACATCGACCCCCGAAAGATCGAGAAGGCGATCGAAGAGGTCTTCGACCTTCGCCCCGCCGCGATCATCCGCGACCTCGACCTGCGCCGGCCGATCTACCACAAGACGGCGGCATACGGTCACTTCGGCCGCGAAGACGCCGACTTCACGTGGGAGCGCACCAACCGCGTCGACGATCTGAAAGCCGTTCTCTAGCGTCGCACCGCGTCGTGCGGTGAGCGGTTTCTGCTCGGTCGTCCTCGTCGATCCGGGGCTGTCTCATCTCGACCGCGTCTTCACCTACGCGATACCCGACGGCATGCCTGTGCGTGTTGGATCCCTCGTGCGCGCGCCGTTCCGCCGCCGCCGCCGGCTGGGAATCGTCGCCGGGCTGCTCGAACAACCCGATATCCAGCGGGCTCTCGAGGTCGGCGAGCTCGTCGGTCCGGGTCTCGACGAAGCGACCGTCGACCTCGCGCGCTGGCTCTCGCACCGATACCTCTCGACATTCGGAGAGGCGTTAGCCGCAGCGCTGCCGCAACGGGTCGCGCAAGAAGAAGAGGAAGACCCGGCGCCGGTTGTTTCTCCTTCCCTTCGAGCAGCCCTCGACCTCACCGCATACACGCGCGCGGACGATCTGACGCGCGCGCTGCGAGCGGGAGGGGGCGGTTTCGTTTGGCGGCCGCTCGCCGGCGAGGACCGCGCGAAGCAGATCGTTGGGATGGCCTCACAAGCGGCCGAACATGGCGGCGTCATCGTTCTGGTCCCGGAGGTCCGCGTTCGAAGCGAGGTCCTCACGGCGTTACGGGATGGATTCGGGGATGCCGTCGCGATGATCGGGAGCGAACGATCCGCTCGCCAACGGTATCGAGATTGGCTCGCCCTGCGCACGGGCGGAAAACGGATCGTGGTCGGCGGGAGAGGAACGGTATTCGCTCCCGTCTCCGACCTACGGCTCATCGTGGTCGACGACGAGGGTCACCAGTCGTACAAGGAAGGCCGCGCGCCTCGCTATCACGCCCGCACGGTCGCGGCCGAACGCGCGCGCAGGACCGGCGCGACGCTCGTGCTCGTCGGCGTGCCGCCGTCGATCGAAGCGCGCGCTGCAACGGAGAGGGGTCCGTATGTTCTCGTCACTCCGTCGCGTGCCGAAGAGCGACGGCAACGGCCTGCGGTGACCGTCGTCGAGCAAGGGGCGCTCGTCCCGTCGGGACAGACCGTGAAAGCTGCGAAAGAGGAGCTCGCTCGCGGACGCCGCGTGGTCCTGATCACGCATCGAAGCGGACCGAATGCCGACGCGGTCGCCGAGCGAGCCATCCGCATCCTTTCGCCGGCCAAACCTGCGCGCCTCGACGCTTCGAGCAAGCCGGCAGACGTCGCGCGCGCGGTGCGAAGCGCAGACTGCATCTGCGCGACGCCGTTCGTAGCGAAAGACCTGAGCCTGAAAGGGGTCGGCCTGCTCGCGCTGCTCGAAGTCGACGCGGCGCTCGCGCAACCCGAGTACCGCGCTGCAGAAGACTCGTTCGCCACGTGGTGGCGAGCAGCACGTTGGGCGACCGAAGGCCGGATCTACATCGAAACGACCCAGCCGTCGCATCCTGCGATCGACGCGTTAACCCGATGGGATCCGGACGTCCTCTATCGAGCAGAGGCCGCTCGACGAAGGGAACTCGGTTATCCTCCGTTCGCTGCGCTGGCGCGGATCGACGTGCCGGCCGACCGAGCGGTCGAGGTCGCACGCGAGGTTGCCGCAGCCGGTGTAGAAGTGCTCGGTCCTGTTGAGAAGGAGGGTCGAACGGTCGTCGTTGCGCGCGCGCGTCGTCGCGAGCAGCTTCTTCGAGCGCTCGAACCGATCGTTGCTCGCTGGCGCGCGTCGGATGAGCCAATGCGAGTCGATGTCGATCCGTGGGAGGTGTTGGTCCCCAAGTGGCGATCCTGAGCATCCGAACACTCGGTGATCCCATCCTCCGTTCGAAAGCCACCCCCGTGACGTCGTTCGACGCAGAGCTTGCGCAGCTGGCCTTGGACATGCACGAGACGATGCGCGCCGCACCGGGGGTCGGCCTCGCCGCGTCTCAGGTCGGCAGGCTGCTCCGGATGTTCGTCTACGACTCCGGCGACGACGGCGAGAGCGGCACGCTGGTGAACCCGGAGATCACCTGGTTCTCGGAAGAGACGGTCGAGGCTGAGGAAGGCTGCTTGTCTTTGCCGGGAACCTACTACCCGGTTACGCGCGCGGTGGCAGTGAAGGTGCGCGCGCAAGATGTGGCCGGCGCTCCGGTGGAGAAGGAGGCCGAGGGCTTCCTCGCGCGCATCTTCCAGCACGAGATCGATCACTTGGACGGGATCTTGTTCATCGACCGCCTCGCGCCGGAGCTTCGCAAAGAAGCGATGAAGGCGCTCCGCGACCAAGACTTCGGCATGAACCCGCCTCCCCGCACCGAAGCCTCGCGGACCCTTTAGCCCATGCGGGTCGTCTTCATGGGGACGCCGGACGTCGCGGTCCCGAGCCTCCGCACGCTGATCGACTCAGAACACGACGTCGCAGCCGTCGTCACGCAACCGGACAAGCCGCGCGGACGGGGGAGAGGGGTGAGCGCGTCGCCCGTGAAGCGGCTCGCTGAGGAACAAAGCATCCCGGTCTTGCAGCCGGCATCACCGAAAGAAGAGGGCTTCGCCGACGCGCTAGCTGTGTTCGAGCCGGAGGCACTCGCCGTCGTCGCGTACGGGCATATCTTGCCGGCCGCCGTCCTCGATGTCGCACCCGCGATGAACGCGCACTTCTCGCTCCTCCCACAGTATCGAGGCGCAGCGCCGGTTCAGCGCGCGCTGATGGACGGTGCGATCGAAACGGGAGTCTCGGTCTTCTTGCTCGAGCCGACCGTCGACACCGGGCCGGTCGTTGCGGTCGAGCGCGTGGACGTCGGCCCGGAGGAAACGGCGGGGGAATTGCTCGAGCGGCTCGCTCCGATCGGCGCGAGCTTGTTGGTCCGCTCGATCGACGACCTCGAACGAGGAACGCTGACCCCCGTCCCACAGATCGATATCGAGGCGAGCCCTGCCCCCAAGATAAAACCCGAGGAGGCCCAGATCGATTGGCGGCGCCGCGCGACCGATATCGGGAATCTGGTGCGCGCGCTTAACCCGCAGCCGGGGGCTTTCACGACCGCTCGGGGCAAGCGGTTGTTGGTGTGGCGTGCCCGACCGGTCGACGCCGCCGGGGAGCCCGGACGTATCCTCGAAGCGGGCCCCCGTTTGATCGTTGCAGCCGGCTCCGGCGGGCTCTCGCTGACCGAGGTCCAGCTCGAGGGGAAGCGCGCCCTACCCCCTGAAGAGTTCCTTCGCGGTACTCGTCTCGAGACCGGCCGCTCCCTCGCCGAAGCGTAATCGCCCCTGAAGTACAATCTTTGCCGGATGACCGCCCGCTACAAGCTTGCACCCTCGATCCTCTCGGCCGATTTCGCGCGCCTCGGGGAGGAGGTCGCCCGCGTCGAGAAGTACGCCGACCTCCTGCACGTCGACGCGATGGACGGCCATTTCGTGCCCCCGATCACGATCGGACCGGTAGTCGTGAAGGCGCTCAGGCGGATCACCTCGTTGCCGCTCGAATGCCATCTGATGGTGACCGACCCACTGGGCCAGACCGAGCAGTTCGCCGAGGCAGGCGCGACGTCGGTGATCGCGCACATCGAGGCGGTTCCCGATCCGACCGCAGTGATCGAGCGTGCCAGGTCGCTCGGCATCGGCATCGGCATCTCGGTCAACCCGCCGACGCCGCTCGACGCTGCGCTTCCGTACCTCGAGCAGGTGGACGTCTTGAACATCATGACGGTGAACCCCGGGTGGGCCGGTCAGCCGTTCATCCGCGAGATGCTTCCGAAGATCCAAGCTGCGCGCTCCGAGATCGAGCGCAGGGGACTCGACATCGGGATCGCGGTCGACGGCGGCGTGGACCTCGACACAGGGCGCGAGGCACTCGACGCAGGTGCGACCGTCCTTGGGGCGGCATCGGCGATCTTCTCCCGGTCCGACCCCGCTGAGGCTGCGCGCGCGCTGAAGGAACTGCTGACCGAACGAGAGGCTGCTCGCTGATGGCAGACGTTATCCTCGTCGCAGACGACGATCCGGACATCCTTCGATTCGTGGAGCTGAACCTGCGTCTCGAGGGCTACGAAGTGCTTACCGCGGCAGATGGGGAACAGGCTCTCGCCGTTGCGCACGAGCGCGTGCCCTCGCTCGTCATCCTCGATGTCATGATGCCGAAGCTCGACGGTTATCAGGTGTGTCAGCGCTTACGCACCGAAAGCAGGACGAGCGGCGTGTGCATCATCATGCTGACGGCTAAGTCGATGTCCGCGGACAAGGTGCTCGGACTGACGGCGGGAGCGGACGACTACATCTCGAAGCCGTTCGATCCGATGGAGCTCGTCGCGCGCGTGAAGACGACGCTTCGGCGAACGCGCGAGATGCGTTCGGTTTCACCCCTGACGGGTCTGCCGGGAAACGTGCAGATCGAATCCGAGATGCAACGCCTCGTCGCAGCAGGAGAAACCTTCGCCGTGTTGTGGCTCGACCTCGACAACTTCAAAGCGTTCAACGACCGGTATGGGTTCATCCGTGGCGACAGTGCGATCAACTATCTCGCGACCGTCCTCCGCGAGGCCACGACCGACGAGCAGTTCGTCGGGCACATCGGAGGGGACGACTTCGTTGCCCTCACGTCGGCGGAAGACGTCGAATCGCTGTCCCAGGCGATCGTGGCGCGCTTCGACAAAGACGTGAAGGACCTCTACGACCCGGAAGATGCAACGCGCGGCACTGTCGTGGTCACCGACCGCCTCGGCAGGGAGCTCGAATACCCCCTCCTCAGCGTCTCGATCGGCGCTGCGACGAACGAGCATCACCCGGTGAAGGACTATCGGGAGCTCGTCGAGGTGGCGACCGAGATGAAGAGCTTCTCCAAGAAGCGCCCCGGCAGCGTCTACGCGATCGACCGCCGCGGACGAGCCGAGGACGGGACCTGAAAGGCCGAAAAAGGCCCGAAATAAGCCCTGGTTACCCACTGGTATAGTGGAAACGTGACCGACATCGACACCATTTTCATGCGCCGGGCGCTGCGTCTCGCCGAGCGCGGGCGCGGCCGTACCGCCCCCAACCCACCGGTGGGCGCGCTGGTCGTGTCGAACGGCGAGGTCGTGGGAGAGGGCTGGCATAAAGGCGCAGGTGGAGCGCACGCAGAAGTGGAAGCGCTTTCGCAAGCCGGAGAGCGCGCGCGCGGCGCCACGTTGCACCTCACGCTGGAGCCATGCACCCATCACGGTAAGACACCACCCTGCACGCCGCAGGTCATCGAGGCCGGCATCGCTCGCGTCGTTGCCGCAACGACCGATCCCAACCCGATCGAGCAAGGAGCAGGCCTGCGCGCGCTCGCCGAGGCCGGCATCGAGGTGCGGACCGGCGTGCTCGAAGACGACGCGCGCCGGCTGATCCAAGGGTTCGCGACGTGGATCACGGCCCACAAGCCGCTCGTCACGGTGAAGATCGCGACGACGCTTGACGGGCGAGTGGCCGCCGCGGACGGCTCATCGAAGTGGGTGACCGGGCTCGCGTCGCGGCGGGATGCACATCGCATGCGTGCGTGGTCCAACGCGGTGATCGTCGGCATCGGCACGGTTCTGGCCGACGATCCTGCTCTCACGTGCCGGCTGCGCGGCTACACCGGTCCCCAACCGCTTCGGGTCGTCGTCGACTCCGCCGGCAGGGTCCCGCAAATCGCACGGGTGCTCGACGACGCGGCTCCAACGCTCGTCGCAACGACTGGGAAAGCGTCGGAGGAAGCGGTACAAGGGATCCGCGCGCGCGGAGCAGACGTCGTTCGGATCGCCGGACGCGAGGGCCGCGTCGATCTTATTGCGCTCCTCGACGAGCTCGGCACGCGAGACGTGATGGAGGTTTTGGTCGAAGGGGGACCGACGCTGATCGGCGACTTCGTCGAACGCCGGCTCGTCGACCGATACGTTTTCTACATCGCGCCCAAGCTGCTGGGCCAGGTCGGCCTCAGCGCGATCGCCGGACTCGTTGCACCGAACATCGCAGATGCAAGAGAGCTCACCATCACATCCGTGCGCCGGACCGGCGCCGACATCAAGATCGAAGCGAGGCCGAGAGTCTGATGTTCACAGGGATCGTGGAATACCAGGGAAGTGTCGTCAGG
>Ga0207684_10006320_pt1 | contig 10807 bp, 9 predicted proteins | sample KBSK5501metaG_FD_184342 | JGI IMG/M metagenome (GOLD analysis project Ga0207684, IMG submission 184342) | Corn, switchgrass and miscanthus rhizosphere microbial communities from Kellogg Biological Station, Michigan, USA - KBS K5-50-1 metaG... | ecosystem: Host-associated > Plants > Roots >... | reverse complement strand
CGCCATCACCAAGATCCAAGCGGCCAAGCCCGACTTCGTCATGTCGGTGCTGGTCGGCGGCAACCACATCTCGTTCTATCGCCAGTGGGCCGCCGTGGGTATGAACAAGACCGTCCCGGTCGCCTCGACGACCTTCGGCAACGGGCTCGAACAGCAGGTGACCACGCCCGAGGAGCACAAGGGCTACATCGCCGCCCAGAGCTACTTTCAGGAGGTCGACACGCCGGCGAACCAGGCGTTCCTGAAAAAGTTCCTGCCGAAGTACGGCGCCACCAGCAAGTACGTCACGTCGCTGGCCATCCAGACCTACCACGGGATGCACCTGTGGGCGCTCGGCGTGAAGAAGGCCAACAGCGTCGACCGCATGAAGGTGATCGAGGCGCTCGAGAGCAACGTGAGCTTCAGCGGCCCGGCCGGCAAGACGGCGATCGATCCGCAGACGCACCACTGCAGCCTCGACGTCTACATCGCCGAGGCGCAGAATCGGACGTTCAAGGTGCTGGAGAGCTACAAGCAGCAGCCGCCGGCGGACACCGCCGCGGTGTGCAATCTCAAGAAGAATCCGAACGACAACCAGCAATACGTCATCGACGTCAAGTCGTGAGCAGAGGGCTGCCAACGTAGCACCCGTCGGAGCCCGGAGGGAGGAGTCCCGTGGCCAGTACAAAGCTTCCCACACCAGACGAGCTCAAGGCTGTCGGTCGGCAGCTCGGCATGACCCTGTCCGACGCCGACGTCGCGTTCTTCCTCGAGACCATGGGCGGCAGCGTGGCCGCGTACCACGCCGTCGAGGCGATGGCCGATCCCATGCCGCCGGTGAAGTATCCGCGCACGCCGGGCCATCGCCCCGAGGGCGCGGCGAACAAGTACAACGCCTGGTACTACAAGAGCGAGGTGCAGGGCGCGCCCACCGGCAAGCTGAAGGGCAAGCGCATCGCACTCAAGGACAATATCTGTCTGGCCGGCGTGCCGATGATGAACGGCGCCTCCTCGCTGGAGGGCTACGTGCCGGACGTCGACGCCACGATCGTCACGCGCATGCTGGATGCCGGCGGCACCATCCTGGGCAAGGTCCACTGCGAGTACTTCTGCTTCTCGGGCGGCAGCCACACCAGCTCGGCCGGGCCCGTCCACAACCCCCGCAAGATGGGCTACTCCGCCGGCGGCTCGTCGTCGGGGAGCGCCGCGGTGGTGGCGGCCGGCGACGTCGAGATGGCTATGGGCGGCGACCAGGGTGGCTCCATCCGCATCCCGGCCGCCTACTGCGGGGTCTACGGCATGAAGCCCACGCACGGGCTGGTGCCCTACACGGGCGTCTTCCCCATCGAGAACACGCTGGACCACACGGGCCCGATGACGGCGAACGTCGCCGACAACGCCCTGCTGCTCGAGGTCCTCGCCGGGCCGGATGGGCTGGATCCCCGCCAGATGAACGTGAAGACCGCGCAGTACACCGATGCGGTGACCGGCGACGCCCGCGGCATGAAGATCGCGGTGGTCAAGGAAGGCTTCGGTCATCCCCAGTCCGAGGCCGACGTCGACGCGCTGGTGCGCAAGGGCGCCGCGCTGTTCCGCCAGCTCGGCGCGCAGGTGGACGAGGTCTCCATCCCGCTGCACCTGGCCGGCCCCGCCATCTGGACGCCGATCGCCGTCGAGGGCGCGACGTGGCAGATGATGAACGGCAACGGCTTCGGCTTCAACTGGAAGGGCTTGTACGTGACGAGCCTCATCGACGCGCATTCGGCGTGGCGCCAGCGCGCCGACGAGTTCTCGGACACGCTCAAGACCACGATCCTGTTCGGGCAGTACGCGCTCAACAAGTACCGCGGCCACTACTACGCCAAGGCCCAGAATCTAGGGCGCTCGCTCCGGGCTGCTTATGACGCCGTGCTGAAGGACTACGACCTGCTGCTGATGCCGACCCTGCCCCTGAAAGCGACGCCGATTCCCAAGCCGGATGCACCGCGCATGGAGACGATCCAGCGGGCGTTCGAGATGCTGCCGAACACCGCGCCCATCGACGTGACCGGACATCCCTCGATGAGCATCCCGTGCGGCATGAGCGACGGGCTGCCGGCGGGCATGATGCTGACCGCGAAGCACTTCGACGAGGTGGCGATCTACCGCGCCGCCTCGGCGTTCGAGAAGGCGGGCGACTGGAAGAGCATGCGGCCGTAGTCGATCCGCGGAGCGCATCGGCCCTCCGGCCGGTGCGCTCCGGTCGCCGCGCGCGGGCGGCCTGTGGTCGCGGCGGTCAGCGCAGGCTGCGCGAGGCGAGCTCGGCGATGACGTCCTTCGCCGTCGAGACCCAGCCGAACTTGTGCGCGAAGTTCTTCAGTACCGCCGCCTGTAAGTCCGGCGCGTAGGTCGAGACCGCGTCGGAGATCAGCGTCGTCCGATAGCCGCGTTTGAAGCTCTCCCGCGCGGTCTCCTCTACGCAGATCTGGGTCACGGTGCCGGTGATCAGCACCGACTCGACGTGCCGCGCCTTCAGGAGATCGTCGAGGTTCGTGTTGTGGAAGGCGCCGTAGCCGAACTTGTCGACGATCGGATCGCTCGGCTCCGGATAGATCTCGTCGATGATGTCCGCGCAGTCCAGCTCCTTGTCGACGTCCTTGTAATACCGGCGGAAGCCCTTCCAGCAGCAGCACACCGGGGGGGCCACCTGCGGCGACCACTCCCAGATGGGGGTCCACTCGGGCCCAGCCAGGAACTTGGTGTAGAGGACGGGGATGCCGCGCGGGCGGCAAGCGGTCAGCAGCGCCTGGTGCGCGGCGATCGTCGGTCGCGCCTCGGGCACTTCGAGCGGCGCCCCCACCCGCACGAAATCGTTCTGCATGTCCACGATTACCAGCGCCGGTCGACTGAACCGATCGAGCGTCATCGATGGCCTCCTCGCACGCGTCATCCTGCGGCGGTTCCTGTTGTAGCGCGGCCGCGCGCCGGACGCAATGTCGACGGCCGTGACCACGTGCCGGGGACCGGTCGCCGCACGGCGTCCTCGTGCTTGACAGGTGCCGGGCCCGGCGCGACACGAGGGGGCGCCGAGGGGAGGGACCATGAGGCGTTAACGTCGGTTCGATGCTGGGCATTGCGATGTCGATGCTTCGGTCCGTGGCCAGGGGAGCGTGGGCGACACGAACGCCTCTCCCCGGCTCTCCCCACTCGCCACCGCGTCAGCCGCGCAAGGCTATGATGGTAGCTTCTTGGCCCGGGAGGCGATCCGCGACACCGTGACCGCCGCGAGCGCGGCGGAGCTGGAGGACTACCTGAATTCGGACTGAATTGGCCGCCGTGCGAGGGGCCGCGGCCGCAGGAGTCTTGGCGCGCCCTCTTGGCAACGATGCCTTTTACTGGTATACAAGCACGCACGATCTCCACGCCGCGGGCAGGGAGGACCCATCATGGGCGAGATACTGCTGGTCGGCACCACCCACTATCCTCTCCTGCTGTACACCGATGACGCGATGACCTCGCAGATGGAGCGGCACTGGAAGAGCGAGCGCGTGCCGGCGTGGTGGCAAGACCAGCGGAACTGGCCGAAGGCCATGCAGGCGGAATATGGCCCGGACGGGCAGCGGGGCCTGGCGGCGGCGGCGGAACACCGCCAGCGCTTGGTCGACGGGTTCCGGAAAGTCCGTGCGGAGATCGACGCCTTCGAGCCCGACGTCGTCCTGATCTGGGGAGATGATCAGTACGAGAACTTCCACGAAGACCTGGTCCCTCCGTTCAGCATCTATCTCTGCGAGCAGTACGACACGCAGCCCTTCCTCAAACGCCGGCTCCGGACGGACGGCTCCGAGGTCTTCAACGTCTGGGGCGAGCCGGCCGATCAGGTCTACACGCACGCGGGGCATCGGGAAGCGGGGAAGTACCTCGCGACCCGCCTCCTGGAACAGGGCTACGCGATGCCGTACGCGTACAAGACCCTGCACTATCAGGGCCTGCCCCATGCCTTCCTGAACACCCTGCTGTTCCTCGACTACGATCGGAAAGGCTTCCCGTATCCGGTACTACCCTTCCACGTGAACTGCTACGGCAGCAGCGTGGTCAAGAATCGGGGCGGTAGCCCACTGCAGGCCGCGGGGGATGCCGAGCCGGATCCCCCCGCCCCCTCGGCCCGACTCTGCTTCGACATCGGCGCCGCGACCGCCCGGGTGTTCAAGGAGAGTCGATACCGCGCCGTGCTGCTCGGGTCCTCGAGCTGGTCGCACGCCTTCCTCGTTGAGAAGCACCACCTGCTCTGGCCCGACATTGAGGCCGATCGGGCCCGGTATGAAGAACTCCGCGATGGGCAGGTGCATCGCTGGGCGGATCTCGCCATGAAGGATATCGAGCAGGCCGGACAGCAGGAGTTTCTCAACTGGGTCTGTCTCGGCGGCGCGCTGGATGAGCTGCGCTACACCCCGCGCATCATCGATTTCATCCAGACCTACATCTTCAACTCGTCGAAGTGCTTCATGACCGCGCGGGCCTAGGGAGGCAAGGACCATGCTCGAGGTGATGCAGGAGTCCGAAGAGGCCAGGCAGCGTCGGCAGCGGGAGATCAAGGACGAGGCGCGCGGCGCCTCCCAGGTCGGACCGTTCGACTACTGCCCCCGCATGGGCTTCCGCGAGTATTGGTATCCCGCCATCAAGGCCCGGAGGGTCGGCGCGAAGAAACCCGTGCGCGTGAAGATGCTGGGCGAAGAGATCGTGCTGTTCCGCGGCAAGGACCACCAGGTGGTCGCGTTGACGGATTGGTGCCCCCATCGGGGCGCCCGCCTGTCGAATGGTCTGTGCGACTTTCCGGGCACGATCACCTGTCCGTATCACGGGTACGTGTTCGATGACACCGGCCAGTGCGTGGCGGGCCTGATCGAGGCGGTCGAATCCCCGCTCGCGCCGAAGATGCGGGCCAAGCACTATCCAACCGCGGAGAGCAACGGCCTCGTCTTCGTCTGGATGGGGCAGACGCCGCCCGTCCCGCTGGCCGAGGACCTGCCCTGGGAGTTTAAGGATCCCTCGCTTCACGCTACGCGCTACACCCGCGTCAAGATGTGGGAGACGAACTGGACAGAGCCGGTCTGGCAAGGGATCGACTACCACGAGTTCTACCTGCACCGCTGGTTCAAGTGGTGGTACCTGATCAACTACAAGCAGCCGTTCTTCCGGCCCAAGCCGGTCGTCACCAACGGTGTCCGGATCGTCGAGGAAGGGGACAACTTCGTCACCTGCACGCAGGAGCGGGTCGAGTACGGCCAGAAGGAGTATCCAGGGCTCGGCAAGTGGCCTCGCCACGTGTGGTGGCGCATCCTGAAGCCGCTCAAGGGCGGGCAGGGTCGGTTCGGCAGCAACCACAATGTCCAGCTCCCCACGATTGTGCGGGTCCCGCTCGGCACGGCCTCCCACATGCGCTGGGGCGTGCCGGTCGATGATTGGGAGACCCGGATGTGGACGTTCACGGTCACCGAGCGGCCCAAGACCGTCGTCGGCCAGATCTGGCAGGATCTCTGGTACTGGCTGTATCGGCGCGGCTACGGCGTGATCCGCATCAACGAGAAGGAAGATTTCCCGATCTTTGCCAAGGGACAGATCAACGCCGACATCCCGCAGAAGCTCGGGATCTTGGATCTGGGCGTCATCTATTTCCGTCGCCACCTCGCGCGGCGCTCCCGCGACTTCAAGCGTCTGGGAGGCGCGTGGGGTTGCCTCAAGCAGCCGCCGGATCCCGACAAGGTGGCGGCATGGACGCAACCGACCAAGTAGCCACGCGCCCGAGCCGCCGCGGGCCCGCGGCGGAGGACCGGGCGCCTCGGGTCGTGATTCGCTGCCAGGACGTTCACAAGTTCTATCTGGCCGGCTCCCGCTCCGTGTACGCCCTCAAGGGGATCGACCTCGAGGTGCGGGAGCGCGAGTTCGTCAGCGTCGTCGGCAAGAGCGGGTGCGGGAAATCCACGCTCTTGCACTGCATCGCGGGCCTCCTGCCGGTGAGCCACGGTGAGGTGGCCATCAATGGCGAGCGCGTCGACAAGCCGGGCCGGCGCGACATCGGCCTGGTATTTCAAACCAGCGCGTTGCTGCGATGGCGCACCGCCTGGGACAACGTGCTGCTCCCCGCCGAGGTGTTCGGGCTCTCGCGTGCCGCGATCGAGCCCCGGGTCCGGCAGCTCTTCCGCCTGGTGGAGCTCGAGGGGTTCGAGCGGCAGTACCCGAATCAGCTTTCGGGCGGCATGCAGCAGCGGGTGGCCATCGCCCGAGCGCTGGTGCACGATCCGGCCGTGCTCCTGATGGACGAGCCCTTCGGGGCCCTGGACGCCCAGACCCGGGAAACCATGACCCTGGAGCTCATGCGGATCTGGGAGGCCACGCCCAAGACCGTTCTCTTCGTGACCCACGATCTGCAGGAGGCCGCGTTTCTCGCCACCCGCGTCGTCGTCATGAGCGCCCGGCCGGGGACGATCCAGGCGATCGTCGATGTGCCCATGCCCCATCCTCGCACCCCGGACCTCCTCGCCCGGGCGGACTTCGTCGAGACGGTCCAGCGGCTCCGGCGCCTGCTGATGGCCCAGTGAGCGCGGCCCATGCCTCCGCGCCTCGCTGCGGACAAGACCGACGCCGAGCTCGTTGAGCATTTCTACGCCCGTGCCGCCCGCGCCGAGACGGAGCAACGGCGGCGCGTGCGCCAGACGACCCGCGTCGGTCAAGTGGTGGTGCTACTGGCGTTGCTGGGGGTGTGGTGGGCCGCGGCGGCCGTGTACCCACCGGTGCTGGTCCCGGGACCGGCGGCCACTGTGCAGGCCTTCTTCGACGGCCGGGCCACCCTGTGGGAGAACACCCCCATTACGATCGCGGAGATCGTCCTGGGCTTCCTGGTGGGGAGTCTCTTGGGGATCGGCCTCGGGATCGCGATCGCGCAATCACGCTGGGCCGAGATCATCCTCACGCCCTACCTGGTCGTCTCGCAGGCCGTCCCCAAGGTCGCCCTCGCGCCGATTCTGATCATCGTCCTCGGCTATGGGTTGGCCTCGAAAGTCGCCGTCGCGGCGCTCATCGCCTTCTTTCCACTCCTCGAAAACACCATCGCGGGCTTGCGCCAGGTAGATCCAGACAGCCTCCGGCTCTTGCAATCGCTCGGGGCGACCCGCTGGCAGATCTTCACGAAGCTGCGCGTCTTCACCGCGCTGCCGCTGATCTTCGCCGGCCTGCGCATCGCCGCGGTCCTCGCGACCGTCGGCGCCATCGTCGGCGAGTTCGTGGCGGGCAACCGCGGCCTGGGCGCGCTCCTCGTCACGTCGATGGGGACCTTCAGCACGTCCTTGCTGTACGCCACGATGGGTGTGCTTACTGCGCTCGCCTGCGGCGTCTATCTGGCCGCCCGGTCGGGCGAGCGTCGCGCGCTGGCCCGATACAACCTCGCCCCGCCGGAGCGGTAGAGGAATGCGCGGAATGGCGCGACGGCTCGTTGATCCCCGCGCGAGTGCGGCGGGTGCCCCGGTGGCCCCGGGCACGGCTGCTACCGCGGAATACTGGATGGCGCGTGAGGGGCAGGCAGCCGCCGTGCGGGCCCGCCGAGAACGGCTCGCGCACACCGGCGCCCGGCTATTGGTCTTAGCCGCCGTCCTCGGCCTGTGGCAGGCGCTCGCCAGCCGGTACGACGTCACGCTCATGCCGGGTCCCGCGCAGACCTACGCGGGGCTGCGACGGGGCTGGCCGCTGATCGCAACGGCCGCGGTGGACACGAGTCTTGAGATCGCACTGGGGTTCGCCGCCGGCGCCCTCATCGGGCTCATCCTCGGCTCGCTGGTGGGCCAGTCCCAGCTGGCCGAAGGGATCCTGCACCCCTATCTCATCGCGTACCAGGCAGTCCCGAAGGTCGGGCTCGCCCCCATGATCGTCTTGCTCCTGGGCTTCGGGCTGTGGCCGAAGGTGGTGCTAGCAGCCCTGGCGGCCGCGTTCCCCGTGCTCGAGAACACCATGGTCGGCGTCCAGCGCGTCGATGAGGACAGTGCCCGGCTGTTCGCGGGGCTCGGGGCCAGCCCCACCCAGACCTACCTGAAACTACGGCTGATCAGCGCGCTGCCCTCGATCATGGCCGGCGTCCGCGTGGCGGTCGTGCTCGCGACCGTCTCCGTGGTTGTGACTGAGTTCGTGGCCGGGCGCATCGGGCTCGGGGCCGTCATGATGCTGGGCTACGCGCAGCTCGACACCCCGTTGGTGTTCGCCGCGCTGGTTGTCCTGACCGCGGTCGGCTTGGCCTACTATTTCGCGGCCGTGGGCCTCGAAGCCCTCGTGCTGCGATGGTTCAACTTGACCCCGTCGACGCGATGAGAGGCCTTCAACTGTACCATCTGCTAGCACACACGCGCCCTGTCGCGCGGAGCGAGGAGACAAGCCGATGCTAAGCCTGCGCGGGCGGATTATGATCGTTATCGGATGCGGGCTGGCCCTCACGCTTGCGGGGGCCATGATCGGGGGATCGAGCGGGGCCGCCGATGCCCCGCTCACCAAGGTGACGCTCGGGATGCCCGTGCCGCCGGGCGTCGGCAACATGTGGTTTGATCTCGCGAAGGCGCAGGGCTGGGACAAGGAATTCGGGATCGACCTCACCATCGAGCGGGCGACCGGCAGTGGGGCCGTCACGGCGCTCGTCGTGGGCGGGGGCGCGGATCTCGCCGGCGGCGTGCCGGACGCGCTCATGAATGCCGTTGCCCAGGGCCAGGATCTCGTCGCCTTCTGGAAGGCTCAACCGCCGGGCTCGGCGGTGTTCGGGCTCCTCGGCCGGAAGGACGCCGGCATCCAGGGCTGGAAGGACCTCAAGGGCAAGAAGATCGGCATTCTCGGTCCTTCGAGCGCCACCAAGTACTCCACCGACCTGATGCTCTACGCCAACGGCATCGATCCGAAGGACGTCGAGTACGTGAGCCTCGGCGGCGTGGGGGCCTACGTCGAAGCCCTCAAGGCCAAGCGCGTGGACGCCGTGGGCTCGTGGCACGAGCCGAACGAGACGGTCTTCAAACCGAGCCCGCTGTGGCCGGAGCTGATCGCGCTGCCGGCCACGCTCTATCAAGGCGACGTCTATCTGGCCAAGCGCGAGTACCTCACCCGGCATCGCGAGGTCGTGATCAACTTCTGCGCCATGCTGCTCAAGACGATGGCCTTCTACCTCGATCACCCCGACCAGGTCGTGGACATCGCCAAGGCCCGCATTCCGGAGCTCGCGGCCCTGGATCGCGAAAAGTCGATCCAGACCCTCATCGTGCTGAAGCCGACCCGCAGCCGGACCGGGCTGTTCAATCAGGAGGACATGCAGCGCTACGTGCCGCTCGCGGTGAAGGCCGGGCTCGTGAAGGGGCTCGATCCGAACAAGTTCGACGCCTCCCGCTATTTCGTGAACGAGTACGCCCAAGCGGCGGCCGCGCGCCTGGCCGCCACCGCCAAGTAAGTCCCGACAGAGGAGTGGCCATGTTCAAGCGCATCGCGGATCTGAATGTCCACTACGAGGTCCAGGGCGAGGGCGCCCCGCTCGTTCTCCTGCATGGTGGCGGCTCCCGGGCCCAGACCTTTGAGGAGATGGTCCCGATCCTGGCGAAGGCGTGGCGCGTCTACACCTTCGACATGCGCGGTTTCGGGGATACCGAGCGTCCCCCCGAACCCAAACTCTCCTACGACGTCTGGCAAGCCGACCTGCTGCGGTTCCTCGACGCCTTCGGGCTCGAGCAGGTCGTGCTGGGCGGCTGGTCATTGGGCGGCGCGGTCGCCCTGAACTTCACGCTGCAGGACCCGGGCCGCGTCAGCCAGCTGGTCATCATCGGCGCGATGAGCCCGCGGCTCGAGGTCAGCGACCGCTCGGGCTTCGAGCGGCGCCGCGCCCTGATCGAGCGCGGGGCCACGCCGGCCGAGATCGTGGCCGAGACCTTCGAGTTCACCAAGAAGGCCTTCAGCCCGTACAGTCTCGAGCACAAGCCCCATGCCGTCGAGGCGTTGCGGCAGGAGCACCTCCGCAACAACCCCCGCCACTACCTCGAGATGCTCCAGGCCAACGAACACCGCCCCAAGATCGGCGATCGCCTCCACGAGATTCGCTGCCCGACGCTGATCATCGTGGGCGAGCACGATGGCCGGACCCCGCTGCCGATGGCCGAGGATCTCAACAAGGCCATCCCGCGGTCGTTCTTGAAGATCGTGCCGCAGTGCGGGCACTTCTACAGCTACGAGCAGCCCGCGGGCGTGAGCGAGACGATCCTGACGTTCCTCGCCGCCTTTGCCGTCGGGCGCGAGCCGGCGACGGCGGCGTAAACCCCTATCCCGCTTCTACCGGCGGCCGTGAGCGCGAAGCGTGGGGTTGCGCGCCGACCGCTCCGCGCTGGAGCGCGTGCCCCGAGATGCAGGCACAGTTCGACACCTTGACGCCCCAGTGGGCGTCGGTATCCGGTCGGCGACCAGTCGACCCGCTACGCTCCAGCGACTCCTGCCAGCACGAGCTCCGGGACGACATGCCGGCCCGACTCGGGCAACTGCTTCCTACGGAGCGAAGCCTGTGCGTCGAGGTCAGGCCTGCCAGGGGGCGTCTGGTGGACAGCCACTTGAAAAGGGCGTAGCGTAAAGGCCTAGAGGGCCGAAAGCCCCAGAGGACGGACCCGGCACGGTGTGCCGGGCGCCACCGGCTGGGGCTTTTTCTTTTCCGCCCCACGCCGGGCAACGCGACAGGGCCCGGGCCCCGAAACCTGGTCAGGATCTGACCGAGGCGCGCGCTGTGCAGCCGGGTGGACGGCGCGCCTACACGTGGGAAACGGAGAAACGAAAATGTCCAACGAAACGATCTACC
>Ga0207684_10006319_pt1 | contig 10808 bp, 9 predicted proteins | sample KBSK5501metaG_FD_184342 | JGI IMG/M metagenome (GOLD analysis project Ga0207684, IMG submission 184342) | Corn, switchgrass and miscanthus rhizosphere microbial communities from Kellogg Biological Station, Michigan, USA - KBS K5-50-1 metaG... | ecosystem: Host-associated > Plants > Roots >... | reverse complement strand
GGGCGCCCAGAGTCCGCTCGGGGAAGACGAGCGTGACGGCCTGGCCGTTCAGGGCCAGGGCGGCGGCGATCTCGGTGCCGATGAACCCCCCGCCGACGACGGCGAGGCGGTGTTCGGGACCGATGAGGCCGCGCAGCCGCTGGTAATCGTCCAGCGTCCGGAAGTAGAGGACGCGGTCGGAGGTGGTGGGCATCCGCCGGGGCGTGCCTCCCGTGGCCAGGAGCAGCTTGTCGAAGCCGTGCTCCTGGCCGAGGTCGTCCGTCACCTTCTTCCCGGCCAGATCCAGGGCCGCGACCTTGCGCCCCAGGTGCATCTGCGCCTTCGTGGCTTCGGTGCCGCGCCAGATGCTCTCGAGGGGCGCGCCCTTCCACAGGGCCTTGGACAGGGGCGGGCGGTTGTAGGGGGGATGGGGCTCCGCCCCGATCAGGCCTACGGTGCCGGTGTCGTCGACCTCGCGTATGCCCCGGGCGGCGGCGTCAGCGGCCATGCCCCCGCCGACGATCAGGTACCTGTAATGCTGCATGTTCTCATTCTCCCCGCTTTCGAAGTCGGCGCTTGCCCCTCTCGCTAATCGGCTCGGAGCGCGACCAGCGGATCGACCACCGTCGCCCGCCGCGCGGGCACGAACGACGCCATCTGCCAGGGCGGGCGTGTGGTTCGAACCGCGATCGTCGCCGATGTCGGGACGTCTTGCGCCAATGGCCTGAAAACCAGGCCACGCGGCTGCGCGGCGCATCCGATCCAGGCGGAGCCCGGAAGAGAAGGCTATACTCCCGGCCATTGCCTCGACCGCGCTCGGGTCGTCCTGAAGGAGGCGCCCATGCCTGACACGTCTCGTCCCACCATGCGCGACCTCGTGCTGGTGCCCGCGATCATCACCCTCGCCGTCACCGTGCTTCGTCTGGTCGGCGAGCTGCAGCAGTGGTCGCCGCGATTGTTCAGCCGTGCCGGCGGGGGCGGCGCCGCCCTCGTGGGCATCTCATGGCTGCCCCTGATCTTCGGCGTCTACTTCGCCGCGCGGCTCACGCGCGCGGGAGAGTGGCCGGAGCACGTGGGTCGGGCCATCGGCTTCGCCTTCCTGGGCCTCGCCATCGTCCCCGCGAGCCTGTTCACGGCCGCACGGTTGAACGTGCCGCAGCTCGGCCTGATCGTGGTCGGCTGCATCGCCTTCCTCGTCGGCGGCTGGGTGGCCAGCCGGGGATGGCCGACGCTCGGTCGCACGCTCCTCGTCTATGGACTCGCCGCGCGCATTCCGGTCGCGCTCCTCATGCTGCCCGCCATCATCGGCAAGTGGGGCACGCATTACGATGCGCTGCCGCCGAACTTCCCCGCCATGGGGCCGGTGGCTACCTGGGCCGTGATCGGCCTGTTCCCGCAGATGACGCTGTGGATCGGATGGACGCTCGTGGCCGGGGGCCTGACCGGGGCGATCACGGCCGCGCTCATGCGAGGCCGGCGCCGTCCGGCCGTCGCGACCGCCGCCTGAGGCCGCCGCCGCGGGGAGACGGGGTCGCGCATCTCTTTCTCGGTCACAGGAACGGGTCCCGGACGGTCTAACCCGACAGGGATGCGCGCTCGCCGCTCACTCGAAGTGCCGCAACTGGGGCCAGTAGCGGCTCAGAGGCTCGACCGAGCCCCGGGCCACGAAGATCGGCATCCGGTCCCGCCAGCTCATGCAGTATTCGCAGCGGTGGACGCGGACCTCGCGCACCTCGCGGAAGAGGCGGCGCAGGTCCTCCTCCCTCGCGCCCGCCGCCACGAGCACCTCCGAGTCCGTGTGGCCCGTGGACCAGAGATGATACGTGTTGTGATTGCAGATCGTGGTCGACGGCAGGCCGTACCCGGGTCCAAAGAGCTCCAGCGCCCCCGCCTGCCCGTAGCTCGGCGCATAGAGGATGGCCCGGGCGCGGTCTTCGGCGGAGAGCGAGGAGACGACGGCCTCGACGTCGGCCACGAATTCGGGCCAGCCGGTGCGGTCGGCGAGCCACTGGGGGATCGGTGAGGTCTTGCCGCGCTCGAGCCGGGGCAGGATGCCGGTGGCTTGCGCGTAGGCGGCGACCCGCTCCGGCGGCAGAAGCGGCAGCGTGATCGGCGCGACGAACAGGCCCGAGCCCGCGACGAGCACGAGGGCGGCCGGGCGCAACCAGCCCCGGCCGGGCCGGTCCGACCAGGTCGAGATCGCCACCGCGCCGGCCGCGAACAGGATCGGGTAGAAGGCGCCGATCCTGTCCGGCCGGCTCGAGCCCGAGGCCAGCATCACCCCCAGCAACGGCAGGAACGCGCAGCCGAGTAGACGCAGGTGGCGCGCCGCTCGATCGCGCAACAGGAACGCGAGGCCGGCCAGCCACACCGGCAGCGAGCCGGGCCCGGCGAACAGCACCTGGTCGGCCAGCGCCTTCAGCGGTGGCGTCGCGATGTTCTTGAATCGCTGCGCGTTGCGGTAGAACTCGAGCGACGGCCAACCGTTCGCGTGCTGCCAGGCGAGGTTCGGCGCGACCACCATCAGCGCGGCGAGCGCCCCCAGCCACGGCCAGGGCGTGAGCAGATGCCGGCGCGCGGGGACGAGCAGGAGGGCGACGCCCACGGCACCCAGGAAAAGAACGGTCGTGTGCTTGTTCAGCAGGCCGAACCCCATCAGCAAGCCGAAGGGCAGCCACCACCGAGCCTCGTCCGCCTCCAGGAGCCGCACGAGGAGGAGAGCCGCGGCCGGCCAGAGAAGCAGCTCGAACGCGTTCATCGAGAAGAAGCTCCCCAGGACCATCGCCGCCGGCGAAGCGCAGACGCAGAGCGCCGCCAGCGACTGCGCGAAGGCGCCTCCCCCGAGCCGGCGGGCGAGGAGCGCCGCGACGAGGGCCGTCGCCCCCGCGGCCAGCGCCGCCGGCAGGCGTACCGCCCACATCGCGTCGCCCGCGAGGCCACGGATGAGCGCCAGGACCGCGATCGAGAGGGGCGGGTGGTCCACGTAGCCCCAGGCGAGGCGCTTCGCGCAGGCGAGGTAGTACAGCTCGTCGATGAACCAGCCGTAGGGACCGAAGACCGAGGCCAGGAGGAGGACGAGGCTGAAGCCGGCGGCCAGCGCCATCGCGGCGACGGCGAGGCGCGGGGTCGCGAGAGCCGCAGGCCGGGACACAGATGCCATGGCCTTTGCTTCCGCTCTACGAACCCGGTCTTGCAGAAGTTCGATGGCCGGAGCGATTCTGCCGGGTGCCTGGGTAACATATGGGTCGCACGGCGGGGCGGCCGCCGCGAGAACCCGAATCGGAGGCAGATTCATGATCGTCGGCGTTCCTCGAGAGAGCTTCCCGGGCGAACGGCGCGTGGCGCTGGTGCCCGCGGTGATTCCCAGCCTCACGAAGGCGGGATTCGAAGTGGCGGTCGAAACGGGGGCGGGAGCGGAGGCCGGTTACCCGGACCGGGAGTACACCGCGAAAGGCGCGCGGATCCTTCCCGAGCGTGCCGAGGTCTTTCGGGCGGCCGACGTCGTGGTCCAGGTGCTCTGCTACGGCTCCAACGACAAGACCGGCAAGGACGATCTTCCCCTTCTCCGCCGCGACCAGACGCTGATCGGGTTCCTGCGGCCCCTGGGGTCGCTCGAGACCATCAACGAGATCGCCGGCCGGGGCGTGACGTCGTTCTCGGTCGAGCTGATGCCGCGAACCACCCGGGCGCAGAGCATGGATGCGCTTTCGTCGATGGCCACCATCTGCGGATACAAGGCCGTGGTGACCGCGGCCGACACGCTGCCGCGGATCTTTCCGATGCTCACCACCGCCGCGGGGACGATCACGCCCGGCCGCGTTCTCGTGATCGGAGCCGGGGTGGCCGGCCTGCAGGCCATCGCGACGGCCCGCCGGCTGGGGGCCGTGGCCTCCGCCTACGACCTTCGCCCCGCCGCCAAGGAGCAGGTCCTGAGCCTCGGCGGGCGCTTCGTCGAGCTGCCGCTCGAGACCCGGGACGCGGAGGATGCGAGCGGCTATGCGAAAGCGCAGGACGAATCGTTCTACCAGCGGCAGCGGGAGCTGCTGGCTCGCGTCGTGGCCGAGAGCGACGTGGTGATCACGGCGGCCGTCATTCCCGGCAAGAAGCCGCCCGCCCTGGTGACGCGGGAGATGGTCGCCGGCATGGCGTCCGGCTCGGTCATCGTCGACCTGGCCGCGGAACGCGGAGGCAACTGCGAGCTGACCCGCGGCGGCGAGAAGATCGTCGAGCACGGCGTCACGATCATCGGGTGGTTCAACCTGGCGAGCACGGTGCCCTACCACGCGAGCCAGATGTACGCGCGCAACATCGGCGCGTTCCTGCTTCACCTGGCGAAGGACGGGAAGCTCCACGTGAGCCGGGACGACGACATCGTCCGCGAGACGTTGCTCACCCATCGGGGCGAGCTGGTCAACGCCCGCGTGCGTGAGTTCTTCTCGCTCCCGGCGCCCGAAGCCCAATCGACCGGAGGAGAGAGATGAAGCTCGACCTGCTGACGAGCCTGTACGTCTTCATGCTCGCCGCGTTCATCGGCTTCGAGGTCATACGCCGCGTTTCGCCGCTCCTGCATACGCCGCTGATGTCGCTGACCAACGCGCTCGACGCCATCGCCGTGATCGGCGCGATCATCCTCGTCGGCGAGCGGAAGAGCGCGCTTTCGACCGTGCTCGGCACGATCGCCATCGTCGCCGCCACCAGCAACCTCGTGGGTGGCTTCGTGATCACCGATCGCATGCTCAAGATGTTCCGGTCGAGCGGTCCGAAGAAGCCGTGACGGCCGGGACCGGGACCGAGCAGCTCATCGAGGTCGCGTACCTCGTCGCCACCGCGCTCTTCATCCTGTCGCTGAAGTGGATGAGCTCGCCGGCCACGGCGCGGCGCGGCGTCCGGGCCGGCGAGCTGGGCATGCTCCTCGCGGTCGGCGGGACGCTGCTGCACCACGGCATCGTGGACTACAAGTGGATCGCCGTGGCCCTGGTCCTGGGGGTGATCATCGGCGTGCCGCTGGGCCGGGTGCAGATGACGGCGGTGCCGCAGCGGACGGCGCTCAGCCACGCCTTCGGCGCTCTCTGCGTGACGCTGGTCGGCACGGCGGAGTTCTATCTCCGGGCGCCGGACGTGTCGCGCTTCATGATGGCCGTGCTGTCGGCGGAAGTGATCCTCGGCTCGCTGACCTTCACGGGAAGCCTGATGGCGGCGGGGAAGCTGCAGGAGGTCCTCCCGCAACGGCCGATCACCTACAAGGGGCAGAACGTCGTCAACCTGGCGCTTCTGGCCGTCGCGATCGGCGTCGCGGTGTACCTGGTCTTCCGTCCGGAGCACACCCGGCTCTTTCCCGCCATCGTCGGCATCCCCCTGGTGTTCGGCGTGCTCATGATCATCCCGATCGGCGGCGCCGACATGCCGACGGTGATCTCGCTCCTCAACTCCTACGCGGGCCTGTCCGCGGCGGCGATGGGGTTCGTGCTCGACAGCAAGCTCCTGATCATCGCCGGCGCGCTGGACGGCGCTTCCGGCTTCATCCTCTCCGTGAACATGTCCAAGGCGATGAACCGCTCTTTCTCCAACGTCCTGTTCGGAGCGTTCGGGCAGGAGCAGGCCGCCGGAGCTTCCGCTCCGCAGGCGCGATCGGTGCGGAGCGCGACCCCGGAGGAGGCGGCCACGATCCTGGCCGCGGCGAACAAGGTGGTCATCGTCCCCGGATACGGGATGGCCGTCGCGCAGGCGCAGCACAAGGTGCGCGAGCTCTACGACGCGCTGACCAGGCGGGGCGTGGATGTGAAGTTCGGCATCCACCCCGTCGCGGGGCGGATGCCCGGACACATGAACGTGCTGCTGGCGGAGGCCGACATCCCCTACGACAAGCTGCTCGACATGGACGAGATCAACGGTGACTTTCCCCAGACCGACGTGGCGCTGGTGATCGGGGCGAACGACGTCACGAATCCCTCCGCGAGGAACGATGCGGCGAGCCCGATCTACGGCATGCCGATTCTGGACGTGGACAGGGCCCGCACGGTGATGGTGATCAAGCGCAGCATGGCCGCCGGCTTCGCGGGAATCGACAACCCGGTCTACTACCTCGACAAGACGCTCATGCTCTTCGGCGATGCGCGATCGTTCGTCGGTGCGATCGTGCGCGAGCTCGCGGGCGGCCAGGGCTGAGGAGCATCGTCGGCGCGATCGGGTCAACGTCGCCGCGCCCGCGCGAACAGCCTCTCCGTTGCCTCCGCCAGCCCCTGGGCGGTCGCGGCCGACGCTACTGCGCGCACGTCCAGACCGGACTCGCGAGCCGCCTGCGCGGTGACGGGACCGATCACGGCCACGGCCAGGCCGCGGGCGCGTACGCCCAGCGCCGCCACCAGGCCTTCGACGGCCGAGGGCGAAGCCAGGATGACGAGGTCGACCCCCTCCGACACTGCGCGCTCCAGGCGAGCGCGGGCGTCTGCCGGCATCACCGTGCGATAGGCGACCACGACGTCCACTTCGGCCCCCTGCGCGCGAAGACCGACGGCCAGCGCATAGCGGGCGCGGTCCGAAACCGGGAGCAGGACGCGCCGGCCACGCAGATCGTGGGCGCGAAAGGCCTCGACGAGACCTTCGGCCCGGTACTGTGAAGCGGGTTGCAGGTCTGCGCAGCGTCCGGTGAATCGCTCGGCGATCGCTTGCGCCGTGGTCGGCCCCACGGACGCCAGCCGGACCGGGGCCGGGAGCGCGGCCCCGCGGTGAGCCAGGCGGTCGGCCACCGCCTCCACGGCGTTCGCGCTCGCGAAGGCCAGCCACTCGTAGCGCATCAGCCCGCCGAGAGCTTCGTCGAGTGGCCCCGGATCCTCGGGCGGCTCCTGTGCGACGAGCGGCACCTCGACGACGGTCGCGCCCCGCGCGGAGAGCGCATCGACGAGAGAGGCCGACTGCTCGCGGCGGCGGGTGACGAGGATGCGCCGATCCTGGAGCGGCTTCACCCCCGCATCAGCTCCCGCGCCCCGCGGGCGAGGAGCTGCTCGGCGAGCGCGGCCCCGGCCCGCAGCGGATCGGCATCGCGCGCTTGTCCCCTCAGCAGGCCGGAGCCGTCGGCGCGCGCCACGAAGGCGGTCAGGCGCAACATGCCGTCCTCCTCCACCGCGTAGGCGCCGAGAGGCACGTTGCACCCGCCCTGCAGCCCGGCGAGCAGCGCGCGCTCGGCGGCGACCGCGCGCGCCGTCCGCGCGTGATCGAGCGGTGCTACCGCGGCGGCGACCGGCCCGTCGCTCTCCCGGCACTCGAGCGCGATCGCGCCCTGCCCGGGGGCAGGCAGGAACAGGTCGGGCTCGAGAATCTCGGTGATCTCGCCCCGCCGGCCGAGGCGCTCCAGACCCGCGACGGCGAGGAGGATGGCGTCGCACGCTCCTTCGCGCAGCTTGCGGATGCGCGTGTCGACGTTGCCGCGCAGGTCCTGCAGGACGAGGTCGGGCCGCAGCGCCGCCACCTGCGCCCGCCGGCGCAGGCTCGTCGTCCCCAGCCGCGCGCCGGCGGGCAGTCGCTTCAGGGCCAGGCCCGAGGACGCCAGCACGGCGTCGCGCGGATCGGCCCTCTCCAACACCGCGCACAGACGCAAGCCCGCGGGCAGCGCGGTCGGCACGTCCTTGAGGCTGTGGACGGCGAGGTCCACCTCGCCGGCGAGCATCGCCTCCTCGATCTCCTTGAGGAAGGCTCCCTTGCCGCCGACCTGCTCGAGCCGGCGGTCCTGGATCCGGTCGCCGGTGGTGGTGATCACGCGGATGGCCGCCTCGTGCCCGAGCGCCGCCAGCCGCTGCTGGACGTGCTCCGCTTGCCACCGCGCGAGCGTGCTGCCGCGCGATCCGATGCGGACCTTCAAAGCCCGAACAGCTTCCTGATGAGCGCCACCTGGTCGGCGGCGAAGCCGTCGCGGGCGATCTCCTTGAGATGCACGGTGGGCGGGTGCAGGAGCTTGTTGACGATGGCGGAGGTGGCGGCGTCCAGCGCGGCTTCCTGCTCGGGCGTGAGGCTCCCCAGCCGTTGGCGGACCCGCTCGATCTCGCGGCGGCGGACCTCGTCCGCCCGCTTGCGCAGCTCGACGAGCATGGGCACCACGTCGAGGGATTTCTGCCAGTCGAGGAACTCGCGCACCTCCCTTTCGACGAGCGCTTCCGCGGCCGCCGCCTCTTTCTGCCGTTCGCGCAGGTTCGCCTCGGACACCGCCCGCAGGTCGTCGAGGTCATAGAGGAAGACCCCCGCGAGCTTCCGCACCTCGGGGTCGATGTCGCGGGGCACGGCGATGTCGATGAGGAACAGCGGGCGCTGGTGCCGGCCGCCGCGGGCCGCGCGGGCGTGCTCCACGTCCTCGCGGCGGATCACGATGCCCGGGGCGCCGGTGCCGCTGATCACGATGTCGGCCGCGGCCAGCTCCGGGCGCAGGGACTCGAAGGGCGCCGCGCGGCCGCCGAGGGCCGCGGCCAGCTCCTCCGCCTTCTCGAAGGTCCGCCCGCCGAGCACGGTCGCGCGCGCGCCACCGCGGACGAGGTGGCGGGCGGCCAGCAGGCTCATCTTCCCCGCGCCCACGAGCAGCACGTTCCGGTTGCGCAGCTCGCCGAAGATCTTGCGGGCCAGCTCCACCGCTACGTAGGACACGGAGACGGCGTTCTCGCCGATCCCCGTCTCGGTGCGCGCTCGCTTGGCCGCGGCCAGGGAGCGGTTCCGGAGGGCGTTCAGCGCGGAGCCGAGCGTCCCCGCGCCTTCCGCCATCTGGTAGGCCTCCTTCACCTGGCCCAGGATCTGCGGCTCGCCGATGACCATCGACTCCAGGCTCGCCGCCACCCGGAAGCCATGACGCACCGCGTCCGGCCCGGACAGCCGGTAGAGGTACGGCGCGATCTCCGGCCGCGGCCGCCCGTGGAACGCGCAGAGGAACTCCTCGAGCCGGGCACCGCCGTCCGCCTCGTCGCTGCGGCCGTATAGCTCCACTCGGTTGCACGTCGAGAGGATCATGGCCTCGGAGACGCCGGCCTCCTGTCGCATGCGCTTGAGCGCCTCCGCCAGGCGGTCCTTGGCGAAGGCCAGCGACTCCCGCACGGCCAGCGGCGAGGTGCGGTGGCTGAGGCCGACGAGGATGATCACGAAGCGGGCCTAGCGGGCCGCACTCGCGACTCCCGAGGCCGCGGTGACCCAGACGAAGGTGAGGACGACGGCGGCGAAGCCGAGGATGCCGAGCAGGGCCGCCCGACGACCTCCCCATCCACTGCGCTGGCGGGCGAGGACGAGGATGACGTAGAGCACCCACGCGATCAGCGCCGTCCATTCCTTCGCGTCGCCCGTCCAGTACACGCCGCGCGCGCGGTAGCTCCAGAGCATGCCGGTGACGATGGCGAGCGTGAGGAAGCCGAAGCCCACCTCCACGCTGCGTCCGCCGATCGTGTCGCACCGCTCCAGGCTGGGAAGGAGGTAGTAGAGCCGCCGCGGCGAGCGGCTCTTCAGCTCGCGCTCTTGAACGAGGTAGAGCAGGCCCATGGCGAAGGCCACGAAGAGCGCGGCGTAGCCGAGAAACGCGAGGGTGGCGTGGATGGGGAGGAAGTAGCTCCGCAGTATCGGGTCGTCCGATTCCGCGGCCGGCGTCATGTTCGCGACGAGCACCAGGGCGAAGGCCACCGGGTAGACGACGAGCCCCAGGGCCTCCACCCGCGTGCGGGTGTACGTCATGAGGAAGACCAGCACGAGCGCCCAGGCCAGGAAGGACGAGACGTCGTGCAGGCCCACCGCCGGGAAATGGCCGGCCTCCGTCCACCGCTGCGCGAGGCTGGCCGTGTGCAAGGCGAAGCCGATGAGGGTCGCGGTGACGGTCCACGACGTCAGGAGCTTGCGGCGCGTGAGGGCCTGGAGGAGGACGTGGAGGGCCCCGACCGCGTAGAAAGCGAGGGTGAAGAGAAGGTAGACGTGGGAAGACATTCGTCACGTCCCGGCGCGGGCAACGCCCCGCAGCAGGTCAACATAGCACCTTGCGGCTCGCCCCCCAAGCGGCGGAGCGTGTCCACGGGCCTCGCTGGGCTATCATCCGGCTCAGCGGGGGAAAAATTGAAGATGAGATCCGGCGTCATCCTCCTCGCCCACGGGACGCCGGACCGCCTCGACGAGATGCCGGAGTACCTTCGCCTCGTGCGCGGTGGGCGCGAGCCCTCGGCGGAGCTGGTCGAGGAGATGCGGCACAACTACGCCGCCATCGGCGGCCGCTCGCCGCTGACCGACATCACCCGCGCCCAGGCCGCGGCGCTGCAGCGCGAGCTGGCGGACGGCACCCCGGTCTTCGTCGGGATGCGAAACTGGAAGCCCTTCATCGCCGATGCGCTTCGGGACGCAGCCACCGCCGGCGTGACGGACCTGCTGGCGCTGCCCATGGCCCCCCAGTACTCGATCCTCAGCGTCGGCAAGTACCGCGAGGCGGCGGAGCGGTCGAGACCGGACGGGACGGCGATGAGGTTCGTCGAGTCGTGGCACGACCATCCCGGCCTGCTGGAGGCCTTCGCGGAGAAGGTGCGGGCGGCTCGGGCCCACGAGACGTGGGACGAGGTGATCTTCACCGCCCACAGCCTGCCGGAGCGGGTCGTGCGGGGGGGCGACCCCTACGCCGGGCAGGTCGCGGCGACCGCCGGAGGAGTGGCCGCGCGCGCCGGTCTCGCGCGCTATCGGCAGGCCTACCAGAGCGCGGGGCGCACTCCGGAGCCGTGGATCGGTCCCTCGCTCGAGGCCGTGCTGGGCGAGCTGGCCGCCGAGAACGCCCGGCGCGTGCTCGTCGCTCCCATCGGCTTCGTGTGCGATCACACGGAGGTTCTCTTCGACGT
>Ga0207684_10006318_pt1 | contig 10809 bp, 11 predicted proteins | sample KBSK5501metaG_FD_184342 | JGI IMG/M metagenome (GOLD analysis project Ga0207684, IMG submission 184342) | Corn, switchgrass and miscanthus rhizosphere microbial communities from Kellogg Biological Station, Michigan, USA - KBS K5-50-1 metaG... | ecosystem: Host-associated > Plants > Roots >... | reverse complement strand
GGAGGTGATGCGATATGTCGCGGATGGTAAGCCGGCTGGCAGAGATGTCGCAGAGAAAGCCCTGACCAGCGTGATCGATCACTGGCGCCGGCTTGGCTTTGGCCGGTGGGCAGCGGAGGACAAGGAAACACGTCAGTTTGTCGGGTTTGGTGGATTGAGATCGTTGTTCGGCATGCCGGAAGTCGTATATCACTTCGCCCCACCTTACTGGGGTAAAGGACTGGCCACCGAATTAGCGCGCGCGAGTTTGAGATACGGCTTTGAAGAACATCGCTTCGAACGCATCGTGGCTATCGCTAAACCAGAAAACGCCGCTTCAATTCGCGTAATGGAAAAAGTCGGAATGCACTACGAGATGCAGACGAGCTACTACGATATTGACGTAGTGCAATACACGCTGGCCCGCGACGAATACAAACCAACCAACGATGCGGCTTACCTTCTCAGGTCCAAGTCAGACCCGCCAGCATAATCGCTTAAGCCGAATGATCCTTTTCATACTGCATCGCGCCGACCACGTTGCCTTCCGTGTCTTCGAAGAAGATGAGCGTGCCGACCGTTGGAATATGAAACTTCGGCATGACGATCTTGCCGCCATTAGCTTCAACCGCCGCGATCGTGTCATCGACTGAGTCAACGCCAATGGAGCATTCATAACCAAACATACGCTTGCCGGGAACGACGTCACGGCGACCTTGCAGCGCGCCCTGAACGCCCGGGTCTTCATCGGTTCCGGTTCTAATAAGGTAAAAGTTTGGCGGACCCCACGGCGTGAACTGCCAGCCAAGTACGCTTTCATAAAACTTTCGCGCGCGGTCAACGTCGTCTGCATGAACGGCAAAGTGCTTGACGTTATTGGGCATGTTTTTATTCCTTTTTGTTTATAGCTGGAGGCATCGGTGAAGTGCTAATATCACCTTTCAGCGGATGTAAGCAAACAACTTTGGGGATGAATCATCAAGCGAGTCATCGGAGTTGGCGGCGTTTTTTTTTGAGGCCAGGGATACTACGTGTTAGGCGTCGGATGGCGACCTTTGCGTCCGGCTCGATTCGGAGGATCAGATGAGGAGAGTAACTGGAATTGGTGGCATATTCTTCAGCGCGAAGGATCCGAAGGCACTCTGTGCCTGGTACAAGACTCACCTGGGCATTGACGTACAGGACTGGGGTGGTGCAGCCTTTGATTGGACCGACGCCGACGGCAATCCGACCAAGGGAACTACGGCCTGGTTAATTGATGCAGCTGGTGGCAACCACTTCGCTCCAAGCAAGGCGACCTTTATGGTCAACTATCGCGTGGAAGACCTGGCAGCGCTTCTTCAAGCACTCCGCGATGAAGGCTGCGAAGTGCTTGAAAAGACCGATGACTCAGAATACGGGAAGTTCGGGTGGGTAATGGATCCGGAAGGCAACAAGGTTGAGCTTTGGCAACCACCCGCCGGGCAATAACCCTCATGAACGTCGCAGCAAAGCCGACGCCTAACCCCCAAGCTCAAGCGGAGCGCCAACGGCTGCCGGAACTCGGGGTCGAGGAGACGCGCCATGAATAGACCTACGGAAACAGAAAACGAACCTGGTTCTACCGCGCCGGAAGTTTTGGAAAGACTCAACCGCGCCCGCAAGTTTATCGACCTTTGCTACGACCTTCCGCTTGACCTGGATGAAATATCCAGTCACGCGTGTTTTTCCCGTTATCACTTTCTACGACTTTTCCGCCAGGCGTTCAATAAGGCACCTCATCAATATCTGGTTGAGCGCCGCATTGAAAGGGCGAAGGAACTATTAAGGGCAGACGATCTCAGAGTTACGGACGTTTGCCTGGAAGTAGGCTTTCAGAGCCTGGGATCTTTTAGCAGTCTATTCCACAAGTCCGTCGGTCATCCGCCGGTTACCTTCCGTGAAAAGAGCCGGGAAACGCAGGCAGCGAAACGACAAATCCCGGGCTGCTTCCTGGTGATGTATAAGCTGGAATCAGTATGAGGCAGAGGTCGGAGATCAGAGATCAGAGGTCAGCAGGAACTACGGCATCTGAACTCTGTTCTCCGACCTCTGGTTCTCCTTTAGCAATTTTCGAGAAGCACAGAATCACCCGGATCGGTTAACCTCTCGAAAACTTCATTCAGGGGAGAAAACTGCAAATGATCCGCAAAATGTCCCACGCCACTATTTTCGTTAACAACCAGGCCGAGGCTCTCGATTTCTATCGCGACAAGCTGGGCTTCGAAGTCCACACAGACGCAATGGTGGGCCCGGACTTTCGCTGGCTGACGATGAACACTAAGGACCAGCCAGACTTTGAGATCGTGCTTATGGAGCCTAAGCCCGGGATGTTGATGGACGAGGAAACTTCTAATCAACTGCGGGCGATCATGGCCAAGGGTGTAATGGGCGCCGGCGTATTCAACACCGACGACTGTCGTGGAACTTATGAAGACCTGAAGAGCAAAGGCGTAGTTTTTGTCTCCGAGCCTGCCGAGCGACCTTACGGCATCGAAGCCGTCTTCAAGGACAACTCCGGCAACTGGTTTAGCCTCACGCAGCCCAGCGAAGGAAACAACTAAAACAGGGGCAAAGGGGAAAGGGTAAGGGGGAAGACGGTAGCGATTAGCCAATCCTGTTCGGTTCAGAGTAGCTGTCTTCTTCCCCTTTCCCCTTTCCCCTTTGCCCCTTCTCTTTTACCCGTTCCCCTTTTTCTTTTTGCCTTTCCCGTGTAGGATTCGCCTTCGAATTAGTGCCTCGCTGACGAAGTTTTCCAAAACCAATACGAAGGAGATTTATACTTTTATGTTGAGTAGAAGACGTGTCATCGGAATTGTTGTCCTTCTCTGCACCCTATCTGCCATCGCGCTTGCCGATCAGCCCTATATGAGAGCCGCGCGCACTGATCTGCAACAGGCCAGAGCCCAACTTCAGGCGGCACTCGCTAACAAAGGTGGCCATCGCGTGAAAGCAATTGAACACGTGAACCAGGCGATCGTTTACGTCAACCAGGGGATCGCATTTGACCGCCGCCACAATCATGCGCAACGTTTGCTCGGCGAAGTTTTCAATACCTCTGTTAGTCCGGATCAACCGCACATGCAAGCGGCGCTCGATCATCTGCGCCAAGCCAAGTCCAATCTTGAGCATGCCAGTTCCGACAAAGGTGGTTATCGCAAGAAAGCGATTGACGAGGTCAATAACGCGATTGACGAAACCAAGAAAGGCATTGATGCCGGCGAGTAAGTCATAAGCGAACTCATTAGGGTGTTTTCAATTATAGAGAGCGGGGGCAAGCCCACCTTCCCGACCCTGAGACTTCAATCAGGCTCATTAATTGTTGCTGGGGGAGCCTTCAATCTCGTTCTCATGTTCAATGGCAATTAGCTCATGGTCAGGAAGGTGGGCTGGCCCCCGCTGCTTTGTTAGTCATCATCTGGAGCAACTAATGCGTAACAAAATGTACCTGGTGGTCATCCTTGCATCTCTTCTGTTCACAACCGCCACGAACGTTGGCGCCCAGCAGTCGCTCGACGCTCTAATCGATCGCGACATCGCTTCGCTGGTGACAACCTATAAAGCGCTGCATGCCGCGCCTGAGTTATCCCATTACGAAGAGAAGACAGCCACCTTCTTCGCCGCGCAGTTGCGCGCCATGGGGTATACCGTCACGGAACGCGTCGGCAAGTATCAAAAGCCGGAATGGACCGGCTACGGCGTAGTCGCCGTCTTGAAAAACGGCGCCGGGCCGACAGTGTTGTTGCGTACCGAGCTGGATGCTCTTCCCGTCGACGAGAAAACCGGGCTGCCTTACGCAAGCAAAGTGAAAATGAAGAATGACGCCGGCCAGGAAGTAAGCGTTATGCATGCCTGCGGACACGACATACACATAACAAACATGATCGGTACAGCGAAGATCCTGTCTGAGTTGAAGAACCAGTGGCAGGGAACGCTGGTGATTCTGGGACAACCGGCTGAAGAGGTAGTCGATGGCGCGCCATCGGTTTTGCGCGACGGACTTTACGAACGATTTCCCAAACCCGATTTCGTGATCGCGCTTCACGATAGCGCGGATCTGGAAGCGGGCAAGGTTGGTTACACGCCGGGCTATGCGATGGCTAGTTCAACTTCAGTGGACATAAAGATTCGCGGCCTCGGCGGACACGGCGCCCGGCCGGAGTCCACTAAAGATCCGATCGTAGTCGCCGCCCAGGTGATACTGGCGTTGCAAACGATCGTCAGCCGGGAAGATTCGCCACTTGACCCGGTAGTGGTAACGGTCGGCTCAATTCACGGCGGCACCAAGCACAACATCATTCCTGACGAAGTTGATCTGCAGTTAACAGTGCGCGCCTACAAGCCAGAAGTCAGAAAGCGCGTGCTCGCTTCGATTGAGCGAATTACCAGGGGCATTGCAATGGCGGCAGGAATTCCCGAAGAGCGCTCGCCGATAGTTAAGGTTAGTGACACACAGTTCACTACCCCACTTTACAACGATCCTCAGTTGACAGAGCGAATGGCCGCGGCGTTTGCGAAAGCGCTGGGACAGGATAACGTCGTCAAGTTGCAACCGGTGATGATGAGCGAGGATTTCGGTTTCTTAAGTTTGGACCAGAAGATACCAGCCGTGCAGTTCACGCTGGGAGCTGTGGATCCGGCTAAAGTAAAACTCAGTAAAGAAACCGGAACATCGTTGCCTTCGCTGCATTCAGCCCTGTTCGCGCCCTTGCCTGAACCTGCTTTGCGGACCGGCATCAAAGCGATGACCTCCGCGGTGCTGGATTTGATGAAGAAGAACTAAGAACGAGGGGAAGAGGGGAAAGGGGAAAGGGGAAGGGTAACGCTGGACGACCGGGATGATCAACTCCTTCCCCTTTACCCTTTACCCTCTTCCCCTCTTTTCTTTTTCCCCTTTTCCCCTTTATCTTCATCTCATGGACATTGAATCAGTTCGCCAGTTTTGTTTGTCGCTGCCTCACGCGGATGAAAAGGTGCAGTGGGGCAACGATCTGTTGTTCCGCATTGGTGAAAAGATGTTTGCCGTCGCGGCTCTCGAACCGAGCCATGGAGTGGCGCTCTCATTTAAGTGCACGCCGGAAAAATTTGCCGAACTGGTGGAACAAGAAGGCATCATTCCTGCGCCTTACATGGCCCGACATCATTGGGTCGGGCTGGAACGATTCGACGCCTTGCCCGATCGCGAACTGAAACCGCTGTTGAAAACCGCGTATCAAATGGTGCTGGAAAAACTTCCCAAAAAAGTGCGCGCCTCATTAGCGGCGCCCGCGAAACCGGGTGGCAAAAAATCCTGATGCCGGAAAACTGGTGGGAAAACTTTTTTCACGGCGTCGCGTTGGATTTCTGGCGCGCGGCGATACCTGCTGACCTAACGCGCGCCGAGGCTGACTTCCTCACGAAACAACTGCAACTGACTAACTCCGCCAAAGTGCTTGATGTACCTTGCGGCAACGGCCGGCTCTCTATCGAGCTGGCCCAACGCGGATTTGCGTTGACCGGAGTCGATATAGCAACCGAATTCATGGATGAGGCGAAGAACAGCTCAACCCAAATCGGCGTGAATATTGACTGGCACACTCAGGACATGCGCGATTTGCCCTGGCCCGGCAGCTTCGATGGAGCTTTCTGTTTTGGCAATAGCTTTGGCTATCTTGACGATGAAGCGAATGCCGACTTTCTCAAGGCTGTTTCACGAACGCTCAAGCCGGGGCGACGTTTCATCCTCGATGCACCCGCGGTTGCCGAGTGCATCCTGCCAAACTTTCAACCAAGCCGCTCGATCGAGCTTGCCGGCATCAAGGTCGACATCGAACACCGTTACGATCACGAGCAAGGACGAATGTTCAACGACTTCACGTTTACTCGGGACGGCGTTGAAGACAAGCGCCCTTCGTCCCAGCGCGCTTACACCTATCGCGAGCTGACTGAGTTGTTGCATGACGCAGGATTTGAATCTGTTGCCGCGTATGGTTCCTTATCAGAGGAGCCCTTCAAGCTTGGCGCGCACAGACTGCTTCTGGTTTCGCAGAAACGCTGAATGTAAAAGCAAAGAGCGGGGGCAAGCCCGCCTTCCTCACCCTGAGCTTTTCTCAGTTGTTGTTTGATCCTGATTGAAGGCTCTTCAAGCGAATACAACCGAGTCTGATCGAGCAGCTCAGGGTCAGGAAGGCGGGCTTGCCCCCGCTCTTTTCCTTAGCCAACCGCGCCTACGGGACAACGCGATCTACTTTTTCGGACTCAAAACCACACTCCCCGTCTCCATCCATTCCTATCTCGCCTGGAGGTTGCCATGAAGTCCAGGGTTGCATCGTTCGCCGCTTCGTTTCTTCTGCTTTTCATTCTGGTTTCTGCTCAGAATCTTTTTGCCAAAACCATTCCTGAGACACTCGCGCTCAAGGCAATCTCCGAGAACTCCGCTGAATCTGCCCGGGCCATCGCCGAACTGCGCGCGCTGGGCCCGGCAGGATTGAACACGCTGTTTCAGACTTACGCTCGCGAGATCGACGAGCAGGTAGCAAATCCCCTCCTCGTGGCCACACCGGGATGGCAACGCCTGAGCGCGGCGCTCGATACCGTGAGCCAGCAGAAGGACAGCTATTTGTCAGGGCTTTATTGGTATACCGACTTCGCTCAAGCCAAGGCGGCAGCGCGTGCTGCGGGCAAGCCGATTCTTTCGTTACGCTTATTAGGAAAGTTGAATGAAGAATATAGCTGTGCAAACAGTCGCTTCTTCCGCAGCGTTCTTTATTCGAATGCGGAAGTTTCAAAGCTGCTGCGCGAGAAGTTCATTCTCTATTGGGAGTCAGAGCGACCGGCGCCGCGAGTGACGATTGATTTTGGTGATGGTAGAAAACTGGAGCGCACGCTAACCGGCAATAGCGTTCACTACATTCTGGATTCGAATGGTCGGGTCATCGACGCGCTACCGGGACTGTATGGGCCGGCCGCCTTTATGCGTTCACTTAATGAGATGGAGGCGGTTTTCAAGGGGCGGCTACGGACTGAGAACCACAAAGTAGTTGCCGGACTCTTGCCATATCCACGGGCGCGCCTTAACGCCCTCAACGTTGCCTGGTATCTTGATATTCAAAAGACTGGCGGGAAGATTCCTGCAGGTCGCTTCGTGGTAGAAGTGAACGAAGGAGGGACACCCACGGCAATTGCAGCGGCGCCGTACGCAATGACCAAAATAGCTACCGAGGCAACCATACTGAAGTCCATAACCGAGGCGCCCGCGACCTTGGGAACACTCACCGATCAAGCCACCTGGAATAAAATTGCTGAGCTTCACATAAGCGATGCGCAGTTGGATGCGCGCAGCATCAGCTTGATCAAACGGCAAACTCAAAACGCTCTTTCAGCCGACGGCTCGGGAAAGAATAAGGACAAGACATTCGACGCTCTCTTGAAGAGACTGCAACAGAACATCGCCCTGGATACAGTCAGGAACGAATATCTGCTGCATACCAAACTTTACGGATGGTTCCTCAACGACAAGGATCGTGACAATGTTGACAAGCTGAACAAGAGAGTTTACGCCGAGTTGTTTCTAACGCCCGCGAGCGATCCGTGGCTGGGATTGTATTCGCCCGAGGTTTATACAGCTCTTGAGGGCGGCGGAGTAGTTCGCTAAATGATCAAAACTGTCGCCGCGTAACAGGGGTGGCTAACCGCACGCTGCACCAGGGCCCAACCACTCAGGCATTCATCTTCTGAATAATCGCGTCGGCAAACTCCGCGGTTTTTGCTGTGCCGCCAATGTCCTTCGTGCGCACAGTGCCCTCTTCGAAGACTTGCAGCATTGCGTTTTCCGTCATGTCTGCCGCCTCGCGTTCGCCGAGGTGGCGGAGCATGAGAATCCCTGATTGCAATAGCGCGGTGGGGTTTGCGATGCCCTGTCCAGCAATGTCCGGCGCCGAACCGTGCACTGCTTCAAACATCGCGCCCTTCTCACCGATGTTTGCACCCGGCACCAGCCCCAGGCCACCGATCAAGCCGGCGCACAAGTCTGACACGATGTCGCCGTAAAGATTCTCCAAAAGCATTACGTCAAACTGTTCCGGCCGCATTACCAGCTGCATGCAGGCGTTGTCGATGATCTTGTCATCGGCTTCGATTTCCGGATACTCCGTCGCGACTTTTCGAAAGCAATCGAGGAAAAGCCCGTCTGAGAGTTTCATGATGTTTGCTTTGTGTCCGCAGGTGATCTTCTTGCGGCCCTCACGTCGCGAATATTCGAAAGCAAATCGCGCAATACGCGTCGAAGCTTTTTCCGTAATTATCTTCAGACTCTCGACCACACCCGGAACCACCACGTGTTCGAGTCCGGCGTATAAACTTTCGGTGTTCTCGCGCACGATGACGAGATTGAGTTCCGGATAACGGCAGGGAACGTTTGGCAGCGCGCGAATAGGGCGAAGGTTTGCGTACAAGTCGAGCGCTTTTCTGAGGCCTACGTTGACGGAGGTGAAGCCTTTGCCGATCGGAGTGGTGACGGGTCCCTTGAGGGCAACCTTGTTTTTAAGGATGGAATCGAGCAAGGCCTGTGGCAAAGTTTCGCCAAATTTCTCCAGAGCCTGCGCGCCGGCGTAATGAGTTTCCCACTCGATGTCTACACCTGAAGCCTCAATGATGCGTACTACGTTGGCGGCGATTTCGGGGCCGATGCCGTCGCCGGGAATCAGTGTGATACGATGGTTCATAATCAGTGGTCAGTGGTCAGTGGCCAGTTGTCAGGATCAGCGGCAGCTTAGCTCGTCTCCCCGCCATGTTTCCAATCAGATTATTACAACAACCAGAAACCAACAGCATAACGACTACAATAGACCACTGACAACCGGCCACTGACAACTGGCCACTGGCCACTGACCACTGGCCACTGATGACAATGACTCAATTAAGCAAAACCGCGGAAGTGGCAATTATCGGCGGTGGCGTCATCGGCCTCTTCGTGGCGCGTGCGCTTGCCTTGCGCGGCGTTCGCGATGTGCTTCTGATTGAACGTAGCAGTCTGGGTGCGGAAGCGTCTTCAGCGGCAGCCGGGATGTTGGCTCCCCAGGCAGAAGCCAATCGCGCGCATGAGTTTTTTTACCTCACCTGCCAAAGTCGCGATATGTATCCGGCCTTCGCCACAGCGTTGCTTGACGAAACCGGCATCGACATTGAGCTGGAAAACGAAGGAACACTTTACCTTGCTTTCACCGAGCACGATGCCGAGGAGCTGCAAAAACGTTACGAGTGGCAAACTAAAGCGGGACTGCCGATAGAAAAACTGAGCGCCGAGGCGGTGCGACAGCTTGAGCCTGCAATTAACGAAGACGTGCGGCTCGCTCTTAAGTTTCCGCTCGACACGCAGGTGGAAAATCGTCGTCTGATCAACGCCCTGGTAGTTGCGAACGAGCGACTCGGTGTGCGCATGGAAATCGGAACCGCGGTGACAGCTCTCAAAATCGAACGCGGCCGCGTCAACGGCATTGAAACTTCACGCGGCTTCATTGCCGCTGATGGAGTGGTTATAGCCGCAGGCGCCTGGAGTTCTTTGTTGGGAGCCGGAGACAAAGCACTGCCGCAGCTGCGCATCAAACCGGTTCGCGGTCAGATGCTCTGTTTTCAGCCGAATCTTCCGCTGACGCGGCATGTTATTTACAGCCCGCGAGGCTATGTTGTGCCGCGGCGCGATGGACGTTTGCTGGCGGGTTCAACTACGGAACATGCGGGTTTTGAGAAACAAGTAACCGCGGCAGGAGTGCAGTCGATGCTGGCGGCGGCGCTGGAAATTTCTCCCCGCATTGCGTCGCTGCCGCTGACTGACGCCTGGGCCGGATTGCGGCCGCGCGCGGCCGACACTTTGCCTGTGCTCGGTCCTTGTGCTGAAATTGCCGGGGTCTACTACGCCACCGGCCATTACCGGAACGGCATCCTTCTGGCGCCAATAACCGGGGAGTTACTCGCCGGCGCAATTGTTGATAAGACGTTTCCGACCGCGCTCGAGATTTTTTCGCCGGATCGGTTTGGCCTGGTCGCTGTAGGTTGATCGAAATATGAAGTTTTCATACGCAATTCTGATCGTATCGTTGCTGCTGCTGTCGACCGCTGTGGCGGGAAACGTGGCTGCGCAGGAACAAGGGAAACCGGTCTCCCCGCAGCCGCCCCAGCAAAAGAACGAAGCCAAGCCTGAGAAGCGGGCGGCGAAAGTCTTGTATGAAGAGGCAAAGTCTTACCTGGACACGGCCTTTGCCGGCTTCAATAAACAGAAAATTCCTTACGATCAGAAACTCGAAGCGAAAACAAAACAGGAACAAAAAGATCTGGCGGCGAAGTACGCGGCCGTGCTGCAAACGCGAAAGTCTCTCTCGGACGGAGACACTTATTACCTTGGCATGCTTCACTATCTTGCCGGCAATGGAGACGGGGCCCTCCTGGCGATGCGACGCTATCTGTCCGGTGAAGCGTCCGGCGAAGATGCTCAACTCGCCCGCGCCGTTGTAGTTCTTTACACCACTCGACAAGGTCTGATTCCGGAAGCCGAGCGCGCCGTCGCTGCTTATGCCCAAAACCAGCCACAGAATTTAACAGAGTGGTTTGGCATGGAGACCTTGATTACCGAGGCGTGGCAAAAAAAGAAGGACTACGCCGGGCAGCTAAAGCATTCGCAGGAGATGCTCAAAGTTGCGAAGCTGGTAGCCGCCGATAAAACTATTGGCGCCTCCAGGCGGGACGAGATGCTTCTCAAGGCTGTGTCCTTCATTGCGGATGCCTACGTGCAGACCGGGAAGAAAGCTGAAGCACTGGGGGCGATAACTGAGTTGCGCA
>Ga0207684_10006315_pt1 | contig 10811 bp, 8 predicted proteins | sample KBSK5501metaG_FD_184342 | JGI IMG/M metagenome (GOLD analysis project Ga0207684, IMG submission 184342) | Corn, switchgrass and miscanthus rhizosphere microbial communities from Kellogg Biological Station, Michigan, USA - KBS K5-50-1 metaG... | ecosystem: Host-associated > Plants > Roots >... | reverse complement strand
GCGACTCTGGCCGCCACGCTATCGGCTCCTGGCTCAAACGAGCCGACCTCGGCCTTGAGGAGCTCCAGCACCGGGCTCAGCCACGACGCCCCTTCGGCGCGCCTTACCAGCGCGACGGTGGGAATCGCTTTGAGAACCGGCAGGGCTTCCCGGTCTTCGATGGCGAACACTCCGCAGATGATGTCCGTCCGCGCACCGCGGCCGCCATACCGGAGGCGGCCGTTCACCGGCGGCGTGCGCGCGAGGATGTCGTCGAGCCACTCCACTGGCGCCTTCTCATCGCTGCGGAGCGTGTGCCCCGGTCCTCTTGGCAGGACGACGAGGTCGCCCGTCTCGAGGAAGACAGGGTCGCCGACGCCTTCGACGTCAAGCCGGCATCTGCCCTCGAGGATGACGTGAAACGCGGCCCGGCCGTGTGATTTCACCGCGAATCCCCATGGGGCGAGCATGTCGGAGCGGCAGAAAACCGTGGTGCGGATCCGGAGTGTGTGCAGCATCTCGCTGACTCCGTCTTTGCCGTTGGACCGATTCAGGCGATCCATGTCGCCTGGGTTTACCACATCGAGGCACGGTTCGGTTCCGGCCAGCGCGGATTCAGAATTGAACCGTTTAATAGACTTCGTGACGCGCCCCCGTAGCTCAGGGGATAGAGCAGGACGGTCCTAACGTCAAGGTCGGGGGTTCGATTCCCTCCGGGGGCACCATCTTGGTGTGTTGATTCGGTTGAAGCACGACAAAAGCGTCCCGGAGGATGCCTGTCAGCGTTTCGGCTGATGCCTGACAGGTGTCCTGGTTGATACCTGACACTCCCGCGCATGAGGGAGTTGAGCGTGACGGAGCAAAGGTACAAGGCAGTCCTGGCTGTAATCGCTGACGGTCGCACGGTGACGCAGGTGGCTCGAGACTGGGACGTGGCTAGGCAGACGGTTCACGTGTGGCTCGAGCGCTACGAGGCTGACGGACTCGAAGGCCTAACCAACCATTCACATCGGCCGGCCCATTGCCCACATCAGATGTCGGCGGCTGTCGAAGCCCAGCTGCTCGAGATGCGACGGGCGAAACCTTATTGGGGAGCTCGACGCCTAGCACTGGAGTTGCGGCGTAAAGGGGTCGAGCTGGCACCTTCCAAGTCGGCGGTCTACCGCTCCTTGGTGAGGGCTGGGGTCATTGACCCGCTGCAGCGGCAGCGGCGCAAAGAAACCTGGAAGCGCTGGGAGCGGGCGGCGCCGATGGAACTCTGGCAGTTCGACGTGGTCCATGGCTTCTTACTCGCCGATGGGACCAGCGCCAAGGCGCTCACCGGAATCGACGACCACTCCAGGTTCTGCGTCTCTGCTCGGCTCATGACCAGAGAGCGGACTCAGGCGGTCTGCGACGGGTTCAGTTCAGCTTTGAAGGCTTTCGGTGTGCCGGCTCAGGTCCTGACTGACAACGGCAAGGTCTTCACCGGGCGCTTTGCCCAGCCGCCGGTGGAGGTCCTGTTCGACCGCATCTGCCGCGAGAACGGCGTCGACCACATCCTCACCGCCCCGCGCACGCCGACCACCACCGGCAAGATCGAGCGCTTTCATCGCACACTCCGCGTCGAGTTCAACACCAGGCAGGTGTTTCGCAACCTGAAGACGGCGCAGGAGGCGCTGGATGAATGGGTGAACTACTACAACACCCAACGCCCGCACCAGGCGCTAGGCGATGTGACCCCGGACACCCGCTTCACCGCCGCGGAGCGGCACCCAGTGGATCTGCGCACTCCCAGGCCAGAACGCAATGGCGAGCAGTGGGTGTGCCGGCGAGTCGCCAGCAATGGCGTCGTTAGCGTCGACTACCAGCAAGTCAGTGTGGGCCGCAACTACGCCGGTAGCTCCTGCGACGTGCTGGTGACCGATGGTCTGCTTCAGTTCTGGGTCGGCAGCGATCTGTTGAAGACGGTCGCTCGCACGGGCAGTGGCGTGGTCCGCAAACTACACGCCAACGGCACCGCGCCGAGGCCTAGGTGAATTGGGAGTGTCCGGCGTCAACCGGGACGCGCCCGTCGGGCATCAGCCGGGACAGCACACGAGCACCATCATGTGGTGGATCAGTGCGCGCTGCTGATCGCTGAGCCATGACGGCTGCGCTAAGGTCGGCGCATGGGTTCGACCGTTCCCGCCCTAGACCCCGGAGTCCGGCAACGTCTGACACTTCGCTTCGGCAGCGAAGTGGAGGCCTGGTTCGATGAGCTGCCAGCGATGCTGACTGCACTAGCTGAGGAATGGCGGTTTGAGCTTGGCTCCCAGATCCCCCGCGGGAGTGTCGCTGCCGTCTTCGCTTGCCGGATGGCTAACGGTCGGCGCGCTGTACTCAAGGTCAGCCCCGACCTCGCGCGCGTGGCCTTCGAGGCGGCCGCACTCGGCGCCTGGCACACCGTTCACACCCCGACAGTAATCGCAGTCAACGGGCTGCTCGGGGCGCTTCTGATCGAGGCGATCGAACCAGGCACGCCGCTCGTCGTCTCCTCGATCTATCCTGCCACAGACAGCGTTGCCGAGCTGCTGGGCTCCCTGCACGGGGGCGATATTCCCGACGCGTCCTACCCGACGGTCGAAAGACGCGTCGCCTACCTATTCGACTCCTCGGCGAAGCTTTACGAAGGTCACCCCGAGCTTTTGGCGCTGATCCCGAGGACGCTATACGAGCGCGGGCGCCGGCTCGCAACCCGGCTGGCGCAGCAAGACTCCCCGATGGTTCTGCTCCACGGTGACCTGACGCCGAGCAACATCCTCGACGATGGAGCCGAACGCGGCCTCGTCGCGATCGACCCCGCACCCTGCCTCGGCGATGCCGCTTTCGACGCCATCGATCTGACCCTCTGGCAAGCGGATGATCTCCAGACGATCACAGGGCGCATTGAGCAGCTCGCCGCGGGAACCGGCGTTGAAGCAGACCGGCTCTTGGGCTGGTGCGTGGCGTTCGCAGGCATGAGCGCTCTGGATCTCGCGAGCCACGGAAAGGGGCCCCGCGCCCGCATTGAAACTCATCTGGAACTCGCTAGGCAGGCATAAAGGGCCGAGTGGCAAAGAAGCGAGGTCAGGCGGTTCTAAAGTCGTCCCATTCAGAACCGCACGTATCACACCTTATTTGACACCCTGACCGGGAGACTCTCTGAGACGCCAGGAGACTCTCTGAGACTATTGCGTCATAAATCCGAGTTCGATTCGACGCTCTGAGCTTCTCTGATCCTCCGTTAGACGCCGTGTCGACAGACTCTTAATCCCAAGGTTCAGGGTTCGACTCCCTGCGCGAGCACCAACATGCACTGTCACAGAGTCTCAGAGAGTCTCTCTGTAGTGCCTGGAGTCTCAAGCGTTGGCTATTGGCGTAGACGCAAGTAGCGTTTGACACGTTGTTTGACACCTTGGCGGTTGAGAATGCGCCCGCCAATCGCAGCCAAACGGTCCAATCTGATCTCATCTGATCGACAAAATCGCACGGCAGGGGACGTGAAATCCCCTGCTGACGGGCCGACAACAGGACCGGAGCATAAATACAGGAAGCGGAAATCAAGCCGAGAGTGCCGACCACACAAGCTCTTGACTCTCGACCGGCCTAGAGTTGCAAGCTCATGGCGTGAGTCAATCCGGCGGGACGGACTTGGAATCCATCGGTAGGTTCTCCCGGCGCAGTGGCATTCCGGTAAGTCACCTTCGCCACTACCACGAGGTGGGCCTGTTGCAGCCCGCTTATGTCGACCCCGAGTCAGGGTATCGCTACTACTCCGCTGCCCAAAGCGAGGCCGCTGAAGTCATCGGCATTCTCCGTTCGATCGATATGCCCGTTCGAGACATCCAAGGCGTGCTGGCTGACCCATCCGAGGCCAACGTCCGAGAGGTCTTGGCCGCGCATCGAACGCGACTCGAGGATCGTTTGACTCAGGTCGCCAGTCGTCTGGAGTCAATCGACCGAATTGTTAAGGAGGGCAAGATCGTGAAGCAGCCGCATGAAGTTACCCAATACGGTTTCGTTCCAGTGCGTGTCGAGCAAGTGCAGGCACAGACTCCAGACGCTGAACGTTGGCGCCAACTGCGGGAGAAGCAGCCCATCCTGCCAGAGCAACCGCAAGAAGTTCACGTTGTTTTGCTCGTTGCGGACAGTGGCCGCCGCGTCCCCCTATGGGTCGGCAGTTTTGAGGGTCACGCGCTTAAGCTCCAACTCGATGGCCTGAAGACTGAGCGACCTCTAACTTACGAGTTGATGTTGGATGCACTCGATCGTTATGGAGTTCGCATCGCGAAAGCCGACGTGCTGCGAGTAGTCGACGGGACCTTCTTCGCCCAGCTAACGGTCGAGTCAGGTGACGGAGTTGAAGTGTTCGACTGCCGGCCCAGTGATGCCCTCAATCTTGCTCTGCGCGCCGGCGCGCCAATCGCGATCGCGCAGGCGGTCCTCGACGAAGCTGGTGTTGACCAAGGGTCCGATGCGACGGGGTTACCCACGTCTTGACCGCTTTATCCGGTGGGACGTCGAGACACCGAGGAGAAAGGTTCTAGCGTCCGACAAAGCCCATCGCGTCGTACATCTTGCGGAGAGTCGGCTCCGCCTTGGCGGCTGCAGTCTCGGCTCCCATGCGGAGTCGGTATTGCAGCTCGGCGCTGTCGCGCCTCAGCTCTTCGTAGCGCGTTCGAATGGGATCAACCACCGCAATCACCGCTTCGGCGACCGCGTCCTTGAACGAACCATAACCCTGGCCGCTGAAGCGTTGCTCGATCGCTTCCATTGAGTCGCCTGTGGCTACCGACATGATTTCGATCAAATTCGAGATGCCAGGTTTGTCGGGCGCGCGTCGTACCTCGCGGCCCGAGTCAGTGACCGCAGACCGGAACTTCTTGCGGATCACATCTGCCGGGTCGACCATAAGCACGGTGCCCTGCGGGGTGCCGCCAGTGGTTGACATCTTCTTGGTCGGCTCCTGTAGGTCCATGATTCGGGCGCCCGTTTTCGGGTACTGGCCCCGCGGCAGCCTGAATGTCTCGCCAAAGCGCGCGTTAAACCGCGCCGCCAGATCGCGAGCAAGTTCCAGGTGCTGTTGCTGATCCTCACCGATGGGAACAACGTCCGTTTGGTAAAGCAGAATGTCGGCTGCCATCAGGACCGGGCAGGTGAAGAGGCCGCTGGTAATCGAGGCCTGAGACTCCGACTTGTCCTTGAACTGCGTCATACGCCGGAGTTCGCCGAAGGTCGCTACGGCGCCCAACAGCCAAGCTGCCTCAGCATGCGCGCTGACATGGCTCTGCGCGAAGACGATTGAGCGCTTTGGATCGAGCCCGATCGCGAAGAGCATGGCCGCCAGGTCGATGCAACGAGCTCGCAGGTCCTCCGCGTCGTAAGCGACCGTGATCGAGTGGAGGTCGACGATGCAGAAGAAGGCCTCACCCATCTGCTGTGTAGCGACGTACTGCCTGAAGCCTCCGCTGTAGTTCCCAAAATGCTTGGCGCCAGTTGGTTGAATGCCGGAGAAGACCCTCAAGGTCCGTCGATTATCGCAACGGATCGGGGGCAGAGCTAGGCGCTGTGCGTCGGATGCGCAGACCATCTGAGACGTCGTGCGGCGCTGGACGTGCGGACCGCCCGTTTAGCCTGGCTTGGTGGCTTGGATCCAGAATCTTGCTTGATGGACTTCGATCGGACCGTCGCGATCGATCTTCTGCTGAAGCTCTCGCAGCTTTCCTCGGTACCGTTCGATAGAGAAGTCCGGCACCATCCAGGCGATCGCCTTTAGGTTCCAGGCAAGCGCACCGACGTCATGGATGACCTGGACAAGTGGCGCTGAGTCGTATGCAACCACGTGTAGACCAGCAGCTCTGAGCTGCGCGGGTAGCCAACTCGCCCACCGATCAGCAGGAGCGACTTGGCGGGGTTCAAGACCCAGAAGCCGCCAGTAGTCATCGTCGTTACCCGCATCCGCCTGCTGAGTGATGAACCAACCGCCAGGCGCCAGGATTCGTGCGACCTCAGAGACCTCGAAAGCCTCATGTCGGGAGACCACCAAGTGGAATGCGCTGTCGACGAATGGCAGTGTCCGCGGCTGGCCGGTGATCGGCTTGCCAGTGTTGTCGCGGGCCGGCTCGACCTGGACAACGTGCACGCCTAATCGGGCAAGCCGGTTCTTCGCTACCGCAATGTTGGGCAGCCAAGCCTCGGTAGCCACAGTCAGAGGCGGCCTGTATGCGAGGCTTGCCAGCCACTCGCCGCCGCCGGTCCCCAGATCGAGTAGATCGACCGACTCCTTTGCGCGGACGACCACGGCTTCGGTGTAGTTCCATGGCAGCGGTTGGGAATCTAGGCGGCCGCGCAGCCAGGTGAAATCCCAGCCTACAAAGGGTTGCCTCACGGCCTCGTCGAGCAAAGCATCGATCCTGTCTGGCATCACCCTGAATCGAGATTGTCCGTCGCGCGACCAGACTTGCGTCACGGGCGGCTCGGCGGCCTCGCGTCTATGTCGATCCACTCTAATCCCTGCGTCATCATCAACAGATGACCGAGGGACCTGTTCTGGTAACGGGGATCCGTGTGCTTGACCTAATCTGTCCAATCCCTCTCGGCGGGTCGCTCGCGATCAGCGGTGACTCCGGAAGCGGCGTCGTGGCCGTTGCGATGGAGACGATGCGGAATCTGTGCCGGCGATACGAGGCGAAAGCCATTTGCCGCGTTACTAGCAGCGAACCATTCAGCGAATCGAACGTCCGCGGCTGGGTGGAAAAGCTCCGCGTCGGCAGTTTCATCAAAGAGATCGTTCCTGGCAGTCGAGCCGAAATCTCGATAGCCAAACCCACTGGAGTTGTTGCCAGTCTGCGTCCATTCGCCCAGGGCGGCGAGGACACCGATGCCTGGGTAGTGCTCCGCCGCGCTTTGTTCGAAGCCGGGCGATTGCCGGCGGTCGACCTGAACGAAAGCCACTCAAGACTGGCGGATGATGACCCTGATAGGCTGGCTCAACGTGTGAAGGCAGAGGTCGCAGGCGGAAATGCCACACTGACGAAGTATCTTTCGCAGCCCTTTTTCGTCGCTGAGCCGTGGACCTCGAGGCCCGGAGAAATCACTGAGCGCCAGGAAGCACTTGAGCAGGTCCAGAGACTGATAGCCCGCAACTGAACCGCGCGGGGTGCGGCATGGTCTGGTGTGCCCTACCTCGCGCCTGAGGACTTCGTCATCTCCGAGCAGGTGGTCGTTTATCGAGTCAGGAGACGAGGTTGATCAGCCTATCAGGCACGTAGACAGCATGGGACGGCTCGCCGTTCGTGAGGTGCTTCGTGATGGCCTCCTGCCCAAGGGCCAGTTCGATCGCGTCCGACTGCGTCAGCCCCGCCTTGGCCCGCAGCCTCGCGCGGACCTTGCCGTTGACCTGGACCACCAGAGTGATCTCGGGCAAGTCAAAGGCGTGCTCTCGATAGGTTGGCCACGCCTGCTGGTGAATGGAATATTCGCGCCCAAGCCGAGACCACAGCTCCTCGGCAAGATGGGGCGCGAACGGCCCCAGCAGCAAAGCCAGGGTCGAGGCAACGTGGGACCACTCATCCGCTGACATCGCGCGCCGGGTGGCGGCTGCCCAGCTTGTAGCTTCCATCAGTCGGGCGATCGCCGTGTTGAACTTTAACCGCTCGATGTCGCGTTCCACGAGCGCAACTGTGCGATCAAGAGGCAAGAGGTCGACTCCGCCCGGGCCTGCCTCGACAGATTGGTTGATGAGCGAACACAACCGACGCGTGAAACGGACGACACCCATCAGGCCCCTGCCGCTGAAGTCGCCGCCCTCCTCCCAGGCTCCGCAGAAGAGCAAATACATACGCAGGTTGTCCGCCCCAGCCCGGTCGATGTAATCGTCGGGGTTCACAACGTTCCCACGGGACTTGCTCATCTTCACGCCCTCCTGGTTCAACAGGCCATGCAGGCGAAGGTGAGGGAACGGCTCAGCGAAGGGCAACAGGCCAATGTCGTATAGGGCGCGGGTGAGGAAGCGTGCGTACAGGTGGTGGCGCCTGACGTGCTCGTGCCCGCCGGCATATAGATCGACCGGCAGCCACGCCTTGGTCCTGTCGCTCCGCCAAGGGCTAGCAGTGTCGTGACTGGATGGGTAGCGCAGGAAATACCAAGCGGAGTCCAGGAAATTGTCCGACACGTCGGTCTCGCGCTTCGCCGGCCCCGCGCAGTTCGGACAAGTCGTGTTGACGAAGTCCGGGACGGCTGCCAGAGGGGAAAGTCCCGTCCCAGTCGGCCTGGACTCGCCCACTGCAGGCAGGAGCACGGGCAGGTCTTCCTCCGGGACGGCGACGATGCCGCAACTCTCGCAGTAGATGATCGGGATCGGCGGACCCCAGTAACGCTGACGCGAGATCAGCCAGTCATGCAGCCGATACCGAGTCGCCCGTCGCCCGACTCCCTTGTCCTCAATCCAGTCGGCGATCGTCTCTCGTGCCCGCTCCGACGGCATTCCGCTGAACTCACCGGCGTTGATCAGCCGACCCTCGCCCGTCCACGCCTCGTCAGCTACTGATGCTGGCGCCTCGACCACGGAAATGAAGGGCAGCCCGCTCGCGCGCGCAAATTCGAAATCTCGCTTGTCGTGAGCTGGCACCCCCATGACCACCCCAGTCCCATAGGCTGGGACTACGTAGTCAGCGGTCAGGATCGGCACCAAGCCTCCCGTGGCCGGATTCACGGCTCGGCGGCCGGCCAGCTGGGACCCGAGCTCGTGATCAGGAGCGATGGCAATGAAAGCGACACCGAACAACGTATCCACGCGAGTTGTGAAGGCGGTTAGGACGATGTCCGAGCCCTCGACGTGGAAGTCCACTTCCACACCGCGTGACCGGCCGATCCAGTCACGCTGCAGCTTCTTCGCCAGCTCTGGCCAGTCCAGATCGTTGAGCGCGTCAACCAACTGGTCGGCGTACTGCGTGATCCTCAGAAACCACTGCAGCATCACCCGCTGAGTGACCTCACTGCCGCACCGCTCGCAACGATCACCCTCCAGCTGCTCATCTGCGAGCACGGTTAGGCAGGAGGGACACCAGATGACCAGCGCTGTCCGCCGTTCGGCGAGCCCAGCTTTGAAGAGCTTCACGAAGATCCACTGGGTCCAGCGGTAGTAGCTCGGATCGCTGGTCACGACCTCCGCACTCCACGACCAAGCTGCGCCCACACGCCTCAGCTGCCGCCGGTAGTTAGCGATCGTCCGCGCCGTCAGCGTGTCAGGCCGCTCGCCGACCTTCAATGCGTAGTTCTCGGTGTGGATGCCGAAGGAGTCGAAACCAATAGGCTGGAAGACCTGGCGACCGCGCATCCGCTGGTAGCGACCGAAAGTATCGGCTCCGCAGTATGTGTAGACGTGGCCGACGTGAAGGCCCTCGGCGGAGGGGTAGGGGAACTCGACGAGGTTGTAGAACTTGGCCTCGGTTGGCCGGTCGAGATCCGCCTCGTTCAGGGCATCTGCCTGCCAGCGCTCTCGCCAGCGGGGCTCGTAGTCAGTTGGGTTGCAGTCGTTCTCTTTTGGCATAAAAAAACCTCCCGATCTGTGAGAGCGGGAGGTCCGGCAGAGCCGAGCGTGCGTGCTCTAGGCCCGCAGACCTCCCCTGCTAAGGAGCAGCACTTCGGCGAGCCAGCGCGTAATCACTGTCCGATGATCATACGGTCACGGCCCTGGTTCGCCAACTGTCGTTTGTCCTCGCCGTCGCCGTTCGAGCTCGTGTCGGCCAGCTACAGGCCAAGGTGTCGGGATTCCCCGATTTCTGTCACACCTTATTTGACACCTTGACCGGGAGACTCCCTGAGACTCCCTGAGACGGTTGCGTCATAAATTCAGGTTCGATTGAGACGCCCTGATCCTCTCTGATCCTTCCTGAGACTCCATATCGAGAGACTCTTAATCCCAAGGTTCAGGGTTCGACTCCCTGCGCGAGCACCACCAGAGTGTATGAGTTCGGCTGACTGGTCTCATAAGGCCTTCGGCTGATGGGTTCCGCCCCGGCGTTCAACTGGCGCTCGACGCGATCACCGGCGCCCCGGCATTCGTCGGCAACCGCCGCCTGGACATCCTCGCCGCCAATCAGCTCGGGTACGCCTTGTATTGCGACCTGTACGACAATCCCGCGCGTCCGGCCAACCACGCCCGATTCATCTTCTTCGACGAGCGCTCACGCTCCTTTTATCTCGACTGGGAGTGGGCTGCCGACGAAACCGTTGCGATTCTGCACAGCGGCGCCGGCCGTGACCCGTACGACCGCGCGCTGACGGACCTGGTCGGAGAGCTGTCCACCCGCAGCGACGAGTTCCGGAAGCGGTGGGCGACTCACAACGTGCGCCAACACAACAGCGGGGTCAAGCACTTCCGCCACCCGATCGTCGGAGAGCTCCACCTGCTGTTTGAGGCTATGGAATTGTCCGCCGACACCGGATTGTCGCTGTACGTCTATAGCCCCGAACCCGGCACCGCGTCCGACGATGGGATTCGCCGCCTCGCGGGCTGGGCCGCTACCCACCAGCAGGTCGCGTCACAGCTTATTTGACAGCTTACCCGGGGCAGTCATTGGCACGGCAGGACGCTCTGTGGCACAAACGGTTTGGGCCGGCGAATACGTGTGGCACGCCCTGACGCGTCCGGACGCTTCCTGGCAAGGAAGGTCAATCTCCTCTTAATCCCAAGGTTCATGGTTCGACTCCCTGCGCGAGCACCACCAGAGTTGTGTAAGTTCGGCTGATAGGTCCCAAAAGACCTTCGCCTGATGCGTCACACACCTTCGGTTGATGTGTCGCAGTTACTTCGGCTGATTTGTCACTCT
>Ga0207684_10006314_pt1 | contig 10812 bp, 11 predicted proteins | sample KBSK5501metaG_FD_184342 | JGI IMG/M metagenome (GOLD analysis project Ga0207684, IMG submission 184342) | Corn, switchgrass and miscanthus rhizosphere microbial communities from Kellogg Biological Station, Michigan, USA - KBS K5-50-1 metaG... | ecosystem: Host-associated > Plants > Roots >... | reverse complement strand
TGATCAAAAAGATGGCGGAGCAGAATCGGCTCTGGGGAGCCGAGCGTATTCGCGGCGAATTGCTCAAGCTCGATATCCGAGTAAGTAAACGGACCATCCAGAAGTATATGAGGCACGTTCGCTCCCAGCAGCCCAGAGGACAGAACTGGAGAACCTTCCTGCACAATCAGGCAAAAAACGTCTGGGCTTGCGATTTCCTCCAGGTGACTGACCTCTTTTTCCGCTCGCTCTTTGCGTTCTTCATCATCGAGCTGAAATCGCGCAAAGTGATCCATGTCGGGGTGACGCGCTCTCCGACCGACGCGTGGACCGCCCAACAACTGAGGGAGGCGACCCCGTATGGATAAACGCCGAAGTACCTCATCCGTGATAATGAGAGCAAGTTTGGGCCCTGTTTCGCTCGTGTTGCAGTAACGAGCGGCATCAAGATACTGAAAACACCCTATCACGCGCCTCGCGCCCATGCGATCTGTGAACGCTTTCTCTTGAGTGTTCGGCAAGAGTGCCTCGACCACATATTGATCCTCCATGAGAAGCAGTTACATCGTGTCCTGCATGCCTATGTCAAGTATTTCAATGAGGCACGACCACATCAAGGCATTCAGCAGCAGGTTCCGCAAGGGAAAGTTCCTTCCATTCCACCAGATCGGTGTGGTGATCGGATCATCTCGGTTCCGGTTCTGGGTGGGTTACACCACGAGTACCGAAAAGTGGCCTGAGCGCTTTAACAGCGAAGTAGAATTACCTGAGGAGATGGCGTACTGCGTGCCATCGTGTTGTTTTTGGAGTGCTTGAAAAGAACTTTCTCTCTGCCATCTACTCTGAGATAGGGGATGACTTTCGCTGAATGCATGGAGATACGCTACATCCACTTGCCCCTCTTCATCTATGAAGCTCGAGAGCTGCCAGACAAAGGAAGAGCTCAGGCTCAAAGCTATCCACTTGACGAACGAATGTGCCAAGTAGCCAGCACAGGGATAAAACAGTAGCTTCTCTCCTGTCTCAAGCAGATTTTTTCTCCAGCTCCCTGGTTCTATTCTGCGAGCCCCAGCTCCCACATGCGCCGGTGGATGGCCGCCCGCGCCTCCAGGAAGGGTCGTTGCAGATAAGCCTCATGGTCCTCCTCTCCGTGGTGGTGCGTTACCGTCCCCAGTTGATCCCGTGGGCCCAGCTCGCGGATGTAGGTCAGACTGCCGTCGATCAACGTGAGCATGTACTGCGCCGTCTCCTGGTCAAAGAGCCACCAATCGTCGCCGCAGGCCACGTAGATCGGCGAGGTGTGTGCCATCACCCCTCGTCTCCATCCATCGTGATGCAGGATCGGGTTGGTGTAGCCGGGGCCGCTTACACGCGCGGCCAGCCAGGTATTGCCGTCCACCTTGATCCTCGTCTTCAACTCCAGTCGGCGTGTGCCCCTGCGATCCTCCGTCTCGGCGACCACGCGCCCCTGCTGGACGATCTGGAGGGTGTGGATCGGGAAGATGGATTCTGCCCACGCTTCCACCTCGACCGTTCCGCCGTTTCCGCTCAGGCGTACCGTGTCCCCGATCGTGTGGCCGTCCAGGCTGAACGAGATGATGGGTCCGCCGCTCATGAAGGTCCGTCCTGCCGCCAGGTTAGCGCACCACGTCTCGTACGTGAAGTCCTGCTCCTGAGGGATGTAGACGTAGGTGCGATAGAGCCCGACGGGTACGTCGCTGGACATCTTGTCGGTGCCACCGACCAGTGGCAGGCGATACCCACCGTTGAGGTAGCGGTAATACTCCATGTGGTTGTACATGCCACCGAATCGCGGGGGCTCGGCCCCATGCCGGAGGAATTCCACGGCATCCACACGTCCCGTCGCGATCATGGCTGCGGGCTCACCGTTCGGGTTAGGCAGGTGCGGCAGAATCACCGTTCCACCCTGGGCGTGGCAGCGGTCGGCCCAGTGCGACATCGTCACCTCCAGTGTCCCACCCATCTCGGCCTCATCTGGACCATCGGTACACCAGGGCATGACGGGTTTTTTCAGGCCCAGCAGCGTCAGGTGCCCGAGCATGTGCTGGCGATTCTCCTGGGAGGCATAGACAATTGTCCGGCCATTGCGTGAGACGCTGGGACCCCCGGTGAACTCTTCCGTGTTGGTAAACAGGTGACCCCACTGTGACTGCAGGAGGTTCACGACATTGAGATCCTCGCCCTGGGCCTCGGTATGGCTCCCCTGTGTTGAGAGAAAGTGAACGTGCGTATCGCCGCTGAACCAGCGCCGGGCGTTCATGTTGCACCAGCGCTTGAGCCGCAGCGTCAGTTCTTGCTGACCCGGCGCGATCGTCACCTGCGTGCGTAACGGCTCGTATTCAAAGCCACGAGCCACGTCGACCAGCACCTCGCCACGTGGCAGCCAGCCCTGGCATGTGCCATCGATGTAGGCGTAGCTGATGCCACCGAGGCGGAGATCACCACCGACGTCGATATGCCAGGTGTTCATATTCGCATTGACCCGGTCATGATGGCTATGCGGTTGGTAGGGAATGCCGTCCGGGGAGCGGAAATGCACGCGACAGGGTACGGGCTGCCCGGTTTCGTCGTCAACCACCGTCGTGCGGACCCAGTTCCGGCCTGTGTCCAGCAGCTCCAGGCGCAAACGTGGCAGCCCCACGACCCTCTTCTCTTCGATCTCGCCCCAGCGCGCCGTGCCAAGTACGTCGCTGCCCTGCGTCAGCGTGACCGTCGCCGACGGGAGCGCCGCAATCTCGACCGAGGCAGGGCTGCTCTGCTCGTTGAGTTCCTCGCCCCAGCCGGCCAGAGGATCGACCAGGAACTCGCCGGGCGACTGCTGGGGCAGCGGATAGGGAAACGTGGTTACGCCGCGGTCGACCGCAATCGTGAGGTTGAACGGCCGCGCCGCCGCTGCGGGGTCTGTGATGGTCATCTTGAGTGGTCGTGCGCCGGTCCGCACAAAAGGATATTCGTCGGCGTGGCCAAGGGTCACTCCTGCGATGAGGAAACGTGGCCCGGCAGGGATCACGGTGAGCGCGGCCAACGGCTCCTTCGGATGCGGGTTCTGCCAGGCCCAGAGATAGTAGGCGCGTGCTGTCGCCTGATTCACCTCTGTTTGGTGCTCTCCGCTCTCGTCAAATCGCCCAACGTCTCGCGGAGGCCTGCTATCGCTCTGGTCGGGGACGGCACGGAACGGGAGTTGTCCCCAGGCGGTTGGGATCTCGGTGATTTCGAAGCGGTCGCGCATCGTCATACGCTCTTCATCCCCGTTCTGATAGGTGAAGACATAGTCAGCAATGGGCGCTCCGACTGGACCGCCAGCAGAGATGCCCGATACCAGCAAGCGATGGGCCACGATGACCGACTGCGCGTTCTGATCGATGGGGATGCTCAGGGGAGCGTGCTGCAGCCCTTCTCCAAATGCGACAAAACAGTGTCGCGGATTGGTGCCGACGAGGAACGGCAAGCCACGAAACTGCTGTGGCCCAATGAGGGCAGTCCCTTGCTCTCCCAGGAGCTCCAGCCCGGCGTTATGAAAATCCTTCAGGTCTATAGGAGTGTACTCGTCCATCTGTCTCCTCCTGCAGGGTTGAAACAAGTTCTCTCAATTACTCATTCTCTCAATTATACTTTATCGTTCTGTTGATTTGCTCAGATCGGGGGTGCTCAATGGCGTTGCCGATGGCACCACTGCTGTACTGGCTACGTGGACCATCTGTTCAGAAAATGAGCTCGTTAAGAACTGGTTGCTATTGCTCTCCTTCTCCTTACAGATGATTTTGAGACAAGAGTATCGGCAGAGAGAGCGACAAACTAGCCAGCACAGGGAGGGATGCGTTCATTAACGTGAAAAAGTAGTATCTATCATCTGGTAAAGAAAAGTGTCAAAAGCATTTTTCAATTGATCCATGACTTGGGATAAACGTGCCAATGTAACATTTTAGAAAGCAGTGTACTCACTGCTATCCCGAATACACTGTGAACGCAGTATACGTCTTTTTTGTACGCAAAAAACAGAAAGTAGCCAAAGTTGATCTTTAGTGGTCGCCTACAGAGGCAGAGTTCAACGTTATCGTAATGCTAAGACTTTATCTAATGCTTACACCTACTTGATGAGCGCATTTCAGTCCACGGCTTTATTCTACGAGACCACAACATATTGTTCGTGGAGAATTGTAACACCAAACACAATGATGACCAAAGGAGATGTTGATGGTCATCATTGTGTTTAGTTTGAAATTTATATTACGCCTACAGCTACAGCTATCGTCCTTAAAAAAGGACAACTTAATTCCATATCTACAAATTTGTGTACCCGTCAAATAAAGTTTTACACTTTCCTCCCATTGAGTGCATTTCCACTTATCATCGCCAGGTAGCTTAAAATAAAGATTTACACTGGCAGCAAAATGAGATCATTTATGAGCTAATGGATGTTCTAAGTAGAGGAAACCCGTCATTTATCGAACGGATAACCTAAGTAGCCAGTACAGGCTCCGCACGGTAATGGTGCGGCGCAAAAGCAAGAGTTGGTTTCTTCGCCAGCACCTGGAAACCTGCGTCTTCTCCTACGTGGCCGCCGAACTCAAGACGGGCGATCTGTGCGTTGCCGGCTCGGAACAGTTTGCCGATTACCGCGAGCAGCTCCTCTCATGGGAGGAGTGCGAACCCAAGGTGGCCGAATATTGTCAGCGGCTCGATTTGCCCATGACGGCCGAAGGGTTTGTCGAGCACCTCCGCACGCGGCTGACCGAGGTGGCGGCGAACGTCGATCGCACCCGACCAGAGAATCGCGAACTGATCATCAACGAGAGAGGAGAACCGTCCCTCAAGCGGCTCCAAGCCAAAGCTGCACCGCAGGGTCTGGCGCAACTGGAGGAGGCGCTGCGCGAAAAGATCCCGGAGCGGCATTTGCTGGACGTGCTGGCGCGCATTGATCACGTGACCGACTTTACGTGCCACTTTGGCCCCCTTTCCGGCAACGAACCCAAAACCGCCGATGCGAAAGTCAGGCAGTTACTCACCATCTTTGCTGGATGCGCACCCATTTAGGCCCTCACCAGATGGCCCGTCATCTGAGAGGTGCTCTCAACGCCGATCAGATTGCCCATCTTAACCGCTGCCATTTCACGGCAGAGAAGCTGGAAGCGGCCATTCGCGATATTACCAATCGCTTTCACCGCTTTACGCGGCCCCGCTACTGGGGCGATGAGAAACGGGTGGCAGCAGACGGGACGCAATATGAGCTGGCAGAAGAGAACCTGCTGGTCGAGCGACAATTCGCTATGGCGGTTATGGGGGCATTGCCTACCATCATGTCTCGGATACCTACATCCTGCTCTTCAGTCATTTCATCGCGTGTGGCGTGTGGGAAGCCATTTACATCCTGGATGGTCTGATTCGCAACCGCTCAACGATCCAACCCACGACCGTTCACGCGGATACCCAGGGTCAGAACCTGCCCGTTTTTGGGCTGGCCTACCTCCTGGGCATCAAGCTCATGCCCAGAATCCGCAACTGGAAGGATCTCAACTTCTATCGCCCTTCCCGTGAGGCCCACTATGAGCATATCGATTCACTCTTTGGTGACAACGTAGTCGAGTGGGACCTGATCCAAACCCATTGGCAGGATCTCTTGCGGGTGGTGATCTCGATCCAGGAAGGCAAGGTGTTACCCTCCATGCGGCTGCCGCAAGCTCACCACCTACAGTCACAAAAATCGTCTTTATCAGGCGTTTCACGCGCTGGGGAGTGTGGAGCGTACTATTTTCCTCTTCACTTTCATTTCGGATGTCAAACTGCGCGAAGTGATTCACCGCAGTACCAACAAGGTGGAAGAATACCACAATCTCGAGGATTGGATCACCTTTGCTCTCCGAGGTGTCATCGTTGACAATGTGTTTGAGGAGCAGGAGAAACAGATCAAGTATAGGGTTATGCAGACACTTGACATCCTGTAGTACATGCGTTCATAATGAAACATGTGTTCGTATCCACAGAAGGAGCAAGCGTCCTATGCGAGTACAACGTCTCCCACAAGCGTTATCACCTGGCAGTTCCTACGTCCTCCTGGATGATGAGGGTCAGCCTAACCAGGTTGTCTCTGGCTTCTTGTCTCATCTCCATGCTCGTGGCCTCTCACCTAACACCCAGGCCGCCTATGCCTACGATCTACTGCATTTCCTGTCCTTCTTGAAACAACAGCAATTGACCTACCTCGAATTCACTCCAACGCATGCTTTAGACCTGTTAGCTTATCTACGAGCCATTCCCAGCCGGAAGCAGGGGAGCCGATTGAGCATCGTCCTTTGCACGACCGATGCGGGACAGTCTGCAACCCGGCTCTCCGCCGCCAGCATTAATCGTCTCCTTGCTGCTGTCTCCTCATTCTACGAGTATCTCATTCTCTCAGGGCGGTGGAGAGGACGGGAGAATCCGATCCAATCAGTGCCTGATCGGGCTCTCGTACGCGTCTCTGAACGTCATCGTCCTTTCATGGGTCATGCCAGCTCCCAACGACCCATCCGCCGTGCCGTGCGAGTGAAAACCGTTCAACGAGTACCACGGCCTCTGAGTGAGGACCAAGTCAAGGCACTCCTTGGCTCCTTGCGCTTGTGGAGAGACAAGGCCATGATCTTGCTTATGCTCCAAGGGAGTCTGCGTCCAGGTGAGATTCTCAATCTGCACCTGGAGGACATTCAATACGGAAGAAGGCGTGTGGTGATTCGCTTTCGTGAGGATCACCCCAGGGGAGTACGCACCAAATCTCGACAGGAGCGAGTCGTTGACCTCTATGAACCGGAAGCACTACGGGCCCTCAGTACCTACGTGATGCAGTAGCGCCCTCAAGAAGGGGAGAGTACCCTGGTCTTTCTCGTAGGAGGAGGCGGCAAGAGGCGCCTCGAACCTCTCAGCTATCATGCCCTGGTCAAACTGTTTGAGCGACACTGCGAGCGAGCAGGCATTCGTGATGCCTGGGTGACGCCACATGCCCTGCGCCATACACACGCGACACGTATGTGGGAAGGCGGTATGCGGGAGTTAGCCTTGCAGAAACGGCTGGGACACGCATCTCCTGAATCGACGCGGATCTACACCCAGGTCTCTGATCCGATGATGGTGGCAGAGTATCAACGTGCTCTGGGGAAAGGAGAGAGCCAGTGACACAGCTTCGTGCTCCCCAGCCCGTAGGTGCGGTTCGGCATGCACCACCTGAGGAATATCATGCATTTCTTCGGCGTCACTACGCCAATCTGGAGACCGAGTACTTTCATCGGAGCTGCTATGCCCAGTTTCTCCAGGCTTATCCAGACCTCCAGGTGTGGTTTGATGCTCCCCTGGCAGAGCGAGTGGGTCGGCTCTATGGGACTGGTCCACGGGAATGGTGCAATCGAGTATCTTACCGGGCTCGTCCCTACTTGTACTTTCTGGTCTCACGAGGATATGCCACCTTGGATTGGGATTGGCTGATCGCAGTCCCTACTATTCACCTGGTGTTAGCGGTCAATAATTTTAGTACTCATTGGCTAATTAGAACTGCCGATTGCGCCTCCTCAAGTGCTCGCAGATGCTGATGATTTGCTTGCTGAGCACGGTAGCTTTCCACGGCCATCATATCCAGGATCACACAATGATGGATCACGCGGTCAATGGCCGCCATGGTGGTCATGGGATCTTTAAAAATCCGATTCCATTCACTGAACACGAGGTTGGTGGTAATCAGCACCGATTTGTGCTCATAGCGTTCAGACAGGAAGGTAAAGAGCACCTCCATTTCATCGCGATCATGCTGGACATAGCCGATATCATCGAGGATCACACAAGCAAATTTGTCCAGCTTCGCCAACTCCTGTGGCAGGCGTAAGTCTCGTTTTGCCGCAAGCAAGCGTTGGACGAGCGTGCTGGTAGGGATCCAGAGCACTGGATACCCGGCAAGAATCAACTCATGGCCAACGGCAGCGCCTACATGACTTTTCCCGACCCCAGGCCTTCCCAGGGCAATTACATTGACCGCTTGCTCAAGGAAGGCTCCCTGCTTCAAGCGCTCGATTTGTAATTGGAGCGCAGGGGACAGGCGCCCCAGATCAAAGGTCCGAAACGTCTTTTCCACAGGCAATCCACTCTGTCGCAAGAGTCGGTCCGTGCGCCGCTCCTGTCGTAGCGCTTCTTCGCGTTTGGCTAATTCGTGCAGATACGCTTCATGCGAGAGACTTTCTTTCGCGGCTTTGAGTGCCAGGTCGGTAAAACTGGCTGCCATGCCTGCGAGCTTGAGGCGTTCCAGCAGCACGCGAAGTTCCTGATGACGATTGATGGTGTTAGACACAAGTCCTCCTGGATGGAATGAGTTGATCGTAGGCAGACAAATCAAGCGAAGGGGCCTGAATGGGTGGGACCTGATGCATGCTTGGCACCTGGACCAGGTCACGCAGCATCAGAAACGTCGGAGCCTTCCCGGCTTCGAGCACGATTTGCAGGGCGGTTTCGACTTCCGTTTCAGAGGTCGAGGCGGCCAGATGCAAAATGCGCACGTAGTCGCGGTCAGCGCGCTTGGCCCCATCGGTCCGTAAGCGATCATAGGCCAGGCGAAAGGTCGTCGTCGGAAACAGTTCATCGCGGTAGCGATAGGCCGCAAACGCTCCAGGTTTGCGCACCAGGGACCAGATGATATGATGATAATCGATCTGGTGGTGATGCTTGCCGATCAGACGAGGCAGTTCAAACACCTGGGTCGTGCCCACATGCCCCTCCAGGATCTCGGAGTGGACTCGGATCAGGACAGAGGTCCCAATCAAGCGAGAGGGGACGGAATAGACATTGCCTGCCACGGCGATCGTCGAAAAACGGGAGACCATGACCCGCAGTTCCTTGCAGGGAGCAAGGGGGGTGACTGGCAAGGGACGTAATGCCACTTTTTCTGCCGTAAAGCGAGCCACTCTGGTCTGATTGCGTTTGTGGATGAGATCGGCGACAAAGTGTTCGTAGGCGGCGCGGGTGGCGAAGTCAGGACTGCCTCGTACGCGCAACGCCTGATCGACGGCCTGCTTGAACCGGTGATGGGATTGCTCGACATCCCCATTTTCATGCGCTACGCCGGTATTGGTCCAGGTGGGGTGCATGCCATAATGAGCCATCAGCGCCTGGTACCGAACCGTCCAGTCTTCTTGCTCCTCTGTGCGCAACTGCCGCACAGCTGCGCTTAAGTGGTCGGTGCGATGCATCGCGGGGACTCCTCCAAGGTGCCAGAGCGCTTTTTCAATGCCTTCGGCCAGTGCCTCAAACGTTTCGCTGAAACAGATGCTGGCGGCCTCGGTGTTGGAGTAGGTCAGCACAAAATGATACACCATATGTGGGAAAGGCTCACCGGCGATCGTGATCAAGAGATCTTCCATGTGCGTAAAATCGGATTGGGCGCGCTCTCCTGGCGTATGACGCTGTTCAAAGATCACCTCTTGATCGGGTCCATACAAGGCTCGCCACCTGGCGATATGGCGTCGCAGTGTACGATCCTGGGTGGGACGATAGTGACCTGGATGCTTTTCGCAGAGCAGGGCAAACAGCGTCGCTGCCTGCAGTGCGGGATCGCGTTCGAGCTGCTCCACGACCCAGGGCCAGTCTTCCTCAAATGGATTCGCGCGTGACCCAGGTATGCGGACGCTTCAGTTCAGATGGGAGTTTGCCCACTCGCTCATACTTGCGAGCGGTTCGTTCACTCAGGCCCGCTCGCGCAGCTGCACCTTGGTGAGAACTTCCTTTTTTTCGTTCAGACATATACAACTTGACCTCATGATCGTTTTTCATATGAACACCACCTGCTTGTTTTAAGATGGTGTTATGCTAGGCCATTGCTCACCGCTTGTCGAGAGGAATGGCCCAAATTGTCCGTCACCGGTGGGGTAATTGACCGCATCTCTTGACCCTTAGCCACTGGATGTGTCCGTCGCCGTTCGCATCATTGGCCGGAGCATCTGCATCAAGGCTCGGCACCAAGCGTTCTTCACTCCCACTCCCTCTGGAGAAACCTCCCTGTTCCCACACGCGCAGACACGCCTCGGACAAGCTGACTGCACTCATCTTCTGTTCCTCCTTTCCGACCGTCCCTCGTGTCGTCTCCACGAAGTTTCCTCTCTGGGTACAGATGGAGTGTAGAACCACTCCTGCCTATCGGCAATTCTAATCACCCCGCATCGGACTTTCTAATTATCCATCAACATGTTGCCAGTTCCCAACTATATTGTTGTTCAACTACTGTTCATCAAGAATATAGTTGCGGACTGACACCATAAAGTTACGGACTCGCAGAATAAAGTTGTGGACTGAATTGTATTCAGAAAGTAGGGTTCAGAGACTGTACTGGCTACTTGGGTCATCCGTTCGGGAAATAGGCACTTTGAGAATGGTATACCCTTCCTTTGTCGCTTGCAAACGAAGTCAGGCGAGGGTAAAATCGGGAGTTGTCACTGTATTCTCATGCTCGAACGACGACCATCTCATATGAAGGAGAAACGTATTCTATGAGTCGCGTTATTCCACCTCTCCTGCGGTTGAAAGGTTTCTTCTTGAATGTGCTTCACCCTCGCTTTGTACGCTGGACGAGACCGCTTACTCGCTCATTGCCGCTCGGAACACTCATAGACCTTGGCAGAAGCAAGTCCGAGCTCATCGCAGAAAATGCGCTCTTACGCCAACAGCTCATCATGCTCAGTCGGCAGGTGAAACGACCAGCATGCTCGAGAACGGATCGGGTGCTCCTCGTCCTATTGGCAAGGGTTGTTCGGACATGGAAACAAGCGCTCTTCCTCGTTCAACCAGATACACTGCTGCGTTGGCATC
>Ga0207684_10006311_pt1 | contig 10813 bp, 18 predicted proteins | sample KBSK5501metaG_FD_184342 | JGI IMG/M metagenome (GOLD analysis project Ga0207684, IMG submission 184342) | Corn, switchgrass and miscanthus rhizosphere microbial communities from Kellogg Biological Station, Michigan, USA - KBS K5-50-1 metaG... | ecosystem: Host-associated > Plants > Roots >... | reverse complement strand
CATGCTCGTCGGTCTGAGGCGAAGCCTCGCTGGAGTTGATGTCCAGACGTGCGGACACGAGGAAGGGCTCCGCGATATCCACGCGCAATAGCCGGCGGTTGCCCCGGTGATTTCGCGGCTGCGCCAAGCCGGACCAGAGTTGAATTAGATGGTCGTCTTTTACAGACGATCCCGAGGTCTGGGGTAGCTGGAGAATTGCTTCAACCAATGGCGTTCACGTGTCCAGACGCATGGACACGGAGGCTTCAGTCGCCACATCTTTTGGCCCGGCAAATCAATGCGATCAAAACGCGACCGCTCCAAGCCCTTTGCAACCCTCATCTGGTCAGGCAAGGCATACGCGTTGTCGCCGCAGCCACCGTGCCCTTCTTAGCCATTTGCGCCGGGCGATCCGAGCGCTACTCTTGATTGAGCGCGGCGCGCGCCGCGTCGGAGGAACGAGTGGCTCGAATCTGCACGATCTGCAACCATCATCGTCGCGACAGCATGGACAAGGCTTTGCTACGCGGCGAAAAGCTGAAGGCCACTGCCCGCCGCTATAGAGTCTCCGAAGACGCGCTTGGCCGGCACAAAAAGCACATGCAGCTAGTCATCGCCAAGGCAGCAGCAGCGGTGGATCAAAACGGTCTTGCCTACGGCTCAGCCTTGTTGGCAGAGATCGGGCGCATAAAAGCTGACGCCGAGCGCTTGCAGAGCGAGGCTGAGCGAAGGCGGGATGTGAGGGCTGCGCTGAAAGCGATTCACGAACGTCTGGCCATCGTCGAGCTTGAGGCTAAGCGCGTCGTAGTACCGGAGTTGGTCTTCTTTCGGGGCCTTGATTCTTGACCATAGCTGATCCCCGACTGCGCGATAGTCGGACAGAACCGCTCTGGCATTATGGAGCTTGTCGGCAGCCGAAACCAGCAGTGCATCTCCGTTCGCGCTACGCAGGTGCTCCAGATATTTGTCCCTTTCTTTCACGCCAAGGCAACTTCTCCCTTGGATCACTCGCCGTGCTGTCCGAGCAGAATTCAACGGTATTTGCCACCCGGTCGCCGAACATATGTCGAATGGTGGCCAGAGTTGGGAGTCCGCCCTGATCCTCAACAGCGTCATGTAGCAGGGCAGCTATAGCCTGATCCTCGTCGCCGCCAGCCTCAAGGACCAGCGAACATACACTCATCAAGTGGGCAATGTATGGTATGGGGACGCCTTTTCGGGCTTGCTGGTGATGCAGCCCGGAAGCGAACTGCAAGGCGAGATCAAATCGCCAAGTTAAGAAGGACGAGTATGGTTCCATTGCGCTGATTGTGCGTCCGCGAGACCACGCAGATAAGCCAGAGGCCAGTCCCTGGGTTCACCGCTTCGGCACCGTCACGCCAATCCCTCGGCCTTTGCACGCGCCCGACTTTTTGCGACGATTAGCAAGGAACTGAGGAGAGTCGTAGATGAACTGAAAGGGCTGGCGGTCCGTTGACTCAAAGCGCAAATTGACACGGCTCTCATTGCCGCGAATGGAGCGATATGAACTGGAAACCAAGAGATTGGGTCGAGCATGCGGCATTCGGCGTTGGTCGTATCAGTGAGGATCGGGGAACCCGAATTTAAAGGAGATTCATCGTGCAATGACCCTACGGAAGACAAAACCTATATAGGAACATCGCTGGGAGCTTGCGCTTCCGAGCCTGTAAAGCCGGAGGAATGGATGGCGGTATTTCACATCTACGCTGATGCAAGCGGGAAGCTGAGCAATTCCGCTTACACGTCCTTTTGTGGTTATGTGGCACACGTTTCAGAGTGGGCGCGCTTCACATCCGAGTGGGAGAATTGCAGATTTAAGTGGCAAGTTCCGCCTCTCCACATGTCCGCAATAATGCATCCTGACGAGGATGCGGTCTGGGGGAAGGTCGAGGCGCAATGGGGAACAGAGTGGGAGGCGAAAAGGGACGCGATGCTGGAAGACTTCGCCGGAACAGTCAGAAGGGCTGACATTGTTTGTGTCGGGCTGTAGTCGACGCGGCTCATTTCAGAAAGCTCGCGTTTGCCGATCCAGATTTTGCCAAGCTATTTAAGGACACGATGTATCTCGCACTGCACAAACTGGTGACACAAGGCATCGAAAAGACTGAAGTGGTAGATAAGCATTCTCCGATAAGCCTCGTGCTTGGTGATGACCCGGAATATTCGATGATGTGCTATGGGCTGCTACAGGCCATGAAGCGAGATGTTCCAAAAGTTAAGGAAAGGATTCACGGCATCGCTTTCGTGAACGATGAGTCTTTCCCCGGAGTTCAGGCAGCAGATGTAATTGCGTATGAATCCAGACGCTTGATGGTTGACGAAATGAAAGATCCAAACACCCAGCCGTCGGAGCTTTTCAAATCTCTCACTCTTGCACTCTTGGTCTAACGCATCAACTACTTCATTTCACGCCATCAGTTCTTAACGAGATGCAGCGGAAAACCGGGGCTGCCAACAACAGTTGATGGTAAAATCCGATACAACCACGGAACGGTAGTTGCTTTTGGGGAAGATCAAACATTTTCTACCGATTTTGTCTGGTGTCCGAAAGGATGAGACATCTATAGCGCCTGTCGGAAAGAAGGAAGAGGACTGCGTTCGTTCTGAACAGGCTTCCTGCACGAAGTCGTTACGTGGTGATCACCGCATACTCCACAGAGTGGTAGCGTGCTACCCAGATTCTGCCGTTCCAACCACGAAGCTACATTCATTCGCAGAACTCCAAGACCGCTCATCGCATTGACGAGAGCTTCCCTTTCTTCCTGCGTCCCGCCGTGGTCTTGAGCAAGCACCAGCCGCCTCTTGTGTATTTCAGATTCCGCTGTCTGAATGCGCTCCTGCATCTTCGTCCAATCCGTTTCGAGCAGGGCCGCTTGATATGACTCTTGCCAGCTATAGCTGGTCAGCACTCTGATCTCTCGGTAAGGATCAACTAGCCTTTGACTGATAGCCATTTTGACGCTCCGTAATTCTGCGCAGACTGTCCAGCGTAGTTAAAGCATCTCGCAAATCGTGTTGTTCGCCATTCAGCGGTTTCGTATGACCGTCTTCGATGCGATCAAGAACGGCATTGCGAGCGTGGGCGATCCGTTCAAGCAATTTCACTGGGTTGGTCTCAAACAACGCAGCTTGGCAAAGCTGTCGCCAGTCTGGGAGAAAGTGTGTCTGTTCAATATTGCTCATCTTTCCCTTTTATAGAACGAACGCATCGTACCGTCAACTCCTTTGTTTGTAAGCGATTACATAGCATCTGGGCATTTATTTCTGGATAGTGAACGATATCCCGATGACGGGATCAGTGTGCTCCGCTTCCAGCGGTTCTTCCGGCTTGCGTCGCGACCCGAAAATCACAACCTGGCCGACATGGCCGCGCGCGCAGGCTACGCAGACCAGGCGCACATGACCCGCGAAGTCCGGCGCATGAGCGGCATAACGGCGGGCGAATTCGTCGCCCAGGCGCAGGGACGATTGGCCGATTCGTTCAAGACAGCCGTAGCTGGACACGTGTAGCGTCTCATGCATGAAGAGACTGCGGAGAATCGTCCATCGCGCCGGCGTGATGGGATTACTGAGCTGCGCCTGCGGCAGCCGGCCTGCTATCGGCGCCGGCACCCAAACCGTCACGGTCGAGTCGCGCACCATCACTGTGCGCATCGACCGGCCGTTCGACAAGGTGTACGAGTTTCTCGTCGATCCCGCCAACTGGAACCAGTGGGCCTTCGGTCTGGGCAGGAACATCCGGCGCTCACAGGACGGCTGGATGGCCGACTCGGACGGCGGAGTCGCCACGGTGCAATTCACGCCGCGGAACAACTTCGGTGTTGTCGACCATACCGTCATCCGCCCCTCCGGCCAGCGCGTTTACGTCCCCATGCGATTGATCGCCAACAGCAGCGGCTGCGAGTTGCTGTTTACTCTCTTTCGCGAGCCCAACATGTCTGATGCGCAGTTCGCCTCCGACGCCGGATTTGTGCAGCGCGACCTGAACGGGTTGAAGAGGCTGCTCGAAAAATGAGACTGCATTCGTCACACGCGGCCATGGCAGGGGCCATGCTTCTGGCCCTCGCGGCACCGTGCTTAATTCATCCGCAAAGCACGAATGAAGGCTCGCGGCGTGATATCCCGGTTCTGCAAAGTACATGTCTCATCACTGCCGACGTGAGGCGTGTCGTGGAGTTTTACGAGCCCCTGTTGAATCGAAAAGCGAACTGGTCCGGCGAGGATTACGCCGAATTCCGTAGGGGATGCAAGAGCCCTACAGGAAAGGAAGTAGCGAATCCATCATGACCTTGAGTCTTGCTGGGGACGTCGCGAGGTGTTTCCTGAAGCGTAGACAGAGGTATCGGTGGGGAGGGTTCGTAGGGCGCAAATTCCGAATTGTGCAATAAATTAATCAACGGCCTGCTACGCTTGACTTGTGGCCGTTTTTCTCAAGGAAGGGACCAGTGGCAGCGAAGCAGTTACTTTGTGGGATGTTGCAGACAATGTTGTTGTGCTGCGTCGCCGAATGTAGCACTCCAGATAAACAGCCAACAATGCTCAGCCACGAGGCATTTGCCAGGGCTGAAGTTTTTATTAACGAGACTGCCCGGCCTCTTGAGCGCGCTCTGTTCGCTTTTTATTTCGCCCACGGCAGCCGCGATGCGGTGATTGCGGAATTGGCAAAGTTCCAAAACAGTGACGGAGGATTCGCTTCCTGCCTGGAGAGTGACACGCGCTGGTGCGGCTCTTCTCCTCTCGGGGCGATGAAGGCTCTGGGTATACTTACGGATTTAGGGGTGCCGCAAGTGAGCCGCACGTCAAGGCGGTTATCAGATATCTGCTGGCAAGTTTCGATGATAAACACGGCATCTGGCATGCGCTACCCAAAGAAGCGAATGCGGCGCCGCACGCTTCCTGGTGGGAGGTCCGAGAGGATACAGGAAAGTGCGAAGTGGAAAGCCCACTGTTTCCGACGGCGGCGCTCGCGGGATACTTGCAGAACTACGCGGCATTGTTGCCGCCGGGATTCGTGAAGCGCATCACGGAGTCGTCCCTGAATTACCTAGCCGCAGCCCCGGTAGGCATGCAGATGCCGGATATGGAATCTCTCATCGAACTTGTGCGTTTGTTGCCGCCCGCCCAAAGCACTGATGCCGTCCGTAAATTCAAGAGGGTGCTGGCCGTGGTTGTGGTGCAGGATCCCAAACAATGGAACAGTTACAACGTCAAACCGCTCACTTTCGTCCACAGCCCGCAATCGCCGTTTTATCCGGAAATGGAAACGGCGGTTGGCGCCAATCTGGACTACATCATCCCCACACAGAAATCCGATGGCGGGTGGGGGCTTACCTGGTCGTGGGAAGACCGCAATCCCGCGGCCTGGGAACTGGCAGAAAAAGAGTGGCGAGGCGTGGTGTCGCTGGAAAACCTGCGAACATTGCAAGCTTTTCGCCGCATCGCGCAGTAAAAGGGAAATCTCATGGATTTTTATGCGCCCGTGAAAACGCCATAGCCTTTATTCCCATCTGGGTCACGAAAATAACGGGAACGCGTGCCTCACGAGCGCGCCAACAGACTGGACGTGCCCGCTGACCTGCCCGTGCTGCGCGATCGCGAGACCCTAGCGCAGGTGCTCGCTTCTTTCGGGACGAAGCTCATCCGCGAGGTAAGCGATCCCACGGTCATCGGGGTATTCCGACTGGCGATCGCCGAGGTGGTTCAGGCCCCCGAAGTGGCGCGTGCGCTCGACTCTATAGGACGCGAGACAGGCCGCGCCGCCTTGCGTAAAATCATGGCCGAGGCCCAGGCGTCGGGACTGCTCACGGGCCGTCCTGCCGAACTTGGCGAGCAGTTCGCCGGGCTGCTCTGGCGCGATTTGATGGCCAGCCTGCTGCTCGGCGTCGCCGAGCGACCGAACCCCCGCGAAATCGCGGGACGTGCCCGCGACGCCGCAGCCGCCTTCCTGCAACTTCATCCGCACTGAATGATGCGCCAGCCTGTTGAGATTGCGGGATTCTTCTGAAGGTGGAAAGCAGGGTTGTAGCGGCTCCTGCGGATAGTGTCTGAGATCCACAATCAACTAGGGTGGGACATTCACTCATTTCCCGAAGCACCTCAGTTAGCTTTTGGTGTTTTTTGTGCTCAGCCCGAGCACGCGATACGTGAGTCACATAGCACAGGTGCCACTAAGAATTACCGAAGCTCCGGCGATTCCAAGCGCCCAGCCAAAGTAAGGATGACCGTTCCCGAGAATTCCAGCGATTCCAAGACCGATCCCAAGAACTACGCGCAACGCCCGATCCATTCGCCCCACATTTAGAAAAGTCGCCATATCTCCTCCGTTATATGTTCACCTCTACCACTGGCTAGAAACTAACGATTACGGGCGCTTTCTGATCGACAACGACCTTTGACAGAGAATTTCGTGAGTTAGGCCAAAGAAATCGAAGGGTGTCACGTATCGGATGGAGTTTTTGCGGAGCACAGCCAGTTCCATCGCTGTGCTTGCCACCGGAGTGACCTTCGCCAGACCAAAGTCGAGAATCTTTGCGTGACCGCGCTCGGCGTCAAAAATGTTGGCGGGCTTTATGTCGCGGTGGACGATCCCCTTGCTGTGGGCCGCATCCAGCGCGTCGGCAATCTCAAGACCGAATTCGTCGCTTTCCAGAAAGCCGCGTAGAATGCACACTTCTACAGATTGTTGTGCAGAGCCGTTAATCGAATGGTCGCCCGGTAGAGGCGTTCGAGGCTCGCTGGCCTTTTTCAGGATTTGGCCTCAGCGGCGGGCAACCGAGCTGGCGTCGGGCGTCTCTCGAGTATCTTGCTGCTCATGCCGCCTCAATAGTCCCGCTTTGTAGTATTAGAATGTTTAGGACGCTGCTTTGGCCTTACTGCGCGGGGAAGATTCCCGAAGCATCTGTAGGGGCTCTAAATCCGCACTCGTGCTGATGAATTCGGCGGGGCGGTTGCTTCTGAGAAGCGTGTTCTCTTGTACTCGGATCGCGACCATCTGTTCCACCGCCTCGATGTCGTCTGTTTTCACAGTGCTGCGCAGTCGTTCGACAAGAGCACGACTTCGCTGCTCGATCGCACCAGAATTTTCTTCGGCCATTCTTAGCCAGTAGTATGCAGAGCGTTCATTCTTCTCTATGCCGTAGCCTTCAAGATGGGCCAGTCCGGCAATGAATTGCGCTGCAACTACGCCCTCCTCGGCAGCCTTGAGGTAGGCTCCTATCGGTTGGCTGACGTGATTTCCCAACGATAGTCCACCTGGACTCGTAGCCTGACCGCTGCCCTTGAATAGGATAAGCAGTTCCATTCTGTTCGACACACCCAGTTTCTCAAAGACATGAAACAGATAATTCTTGACAGTGTGCTCGCTGAGCCCGAGTCGATCTGCAATCTGCTTGTTGCTTTCGCCTTGCGCGGCGTGCTCGGCCACTTGAACTTGCCGACGGGAAAGCTGGTCAATCCCGCCGGTTTCGATGCCTTCATAGGATGGAGTGCTTCTGAGGGCTTCGAGCAAGAACTCTGAATGGGCCTGGCTCGCCCAAATCTCGCCCCGACTGACACGCTCAAGACAAGTGGGAAGTTCGGAAAGCGACTCGGTCCGGCAAAAGACACCAGCGGCGCCACATCGAAAAGCACCCATGACCGATTTCTGCGTGCTCATTTCGAGCAAGATCACGATCCGGACAGAAGGGTGGCGACCATTGAGGCTTCTAGCGACTTGAAGCCCCTTTTTTGCCGCACAATCAAAGTCTGTGCTGATCAAAGCCAGATGTGGTTGGAGGGTTGTAACAATTGACAGAATATCAACAGGGGTTGCAAGAGCGACTATTTCAAAGCGTGGATCACGTCCAAGCGACTCCGCGAGAAGCTGATTGCTCATTCGGTTTCGATCAGCGATCAAGACTCGGATTGCCTGCGTAGGTGTCGAATTGTGAGAAAACTGCGAAAGCATCATCGACCCATGGTGACCTCGACCGATTAAGGTTCCTGCATTGCTCGCGCGGCTGAACAAAAGACGCAGGCCTAAGTTGGGTCACGGTAGTCTCACATGGAGGTGGGGGGCGAACAAGCTGAAACAGTTTTGTCAAGCGTTGACGGATTTGGTTCCGGTCGAGTCGACACTAGAGATGACCGCCCCCGACTTTAGGTACGAACAGTTCTGTCGTGCTCTGGGGCTTCTCCCTCTGCCAGAACGGCCACGAATTATTGGTAGGGAGATATGAACTGCCCTGAACAAGAGCGATGGGAGGCCCCAGTCCATGGGACTATCACCCTCTTGTGGCCTACCAGCGTTTACCAATATGGTTCTCTCCCCTTAAGGAAGGACCTGGGTCGAACGTTACCAATGGGTGTTGCTGGGTAAGTAAGGAGGATGTATGTGGCGACGATCATGTCCGTGTTGTAAGCGCGATCTCTATAAGCATTTACTATCCATACCTCTTAAGTGTACGTGTGGATGGATCTGGGGTTAACCCCCGAGCGTCGATATGTTTCAACGCTTCAGCCAAGACACGTTCGCCGAGAAGAAGCGGTTGATTGCCTTGCGGCGGATGATTTGGCTCTATTTCGTTCTGTTAATCGGCGAAGGGGCTCTCCGGAAGTGGATCGTCTCATCGCTCGGTGCTCCGTTGCTTGTAATTCGAGATCCTCTCGTCCTCCTAATCTACTTGCAAGCTGTCGGTTGCAGGCGATTTCCTGTGAGCGGTGCCGTGGTGGCCTATTTCCTGTTGCTAAGCAGTTTTACTCTTCTGGCTTCGTTTCAAATGATTGCCGTCGGCCAGCTCCATTCCGTAAGAATCGCGAAAAACGCACAACCAATTTGACAAGTGAATTTAGATTCGCAAAGAAAGCCCGTTCATGTTCAGGAGAGGCGCATCATGACTGCAAACGACGTTGGAAACTGGCGCGAACTCTTTGATGTCGCGTTGTTTGAGCCGGACAGAGTTAAGTTGCGACAGCGCATCGAACGCGCGAAGGACGCCATAAACACACAAATCGATGCTTTGACGAAAGACCAAAATGAAAATGGGGGCGGCATCTCGGAATACATTGCACTCCGCGACGCACTAACCACTCTCGCTGATCTTTACAAGATCGCCTATGCCCGGAAGCCGGGCGTGAGCGTTAGTGGCGAAGCAGCCTCAGACCCACGAAGAGGGCGAGGCTCAGAAGCTCGTGGAGCGCATTGATGATGGGTCGAGAGCGGCTTTTTTTGTGGATGACTGCTCCGGAGGAACTTCCTCCGATGGAGAAGCAAGAGCTCAGAGCGTTCCTGAACTCACTGTGAAAGTCCACTTTTTTCCTTCAAGAAGTCTCAGCCCAGATTCTGCGGGGAGTATTGCAGCGCGGCAGCGCCGCGCCTGTAGGAAAAATTGTGGCAGCGAAAACGCTCGTCTTCAACAGAGTTCACTGAGTTTCAAACACGAGGGTTCGACTCATTCAGCATTACTACGCCCCCGTTCTTATCGTCGTTCCGCCGAGTACACTGTCCGACAATGAAGTGCAGGAACTAGCACTGACTCTGGCTAGTTATAGCCCGAACTGCGCGGCGGGAACGCTTTGCGGACTCTCTGGGCAAACCTTGAACATGGATGCTTTTCAGGTGAGTACGCCCAATGGCGCCACTTCGACTAGGCGAAACATCTCCGAGCTGGTTACGCTAAGTACTGGCGGTGCTACTAGCGACACAACCGCCAACCTGCTGCCCGCGAACTCCATCATCGAAGCCGTGGTTGCGCGCGTAACAACGACGATCAGCACTGCCACAGATTGGGAATTAGGCGACGCCACGATCGCGGGAACTATTTGGTTGCTTTCATTGAAAAGCGCCCAGGAACCATTAGCTGCATTTTTGGTCGCGGGCAGAACCTGGGCGGACCAACGTCCTCGCAGGTACCGATCTGGCGCTGTTGTGGCTATCCAGCTTCCCCGTAGTACAGGAGGAGCCTGCTGGGCCAAAGCACAGGAAACAACCAAAAGAGTTACGGCGAAGCACCACTTTTTCATTGAACACTCAGGCCAGAACCAATCAGCGGAGGACTGGCGTTGCATTAGTGGCGACACATACCCAATTCCCGCCTTTATAAATCCAAGTATCAACAAAGCGCTCCCGGCGGACGTAGGGCTTTCCGGCTTCGACGCCCTTGGCTCGAAATACTCCCGTGGAGATTGCAGTATTTCCGAACACATTGACGTTCATCGATTCCGGTGCGACTTGCTGCTCTTGGGAGTTGGATTTCTTTACACTTGCCAGAAAGGCTGCTTTGGTCTGTTGGCTGCCGTCATCGTTAATCAGCACAATCTGATCGTCGAGGATTCGGTCTAGAGCCCGCTTATCTCCGAGCTTATAGGCCTGGTTCCAGGCCTTCTCCAAGGCAATGATTTTCGATTGAACAACACGCTCGGCATCTTCTTGAGACGGGACGAACAATGCCGCCGCGCATAGCAAAGCCATCAACAAACCAGTGAATCTCAATGTGCGCACCCCCATTTTTGCGCAGTATATGGCAATCCGCTCTTCCTGCTGCGAGCAAGCCGATTTGAGCCAAACCTAAGTAACCGGCGAGTGCCGGCTAGCGGCCCTGCTGATTGCTGCATAGGCATTTTCTACGTCCGACAAATGCGGACTTCCGCGTCTGCGGCCCCCCACAGCAAGTAAAATCGCGCCCGGAGCGATGACGCTGAACTTCCGGGTGATTGTCTAACAGCCTTCGGCCTCGTGCGGGACCTGGCCCGATTGGAAAGCAAGGGCCTGGCAAGACGGACCTACGGCGACACCACCTTGGTGCAAGGAGCTTCTTTACGAGCCCTTCCGCTTTGA
>Ga0207684_10006309_pt1 | contig 10814 bp, 9 predicted proteins | sample KBSK5501metaG_FD_184342 | JGI IMG/M metagenome (GOLD analysis project Ga0207684, IMG submission 184342) | Corn, switchgrass and miscanthus rhizosphere microbial communities from Kellogg Biological Station, Michigan, USA - KBS K5-50-1 metaG... | ecosystem: Host-associated > Plants > Roots >... | reverse complement strand
AAAATAGCCTGTCTTCGCCGGGGGAAGGTTCAACTCTTGGAATCCCCGTACAACAACATCTGCGGCAGATCCTGCAGCGACGCTTTCCCTTTCGGAAAGGTAATCTGCCAGACGCGATCGAAGACTTCAGTCAGATTAATTCTCTGGTCGCCCCTCCGAATGCGATCTCACTTCTTTTCCGGAAACTTGAAGCCGATGTAAGTTCCCGAGCTGATGCCCATCAATCCCAATAACGTCGTGCTGAATTCCGGCATCGCCAGACTGTTGTAAACCGCGGATAGGAAAATAATGCCCAGCACAATCGACCAGGCGAAAATCTGAAAACGATGAAAACTGTATCCACTGCCGTCCCTGAGAATGTCGCGCAGCAGACCATGACTGTCACCTGCCGTTGTCGGCGGGGTAATGGCTTGAAGCTGCTGATTAAGTTGGGCCAGGCGTGTGCGACTGTCCTGTAGTTGCTTGTTCAGGCTGTCCCGGTTGGCCGTATCCTCGGTGGTTAACGTGGGCTTAGAGTTGAGCGCGCCGATCTGGGACTGAAGTTCCGGGATGCCCTGTTCGAGCGACTGCTTTTCCGCCGTGAGATCCCGGAGTTGACTAGCCTGTGCGGTGTCTTTCCCCGAATCAATTAAAGCTTCTCCCAAAGCGGTGCCGGCGCTGATGCCCATCAATCCCAACAGCGAGGGCGTGATGGTGTCGAGTGAGGAGGTGACCAACCAGATCACCACATATGAGACGTAAACCAGAAAGAACCAGAACGCCATCTGCGTCCGGCCCAGGTTGTACGGCCTGAGCTTTCCGGGAACTGCCGCCCCTGGCTCGCGGATCAGATTGGTCGTGCGCGCCAACCAGATAAATAGGACCAGGGTAAACACGATGATGAGCAAACCGATCACGCCGTACGGCGGTGAAATCACAGTAAGCGGGAGAGGATTGCTTTGATCATAGACGCTATCGAACGGCGATTCAGTCTCCAGACCAATGGTAAAAGTGACGGGATGGCTTAACCCGTGGGGCTCACCTAATAGATCAATCCAGAGCTTCTTATTCTCCGGCGTGATCAGCAAATGAAAACTGAGCCGCCGGCTATCCGGATGAAGTTCGTTCGGATAGCCACCACGGACCGCCCGGCCGTTAAGGAAAGGAACGAGCTTCGTTGCATCGTGCGTCGCCGCCCACTCCGAAAAGTTTGCCACTTCAACTTTAATGATTGAGTCGAGTTCCAGGTGGCCTTCAATCCCCGTGACTTTGGGTGCCTTCGCCGCAGTAGGTGTCGGAGAACTAGTCGCCGCAGGCGAAGCCAGAGGTGAAGGCGCGGTCGTCGGTGACCCGGTTTGCGCGCCAGCCGGCGTAAAGGCCAGCAGACCAAGCAACACGACAATGAAGAACATTGGGCGATTGATTCGTTTCATAGCTAGTTCAAGCGGACGCAAAAGTGTGGATTCAAAAAACTAATGACAGCGATTTCAGCGCTATCTTCGATCAGCTCCAGCAACCGCGAGGAACCTGACGTCATGGGACTTCGACCCTGATTTTTCTTGAAGTTTGAGCGATGCGCCTTGTCGGCCTGATAACACCGCCTGGATCTCGGCGATCACCGACAGTGCGATTTCTTCCGGAGCGTGTGCGCCGATGTCTAATCCCGCCGGATAGTGGAACGAGGCCCTCAGGTTCACTCGCGATCTATTACGCGCCGCCATTTTGGCCAGAATGTTTTTAGTGCGCGTGGCGTTCCCGATGATCCCGACGTAGGGCAAATCGAACTGAGCCAGGGCCGCAACTGCCGCAGCGTCCTGACGCCAGTCATGAGTCATCACTACCGCAACGGTCCACGGATCCGGATGCAGCAAATCCAAATACGAATCGGGTTGAGTCAGCAGAACCTGGTCAGCCAGGGGAAGTCGTTCACGATCAGCGTATGCCGGCCGATGATCGATCACCGTAACATTCCAGCCGAGTCTCTTGGCGCCCTCAACGACCGGCCGGGCGTCGTCGCCCGCGCCAATGATTACCAGCGAAGTCGGTGGAGGGATGTATTCCAGCAGCAGCTCGGCGCGGCCGGCCACGCACGTGCGACTCTGATACAGGTTTGGCTTCTCATGTGACTCTGACAACAGGTCCGCAGTCCTGGAGATCACGGCCGCCTGGATCGGGACCGAATCAATTTGGGAGAAGATTTCGCCGGACGTGTCTATAGCGACTTGCCCGCCCAATTGCTGGTCGTCTTTGTTAATGATCGTGGCCAGCAAAACCGGCCGGCGCGCACTCAAACGCTCATTGATCCATGCGCACAGATGTGCGCTCCGTGAATCCCACCGCTGCAGCAGTACCGAAACCAACCCGCCGCCACCCGTGGCCGTTCCCCAGATCAGGTCACTGGCGGACCGCGAATCATAGTCGACGCGCTTAGCGCGACTATCCGGACTCATTCGACCAGCATCGACGGCGATGCCTTCTTCCAGACAGCCGCCGCTGACGGCGCCAAAGACTTTCCGACCCTTCTTTAACAACAGCCGCGCGCCGGCGCGACGATAGGCATGACCCTCTGTGTGCACGACCACGGCCAGCACATAGTTCTCCGACCATGCATTCGGATTAGCCCGACTAAACTGGATTAGATCGTAAAGGTCTTTCATGACTCTTGGCGTCGCGAACTAACTAAGGCTTCAGGTTTAGCTCGCTTGACTCAACCAGGCAGGCCTCGCGAGCTCGCTCAACCGAGCCTGCCAGACGCCGCAAGCGAGGATGCGAATGATTGTTAGACCGAGGGAAACGGATTTGACCTTTATTGTTTCGCTCCTTTGAAGATGCGCCGGTTATAGATTGCCTGCGCGCAGCGAAGAGCCGGAACTGAATCGAAGACGTGTTCGAGGCCGGCCCCGTAACCACGCTCGTGCGGCCGAAGGACTCGGAAAGCCGCCCCATTAGGTTCCCATCGTCAGCTCTAAACTATACGCACTACGTTGGTAAGCTCATCCCGCAATGTATCTTGCGAATGAAGACGAGCGGACTCTACCACGATGTCTTGAGAAAAGACAATCTTTTTCGGTTGAGGTCCGAAAGGTTTTTCCTGGTGGGTACAGGTGTGGACTGAAGCGGCCTCTATCCGCTAGTCATTTCTGCTGCTTGACCCATCGATCCAGAGCTACGCGTGGGCCGACTCCGCCGCAATCCGCAGTGAAGCGCGCGAGCTTGCGTCCTGAATCGGAAGTGCGAGAATATCTCTCGCCGCCAAAAGTTTATTGCTCTTAAGTCAGATCCTTTGTGAGGTTTCATGGAACGTCGAACTACATCCTGGTACAGCCCGAACCTCAACATGGAAATGCCTCTGGTCGCTTATGGCCATGCCGGCCAGACCTTGTTGATGCTGCCCACCGCGGCTGCGGACTATCTTGAATACGAACGCTTCTATCTGGTCGATGCAATCAAGCCATTTATCGAAGCGGGTCGGATTCGCGCCTATTCAATCAACAGTGTCAACCGTTACAGCCTGCTGAACGAGCAGATGCCGCCGCACTTGAAAGCCGAGTTACTCACTCGCTACGACAGATACATTACTGAGGAAGTGCTGCCGTTGATTCGGAACGAGAATGGCGAAGATGCGCGGCCGATTACCAGCGGGGCAAGTCTGGGAGCGTTCCTCGCGGCCAACGAATACTTCAAGCATCCCGATCTGTTTCGCGGGGTGATCGCAATGAGTGGCAGTTACGACATTCGCTCTTACCTGAACGGCTTCTATGACGACAATGTCTATTTCAACAACCCGGTCGACTACTTATCAAAACTGGAAGACGATCACTACTTGCCGCTCCTCCACAAAGCCGATTCGATCTACATCCTCTCGGGCCAGGGCGCTTACGAAGATCCAAAGCGCAGCCAACAACTCTCAGACATTTTGAGAGGGAAGGGAATTCCGCACACGCTGGATCTGTGGGGACCGGACGTCAATCACGACTGGCCCTGGTGGCGAAAGATGCTGCCGCATGTTTTGGGGAAGATGGTCGGATGATATTGTCCGCTGCCGATCAATTGGGCAAATTTGCGCTTTCGATTGTTTGCGAATTTCTTTAAGAATTTTCAGACTGCGGCTCGCCCCCGGGTCTGCTTTTGCAAAAGCGTCGAAGCGCCATTTCTGTTCACTTCTTGCTAAGCTCAGCAAGTCGAGGAAAAGTATTGAAATTCGCCTCAAATTGGCATATCGTCTGCAACGTAAGAACAAACAGGCTGGTCCTCTGGAGCCTGCGCAAGCCCGCCGTCTTCTGTAACCAGCCCACGACAGGGCATCTGTCAGAACCAATCGTGTTCGGGAAGGCTCGACAAAGGTTTGCATTTCTATGGACAGTGACTCGCAAGACCGCTCACTGTGGAAAGACCTCAAACGCAATCTCAAAGATGCGCCCCTCAATATCCGATCATTCATCCGAGAGTCTCCAGCGGCTGTCGTTATTGCCTTAATCGTGATCTTGGTTCCTATCGTTGCTTATCAGCCGGCAACGCGGATTGATCGCCCATGGGCGCATTTACAGACTTTGCAACGCGCGGTCTTGTGGCTAGTGCGAGGCACGGCCTTCCGAGCAGTTGCCGGTCCTCTCGTGCTGCTGCTGCTGTACGGGTTTCTTTACTACGTTTTCCGCGTGCACGGTCGACGCTTTATTGTTGTCACAGAGTTTCGCGTTTGGGGTGAACTCGAAAAAACGATCCACGCGAAAGGTATCGCCGGTCGTTTGCAAGATGAATTGATGTATCTATTAGCAGAGATGGAGTCCAAAGAAACCGGTCTTCCCTCAGAGATAGCGAGAGCAGGTTTTAGAAAAGCCGAGTCTCAGCCGAAGCCACCTATGCCGGGCGAACTGACCCTACCGGAAACGCAAGTCACATTTCAATACGAAGGCATATCGCTGGAGGGCTTACACACGTTCATTCGACGCAGTACGGGACGAGAGATCGTCGTAACAGGTGACGTCCTAGACCATCCGGATGGCGTACTGATCATTGCTCGAACTAGGAACAAGGGACCATGGGAAGTCTTGGCGAAGGGAACTAAAACTGCGGCTTTGGGAGAGGCGTTGCCCCGCCTCGCGCTTCGCATTTTGACGACGTTGACGCAGGGATTTCTGCCGAAGGCTTACAATATCTTTGTGTTCTTGCACTTCAAAGCCAAGGAGCTGAATGAGGATTATGATCTACGCGTGCGGATTTTGGAGCTAGGCTTGGAAGTAGCGCCGCCAAAACAGAGGCGAGGTGCCCAAAAGAATTTATCTACTGGCTATTACCTTCGAGGTGAATGGTATTGGAATCAGGAAAGGTATCCAGAAGCAGAGCGCGACTTTGAGAACGCCATCGAAGTTTGTGACGACCACGGGGGCTTAACGAAGCTAAGCGATTGGTTTACTGAACTAGGAGCGTCACAGTACGCAGAGGTGGCTTCTAATAAGGCGCGCCAAAGTCGAGATCCGAGATCGTTAACGCACAGCAATCACACTTCCTTTGGAGCAACGAAGAATGGGTAGTCAGAGTGTCACAAACTTTCCCATGTTGAAAATGACTCGAATTCAGAGTCTGGTAAAGGATTACGGTCCGCGTCGCGTCGACGCTGAAACGCGCGCAATCAAGATTGGCGAGGCAGCGGTTGGAACTCTACAAGCCGCGTCTAACGCGGTTGCCGAACTTGCTAGTAAGCCGAAAAGAACCACCCAAGGCGCAAGTGGCACCGGCATTGCCACGACGACGAAAGCACAACCGACCAGCGATTTCAATCAAACCCTCATGAGCCGCAGCGTGAATGAAGGGCTTGGCCTAATCCTTACACTGGTCCAACAAATGAAAAAGAACCCCCGACAAGTCTTTGAGGATTCTGGCGCGGCCCATGGCCGTTATCCCATTGTCGACATCGGGGCATTCCTTAAGAACGCGCATTCGGGATTGCTGACACAAGCGCAAACATTGACTGAGTCAGCATTTGCCGCTAACGAGGCGCTGCCTAAGACAATTTTCGACATTGTGTCTCGTAAGTACCCGGGCGAAAAAGAACTAGTTGACGTAGGTCGGAAAAAAATAGAGAAGGCGCTTCGGAGTGTCTCGTCGAACGACATCGTGACTACCTATTACGAGAACGTGGCCGCTGGCTTGATTGATCTTGTGCTTGACGCAAGTCGGGGCGAAATCCCACCGGCACAAATTGACCGCGTTAAGAAGAGTGTTCGTGACCATTTCATTCCGAAGTTAATCTCAAAGGTGAAACGCGAAAAAATGAAACAGAAGTGACGTGGCGTGATGGCTCAGAAACCCAACAAGTCGTTGCGGTCTGTTCAGCGAGCGAACGGCAGCAAATCGGGACCAAAAAGGTCTAATCCTTCCCCAAGTCAGGGACCGGCGATCGACTATTTGGACGAGGATGGGAATCCCTGGAACAGAGCTGACCGGGGCCGCATTCGGTACCTAAATAAGTGGGACAAAGTTGTAGAAGCAAGCAAGTATCCCAAACCAATGCTACCACCCCCCCCGAAGGTCCAGTCGGATTGAGAGACATGTTAAAGTAGAAGAGTGCTGAAGAGAATGATGATTTGCCGTCAGCGCCAAAAACGTAATAAATGAGGTACACGTACTTAAATTGCGGCGTCGATCTTGCGCGAGTTCACCAGCGGCTGATTAGGCCGACAGATAATGTTATCCACCTGTCTTCCGATGAGACGTTAGGAAATGTCTATTTGAAACCGCAGGCGCTCACCCAGGCCTTGGGCTCGCAGCTTGATCCCGTCAGTCTCGACCTTTGCGAGATTGCGGCCTACGTTTATCTGGGCGACAAGGCGGTGTCGCGCGGGAAATACGAAAAGTGGACGCGAAACCTCTCCTGGATCGTTCCGGTGCGTGCGCCCGAACGCTGGGATTCGGTAAAAGAGATCCTGACCAATACCATCTCCACGCTGTCCGGCGATAATGTCCTTTTCACTTTTGTGCCCAAGCCGAAACTGAAAGCCGCGTCTCCGTCAAGACCGAGGAAGACTAAAGCTTCGACTAATTTGGAACAAGCTACTTTTCCGGAATCTGACTGCAGTTGCCTTTTTTCCGGCGGTCTGGATTCATTTGCGGGAGGAGCGTACCTGATTGATCAAGAGGGAAGGCGGCCATTATTTGCGAGTCATTGCGCGAACGGAGAACTCAAGAACAAGCAGATCGATCTGGTGAATGTTATCCAAAACAAGTTCGGCCAGAACTTTCATCATTTCCAGTATTGGGTCACGTCCAGACGAAACAAGAACGCTCCGCACCCATATGAGCGAAAGGAAAGCTCACACCGGGCACGTTCGTTTCTTTTCATGAGTTATGCCACAGTTGCTGCGGCGGTTCGAGGACTTAGCGACATATTCATTTGCGAGAACGGCGTGTTGTCCTTGAATGTTCCTATCTCGGATGCACGCAAGGGAAGCCGTTCCACGCGGCATGCGCACCCGCTCTATCTCTTCCATTTCAATCAGCTAATCAATGCACTGTACGAGCAAAAGTTCAATGTCCAGAATCCGTTCTCTCTGCAGACTAAGGGTGAAGAAATTGCATTGCTCAGGACACTTGGCCTCGAATCAGTAATCAAAGACACGGTTACGTGCTGGGGCTATCCAAACCAGATGTGCCGCTATAAATACTCGAACCACTGCGGGTATTGCATACCGTGCGTCGTTCGGCGGGTTTCGCTGATTGCTGCCGGGATGGAAGAGTGCGACGACCAATATGTCGTTGATGTTTTTGGCTCTCGAGACAAGCTTACTGATAAGCAATTGCGCAACGTGGAAGACCTGGCTTATTTCTGCCAGAACTTCAGCACTCTATCGAAGACTGAATTGCTCTACCGATTTCCGGAACTGGTTATGATCGAGGCCGGAAACGGCTCAGCTTCAGGTGACAGAATCGAAAAGATCATTCGCGTCTATAAGGAGTTTGCCAGGGAGTTCGCATTGGTCGCGAGGCAATTGAATTCGGATTTTGCGGCCGACTTTCCCGAAACATCTTCCGAAGCGTTCCTGGCGCCGGCTTCAGTGTCCGAACATGATCAATCGTATGAATGGACGCAGGCATAAAGCCTGACTTCATACTGTCTAAGGTTGCTCCCGACGCTAATCCTCATCCAGGCGGCCCGTCGTCGCCCTTCTTACCTTTTTTCTTTGCCGGTTCGGTCTCCCGCGGGCGCGTTTGTGCCGGCGGCGGCGCGGTCTGCGGTGGCGGCTCCGACTTGGGAGCTTCAGTTCGCGGTGGTGGCGGCTCGTTGGTTTTTGGGGGCGGCAGCGTCGAGTCTTCCAGCCGCGGCGTGGTGATCGTGCCGGGCGTCGTGTTCTCGTCGGTCTTGTTTTGTTCCTCATCAACAGTCATCTGCGCTCGCTCTAAGGCGAGTTCACGCTGACGCTGCTTGTACATTTCCTTCATGTCCTCGGGCATCGAGGGCGCCTTCGGGAAATCCTCCTTCGGCTTGTCCTTTAAAAAGTCCTTCGTAAACTCGATGAACATGGGCAGCGCTCCGTGCGCGCCCGTCATGTCATTGCCGAGTGGTTTCTTTCGCCCCGGATAACCCAGCCAGACGCCCGTGACGTAGGTCGGCGTATAGCCCAGGAACCAAACGTCGGTGTGATCGTTGACCGTGCCGGTCTTTCCGGCCAGGGGCACACCGAGAACCTGCGCGGCGGACCCAGTACCGCCCTGTATCACACCGCGCATCATGGAAACCATAGTCAATGCGACGTATTCACTGACAACTTTGTAAGTAGTCTTTTCCCATTCTTCCATCACCGCGCCATCGCGATCTACCACTTTGCGAATCATGTGCGGCTCAACCCGAATGCCTTTGTTGGGGAAAGCAGAATAGGCCGACACCATCTGATCGAGCGGCACTTCGGTGGCGCCGAGCGCTGAAGGCAGATAGGGCGCCATGGGTACCTTAATGCCAAACCGCCGCACCATCTGGGCGCCGGTCTGAATGCCAACAGTTTGCAGCAGGTGGACTGCCGGTACGTTCATCGAGTGGGCCAGCGCAGTCTTCAGAGGCAGGTCACCATTGCCTAGTGAGCCATCATAGTTATGTGGCTGCCAGCCGTTGATGTTTATGGGTGCGCCGCTGACTATCGTGTCCGGCGTCATTCCCCATTCGATCGCCGCGGTGTAAATGTAAGGTTTGAATGCCGAACCAGTCTGACGATAAGCCTGAACGGCATTATTGAATTTGTTGGTAAGAAAGTCGTATCCGCCGACCATCGCGATAATCTCGCCGCTCCTGGCGTTCTCAGTCATCATCGCGCCCTGCACAGCGGGAATCTGGTTCAACTCAACTTTTAGGCGATGAGTTTTCTTATCGACCTCTCTGATGATGAACTCCGCGAGATAACCCGGTTTGAATTCATTACGCGGCGCGCGTTTTCCCCAGCCCATGTCCGCGCTGTTTACCGTCGCGGTGTAATTGCCAAACCGAATGGTGGCTTCGTCCCTGGCTTGATCGGCCTTCGTTACCAGGCCCATCAAATATCGACCCGGCAAATACTCGTTGCGGTACCAGTCGGGATACTTATAGCTGGCGAGTTCCTGCGTGGTGGGCGGTCCCGCGCCATTGTTTGCCGCGGTAGGGATTGTCTGATAAGAAGAGCGCCAACCGCTGTGCGATTTGTCGTACCAACGCAAACCGTTCCGCACAACTTCGTAGGCCTTCTTCTGCGCGGCAACGTTTATAGTTGAGTAAACCGACAGTCCGGTTTGGGCTACGCGCGTGGTGTACTTGTCTTCCAGATCCTGGCGAATGTACTCAACCGGATAATCAAAGGCCGGAGAGAGAGCTTGCGGCGGCTGATAGTAGGCCGAGTCGGCGAGCTGCAGCGGCTTGGACCTTGCCGCATCAGCCTCAGCCTGGCTGGTGAAACCGGTCCTGGCCATCAAATCGAGCACGAGGTCGCGCCGCTCTTTTGCTTTCGCCGGATTTGCGGTGGGCGAATACTCGCCCGGCGCTTTTGGGATTCCGGCCAACAGGGCCGCTTCGTCTAAGGTCAGGTCCTTCGCCTGCTTGCCAAAGTAAGTTTCCGCGCCTGCTTCGACGCCATACGCGTTCGCACCCAGAAAGATATGGTTCGCGTAAAGCTCCATAATCTGGTTCTTGGTGTAGTAGCGCTCAATCTGCAGAGCGAGCACCCACTCGTTCATTTTGCGTTTGAGCGTCTGCTCGCGAGTCAGAAACAGGTTCTTGGCAAGCTGTTGCGTCAGGGTCGAGCCGCCCTCAACTTTGTCGCTGGTCAGGTTCTTCCAGGTGGCGCCCACGATGCGAATTGGATCGATGCCGATGTGATCGTAAAAGCGCGCATCTTCGACGGCGAGGATTGCGTTCTTCATGTTGGCCGGAATCTCTTCGAACTTGAGCGGGATCCGTTTTTCAAGCGCGAACTCGCCAATCACAGTCTTGCCATCATCGGCATAGATGCGCGTGACGACGCTGGGTCGGTAAGTCGCGAGTGCCGCGACTTCACTGGCGGCCGGCGAATAATTGAGCTGGTAGGCGGCAATAATTCCGGTCAGGCCGCCCGCGGCCAGCGCCAGCAGAATCACCGCCGGAAACCAGAACCGGCGGAGGATATGTTTGCGCTCGCCGGCCGGCGCGTTGACGATTGCCTGAGGTGAATATGATTTCAAACGATGACCAGGATGTTTTGCCGACATAAAGAGTCCAACCTTTTTGGCTTAACGATGCTTTAAGATGCGGTTTTTGGACAACGTGGATTCCCACAGTGGCCTTAATTTCGCGCCTTTTGGCGAAAGAGATTATAGCTTAAGGCGAGGCCGAACCTCGATGT
>Ga0207684_10006306_pt1 | contig 10819 bp, 6 predicted proteins | sample KBSK5501metaG_FD_184342 | JGI IMG/M metagenome (GOLD analysis project Ga0207684, IMG submission 184342) | Corn, switchgrass and miscanthus rhizosphere microbial communities from Kellogg Biological Station, Michigan, USA - KBS K5-50-1 metaG... | ecosystem: Host-associated > Plants > Roots >... | reverse complement strand
CAGGTTCGTCACCGTCCCGATGGCGCCGTAATCCCAGCGGCCCTCGAAGCCGATGGCCCCGATCGTCGCGTACCCCTGCGCGATCCCCACGCCCAGCGCCAGGTCATAGCTCCGCTTGCGCCAGCCGATGGCGAGACCACTGACTCGCTCACGCATGGCGACCGCCATCCGGATGGCCCGCTCCGCCGGGTCGGGCACCGGCACCGGGTCGTTGAAGAAGATCATCATGCCGTCGCCGGTGAAGCGCTCGAGCGTTCCCTCGTGCTCGAGGATCAGCTTGCCCATCTCGGCGTGGTACTCGCGGAGGACGCCCATCACCTCTTCCGGCTCGGCAGTCTCCGCAAAGGGGGTGAAGCCCCGGAGGTCGAGGAACACGACCGTCACCTCTCGCCGGTGGGTTTTGAGGGGATCGTCGGCACCTCCGGCTACGATCAACTCGGCGAGCTGAGGTGAGAAGAAGCGCTTGAGCCGCCCGAGCTGCTCGAGCTGCCCGAGCTGCTCCTCGACCCGGAGCTCGAGGGTCTTGTTCCACTCGGCGCGCTCGGCAGCCAGCGCCTCCACCGTGTCGTGGAGGCTCTTGATCCGCAGCATGGACTTCACCCGCGCGACCAGCGCGGGCTGGTCAACGGGCTTGGTCAGGTACTCGTCGCCACCGGCCTCGAGGCCCGCGACGACGTCCTTGGGGTCCGCCTTGGCTGTGACCATGATGATCGGGATGAAGGGGAGCGACGGGTCCGCGCGGAGGCGCCGGCAAACCTCGAACCCGTCCATCTTGGGCATCATGACGTCGAGGAGGATCAGGTCCGGCTGCGTCTCCTTGACGGCGGCCAGCGCCGCCTCGCCGTCGGTGGCGGTGACGATGTCGTACCCGTGGGCGGCCAGGCGGCTCTGGAGGATGTGCACATTGGCCGGCACGTCGTCGACGATCAGGATCCGCGGCGGTGTCCTCACGCTGGGCCCCGTCTACGGCACGTACTCGCGGATCTTCGCGAGCAGCTCGCGCGGGACAAACGGCTTGGTGACATAGGCGTCGCAGCCGGCCTCGAATGCCTTCACGTCGTCGCCGCTCAGCGCATACGAGGTCACCACGATGATCGGGATGTGGTGGAGCGCGGGGTTGGCCTTGATTCGGCGCGTCGCCTCGTACCCGTCGAGTCCGGGGAGCTGGATGTCCATGAGGATGAGGTCAGGATGCTCCTTCTCCGCCATGGCTACCCCGTCCTCCCCGGTCACGGCCTCGATCATCTCGTAGCCCGCGCTCCCCAGGAGGAGGCGCAGGATGCGGCGGTTCTCCTCGTGGTCCTCGATCGCCAGAATTCGCTTGCTCATGCCCTCTCCGCTTGGCGCTCCACCCGGACCGGCAAGGTGAAGGAAAAGGTCGACCCACGCCCCGGAGTCGACTCGACCCAGAGGCGGCCGCCGTGAAGCTCCACGATCCGCCGCGAGATCGAGAGCCCGAGGCCGGTCCCGCCCTTCTTGCGCGTGCTGGAGCTGTCGGCCTGCTGGAACTCCTCGAAGATTTTCTGCTGATCGGCTTCGGAGATGCCCGGGCCGCTATCCGACACCGAGACCACGAAGGCGCCGTCGGAGGCCCGCGCCTGGATCGACACCTCGCCCTCGTCGGTGAACTTGATCGCGTTCCCCGTGAGGTTCAGGAGCACCTGGGTAAGCCGCCGCTCGTCGCCTCTGCCGGGCGGCAGATCCGCCGGCACTATTGCCTTCAGCGCGAGCTTCTTCTCCGACGCCAGGGACTCGACAGCCGAGACCACCGCTTGGACGACCTCGCCCATCGAGTAGTTGCCAAGCGATAGGGTGAGCTGCCCTGCTTCGATCTTCGAGAGGTCGAGCACGTCGTTGATCAGGCCGAGGAGGTGGTGCCCATTGGCCTTGACGCGCTCGAGCGTGTCGCGGATCGTCTCGGGGACGTCGCCGAAGATATTGTCGAGGATGAGATCGGTGTAGCCCAGGACGGCGTTCATGGGGGTGCGAAGCTCGTGGCTCATATTGGCGAGGAACTGGGACTTGTGCTTGCTGGCGAGCTCGAGCTGCCGGCCCTTCTCTTCGATCTCCCGGAACAGCCGCGCGTTCTCGATCGCCAGGACGGACTGGGCGGCGAAGGTCTGGAGAAGATCGATCGTCTCCTGCGGGAATGCGCCGGGAACTCTCCGCCTGAGAACGAGCGCACCGAGGAGCTGGTCCTCACGCAAGAGGGGCACGGCGAGCAACGCTCGATATCCCGCCCGCTCGGCGACTTCGCGCAGCCGCCCCGTGTATGTGGCTTCGTCGAGGATGTCGGGGATCTGTATCGGCTGCCTGGCTACTCCCGCCCGTCCCACCGCTCCCTCCCCCAATCGAATCGGAGCGGTTCGAAGCGCCTCGATCAGTTCGTCTTCAAGCTCCAGCGTCACGCGGAGCCGGAACTCTTCGTGAGGCTCATCGTACTCGTAGATCGCTCCGCCGTCGGTTCCCGAGAGCTGGTCAGCGCGCGACGCGATGGTCGTCAGCACAGTCTCGAGATCGAGGGTAGAGCTGACCGCCCGGCTGACCTCGCCCAAGGCCTTCAGTTCGTCGACTGATCGGCCCAACTCGTGGGTGCGCGTTTCCAGCTCCTGGAACAGGCGCACGTTCTCGATGGCGATGATGGCCTGGTCGGCGAACGTGCGAAGTAGCCCGATCTGCCTGTCGCTGAAATCGCCGGCCTCAGCCCGACCGATGGTAACCGAGCCGATCGCGCGACCCTCGCGAAGCATCGGAACCGACAGCACCGCGCGGAAGCGAGCCGCCACCGCGGCCTCCTGGATCGAATACTCCCGGTCCGTCAGGACGTCTGGGATGTGGACCATGACGCGGTCACGAATTGACCGCGCCGCCGCCGCCGCACCGCTCAGGCGCAGGGGGAACTCCCGCCGAAGGGCGTCGACTCCCTTCGCGCTTGAGCCGTACACCGCGACGAGGTGAACCCATTCGCCATCGAAGCGTGTAACGGTGCTCGCCTCAGCGCCGCACAGCCTGACGGCGCTCTCGGCGATGATATCGAACACCGGCTGGAGGTCGGTCTGCGAGCTGGAGATAACGCGCAGGACCTCGCTCGTCGCGGTCTGCTGCTCCAGCGCCTCGGTGAGCTCGCCGTTGCGAGTCGCCAGTTCCTTGAAGAGCCGAACGTTCTCGATCGCGATGACGGCCTGATCGGCGAAGGTCTTCAGCAGCTCGATGTGGGTGTCTGCGAACGGCCCCGGCTCGTTCCGGTTGATGACGATCGTGCCGATCGGGCTGCCTTCACGCAGCATCGGCACTGCAAGCATGCCCCGCCACCCGCTGGCAAGCGCGATGTCGCGGTGGTACTCGGGGTCCGCGCGCACGTCGTTGATCTGAACCACCGCTCGCTGGAGGATGGCGCGCCCCGACACCAGATCGCGCCGCGGCGGCCTCGGGAGTGCCCTCTGTACAGCCTCCAGGCCCTCGGCAGTGAAGTTGTAGTGGGACACGAGGTGGATCAACTCGCCATCGAACTGGTACACGGCGCCGATGTGGGCGCCGCACAGTCGCACCGCGCTTGACACGATGGTGTCGAAGACGGGCCGGACATCGGTCGGCGAGCTGCTGATCACGCGCAGGATCTCGCTCGTCGCCGTCTGCTGCTCCAGCGCCTCGGTGAGGTCGCGGTTGCGTGTCTCCAGCTCCTTGAACAGCCGCACGTTTTCGATGGCGATGACCGCCTGGTCGGCGAAGGTCTGGAGAAGCGAGATCTGCTTGTCGGAAAAGCGCCGTGGCGTCACCCACCTCTGGACGGTAATCGCGCCAGTCGGGATCCCATCGCGAAGCATGGGGACAGAGAGCAGACTGCGAAGCCCCGCGTCTCGCACCGCATCGAGGGCGTAGTCGGAGTCCTCCAGCACGTCAGGAATGTGGACGGGGCGGCCAGTCAGGATCGCTCGGCCGGTGGCATGCCCTCGGTTCGGCGGCATCGGGTACGCTTGCCGTAGGGCACCGGCGCGTTCGGGGTCGGCATTGTCGAGGGACTCAATCCGAATCATCTCGCCGTCGTACGTGAGGACGGCCGCCGAGTCAGCCCTGCACAGACTCCGGGCGTTCTGTACGATCGTGTCGAAGACGGGCCGGACATCGGTCGGCGAGCTGCTGATCACGCGAAGGATCTCGGCAGTCGCTGTCTGCTGCTCGAGTGCCTCGGTGAGGTCAGCGTTCTTTGTCTGGAGCTCGGTGAGCAGCCGCGCGTTCTCGATAGCGATGGCCGCCTGGTCGGCAAAGGTCTCCATCAGAGTGACCTGGCTCTCGGTAAAGGGCCGGACCTCGTGCCGGTTGACACCGATCGCTCCCATCAGCTCACCGGCCCGGAGCATGGGGATCACCAACACGGTGCGGTAGGGATCCACCTGGCGCGCCGCCCAGGTGTAGGAGGCGTCCCTCCGCACGTCGTCAACGTGGATGGTACGTCGTTCGAGAGCCGCGCGCCCCGCAACGCTCCCGCCTCCGGGAGCGACGGGATTCTGGTCGAAGAAGGCCTTGAGCTCAGGAGAGACGTTGTGTGACGCCACGACTCGGAGGAACTCCCCGTCGAAGCGGAAAATGAATGCCTGTTTGGCCTCGCACAGCCGGACGGCGTTCTCGGCCAGCGTCTCGAAGACCGGCTGGAGATCGAAGGTGGAACGACCGATCACCTTGAGCAGCTCGCTGGTGGCCGTCTGCTGCTCGAGGGCGACTCTGAGCTCGCTGTTACGCGCCTCGAGCTCAGTGAACAGCCGCACGTTCTCGATGGCGATGACCGCCTGGTCGGCGAAGGTCTGGACGAGGGCGATCTGCGTGTTGGTGAACGCCCGCGGCTCCCGTCGCCAGCAGAAGATGACACCGAGCGGAGTCTCGTCACGTAGCATGGGCACTGCCAGCCAGGCGCGGTAGTCGAGAGCGCCGCGAGTGGCTTCTCGCAGTGGGTTGGAGGGCTCCTCTAGAACGTCCTGAAAGTGGATGACCGCTCGCTCCAGGATGGCGCGTCCTATGGCAACCTCTTCGCTCGGGTGCATGGGGAAAAGACGGTGGAAGGCTTCCAGCCGTTCCTGCTCCACGTTGTACGTGGCGGCGACGTGCATGAGCTCGCCATCGAAGCGCAGCAACCCGCCAAAGGAGGCGTCACATAGCCTGACCGCACTCTGTGCGATTGTATCGAACACCGGCTGGATGTCGGTTGGTGAGCTGCTGATGACGCGCAGGATCTCGCTCGTTGCCGTCTGCTGCTCGAGCGCCTCGGTGAGGTCGCGGTTGGCGTCGGCCAGCTCCCGCGTGCGCGCCTCTACCTTCTGCTCAAGGTTGGCGTACGACTCCTCGAGCTGGCCCGCCGTCCGGTTGAGCTCATCGCCGAGCGCCTCGAGCTCGTCGCCGGTCCGCACCTCGATGCGATGGCCGAGGTCGCCGGCGCCGATGCGCGCCGCGCCTTCCTGAAGCGCCCGGATCGGCGCGACCATTCGCCGGGCGAGGAGCAGGCTCGCCAGGATCGAGAGCCCGAGGCCCAACAAGAAGATAACGGCGCTCCGGATGATCGGGGCCCGGAGGGGTGCATAGGCGTCAGCGGCCGGGCGTTCGACGAAGACGAGCCATCCGAGGGGAACGATGGCCGCGTGCGCTGCGAGGACCCGCCCGGCCCCGAGACCCTCGGCCACCACGGTGACCGGGGCGTCTGCCGTGGGTCCCGAGCGCTCAGCCCGTGCAGACTTTACCTGGACGAGGGTGGAGAGATCCCGCTTCTCGCGGAGTACCCGACTGTCCGGATGGGCGACCAGATGGTTGCTGGAATCCACCACGTAGGCATATCCGCCCGGGCCGACCTCGATCTGCGAGACAATCCTCAGAACACCGCCGAGGTTGACCTCCGCCGTCGTCACCTCGACGGCGTACTTGCCCACCGGCACGGCCAATGTGACGTACGGCTCGGACTCGTTCTTGAAATACACAGGACTCCAGTAGGTCTTCCCGGCTCGGGCCTCGACGAACTTGGGCGCTTGGGAGAGGTCCTCCTGGCTCTCGACGATATCGGGGTCCAGGCGAGAGACACGAATCTGCTCTTTGCCGGAGAGGTCGAGATGGCTCAGCTCGCTGATGGCCGGAACATTGCGAAGGACCCTGAGGAAGTCGAGCTCGCGCTGCTGCGCCAGCGCCGCCCCCAATCCCTCTCGAAATCCGAGCTTCCCTGGTCCTACCTGGCTCGCGTCGGGATCGTCGGACGCGGTCCGGGTCGTCTCGCGTACCTGCAGCTCGACCTCTTTCAGAAACTGCTCGATGCGAGCCGCCGCCGCCACCGCCTTCGCGCGCTCCACCCGGACGATCGCGCGTTGGGTCTCCCGGTAGGAGAAGTAGAGCTCGACCAGGCTCGACGCCATCAGTACGCCGCCAACCAGAACCAGAAGGACGACGACATATTTGCGAAAGAGCCGCCCACGCGAGGTCGGGTTCTTCATCGCCTGAAGGTGTCGGCGCGGAGCAGGATCTTTCGGGGCACGGTGAGGCCGAGAAGATCCGCCGTCTTGAGGTTCACCGCGAGATCGATTCTCCGGGCGCCTTCGATCGGCAAGTCCTGAGGCCGGGCACCCCGTAGGATCTTCGCCACCAGCGAGGAGGCCTGGACTCCCTGCGCGTAGTAGTCAGGGCCGTATGATATGAGACCGCCATAGCCGACCCAGAGCGCCGTCCCAAATACCGCCGGGACTCGCAAGGCCAGCGACTGCTCGATGATCGCGATGGTGAGGTCCGGGTTCGAGCCTTCCGGCGCCAGCACCGCGTCGTCGCGCCGAACTTCGCGGAGCACCCGCTTCAGCTCGCCGGCGTCGGCCACCCCTTTCGGCAAGACCTCTACCTTCATTCGGAGTGCCGCCTCGAGCGCCTTGGGGATCATCGGCGTCGCGCCCAGGTCGACTTGGTAATAGATGAGCCAGACCCGACGGACGGCCGGAGCGAGCGTCTTGAGAACTTCCAGACGCTTCGCCACCAGCTCGGTCTGAAGACTCGATACCCCCGTCACATTGCCGCCGGGCTGACCAAGATTGCCGACAATGCCGGCGCCCATTGGGTCGCCTACCAGGGTGAACACGATGGGCACGCTCTCCGTCGCGTCCTTCGCGGCGAGGGTGGCCGCCTCCTGGCTCGTGAAGATCAGCTCGACGCCGCCCTTGACGAGGGCCTCGGCGGCGGCGGGCATCGCGTCCAGCCTTCCCTCGGTGAAGCGGATGTCGAAGGTCACGTCGCGGCCGTCTTCGAGGCCGAGCTCCTTGAGCCCGGCCTTGAGGCCTTCAACGGTAGGATGGCTCGCCGCCCACGCGGCGTTGAGGACACCGATCCGGAACGGGCGGCGAGCTTCTTGTGTCTCGGCTGCGTGTGTGGGCAAGCAGAGAAGAACCACGACGGCAACCCAGAAGCAGCGGGACCCTTGGCCCTTCATCGCTTACCCCGCAACCAACTGATGGTAGGCGCCTTCGGCGACGTGGTCCCACGGGCCCACCAGCGCCTGGAACTTCGTGAAGGAGGCGTGGATCTTTCGGGCCATGGGCGTCTTCTCGGATTCTTCCCTGACGATCTCGGCCGCCAGCTTCCTGAGATCGCGCAGCACCGGAGCAGGGAACTGGATGATCTCTACCTTCCCTTTGAACTCGGTCTTGAGTCGATCGAGCGCGATCGCGTTCTTGGCATGGTAGCCCGTGAGGCCATAAACCTGGACTGCCGCGGCGGCATGGTCGAGCGTCCGCTGGAGATCGATCGGGAGCGCAGCGTACGCCTTCCTATTGAAGGTGAACTCGCTCATCGTCCCCGGCTCGTGCCAACCGGGGTAGTAGTAGTAGTGCGCGGTCTTGTGCAGGCCCAGCTTCATGTCGTCATACGGTCCGACCCATTCAGCCGTATCGATGACACCCCGCTCGAGCGCGGCGTAGATATCGGCGGCCGGGGTGAGGATCGCGGTAGCGCCCGCCCTGGCGATGACCTTGCGGGCGAGGCTATTGCCAATGCGCATCTTGAGCCCCTTGAAGTCGCCGACCGTGTTGATCTTCTTCCTGAACCATCCCCCCATTTGCGGGGCGAAAGCCGGGCCGGGGCGGGGCATGAGGTTGAAGGCGGCGTAGGTCTCTTCCCAGAGCTTGAGCCCGTCGCCCTGGTAGTACCAGGCGGTCATGCCCTCGGGATTCATGCCGAACGGGATGGTCGCGAACCACTCGATCGCGGGTTCCTTCTCCGCCCAATAGGTCGGCGTGCCCATGAACGCTTCGACGGTGCCCTTGGAGGCGGCGTCGAAGCAGTCGAGCGGCTGCATGATCTGGCCACCCTGAAAGACCTCGATCCGGAACCGCCCGCCGCTCGTCTCCTCGACGACCTTGGCCAGGCGCTGGGCCGCGCCCTGCAGATGGTCGAGCGCCGGGGTCCAGGTCGTGGACATCCGCCACTGGACCTTCGGCTGAGCGATGACGTTGGGAGCACCAGTGACGGCAGCAGCGGCAGCGGCCGCCACCACCCCGCCCGCCTTCGCGATGAACCTGCGTCGCTCAGTCATCACCTCATCCCGCCACGAGCTGATGGTAGGCGCCTTCGGCGACATGGTCCCAGGGGCCCACCAGCGCCTGGAACTTCGTGAAGGAGGCGTGCACCTTCCGGGCCATGGGGGTCTTCTCGGATTCTTCCTTGACGACCTCGGCCGCGAGCTTCCTGAGATCGCGCAGCACCGGCACCGGAAGCTGGATCACCTCGACCTTGCCCTTGAACTCGGTCTTGAGCCGCTCGAGCGCGATCGAGATCTTTAAGTGGAAGTCGGCCGAGCCATAGACATGCACAGCCGCGGTGGCATGGTCGAGCATCCGCCGTAGATCCACTGAAAGCGCGTCGTACGCCTTCTTGTTGAAGCCGAAATCGTTGACGGTGGCGGGCTCCTGCCAGCCCGGGTAGTAGTAGTAGCGCGCGGTCTTGTGCAGGCCGAGCTTCATGTCGTCGTGGGGGTTGCTCCATTCGGCGGCATCGATCACTCCCCGCTCGAGGGCTGCGTAGATTTCGGCGCCCGGGATGAGGACCGCCGTGGCGCCCGCCCTGGCGATGACCTTGCCACCGAGGCGCGGCCCCATGCGCATCTTGAGCCCCTTGTAATCGCCGATCGTGGCGATCTTCTTCCTGAACCATCCGGCCATCTGCGGGGGAACCGAGGTGCCGGGGCGCGGCACGAGGTTGAAGGCCGCGTACGTCTCCTCCATCAGCTTGAGGCCGTCGCCCTGGTAGTACCAGGCGGCCATGCCCTCGGGGTTCATGCCGAACGGGATAGTCGCGAACCACTCGACCGCCGGCTCCTTCGCGGTCCAGTAGTAGGGCGCGCCCATGAACGCCTCGATCTTGCCCTGCGAGGCAGCGTCGAAACACTCGAACGGCTGCATGATCTGGCCGCCCGGAAAGACCTCGATCCGGAACCGCCCCCCGCTCATCTCTTCGACCACCTGCGCGAGCCGCTGGGCCGCGCCCTGGAGGATGTCGAGCGCGGGGGTCCAGGTCGTTGACATTCGCCACTGGACCTTCGGCTGGGCGATGACGCTGGGTGCATCAACGATGGCGGCAGTGGCCACCGCCGCCACGATCCCGCCCGCCTTCACGAGGAACCTGCGCCGCTCGGTCATCACATCACCTCACCCGGCCACGAGCTGATGGTAGGCGCCTTCGGCGACGTGATCCCAGGGGCCCACCAGCGCCTGGAACTTCGCGAAGGAAGCGTGCACCTTCCGGGCCATGGGAGTCTTCTCGGATTCCTCCCTGGCGACCTCGGCCGCCAGCTTCTTGAGATCGCGCAGCACCGGAACCGGGAGCTGAAGGACCTCGACCTTGCCCTTGAACTCCGTCTTGAGCCGCTCGAGCGCGACGGCGTTCTTCGTGTGGTAGTCCGTAAGGCCATATACCTGCACTGCCGCGGCCGCGTGGTCGAGTATTCGCCGCAGATCGACCGGGAGGGCCTCGTATGCTTTCTTGTTGAAGCCGAACTCGCTCATGGCGCCGGGCTCTTGCCAGCCTGGATAGTAGTAGTGGCGCGCGGTATTGTGCAGGCCCAGCTTCATGTCATCGTGCGGTCCAACCCATTCGGCGGCGTCGATCACACCCCGCTCGAGCGCGGCGTAGATATCGGCGGCCGGGGTGAGGACCGCCGTGCCGCCCGCTTTGACATAGACCTTGCCGCCTTGGCCCGTGCCAATGCGCATCTTGAGCCCCTTGTAGTCGCCGATCGTACTGATCTTCTTCCTGAACCATCCCGCCATCTGCGGAGCCGCCGCCGAGCCAGGGCGCGGGACGAGGTTGAAGGCGCCGTACGCCTCCTCCATGAGCTTGAGCCCGTCGCCCTGGTAGTACCAGGCGGCCATGCCCTCGGGATTCATGCCGAACGGGACGGTGCCGAACCACTCGAACGCGGGCTCCTTCGCGGTCCAGTAGGGCGGCGTGGCCATGAACGCCTCGATCTTGCCCTGCGAGGCGGCGTCGAAGCACGCGAACGGCGGCATGATCTGGCCACCGGGGAAGACCTCGATCCGGAACCGCCCGCCGCTCACCTCCTCGACGACTTTCCCCAGCCGCTGGGCCGCACCCTGAAGCACATCGAGCGCCGGAGTCCAGGTCGTGGACATCCGCCACTGGACCTTGGGCTGGGCGATGACATTGGGGGCGTCGACGATGGCGGCAGCGGCGGCCGCCGCCACCATGCCGCCAGCCTTCGCGATGAACCTGCGCCGTCCGGGCATTACGCCGCTCTCCTCACTTGGTCTGCGAAGTACGACACTGTGGCCGGGAGATGATGTCCGGGAGGGAG
>Ga0207684_10006303_pt1 | contig 10820 bp, 12 predicted proteins | sample KBSK5501metaG_FD_184342 | JGI IMG/M metagenome (GOLD analysis project Ga0207684, IMG submission 184342) | Corn, switchgrass and miscanthus rhizosphere microbial communities from Kellogg Biological Station, Michigan, USA - KBS K5-50-1 metaG... | ecosystem: Host-associated > Plants > Roots >... | reverse complement strand
TTCACGCTGCTGGTGATCGTCAATGCCTTCGTTGGTGGCATGGTGGGTCTCGAACGTAGCATCGTGCCACTACTTGGGCAGCGTGCGTTCGGCCTGGTTTCCACGACGGCTGTCCTTTCCTTCATCGTGAGCTTCGGCGTCGTCAAAGCGGCTTCCAATCTCTTCGCGGGCCGACTCAGCGATCACATCGGGCGCAAGGGGGTGCTGGTGCTCGGCTGGATGGTCGGGCTGCCGGTACCGTTGCTCATTATCTTTGCCCCGTCCTGGGGCTGGGTGGTCTTCGCCAATGTCCTGCTGGGCATCAACCAGGGCCTGTGCTGGTCCACTACCGTCATTATGAAGATCGACCTGGTGGGACCCGCGCGGCGGGGGCTGGCCATGGGCATCAATGAAGCGGCCGGCTACATGGCGGTCTCGGCTTCCGCGATCGCGGCGGGCTACCTCGCCGCCACCTACGCGCTGCGGCCCCAGCCGTTCCTGCTCGGCATCGGCTTTGCCCTGGCCGGTCTGCTGCTCTCCCTCTTCTTCGTGCGCGAATCGCGTGGCCATGCGCGCCAGGAAGCGGCCATGCTGGCTACGGCTTCCGGGCAGACAGATGGATCAGCCGAACTGGTCCAGCGCTCAGATCAAGGGCTAGCTACCCCCTCATTCAAGGAGATCTTCTGGCTGACCTCCTGGAAGAACCGCACGCTGTTCGGAGTCAGCCAGGCCGGGTTGGTGAACAACCTGAATGATGGTCTGGCATGGGGGGTTTTTCCGCTCTTTTTTGCAGCGGGAGGGCTTCCTCTCGCGCAGATCGGGCTGCTGGCGGGCATCTATCCGGGCGTGTGGGGAACGACGCAGTTGCTGACCGGGGCGCTTTCCGATCGGCTTGGGCGCAAAGGCATGATTGTCGGGGGGATGCTGCTGCAAGGCGTCGCTCTCGGGCTGTTGCCGCTGCTTCACGGGTTTGGGTGGTGGGCGCTCACGATGGTTCTGCTTGGGCTGGGGACGGCTCTGGTCTATCCAACACTCCTCGCGACGATCGCAGATGTTGCGCACCCGGACTGGCGCGCGTCGGCGGTGGGCGTTTACCGGCTCTGGCGAGACAGCGGGTACGCCATCGGGGCGCTGCTGGCCGGAGCGCTGGCGGATCTGTTCGGGGTCTCCTGGGCGATTGGCGTCATCGCTGGAGTGACTTTCCTCTCCGGGGTCGTCGCCTCCGGGGTGATGCGAGAAACCCTGCCCGCGCGCCGGGAATCCCTTCGTTCCACGCTCGATACCGTCTCATGAGGGAACACGACGGAACGCTCTGCTCGCCGGAAACGACCGTAACCTTTTGCGAAGAAGAGAGTAGAACCGTTCATCACCAGAACGCGCGGAGAGCCGCGCACGCTGAAAGAAGGAATATGCGCGCATGTCTGAGAAGCAAGCACAGATGGAGGCCGTCTATACACATATGTGGGCCAGCCACGAGGGAGGTCCCTTCGCGCCGCTCGATGAGAGCCTGCACCCACGCCCGCACAGCCTGCTCTACGAGGTCGCCGTCGCCTGTGGAGTCAACGCTTCCTCGCTCGTCCTCGATGTCGGTAGTGGCAGAGGCAATCATAGCTGTGCGCTGGCCCAGCGCTTTGGCTGTACTGTCGTCGGCCTGGACGTGGCCCAGTTCCACATCGAGCAGGGACGAGCCAGAGCTGTGCAGGAGGGCGTGAGCGACCGGGTGTCCTTTGTGCAGGGAGACATCGAAGCGCTTCCGTTTGAGGACGAACGGTTTGACTTCCTGTGGTCTCGCGATATGCTGATGCATATCCCTGCCCTTCCTCAGGCGCTCGCGGAATGCGCGCGTGTGCTTAAACCGGCGAGCGCCATGCTGGTGTATACGACCGTCGCGACCGGACGGATGGAGCCGAAAGAAGCCGCGTGGCTGTATGCGTCGTTCGGCCTGGTGCCAGAGAGCATGGACGAAGGGTCTGTCGAAGCGGCATTTCGGGCGGCAGGATTCCAGTTGCGCTCCAAAGAGCCGCTGGGCAGCTAGTTGATGGAATGGGTGGAAGAGCACGAGGGGCGGGCCTCGCGCGAACTCATGCGCCTGGCCCGCATGCTGCGCAAGCCAGAGTACTATCAGGAGCTGCTGGGGGCCAACAGATATGAAGTGGCCCTGGCGAACTACCACTGGACGATCAACATCCTCCTGGGAAAACTCTGTCCGACCCTCTACGTTCTGCGAAAAACTGCGTTGTCGTAGTGGCTCCTTTGGCCCAGCGACGAAATTGACAACGGTACGGTCGGTGCCCTAACTCACCCGGTCAAGAAACGCCTTTCAGTCGCACGAAAGCGATGAAGTGAAAGATCGTTACGGTGATCTTTGATCAGAGATGCTCTCTCCCATCAGGTTGCAAGACATCCCACATCTGCCCAGCGCTCTTGCGTACGGAGCCGCAATCCCGGTAGTGTCACACTCCCATACGCGACCGCGATCAGCGACGATGCGGATGGCAACCCTTCAAGCTGGCAATTACACGCCAAACACCCAGAAGCGCAGCAGGCCGATCGCGGCCCCGGCCAGGATAAGCCAGAAGGAGTTGACCTTGAAGCGCAGTAAGATCAGCAGCGCGATGAGCGCAACGGCCCGGTCACGACATCGCTGAGCGCGTGCTGCCCAAGCTGGAACAAGACGCCGGTCATCAGCGCGAGCGCGGCGGCGTTGACACCGTCCAGCAGGATTCCCGTCACGCGCGCGCGGCGCAGGCGCGCCGCCACCGGGTGAATGAGGGCAATGAACGCGAACGAGGGCAAGAAAATCCCCAGTGTCGCCAGCAGGGCACCTGACCAGCCGCCCAACACGTACCCAATAAAGGTGGCGGTGGTAAAGACCGGGCCGGGGGTAAACTGCCCGACGGAGATAGCGTCGAGCAACTGCTTATCCGTCAACCAGTGCAGGTTCTGTACGAGATCGGCGCGCAGGAAGGCCAGCAGCGTGTAGCCGCTGCCATAGACCACCGCCCCCATTTTGAGAAAGGTCAGGAAGAGTACCAGCAGGCTGAACGGAGCCACCGTGACTGAGACGGCGCTCAGGAGTGAAAGCGGCGTCTTCCAGGGAGCGTGTAGGCACTCCCAGAGGAGGGGAAGCGCAAAGCTCATCGCCGTCGGCTTGCCGCTCCAGCGGTCTCGCAACACGCGTAGGATGCCATAACATGCAGCCCCGCCAAAGAGCAGGATCAGGACGTTCACGCCCAGCAGATAGAGCGCCAGCACCAGGATTGCGACGAAGAGTGCCAGCACCCCCTTGAAGACGGCACGCCCCAGGTTCCAGATGGCTTGTGTGATGATGGCCACCACGACCGGCTGTATCCCGTACAAGAGCCAGCCCACCTGTGGGAGCGCGCCATAGGCCACATAGGCCCAGGCGAGAGCAAGCACGAGCGCCATAGCCGGCATGATAAAACAGATCCCGGCGAGGAGCAGGCTAGGCCAGCCCGCGCGCAGGTAGCCCAGATAGATCGCCAGTTCAGTCGAAGAGGGACCTGGGAGAAGATTGGCGATGCCGATCAGATCGACAAAGCGCTCGTCGTCCATCCATTTGCGGTGCTGCACGACCTCCTCCCGCATCATGGCGATGTGCGCGGCCGGCCCGCCGAAGGCGGTGAAGCCCAGACGCAGGAACAGCGTCACGACCTCTCTCAGCCGCGCCCTCTGGGAAAGGGACGAGGCACCGGCGGCGGCAGATTCACCAGCTGCCAGATCCTTCCGCTGTTCCCTCCTGGATGCTTGATCGTCTGCCATGCTTGTGTGTTCCTGCTTTCTCTCTCTGGAAGTATGCTCCCTCCGGTGAATCCAGGAGAAGCATATCCGGCACTTGAGAGGGAGTATTCATGATTCACCTCTTCTTGCTGAAATGTTTCTTCAGGCGCGGGCACATATATAGGCTCCTGTGCTTCATCGCCGCGACAAAGATCGGCTTGACATTTCCGTCTCCAATCGCTATCATATCAGCGGTTACTGATATGAAGGAGAAGAAGAGATGGCGACTCAGGTCTCTCGCCCGACAGCGGTCAAGGCCAAGCTCTTTCGCGGGTTTTCGGATATGTCCCGCCTCTCGCTGCTTGAGGCTCTGCGAGACGGGCCACTCACGGTCACTGCCCTGGTCGAGCGCACCTGTCTCACGCAGTCCAATGTGTCGAATCACCTGGCCTGCCTGCGTGATTGCGGCTTAGTGATCGCAGCGGCGCAAGGGCGCTATGCCCTCTATCAGCTCAGTGATGAACGCATCGCAACCCTGCTCGATGTAGCCGAGGAATTGCTCGCCAACACGGCACGCGGCGTCGATGCCTGTCCTCGCTACGAACAGAAAGAGGAGTATTGCTAATGGCGCGACCACTTCCTGTTCTCAATGCTAGAAGCGTTTCACAACCCGCTTCCAAACGCCTTGGCGATGTGCGTCTGGGAGTCTGGATCGAACTGACGACGATCCTGTGGATGACCATTGAGGCCAGCGTTGCGATCACGTTGGGCTTTGCCACCCGCAGCGTTTCGCTGCAGGGCTTTGGCATGGATAGCATTGTCGAGCTGATCGCTGGCGGGATCCTGCTCTGGCGGCTGCTGGTTGAGCAGCGGGGCGGGTCTATCGAGCGCATCGAGTACGCCGAACGGCGTGCCTCGTGGGTGACAGCTCTCAGCCTGTTTGCTCTTGCCCTTTACATTGTTGGCGATAGTGCCTTGACGTTTCTCACCAGAACGAGACCAGAGGCCTCCTGGTGGGGCGTCGGCCTCGCCATCGCTGCTGCCATCATCATGCCGCTCTTGTGGCAAGGCAAGCGAAGCCTTGCCAAAAGGATTGGGAGCGCCGCGCTCAAAGCGGATGCAGCGTGCAGCGTCACGTGTGCCTACATGTCTCTGACCTTGCTCGTGGGCCTCTTCCTCAATAGAATCTTTGGCTGGTGGTGGGCGGACCCGCTCGCGGCTTTGGTGCTCATCATCTTTCTTGTTCAAGAAGGACGTGAGGCATTGCATGAGGCTCGTACTGGTGAGACGTGTAGCTGTGGTGAAGACGATTGCTGACAGTCGAGCTGGGCGTTGACAGAAAGTGAGTCTGTTTCATTGCGGAGGTCTCGGACTCGCTCCCTTTTCCTTGTTATTTTTACCTAGAACCACCGTGGCAGCGTGGTGCTGGGAGAGAGCATGTGCTTCTACTGGAAGCAGAACGGATGGAGAGTCTATGAGTACCGTTGACGAGGGTATCCAGGCGCAAATCCGCAATATCGAACGGCAATATGGCAAACCGCTGGGCGAGTGGATCGCTCTGATCAAAGAGAGTGGTCTCACCAAACACACCGAGATCGTCGCCATGTTGAAAAGCCAGTACGGCATGTCCCACGGCTCCGCGCACCGCGTCGCTCTCAAAGCGAGAGAGGCGGATGCGACAAGCCCGGTCGAGGCTGCGGAGGCTTCTGGCCGGGATCCGGTCGCCGATTTGTACAGCGGCAAGAAGATCGGTCTGAAGCCGCTGCACGATGCATTGATGACCGTGATCACCGCGTTTGGCGATGATATTGAACTGGCACCGAAGAAGGGCTATGTGAGCCTGCGCCGCAAGAAACAGTTCGCCATGATCCAGCCAACGACGGCGACGCGCATCGATCTCGGGCTCGTCCTCAAGGACGCGCCAGCGACCGAGCGGCTCGAATCCGCATCCAGTTTCAATGCCCTGTTCACCCACCGTGTTCGCATCAACGCCATCAGTGACGTTGATGCTCAAGTCGTCGCCTGGCTGAAGCAAGCCTACGATCTTGCAGGCTAACTCCCTCTGCATGTTCATCGCGTATAACGCGCGGCTGAACCGGCCTTCTGGCTCGCGTCGGCAACTCAGGGGCGATACACCCTGTTTTCGCCCGAAAAACTATTTCTGTGAGTGCATCTTTTCCTGATGGGGAGCTTCGCACACCATAGTGTGCGAAGCTCCCTCACAACCATCCCTTCTGCTCAGCCAGTCGTGCCGCTTCCATGCGATTCTGCGCGCCCAATTTCTGCATGGCCGTCGAGAGGTGATTGCGAACGGTTCCCTCTGAGAGCACCAGCCGTGCCGCGATCTCTGCCAGGCTGGCCCCGAAGAGCGATGCCGAGAGCACGTCGCGTTCGCGGGGAGTGAGCGGATTGCTTCCCTCGGAGAGCGCGGAGAGGGCCAGGTCAGGGTCAACCACCCGCTCGCCTGCCATCACGCGCCGCAGGGCGACGGCGAGTTCTGCGGCGGGAGCGTCCTTGAGCAGGAACCCCACGGCACCGCTCTCCATGGCCCGGCGCAAATAGCCGCTGCGCCCAAAGGTGGTCAGGATCACGCATCGGCAGGAGGGCAGCGCCTTGCGCAGTGCTTGTGCGGTCGTGAGCCCATCGCCACCAGGCATTTCGATATCGAGTAGCGCGATATCCGGCTGAGTCGCCAGCGCGTTTTGCACAACCTCATCGCCTCGCGCCACCTCGGCCACGACCTCGATATCCCGCTCCCGCGAGAGCAGTGCCGAAAGCGCTCCACGTACCATCGCCTGGTCTGCCGCTAACAGGACTCGGATCATGCTCGTTCCTCCTGCATGGCCAGGACCTCCCTCTCTCGCTCCAAGGGCAGCTCCACATGGACGCGAAAGTGTTCTCTGCCCTGCAAGGTAAGTAAGCCTGCTTCGATCCGCCCCCCCAATTCACTCACCCGCTCTCGCAGGCCGGCCAGTCCCAGACCGCGACGAGCCGTACTTTCCGCCTGCTCTCGACGGCCTCCATCGCTCAGCACCTCGACACAAACCTGTCCGTTCATATGGCTCACGCGAATGTGACAGCGCCTCGCTCGGCTGTGCCGGATGACGTTGGTCACTCCTTCGCGCACCGTCCAGGCGAGCGCGGCGTCTATGGCCGGTGGGAGCGCCTGCTGGATGGTGTCGATCTCTCCGTCGATCCCCGCGGCGGAGAGGAGTTGCCGCGCTCCCTCCAGCTCGCTCGAGAGATGCGGCTGCCGGTACCCGACCACCGCCTCACGCACCTCACGCAGCGTGTGCCGCGCCACCTGTTCTATCTCAAAGATCTCCTGGGAGCAGCGGCCGGGTTCCTCCGTGACCAGCTGCCGCGCCAGTTCGCTCTTGAGGGTGATCATGGACAGGGTCTGCCCCAGCAGATCGTGCAGGTCGCGCGAGAGGCGCTCGCGCTCTTCGATCACCGCCAGGCGAGCCAGTTCGCGCCGCGCGGCCTGCAGTTCGCGAATGGCGCTGCCCATACGAGCGACCCCGATCATATCCAGGCCGAGCCCGCGCACCAGCAGCATCAGCGCGATGAGCCACCACCAATCCACGCCCGCGATGCCACCCTCCATCCGGATCGTGATGAAGAGCGGCAGGAGAGTGAACAGCACGATCACGGCAAAAGCAGCTCTCATGGGAAAGAGGAGCCCGGCGATGGCGCTCACCCCAATGAAGAGCCAGAGCCAGGACGGACCGTACAGCAGGCTGAACACCAACACCAGCGCGGCAAGCGCGCCAAAGAGGAGGAACGAGAGCCGGGAGCGGACCCGTCCTCGCGCTCCCCGGCTGGCGGGGTGCGGCCACATCAGCCAGGTGTAGCCGACGGCAAAAAAGAGGAGCGCGCAGAGTCCCAGCACGAGGCTCAACCAGGAGGAAGGCCCGCGCACCAGCGAGACGAGGGGAAAGAAGAGGCACACCAGCCAGGCGTGCTGATAGAGCCGCCAGAGTTGGAAGGTGACGCCACTGGAGGCAATCCCCTCATCTGACGATAGAGTTCCAACAGGTCGGACGGTGCCCGTTCCTGTATCCGATATGTCCTGCGCTCGACTGATGTCCATCTCGTCCCTCCATGCTCCCTCTCGAGAGAGATCACTTGTTGCTGCTCTCATTCTACCATCGCCTCGTCCATAGGGTTGTTTTGAGGAACGGATCGGCCTCTGCCTGGGTTCCTTGGGCCGCAGTCCGTTGTGGCAATCTTCGCGCCGCCAGCCAGAACGGGAGGCTTGAGACAAGGCCGAGGAACGAGACGAGCGCCATCACCAGGATGGACGCCACAAGAGACGGTTTGGTGGTCATCAGGAACACGATGCCGAGCAAGATGGCGACCAGTGTATGTGCCGAGGTGAAGAGGATCGGGTGATGGGTCTGCCTGTCAAGAGCATCGGGAAGCGGTCCACTGGGAACCTCCAGTGTCGTGGCGAGGATGGTGCGCATGCGGGGGTCCAGGACAAACGCGCCGATGGGTCCAACTAGCACGACGCTCACCAGCGACACAGCTATCCACGGCGTCGCGAGGCCAAAGGCGTGTGAGCGCCATCTCGAACCCCGCCAGTCCAAGGAGTACCACGGAGAGCACCATCAGAGGAGAGGCAACGATGATCAACCAGGCCAGGGCGCGCACCTGCTCGACCAGCCTGGCGCGCCGCAGGGCGGCCAGACCGAAGAGCCAGATGCCCAGGCTGACGAAGGTGCCAATGGCCCCGCTCACGTGCAGAAACAAGGCCAGGGTGTACAGGCTCATCTCAGGCGTTTCCTCCTTCCCTCACACTCGTGCTTTCCTTAGCGAGATTCGACCAGACCCCGGCGCATGGCCAGCATCCCCAGTCCCACTGCGAGCAGGGCTGATCCGGCCAGTACCGCAACCTCCCGGCCAAGCTGGTCGGACGATTGGTAGAAGATGGCCATCTCCAAAGCGTGCCTGCCGTAGTACAGCGGCACGAAGGTGGCGATCGTCTGCAGCCACGCCGGGTCAAAGGCCAGCACCGCCGTTCCCCCGGTCAGGAAGAACAGGTAGAGGGCGATAACGATGGCAACTGAACCGACCGACTGGATCCGCTGCAGCAGGGCTCCCAGAGCAACCCCCAACCCTGCACTGAAGAGCGCCACCAGCCCTAGAATCAACAGGACACTCGGCCAGTAGACCCCTTGTGGTTGGACCCAGCCGAGCAGGTCCCCCACTCCCAGCACCAGCACTCCCAGGACAGTGGTTGTCACAAAGCCGGTGAGCACCTTGCCACACATGATCGCGCCGCTGCTCGCCGGTGACAGCAGCAACTCTTTGATCGTGCGCGTCTCCCACTCGCCCGCCGCGGCCAGGCTGCTGGAGACGAGCCCGCTCACCACGAGCAGCAGGACGATCAGGGGCATGGCACTGTACTGAAAGAGTTGGATATCCTGGCGGCGCAGGTTCTGCTCTGAGAGCGTCATCTTGAGAGGGCTGGCGCCCCCCTGCTGCTGATAGAACTGCGTGATGGCATCGGGGACCGCGCGGCGGATGTCGTTGGTGAAATCGGTATTGAGGTTATTGATCTGCACCTCGATGTGGGCAGGCGCGTGGTCGTTGACCTCTCGTGTGAAGTTGGCCGGGATGGTCAGAATGGCCACCACGTCCAGGTTCTGGTACAGGGCCTGCGCCTGGGCCGGCGTTGCATCGCTCACGCGAAAGAGGTCGGCCTGGCGGATGATCTGCGCCATCTGCTGTCCGCGTGCGCCCTGATCGAGCATCACCAGCGCCACCGGGCTGCGGCCAACCGCCCCTGCTGAGAGCGCGTCGACAAACAGCAGCGCGAGGGCGGGCAGCACCGTGATCGCCACGTTGGACGGCTGGCGCAGCCACACGCGCAGGTCTTTTTTGCAGATCGTCCAGGCTGCGCGCACAAAGGCTCGGAGCGTCTTCATTCTCTCTCCTTCGACTCAATGTGCCAGGGTACTGCGCCGCACGACGATGGTTGCCAGGACCAGCCCGCCCAGCGCATAGGCGGCCAGGATCAGCGCGTTGATGCCGATCCCCTGCGTATTCAGGGTAAAGTCATGGACGGCGTGCTGCAGCACCACGATGGCGTAATAGACAGGAAACACGCGGGCAACCAGCTGCTCGATCGGCGCGAAAAAGGAGATGGGACCAAAGGGACCGGAGAGAAAGAACAGCGGAACGCACAGGCCAATGGCCAGCGTGGCCAGCGGTGTGCGCCGCTTTAACCAGGTTCCGAGCAGCGTACCCCAGGCGTTGAAGAGCGCGAGGACGAGCAGGGTGAAGCCGATCAGTTCGCCCCAATGCACCGGCCTGATGCCCATCACGGCGATCAGGAACGCGAGGACGACAGTGGCCCCCGCCAGACCGATCAGGAACGCTGCCAACATCTTGCCCAGCAGGACAGCCAGCCGGCTGGCCGGGGACAGCAGGAGTTCTTTCATTGTTTCACGCTCCCACTCCACCGCCGCTGCTGTGCCCGCTTGCACCATGCCCCCGACCATCAAGCCGATCACCAGAATGGGAACCGCCAGGTAGGGGATGTAGCCGAGATCCTGCGGGTAGGCGTCGCGCTCCTGCGGCGTGATGGTCACGACAGAGGGCTCGGCTCTGGCGTAGAAGCTGGTGATGGAGAGCGGCAGCGCGCGGCGAATATCGTTGGTGAAATCGGTATTGAGGTTGTTGATCTGCGCCCCCACCACAACGCTCTGGTTGTGCCGGATGCGCGCATCAAAGTCTGCCGGGATCATGACGACGGCCACAATCTTGCCCTGCTCGATCAACGCATCGGCCTGCTCTGCGCTGGCTCGCTGTAACACAAACGAATGGGCCTGGCTCATGGCCGTGTAGAACTGCTGCGCGAGCGGCCCGCTATTCTGCATGACCACCGCCGTGGGAGCCAGCCCTCCGCTGATCACTAGCAGGCTCATCAGCACCAGCACGTTCAGCGGCAAAATGATCGAGACCAGCGTATAGAGCGGCTCGGAGCGTGCGCTTTTGAGGTCCTTTCTCAGACAGGCCCACACGACGCGCAAGGTGTAGCCGAGTGTATGCATGATGCGTGCCTCCTAATCTCGTAGCGCCGTTCCTGTTAA
>Ga0207684_10006300_pt1 | contig 10821 bp, 16 predicted proteins | sample KBSK5501metaG_FD_184342 | JGI IMG/M metagenome (GOLD analysis project Ga0207684, IMG submission 184342) | Corn, switchgrass and miscanthus rhizosphere microbial communities from Kellogg Biological Station, Michigan, USA - KBS K5-50-1 metaG... | ecosystem: Host-associated > Plants > Roots >... | reverse complement strand
CGCATCGTCTTCGGAAACGTGAGCTCGCCGATGACCCGGGGAACGACCTTCGCGAGGACGTCGATCGCGTCGCGGCCCGGGACCCGGCGCCGAACCGCGACCGTTCGGCCGCGCGGAGACTCGACCACCTCGAGATCGGAAACCTCCACCTTCTGCGCCCGAGCGAATCCTTCCGCCGCGCGTGTCGGCTTCCCGTCCGGTCCGAAGGCTGCCGACGCCGGTGGTCCGAGCACCTCGCTTTCGGAGTCGGACTGGCGCTCGGGGATTCCGCGCGCCCAGACGACGAGCCGTCGCGGGGTTCCGTACGACTCGATCGACTCGGCCGCGATTCCCTCTTCGGCGAGCGCGTCGCCGATGCCCCGAGCGAGGTCCTGCCGCGCCCCGGGCAGCGTCGCTGCCGGGATTTCTTCCGTTCGGATCTCGAAAATGAAGTCGTCGTGTTTCATGGTGGCGAAGGCGTCGATGAATCTTAGCGGGGAACCTTATCGTCCCCCTCCGTCGAGGACCCGGAGGTTCAGACGGCCGTCGCCGGCTCGGGCTCGGTGGCCGGGACCGCGACTCCTCCGCGGGTCGAGACGTAAGCACGGGCGCAGGCGCACGCGAGATCGCGGACGCGCCGGATCAACCCGACCCGGTCGGTCGCGGAGACGGCGCCCCGGGCATCGAGCACGTTGAACTGGTGCGAGCAGGCGAGCGTCGCTTCGTACGCCGGGATCACGAGACCCGCCGCGAGCGCGCTCTTCGCCTCCGCTTCCCAACGGTCGAGCAGAAGCGCGGCGAAACCGGCATCGGCGAGCTCGAAGTAATAGCGGGAGAGCTCCTCTTCCTCGATCCGCCGGACCTGCCCGTAGGTCAGAGACTCGTTCCACGGGACGTCGTAGATCGAGTCCACCTTGTTCAGGAACATCGCGATGCGCTCGAGACCGTAAGTGATCTCGGCCGAAATCGGCGACAGATCGATCCCGCCGGCCTGCTGGAAGTACGTGAACTGCGTGATCTCCATCCCGTCCATCACGACCTGCCATCCGACCCCCCACGCGCCGAGCGTCGGAGACTCCCAGTTGTCCTCCTCGAATCGGATGTCGTGCTCGGCGGCGGCGATCCCCAGGCGCTCGAGGCTGCGCAGGTAGACCTCCTGGACATCGTCGGGAGAAGGCTTCAGGACGACCTGCAGCTGAAAATGCTTGGCGAGGCGGAACGGGTTCTGGCCGTAGCGGCCATCCGCCGGGCGGCGCGAGGGCTGGACGTAGGCGCACCGCCAGGGCTCCGGTCCGAGCACCTTCAGAAACGTCGCGGGGTGCATCGTTCCGGCCCCGACCGGACCGTCGTACGGCTGCTCGATCAGGCAGCCCTCCGACTCCCAGAACGCGGACAGCTTTGCGATCAACCTCTGGAGCGTCAGCATTGTCGAAAGTTTACTCCACGGCTTCCGCGACGCGGTGCCCGGCGCGCTCGAGCGCGCGGACGGCCGCCGCGAAACGCGCTCGCGGCACGAAAAGGAGATCGGTGTCGAAGGTCGAGATCGCGAGGATCGAAATGCGCGCACTGGCGAGGGGCAAAACGAGCGAGGAGAGGACCCCGATCGCGTCGAATGCGAGTGGCCCGAGAACTTCGAGGCAGCGGAACCCGTCCTGGCGACGCACACCGGCCGGGACCCGATCCTGCCTGCAGACGATCGACAGCTCCGTCGCCGTCCGGGTGATCGAGTGGATTCCGTCGCGAAGGGCCCACGCGGGAATCTTCGCGCCAGCAGAGAGACGGGCGACTGCGAAGAGACCCGGCTTCACGTTCAGCCGAAATCCCGCCGCCTCCGGGGTCCTCAATCGCGGGCTCTCGGTCCTCAATCTCCGAGCACCTCGGCGAGCACCCGCTGAGACTTGAGCTCGTGTCCCAGGAAGTTCCGGCGCGCGCGTCGGGCCACCGAGACGAGATCGGCAAGCCCACCCGGCCGCGCCTGCGGATCGAGAGGGCTCGACAGGAACGCGCGCAGAGTCGCCATTCCCTCGGCTGTCAAGCGAATCGCTTCGCCCCGGCGACACTCGGCTCCGACGAAGCCCGGCCGACTTTCGTCGAAGTAGAGCGCCGTCTTCGGATCGAGCGGCCGGCCGCAGCCGGCGCATTCCGCGGGCGACGGGAAGAGGCCCGAGAGCTTCAGGATCCAGACGTCGAAATACGCAGCGACGGCCGGCGGCGGCGCCCCGGCAAAAAGCGAGTCCATCGCGTGACGCGCGAGCCGGTAAAACGGCTCGGCCGGGTCCGAGTCCGAAACGAACGTTTCCAGGCTCTCGGCGAAGGCGGAGAGAAGGAGCGCCTGCTCGAGATCCTTCGAGAGCGGAAAGGACGGGCGGATCGGGTCGATCGAATCGATCGAGACCAGCTCGCGCCCCTCGCGCTCGAAGAAGACCACCCTGGCTTCCGTCATCGGCTCGAGCGTTCCCAGGAAGGCGCTCCGGGCGCCGCGCGCTCGACGGGCGACGCCGCGTCGCCGCCCCGAGTCGCGCGTCAGGAACGAGACGATCCGGTCTTTCTCCTTCAAGGGATAGGTCGAGAGCACGAAGGCGTCTGCCGCGAGCAACCGCACGTCGCGATTATGATGGGGCCCAGCTTCCGGGCTCGTTCCGAAGAAATTCAGGCACATTGCCAGATCCGCCGAACGAATCATGAAAACTGACCCGTCGCGCCGATCCGTCCTGGCCCTGGGGTGGGTCTCGTTCCTGACGGACGTCTCGTCCGACATGATCTACCCCCTGCTGCCGGCGTTCCTGACGAAGACCCTCGGCGCGGGACCGGCGGCGGTGGGCTTGATCGAGGGCGTCGCCGAAACGACCGCGTCGCTCACGAAGATCGGGTCGGGTATCTGGTCCGATCGCGCCCGCCGTCGCAAGCCGATCGTCGTCCTGGGATACGTGATCGCCGCCGTCGCGCGCCCCCTCGTCGCCTTCGCGCGGCTGTGGTCGCAGGTGCTGGCGATCCGGTTTACCGATCGCGTGGGAAAGGGAATCCGCACCTCGCCCCGCGACGCGCTCCTCGCCGACATCGCCCCGAGCGATCGCCGGGGGCGCGCCTTCGGTCTCCAGCGAGCCATGGACAACGCGGGCGCGGTCGTCGGCCCGCTCATAGCCGCCCTCCTCCTGAAGCTCGCGTTCGTCGACGAGCGGGGGGTGTTTCTCCTTGCAGCCGTGCCCGGTTTCGCCGCGATTCTCGTCCTCCTTCTCGCGGTGCCCAATACGCCGCGCCGGTCCGAGGGCGTTTCCGACGCGGCCGTCCCGGCGGGAAAGCTGCCCGCGCCCTTCTGGAGGGTGGTCGCCATTTTCGCCTTCTTCACTCTCGCGAATTCGACCGACGCGTTTCTGCTCCTGCGGGCGCAGGACGCGGGCGTCGCGCTGTGGCAGCTTCCGCTCCTCTGGTCGTTCTTTCACGCCGTGAAGACGGCGACGGGAGTTCCCGGCGGCGCGCTGGCCGACCGGGCGGGACGGGTCCCCGCGATCACGATCGGGTGGCTCGTCTATTGCGTCTCCTACGCCGGATTCGCCTTCGTCTCGGCGCCGCTCGCGGTGTGGGCGCTGTTTGCGTTCTACGCCCTCTTCTTCGGCCTGACGGAGGGCTCTGAGCGAGCCTTCGTCGCCGATCTGGTGCCAGAGCAGCTGCGCGGCCGCGCTTACGGCATGTTCCACGCGGCGATCGGGCTCACCGCGCTGCCGGCCTCGGTGATCTTCGGTCTCCTCTGGAAGCGGTTCGGTCCGCGCGTCGCGTTCCTGACCGGGGCGGCCGTAGCGCTCGCGGCGGCGGTCGCGCTCTGGGCGGCGACGTCGAGCATTCGTTCGGCCCCGCGGACACGGGAATCGAATCCGGCTGCGTCATGAAGAAAAAGAAGAGGGAGAAGAAGGTCTCGCTGGCGCGCCTTCCTCTCCCGCAGAAGGGGGAGAAGCGGCACGGCGACCGGACGAAGTACGCGCGCCCGAGAGAGAAGGAACGCCTGCGTCGGGAGATCGACCGCTGATACGATCATTGGTCCGATGGGACCGGTCTGGAGACTCATCCGCGGCCAGAAGGATGTCTGCCACCGCTGCGGCCGTGAGATCGTCGATTTCCCGGCGGTTGGCCGCGTCGTGGACTTCCAGTTCCGACCGGTCGAAAAGTACTGCTGGGACTGTTACCGCTATATCCATCCGTTCATCGACGAGATCGCGTCGGAGTCCCAGGACCCCTACCAGCCGGTGACGAAGCCGGCGATCCCTTGAGCGAGACGGCCGGCCGGGTCGGGTCGGCGTTCCGCGGGTCCGACCTCGCCCCGGTCGCTGAGAAAGTCCTCTGCCGGGAGCGCCTTTCTTTCGAAGACGGCCTGCGGCTCTTCCAGACCCGCGACTTTCTGGGTCTGGGACGCCTCGCCAACCACGCCCGCGAAGAGCGCCACGGCAATTCGGCGTTCTACAACGTCAACCGTTACCTGAATCCGACGAACCTCTGCTGGGTCGACTGCGCCCTCTGCGCCTGGGCGAAGAAGGTGAACGAGCCGGGAGGCTACGAGCTCGCGATCGAGGAGTGCGTCGAGGAGGCGGGAAAGGGGTACAGCGAAGCGGTCACGGAGTTCCACATCGTCGGCGGACTCCATCCGACCTGGCCCTACGACTACTACACCGGTCTCCTGCGAGCGCTCAAGGAGCGGTTCCCCGGCGTGCATCTCAAGGCCTTCACGATGGTCGAACTCGACTGGATCGCCCACGTCGGGGGCCGTTCCGTCGTCGATGCGATCCGCGAGCTGCGCGAGGCGGGAATGGACTCCTGCCCCGGCGGCGGAGCCGAGATCTTCGACCGGCGGGTCCGGGACGTGATCTGCAAGAACAAGATCTCGGGGGAACGGTGGCTGGAGATCGCGCGGGAGTGCCACCTCCAGGGGATCCGCACGAACGCGACGATGCTGTACGGCCACGTCGAGACGGTCGAAGATCGGGTCGACCACCTCCTGCGGCTGCGGGAGCTGCAGGACGAGACCGGCGGATTCACGGGGTTGATCCCGCTCGCCTTCCATCCGGAGAACACTCCGCTCGCGTACCTGCCGGCGACCTCCGGCCAGCTCGATCTCCGGGTCATCGCCGTCTCGAGGCTGCTCCTCGACAACTTCGCGCACGTCAAGGCGTACTGGATCCAGATCGGCACCAAGCTCGCGCAGGTGGCCCTCTTCTTCGGCGCAGACGACCTCGTCGGAACCGTCGTCGACGAGACGATCACGCACGCGGCCGGGGCGACGACCGCTTCCGGGATGAGCCGGACCGACTTCGAACGGCTCATCCGGGAGTCGGGTCGCGAGCCGTTCGAGCGCGACGCCGAATACCGCCGGGTCGTGCGCGGCGCCGGCTCCCTCCCCGTCCCACGGACCATCCCCCCCGCCGTCTCCGTTCCCGTTTGACCCGCGACCGTTTCGTCGCCGCCTTCTTCCTCCTCGCCGCCGCTCTTCCGACCGCCTGCTTCACCTCGGGATATCGCACCAAGCCGCGCATTGCCGTCGTCGACGGAGACGCGATCGTCCAGATGGCGCCTGCCGGAACCTTCCGGTCGGCCATCGATCCGCGCCGCGTCTCGGCGTTGGAGCACTCCGACCCGCCGAAGGGGGACGCGCGCCTGCTCGGCCTCGAGATCGAAGGGGTTGTCGTGGCCTACCCGGTCGGCCTCCTCGACCGGGCCGAGGTGATCGACGACGAAGCCGGGGGGCGGGCGTGGGTGGTCGCCCGGTGCGCGCTGACCCACGTGGCGGCCGTCTACGACCGGTCGGTCGACGGGCGGATGCTGACCTTCGAAAACTCCGGAGCGCTCTGGCGGGACACGCTGGTTTTGAAGGACCGCGAGACCGGCACGTACTGGTCCGCGGCGACGGGACTCGGCCTCGCGGGTCCGCTTTCGGGCAGGCGCCTCGACGCGATTCCCGCTTCGTACACGGATGCGGCGGCCTGGCGCCGCGCCTTTCCGGAGTCGCGTTACCCCGAACTCGGTCTTCCCACCTCCGTCCCGCTCACCATGCGAATCTACGGCGTCTCGCCATGGCAGGGGGTGTCCGGGGAGAAGACGGGCGACCGACGGCGCCCCGCCAAGAAGGAGCTCCTTTCGGTGGCAGCGGGAGACGAGGCCCTGGCGTTCACTCCGGAGGAGGTCCGCCGGCGCGGCCCGGTGCGCGCGACGCTCGGCGGCCGGTCGATCTCGATCGAATGGGATCCCCGCCGGCGTACCGTCCGAGCCTGGACCTTACCTCCGGAAAAGCACCGAGAGCTCGCGGTCGTCCCGATGTACTGGTTTGCCCTCGTCCGGCACTTCGCGATCCTCCGAACCTTTCCGGCGTCGGAGCGAACTCGCGGGCAGTAGACTCGCGTCAACGAAAGGAGACCGCGATGTCCCGAACTCGTGGAGTCCTCGGTTGTCTCGGTATTCTCGTCGTCGTTTCCGCTCCCGCGATCGGACAACAGCCCACACCGGCTATGGCAGAGACTCCGGCGATGCCCGCCACACCCGCCGTGGCGGCCATGCCGGCCAGCCCGGCAGACGGCCACACGGTCCACGTCACGGCCCCGCACGTCGTCGCCGGCAAGGTCATGGGCCCATACCATCACTACTGCAAGGTCCTCTCTCCCGAACCCGTGATCGAGTGTCTCTGCTACCTCTCGAGCGATCCCAATGCCCGTCTCGAACAGGTCGAGTACATCCTCGGCAAGTCGATCACCCGGACCGGGGCAGTGACGCTCGCAAACTGGAACAAGAACTGGCACGACCACAAACAGGAGATCGCTACGGGACGCGTCCAGGTGCTCGACATGCCGCCCGACAAGGCCAAGGAGGTGGCCGACCTCGTGTCGACCACCGACGGCATCATTTTCCATCTGTGGCCGCATGACGCGAAGGCTCCGAGCGGCAACGTGATCATTGCCCAGTCGGTCGGACATGTGAATCTGAACCAAGCGGATTTCAAGAAGGGCGCAGAGGAAAAACCGCCCGCGCCGAAATCCGAGAAGTGATGGAGTGAACGGCTAGTCTTTCCTTTCGAGCTCGCGAAAGATGAAGGGCCCTGGTTCGCCGGGGCCCTTTCGACTATTTGATGGACTTGCCTATCCGCCGAAGGCTGCCCCGTTCGCTGAACGCGTCCAGACTCCTGGCGGAGTGATCCCCGTGGCGCGGTCCGCCTCGCGGGTGGTGTCGTCGAGAGTAGCCGCAATGCGGAGTTGCGCCTCTCCATCCGAAACCTCCGAATCGATCGGAAATGGCTCGCCGTAGACGACGACGTTTCGGGAGAACGGCCAGGGCAGGAGATAGCGATCCCATGACGGGAGGAAGCGCGGCCGCGCGCTCGAAAACGTGATCGGGAGGATCCAGCCTCCGGTCAACCGCGCGAGGTGGACGATGCCGGGCTGGACGGTTCGCGGCGGCCCGGTCGGGCCGTCGACCGTCAGCGCCGCGGCGCGCCCGGAGCGAACGCGGCGCACCATCTCGCGGAGTGCCTGAGAACCCCCGCGCGTGGACGAGCCCCGCACGACCGAGTAGCCATTCGACTCGAGCCATCCCGCGATGATCTCTCCGTCCTTCGAACGGGAGGCCATCGTCACGATGCCTTCGTGCCGGTGAGCCTGGATGGACAGGAACATCCGTCCGTGCCAGAGCGCGAACAGGATCGGGACGGCCCGAGCCTTCAGCTCCAGGTACCGCTCGAAATGGACCCGCTCGATGGAGAGCGTCGCGCGGTGGAGAGAGACGACCGCGCCCGCGAGGCGCGAAAGGATTCCCGGAACCACGCCCTACCGGACGGCCGGAGCCGCGATGAGAAGAGAGGCGACCTTCTCGTAAACCCGCGGGATGACCCCGGGAACCGTCCGAACTCCCTTGGTGAAGACGGCGATCACGAAATCCGCGCCCTCCGGGAGCAGGATGCGGCCCACCAGGTGATGGTAGTCGTACGCGTCCCCCGACTTCGACCAGATGCGCGTGCCGCCCGGCAGCTTTTTCCCGGCGAGCCGGGCGTCCTCGAGCTCGAGGTCGTCGTACGGCTTCTCGGGCGTGATGTCGCGGGCGAGCAGTCCGAGCATCTCCTGCGTCCCGGCGGGTCCGACGATCTCGCCCCGCGCGATCTCCTTGAACAGGCGCGCGACGTCGTCCGGCGTGAACCGGTTGCGGTTGCGGCCGCTGTCCCGAAAGATCTGCTCGCGCCCGTAGGCATCCTCGCAGAACGTCTTCTGGTTCGCGTTGAAGTCGCGGTAGCCGCGCGCGAGGAAGAACCGGTTCACCGCGTTTCGCTGCTTCTTCCACTTTTCCCACTTGCGCGTGCTTTCGATCTCGGGCCCGGACGTCGTGTCGGTGATCGTGTCGACGACGAAGCCCGTCGCGTCGTTGGAGGAGACCGTGATCATGTCGTGAACGGCGCGCACGATCTCGGGGGTGTCCTTCAACCGGCCGGCTTGCTTCTCGCTCTCGTAATAGACCAGGTAGAAGGCCTTGACCACCGAGGCCGGGTAGTACGCAACGTCGCCGCGGTACGAGCCGGCGGAGAGCGAGCCCCCGGTGCGGGGTGCGAGGTCGATGACCGAGATCGAGATCCCTTCGGGCGTGAGCCCCGCCGATCCGAACTCCGCGACCACCTCGGTCGCGATCCGGGCGAGGGAGGCGTTGAGCTCCGGCAATTGCTCGATCGGAGCGGCACGAGGCGGCTCGGCCGCGCGAAGAGAAGTCGAGAGGAAGAGGAGGAGAAGGACGGAGACGGTCCGCGTCAGGACCGCGCTCCGCGCGACTCCGGAACGAGGCGCGAGACGCCGGTCGAGAGCGCCGCGCGCTCGCGCCGTCTGCGGCGGAAGATCAGGAAGGCGACCGTGCCCACCGCGGTCCACGGCACCGCGATCAGGAGCAGGATCGAGTAATAGAAGCCGCGGCCGAGCGAAGCGGATCCGCCCGGGTATTCGGCGTCCGAAGTCGCGTCCTTGCAGAGCGGACACGCGGAGAGCGCCGCCGGCAGCAAGAAGGCGACGAGCAGGACGGCCGCGACGCGCACGCTCGGGCTCACGGAGGCGATGCTACCGAAACGGCTCGCGGGCGTAAAGGTGGTAGAGCATCACGTACACCACCACGCCGGTCACCGAGACGTACAGCCAGATCGGGAAGGTCCACTTCGCGATGCGCCGGTGCGTGTCGTCCCGGCGCTTCAAGCCCAGGTACAGCGTCCGCAAGACGAGCGGGAGAACCACGATCGCCAGCAGGGTGTGGGAGCCGAGGATGGCGAAGTAGACGGCGCGGACCGGTCCGACGCCGGCGAACCGGACGGACCCGACGCGCACGTGATAGGCCACATACGAGATCAGGAACGCGGCGGACGTGACGGCCGCGGCGAGCATCCACCGCCGGTGCCGTTCGATCTCGAGCCGCCGGATCGCGCGAAAGGCGACGAGAAGGAAGACCGCGCTCGCCGCGTTCAACGTCGCGTTGATCGTGGGATGGATCAGGGAGCGCTCACCGCTCTCAGAACAGGTAAATGATCGTGAAGAGAATGATCCAGACGAGATCCACGAAATGCCAGTAGAGGCCGATCGTCTCGACTCCCTGGTGGTGCGCCTGCGTGTACTTGCCGAGGAACGCCTTCCCGGTGACGAACGACATGCAGATGACGCCGCAGAACACGTGGAAGCCGTGGAAGCCGGTCGTCGTGTAGAAGACGGACCCGAAGAGGGAGACGTGGGGGTTGAAGCCCTCATGGAGCAGGTGGCGGTACTCGTAGGCCTGGATCGAGAGAAAGGTCGCGCCGAAGAGAAGGGTCAGCGACAGAAAGAGCTTCAGCTTCCGGAGGTCTCCGTCGCGGACGGAGGCGAGCGCCTTGACCATAGTCACCGACGAACAGATCAGGATGAACGTGTTCAACGCGGTCAGCCAGATGTTGAGCGTGTTGCCGGGGTGGGGCCAGGTGGGGCTCGCGAACCGCAGCACGATGTACGACCCGATGAGCCCGGTGAAGAACATCACCTCCGAGCAGAGGAAGACCCACATCCCCATCTTGTCGTGGGGAATCCCCGTCGCCGACGGAGGCTCGAGCGCGTGCTCGTGAGCGATCGCGTGGTTTGCCATCGTGACCTCAGGGCCTCGGCAGCAAGTGCTCGCCGATCCCCACGGAGACGAGGATCGCTCCGAGGATCAGCGTCGAAGCGACGATCACGCCGAGGCTCTTCCTTTCGAACTTCAAGTGCATGAAGTAGAGGGCCACCAGCAGCGCTTTGAAAGCGGCGAGCGAGACCAGCCCGAAGATCAGGATCGGCCGCGGGATCTTCAAGAACGAGTACCCGACCTCGATGACCGTGACGGTCAGCAGAATCAGGAAGATCCCCATGTAGTTCGGGTGTTTGTGCTCGGTCATCGCTCGCTCCTTTCCGCCGCCGCTCACGTCTGCGCCCGCGAAATGATGAACAGGATCGACCCGAGAAAAAGGACCGCCGCGAGGAGCACGAGAAACAGGAGGACCCGCCGGTTGGCTTCGGGACGGGCGGAGGTGTTCATCGGTCGAGCACCATGAGGCCGAGCACCGCCGGGAGATAGAGAACCGAAACGAGGAAGACGACCCGTGCCGCCTTGACCGAGCGCTTCACGGCGAAAAAGACCGCGCAGCCGACGAACACCGCCCCCAGTCCGACCGCGCTCCACAGGTAACCCTGCCCCGCCGCGGCAAAGGCGCCGGCGGCGAGCGTGACGGGAACGAGCGCCGCCGCGTAGGCGACGGTCTGGCGCGCGGTGGATTTTCCGTCGGGATCGGTCACCGGCAACATCGGGAAGCCCGCGCGCGCATAGTCGTCGCGATAGATCCACGCGATC
>Ga0207684_10006299_pt1 | contig 10822 bp, 7 predicted proteins | sample KBSK5501metaG_FD_184342 | JGI IMG/M metagenome (GOLD analysis project Ga0207684, IMG submission 184342) | Corn, switchgrass and miscanthus rhizosphere microbial communities from Kellogg Biological Station, Michigan, USA - KBS K5-50-1 metaG... | ecosystem: Host-associated > Plants > Roots >... | reverse complement strand
CTGCTCTTCGTGAGCTATTACCGTGCGCTATTTTCTACGCCCTCGCGTGCCTGAACCGTCACGCATCCTGCTGGTGGAGAGCGGATCGCCGCGTATTCTCAAGATGGTGCTGCCGCGGTTGCAGGATTTCGCCACCGTGGGGCATCTGTACCGGGGCATCTTCGAAGGGCTCAGCCATCTTGTCAGCCACCTGGGGGAAGGTGCCGTGTTCGTCGGGCCGCCGCGCGCGCAGGCCACCCCCGAGCTGTTCGGCTGGCCCGAGATTGTCACGGTGACCGACCTCAGGTCCGCGCACGCGGCCGTCGAGGAGATCATCGAGCAGGGCGAGGGCGCCCGCGGCGACTGGCGTTCCGCCCACTACGGCCGCTTCCTCAGCATGTGGGAGGAGTACGGCGAGCTCCGCAAGCAGGACCCCGCCTTCGAGCCGGCCCGGCCGGTCGTCGCCGCGTTCACCCGGCAGCCTTACGACGTCGCGGCGCCGCAGCCGCTGGCGACCGAGCCCGCGGCCATCGCGGTCGCCGAGCTGTTCAACCTCGGCTACGAGGCGCTGCTCCAGGTGCTGACCCGGTTCTTCACCCACACGGACGAGAGCGACGAGCAGCTGGGCGTGCTGATCGGCGCCGCGTTCGGGCTCATGACCGGGGTGCTCGAGCCGCTCGGCACGGCCCTCACCCGGTTGCCTGCCGGGCCCTCTCACCCCGGGCTGACCGCGGGCCCGGCGTTCGAGATGTACTACCAGATGGGCAACTTCATTCCCGCGCGTGAGGCGGCGTGGGCCGTGCTGTCGGAACGGGTCGCCGTTCTGGCCAACCGCGCGGCCAGCGCGAGCACCACCGGGCCCGCTGTCCCAGCCGCCGTGAGCACCGTGGCCGAGCGCGCGGCTGGCATCGCGGCACAGCTTGCCGCCCACGTGCCGGTCGGATTGCGCGCCATCAGCACGTGACCTGGCGCCGCGGACCGTACGCGGCCAGCCCCGGCAGCACTGGCGCCCGGGCGCGTAACCTTGCGTCCCGACGGCGTGCCGCGCTGTTCGCCGTCGGGATTGTCGCGCTCGCGTTCAACCTGCGGGCCGCGATCACCAGCCTGCCACCGGTCTTCCCGGAGCTGTCGGCCAGCCTGCGGCTGTCCTCGGCGGCGCTCGCCGTGCTGGCGGCGGTGCCTGTGTTCTGCTTCGGCGCGTTCTCCGCTGCGGCGGCGCCACTGAGCCGCAGATTCGGGGAGGAACGTGTGCTGGAAGCGGCCCTGGCCCTGGTGGCGGCGGGCCTGCTGCTGCGAGGGGCGCTGCCTGGGGTGATGCTGTTCCCCGGAACTGTGCTGGCCTCCGCCGCGATCGCGCTGATGAACGTCCTGCTGCCGAGCCTGGTGAAGCGGCGGAACCCGGACCGGGCCGGGCTGCTGATCGGGATCTACCTGCTGAGCTTGTCCGCCGGCTCGATTCTCAGCTCGCTGATCGCGGTTCCCGTGTACCGGGCCTCCGGCGGGTCGGTACGGCTCACGCTGGGCCTGTGGGCGCTGCCCGCCATCGCCGCCGCCGTGGCCTGGCTGCCGCAGCGCAAGTACCGGACCATGCCGCCCGGCCCCGCGGCCGCGCCGCTGGAGGCCGCGCCGCTGGAGGCCGCGCCGCTGGAGGCCGCGCCGCTGGAGGCCGCGCCGCTGGAGGCCGCGCCGCTGGAGGCCGCGCCGCTGGAGGCCGCGCCGCTGGAGGCAGCGCCGCTGGGCGGCGGGTCCCAGCCGGGCCGGGCCGGCCCGCTGCGGGTGTACCGGCATGCGCTGGCTTGGCAGGTGACCGCGTTCATGGGACTGCAGAGCCTCACGTTCTACGCCGTGCTCTCCTGGCTGCCCACGATGTTCCGCGACCGCGGGGCAACGGCCGTGCACGCGGGCACCCTGCTGGCGCTGATGAACCTGGGGGGCGCCGTCACCGCCCTGGTCATCCCGGTGCTCGCGCACCGGGCCCCGAGCCAGCGCGGGCTCATGGCGGCCGCCATAGCGGCGAGCGCGGCTGGTCTGGCCGGCGTGTGGTTCGCCCCGCTGGCCCAGTCCACGGCCTGGATTCTGGTCCTGGGCCTCGGCCAGGGAGCGGCGCTCAGCCTGGCCATCTACTTCACCATGGCCCGGTCTCCCGATTCCCTGGTCGCCGCCTCGCTGTCAGCGTTCGCCCAGGGCGTCGGCTACCTCGTCGCCACCGCGGGCCCGCTCGCCGTCGGGTTCCTGCACACCGCCACCGGCGGATGGACAGTCCCGGTAGCGGCGCTGCTAGCCGTGCTCGGCGGTGAGCTCGTGGCGGGCTGGCAGGCCGCCCAGGCCAGGACGCTCCCCGGGTCTTCCCACCGGCAGCCTGGGAAGCAGCCCGTCCGCCCGTGATCGTCCATGGCCTGCCCGGAGGGCAGGCCAGTGCCTTGTCAGAGCTGTGGCCGATACCTATACTCATCCGCGACCGCAACTTTCGGATAGTTATTTCGAAGTGTCGCGGGCCCGTGGCCAGAGGCCGCGGCCTCCCGGCACCAGCAGGGCTGGCCGAGGCACCACGAGCGTCTCTCTCACCGCGCGGTTAGTGCCAACGCGCTGAAGGTCTCCTGGGCGCGGCCGGAAAGCACTGCCGGGATAGGTTCAATCCGTCGGCGTAGGGAGGGTAACAGCATGCTCGTGGCGGGGGTGGACTCCTCGACGCAGTCCACGAAGATCCTGCTGTGCCGCGCCGAAGACGGCACCGTGGTCGCGCGCGGGAGCGCGCCGCATCCGGGGGGCACCGAGTGTGATCCGGCCGCGTGGTGGTCCGCGCTGCAGCAGGCCGGAGATGGGCTGCTGGAACGGGCGGACGCGGTCGCGGTCGCAGGCCAGCAGCACGGCATGATCGTGGTGGACGAGGCCGGGCGGGTGATCAGGCCGGCCTTGCTGTGGAACGACCTCCGGTCGGCGGCCGCGGCCACCGCGCTGATCGCCGAACGGGGCGGACCGGCCTGGTGGGCTGAGCACACCGGGAGCGTGCCCAACGCGTCGTTCACCGTCACCAAGCTCCGCTGGCTCGCGGACCACGAGCCAGAGCACGCGGCGCGTACCCGGCTGGTGCTGCTGCCCCACGACTGGCTCACCGGGCGGCTCGGCGCGACCGAGCCGGTGACCGACCGGGGCGACGCGTCCGGCACTGGTTACTTCACCCCCGCGACCGGGCGCTGGCTCCCCGATCTGGCCGCGGCAGCGCTGGGTCATGAACCTGGGCTGCCCCGGGTCGCCGCACCGGCCGACGTGGTGGGCCAGACCGCCACCGGGGCGGTGCTCGCGCCGGGCACCGGCGACAACATGGGCGCGGCCCTCGGGCTGGGCCTAGAGCCCGGCGAGCTGGTCATCTCCATCGGGACATCCGGGACGGCTTACGCGGTCACCGCCGTTCCCGCCGCCGACGCCTCAGGGGCCGTGGCTGGATTCGCGGACGCGACGGGGCGCTTCCTTCCCCTGATCGCCACGGTCAACGCGGGCCTAGTGCTGGCCGCGACGGCCTCGCTGATCGGCACCGACCTGGCCGGCCTGTCCGCCCAGGCGCTGGCGGCCGAGCCCGGCGCGGGCGGGATCACCCTGCTGCCCTATCTGGATGGCGAGCGGACCCCGAACCGGCCGGGCGCGACCGGTGTGCTGCGCGGCCTGACCACGCAGAACGCCACCAGCCAGAATCTCGCCCGGGCCGCGGTCGAAGCCGTGCTGGCCACGCTCGCCGAGGCGGCCGACCTGGTCGCCGCGCAGGGTGTCGAGCGCCGCCGGGTGCTGCTGATCGGCGGCGGGGCACGCTCGCCAGCGGTCCGCGCCGCGGCGCCCGGCATCTTCGGCGTGCCGGTCGCGGTGCCGGAGCCTGAGGAGTACGTCGCCCTGGGTGCGGCCAGGCAGGCAGCCTGGGTGCTGGCGGGTACCCCGGCCCCGCCGGACTGGCCCCGCCGCGGCGTCCAGGAATACACCGGGCCGCCGCAGCCTGCCATCCGATCCAGGCTGGCCGCGCTCCGTGAAGCCACCACCACATGGGAAGGGAAGGACTGACCCGTGAGCACAGATGCCTACGTGCCGTCTCCAGCTGACAAATTCTCGTTTGGCATATGGACCGTCGGGTGGCAGGGAGTGGAGGTGTTCGGCCCTGCGGTACGGCCGCCCATGCCCGCCGACCGGGCGGTGCGCAAGCTCGCCGGGCTCGGCGCCTACGGGGTGAACTTCCACGACAACGACGTGTTCGACTTCGACGCGAGCGACACGGAGCGGGACAAGAAGATCGCTGATTTCCGCCTGGCGCTGGAGGAGACCGGCCTGGTCGTGACCACCGCGACGACCAACTTGTTCTCCCATCCGATGTTCAAGGAGGGCGCGTTCACCGCCAACACCCGTGACGTGCGCCGCTTCGCCCTGGCCAAAGTCATGCGGAACCTGGACCTGGCCGCGGAACTCGGTGCCGGGGTGTACGTGTTCTGGGGCGGCCGGGAGGGGGCCGAGTCGGGCGCGTCCAAGGACATCCGGGCCGCGCTGGAGCGGTACAAGGAAGCCATGGACATCCTGTCCGGCTACGTCATCGACCGGGGGTACCGCCTGCGGTTCGCGATCGAGCCGAAGCCCAACGAGCCGCGCGGCGACATCCTGCTGCCGACCGCCGGGCACGCCCTGGCCTTCATTAACGAGCTGGAGCATCCCGAGATGGTCGGGATCAACCCGGAGATCGGGCACGAGGAGATGGCCAGCCTCAACTACGCCCACGGCATCACCCAGGCGCTCTGGCACGGCAAGCTGTTCCACATCGACCTGAACGGCCAGAACGGGCCCCGCTACGACCAGGACCTGCGGTTCGGGGCCGGCAATGCGCGCGGCGCGTTCTGGGTCGTGGACGCCCTGGAGGCGGGCGGGTACGACGGGCCGGTCCACTTCGACTACAAGCCACCGCGCACCGAGGACGACGACGGCGTCTGGGATTCGGCCGCGGCCTGCATGCGCAACTACCTGATCCTGCGGGCCAAGGTCCGCGCGTTCCGGGCCGACCCCGAGGTCATCGAGGCGCTGGCCACCTCGCACGTGGCCGACCTGGCGCTGCCGACCCTGGCCGACGGTGAGACCTGGCGCGACGTCCAGGGCTTCACGCCTGACATCGAGGCGCTCGCCGCCCGCGGCATGGCCTTCGAGCGCCTCGACCAGCTCGCCCTGGAGCACCTCTACGGCATCCGCTAACCCAGTCAACGGCACCGGAGTGACTCTGGTGCCGTTGTGCCCCAGGGGTGCGGCTACGGCTCTGTGGGCAGGTGAGCTGGGGGAATGGGGATTGCCGAGCGGCTGGCATGCCGGTTAGCGTCGATGGGGGCTTCCGCCCGGTCAGCGGGAGCCTTCGGACAGCACAGATCGGATGCCTCATGCCGTGGCGCGCGCCTGCCCGCCGGTTTCCGGTCCTCGGCATCCGCGACTTCCGGCTGCTGCTCGCGGACCGGGTGCTCGCGCCCGCAGCATTCGCGTTCTCGCTGGTCGGCGTGTCGTTCGCGGTCCTGGGCAGCACCGGGTCCACCGCGGACCTGTCCTACGTGCTGGCCGCGCAGATCGCGCCGTCCCTGGTCTTCGCGCTGGTCGGCGGCGTTGTCGCGGACCGTGTTGCGCCGCAGCGGGTGATCGTCGCGGCCAACCTGATGATCGCGTTAGGCGAGGGGACGTTCGGCATCCTGGTGCTGACTACCCACCCGCGCGTGTGGCAGATGATCCTGCTCGAGATGGTGACCGGCTCGGGCATGGCGGTCTTCTACCCGGCGTCGCAGGCGCTGCTGCCCAGGCTGGTTCCGGGCCGCCTGCTGCAGGAGGCCTTCGCGATGAGCCGTCTGGCGATGAACGCCGCGCAGATGGCCGGGGCGGCCGTGGCCGGGGTGTTCGTGGCCGCCGCGGGGCCCGGCTGGGCGCTGGCCACCTGCGGCGTGGGCATGCTGGGCACGGTCCCGCTGCTGCTGGCCATCCGCTCGGCCGGCAACGAGCGGCCAGCGGGTTCCAGCATGCTCAGGGAACTCAGGGACGGCTGGTCGGAGTTCCGCTCACACACCTGGCTGTGGGTCATCGTGGCCCAGTACGGCGTGCTCCTGGCCGCCTGGTACGGGAGCTTCGAGGTGCTCGGGCCGGTGGTGGCGCGAGCCCACCTCGGCGGCCCGGCGGCGTGGGGCGCCATCACCGCGGCCGAGTCGGTGGGCCTGATCGTCGGCGGGCTGGCATCGCTGCGGTTCGGCCCGCGCCGGCCCATGCTGTTCGTAGTGCTGATGGGCGCGGCGATGGCGATCTCCCCGCTGTCCCTGGGCATGCTCTGGCCGCTGCCCGTGGTGTGCCTGGCCGCGTTCTGCCTCGGGATCACCCTTGAGATCACGATGGTGCAGTGGACCGTGGCCCTGGCCAGGAACATCCCCCGGGCCATGTTGGCCCGGGTCTCCTCCTACGACGTGCTCGGCAGCGTGGTCGCGATGCCGGTCGGCGCGCTGGTCGCGGGCCCACTGGCCACGGCGATCGGGGTCTCCGCCACCGATTACGGCGCCGCTGCTGTGATCATCGTGGCCTCCGCGCTCGCGCTGATCCCCCGCGAGGTGCGCGGCATGCGGGCGGCGGACGCCACATCGGGGCATGATGGATCGAAGTCCCCGGACCCGCCTGGCCCGGGGGTGGCGTTGCGGCACGATGCTGAGCCCTTCGTGCGGCCTGCGGGCGGGGCGAAATAGACTCAGCACAGGTTCCCGCGCCGCGCTGGCCAGAAATCGCTGGCCTGCGTCCGAGGCGGCCGGCCGCGCCCGGACGAAGACGATGAGCCGACGACGATGAGGAGCAGCCCAGGTGACCTTGCTGGAGTCCATCGCCGGTCCGCGGAACCTCAAGGCGCTCGACGCCGAGCAGTTGCCCGTCCTGGCGGGCGAGATCCGCGACCTCTTGATCGAGACAGTGTCCAGGACCAGCGGTCACCTCGGGCCGAACCTCGGCGTGGTTGAGCTGACCATCGCGCTGCACCGCGTCTTTAATTCGCCGGTGGACCGGATCGTGTTCGACACCGGCCACCAGGCTTACGTGCACAAGCTGCTCACCGGCCGCCAGGCCGCCTTCGGCACGCTGCGGCAGCGCGGTGGTATATCCGGCTACCCGAGCCGGGCCGAGTCTGAGCACGACCTGGTCGAGAACTCGCACGCGTCCACCAGCCTCTCCTACGCCGATGGCCTGGCCAAGGCGTACCGGCTGCGGGGCGAGACGGACCGCACGGTGGTGGCGGTGATCGGCGACGGCGCCCTGACCGGCGGCATGGCCTGGGAGGCGCTCAATAACATCGCGGTGGCCAAGGACAGCCGGCTGATCATCGTCGTCAACGACAATGGGCGGTCGTACCAGCCGACCATCGGCGGCCTGGCCACTCACCTGGCCACGATCCGCATGACCCAGCGCTACGAGACGGTGCTGGACTACATCAAGACCACCCTGTCGCGCACCCCGCTGGTCGGACCGCCCCTCTACGGGACCTTGCACGGGGTGAAGAAGGGCATCAAGGACGTCGTGGCGCCGCAGGTGCTCTTCGAGGACCTGGGCCTGAAGTACCTCGGCCCGATCGATGGCCACGACGAGCAGGCGGTCGAGTACGCGCTGCGCCGCGCCCGCGACTTCGGCGGCCCGGTGCTCGTGCACGCCCTCACCAGGAAAGGCTTCGGGTACCAGCTCGCCGAGCAGAACGAGGAGGACTGCCTGCACCAGGTGCCAGCCGCCCCCACGGCCAAGGCGGCGAGCGGCCCGCCGAAACGGACCTGGTCCGAGGTGTTCGGCGACGAGCTCGCGGCGATCGGGGCCCGCCGGCCGGACGTCGTCGCGATCACCGCGGCGATGCTCCACCCGACCGGCCTCGCGGCGTTCGCGCGGGCCTACCCCGAGCGGGTATTCGATGTCGGCATCGCCGAACAGCACGCCATGACCAGCGCGGCCGGCCTGGCCATGGGCGGGATGCATCCGGTGGTCGCGATCTACGCGACGTTCCTGAACCGCGCGTTCGACCAGGTGCTGATGGACGTGGCCATGCACAAGCTCCCGGTCACGATCGCGCTCGACCGCGCCGGGGTGACAGGTCCTGACGGAGCCAGCCACCATGGCATGTGGGACGGCTCGATCCTCCAGCTGGTCCCCGGGCTGAGGATCGCCGCCCCGCGGGACGCCACCCGGATCGCCGAGTTGCTGAACGAGGCGGTGGCGGTGAGCGATGGCCCCACCGTGCTGCGCTACCCGAAGGGCACAGTCGGCGGCGAGATCGACGCCATCGCCGCGATCGGCTCCGCCGACGTGCTGTACCGGACCGGCGCGGATGCGGCGGCGGACGTTCTGCTGATCGGGGCCGGCTCGATGGCAGCGGTCTGCGTGGACACCGCCGGCCGGCTGGCCGACCAGGGCATCGGCGTGACCGTGATCGACCCGCGCTGGGTGAAGCCGGTCGACGCGGCCATCGCGGACGAGGCCCGCAAGGCCAGGCTCGTGGTGACCGTCGAGGACAACATCGTGGCGGGCGGGTTCGGTGACGCGGTGTGCCGGCTGCTGCGTGACAACAGCGTGGGGACCCCGGTCAAGACGTTCGGCCTGCCGCAGCAGTTCCTCGCGCATGGCACGCGTGACGAGGTCCTCGATGAGGTCGGCCTGGTCCCGCAGCACCTGGCCCGGGAAATCACCGAGGTGGTGGCACGGCTCACCCCCGAGCTGGCGGAGCACTCGCAGTCATGAGCGAGCCGGAGGGGCGCGGCGCCGCCTGGACTGAGGAGCGAGGAACGAGCGACGAGGGAAGGCGGCGCGCTAAGCGCCCCGGAGGCGAGTGGGATACACCGTCATGAGCGAGCCGGAGGGGCGCGGCGCTGCCTGGACTGAGGAGCTGAGCGAGCCGCCGGGGCGCGGTGCCGCCTGGACTGAGGAGCGAGGAACGAGCGACGAGGGAAGGCGGCGCCTCACAGCGCCCCGGCGGGCGAGCGGGGAGCAGAGCACGAGCGACGAGGGAAGGCGGCGCGCTAAGCGCCCCGGAGGCGAGTGGGGTACACAGTCATGAATGCCCGTGCGCTGGAGGTCGCGGTCATAGGCTCCGGGCCGGCCGGGCTGTACACGGCGGAAGCGCTGATCAAGCAGTCGGCCGCGCTGGACCCGCCCGCCAGTGTCCGGGTGGACGTGATCGACCGGCTGGTCACCCCGTACGGCCTGGTCCGCTACGGCGTCGCCCCTGACCACCCGTCGATCAAGTCCATCGCCGAATACCTGCGCAACGTCCTGGAGCACCAGGACGTGCGGTTCCTCGGCGGCGTGCACCTGGGCGAGGACGTGACCCGGGAGGATCTGCTAGCCAGTTATGACGCCGTGGTCTACGCGACCGGCGCGATGCGGGACCGGCGGATGGGCATCCCGGGCGAGGACCTGCCCGGCAGCTACGCGGCCACTGACTTCGTCAACTGGTACTGCGGCCACCCCGACGTGAGCATGGACGCGTTCGCTCTCGACGCCGAGTCGGTGGCCGTCATCGGGGTCGGCAATGTAGCGGTGGACGTGGCCCGCATTCTGGTCCGGGACCCTGCTGAGCTGCGCCCCACCGACGTCCCTCAGCCGGTGCTCGAGGCCCTGGAGGCCAGCAAGGTCCGCGATGTCCACGTGATCGGCCGGCGCGGCCCGGCCCAGGCCAAGTTCACCACCAAGGAGCTGCGCGAACTCGGCGAGCTGAGCGGGGTGGACATCCTGGTCGACCCGGCTGAGATCGACTCCGGCCCGTTCGACCTGGCCGGGCAGAGCGCCCAGCTCGCCGAGTCTGACCGGCGGGTCCGCGGCAACCTGGCCGTGATCGGGGGCTGGGCGGGCCGTGCCCCGGCCGGGGACGTGCGCAGGCTGACCGTCCGGTTCTGGCTGCGCCCGGTAAAGGTCGAGGGCACCGAACGCGTGTCCGGGCTGACTGTCGAGCGCACCCGCCTGGACGAGGCGGGCCAGCTGATCGGAACCGGCGAGCTGGAGACTGTCCCCGTCCAGATGGTGCTGCGCAGCGTCGGGTACCAGAGCGTGCCGCTGCCAGGAGTCCCGTTCGACGAGCGCACCGCCACCGTGCCCAACTCCGAGGGTCGCGTCCTCGGCCCGGACGGCGCGCCGCTGCCGGGGGAGTACGTGGCGGGCTGGCTCAAGCGCGGCCCCACCGGCGTCATCGGTACTAACAAGTCCGACGCAGCCGGTTCCGTGAGGTCGCTGCTTTCTGATCTTGCGGGGGGCGGCGCGGGAGCGCGCAAGCCCGCAGTGCGGCCTGGAGACACGGTGCAGCCTGGAGACACGATGCAGCCTGGAGACAGTGGGCGGCGGGCTCTTGAGGACCTGCTCGCGGCCCGCGGGGTGGCGCCGGTGAGCTACTCGGACTGGCTCAGGGTGGAGCGGGCCGAGGTGGCGCTGGGTGGCCAGCTCGGGCGCGGCGCCCGGGTGAAGCTGCCGAGCCGGGGGGCCCTGGAGCGCATCTGCCGCCCGCCCGCCTCCTGATTGCAGTGTCTCCCGCTCGCTCCGGGGCCCCGCCCGCCTCCCCTTCCCCCTTCACTGCGCCGCCTTCCCTCGTCGCTCGTGCTCTGTTCCCCGCTCGCCTCCGGGGCGCTTTTGAGGCGCCGCCTTCCCTCGTCGCTCGTGCTCTGTTCCCCGCTCGCCTCCGGGGCGCTTAAGGCGCCGCCTTCCCTCGTCGCTCGTTCCTCGCTCCTCAGTCCAGGCAACGCCGCGCCCCTCCGGCTCGCTCACGCTCCGCTCCTCAGTCCAGGCGGCGCCGCGCCCCTCCGGCTCGCTCACGCTCCGCTCCTCAGTCCAGGCGGCGCCGCGCCCCTCCGGC
>Ga0207684_10006296_pt1 | contig 10824 bp, 10 predicted proteins | sample KBSK5501metaG_FD_184342 | JGI IMG/M metagenome (GOLD analysis project Ga0207684, IMG submission 184342) | Corn, switchgrass and miscanthus rhizosphere microbial communities from Kellogg Biological Station, Michigan, USA - KBS K5-50-1 metaG... | ecosystem: Host-associated > Plants > Roots >... | reverse complement strand
GTGATGGCCATGTACACGGCCATGAGGATGACGATCATGGCGACTAGGCCGCGGTTGATCACTCCCCAAGGCGCAAGGCTCAGGAGAGCAATTGGCATGGCGCCCAGCGCCAAGATCAGCAGAGCTACTACGAGCATGACGAGCCAGCACGCGCGAAGGGCCACGTTCGATATGGCGTTTGCTCCGGTCAAGCAATCTGCCTTCACGTCGCCGATGTCGGGGTAGGCCTCGATGGGCAGGCGCAAGTACGAGGCAATGCCGCCGATGGTGAGGATGAGGGCCAGCGCCACCGTGAGGAAGCGCTGGTGCAGCGCGAAGGCGATGATGCGTTCGATCATCGGGCAGAGCGCTTCAGGAGGATGCCCCCCGCGCTGACCACGCGCTCGGCGGGCGTCACTCCGTCGAGGATCTCCACCACGCCATCCGACTCCGGCCCGACCTTCACGGGCCGCCGTTCGTAGTCGTCCTTCCCCTTCTCGACCAGGACGAAGGGCGCGCTGCCCTCCCGGTGGATGGCGCCTAGCGGCACCACGAGCGCCTGCCGGTTCCCGGTGGCGATGGTGACCCGCACGAACATCTCGCCCTTCAGCGCTCGGCCGCGGTTCGGAACGACGGCGCGGACCTTGAGCGTGCGCGTCTCCTTGTCGATGGCGTCCCCGATGCTCACCACCCGCCCCTCGTAGCGCTCCCCTGGACAGCAGGGCAGCGTCACCGAGACAGGCTGGCCGAGTCGTACCCGAGGCACGTCGGGCTCGTAGACGTCGGCCAGCACCCACATGGTGCCGAGATCGGCGATGACGAACAGACTGATCGGCGTGTCCGACTGCCCGTAGGCGACCACCTGCCCCGGACTCACGTTGCGCTCGACGATGACGCCGCTCCGGGGCGCCGTCACTACCACGGTCGTGGTGGCGTCGACGGGCCCGTCGCTCACGCCGAGGGTGCGCAGGCGCGAGACGGCGCGTTCGCGCTCGGCGATCGCCTTCCGGTAGTCGTTCTCGGCCTCGCGGATCTCTTTCTGGGCGACAGCCCTGACCTCGAAGAGATCCCGGGCGAGTTTGAGCGCGTGGTCGGCGCGTTCCGCGTCGGCCGTCGCCTTGGCATAGTCCGACTTGGCCAGGCCGAGGTCGGGGCTGTCCAGCACGAGCAGCCGGTGTCCGGGCTCGACAACCTCCCCGGGGCGTGCCAGCACTTCCAGGACGCGACCAGTGGCCGGCGCCGCGATCCGCACCAGCCGTTCCTCGTTGAAAACGACCTTGCCGGTGGTCTCGAGCACCGTCGCGCGCGTCCGGTACTCCGGGCGGGCGAGCTCTACCTCACCCTGCTGCGCTGGCGCGGCATCGCGGGCCTGTGCGGTGGGCGCGGCGGGCTCCGACTTGCTCGTGGAGGTGTCGCCGCAACCAGCGCAGAGCGCTGCGATCAAGGTCAGTGACAGGGCATGGCGCATGCTAGTTCTCCCCCAACGAGCCGCCGACGGCGGCTTCGAGCTGGTAGAACGAGGTCCAGCCGCCGCCGAGCGACCGCACGTACTCCGACGTCGTGTCCCGGTAGGCGCGCTGAGCCTCCAGGAAGTCGAGGAGGTTGATGCCCCCTCGCCGGTAGGCGAGAGTGTATCGGGTCTGGCTCGCGCTGCTGGCCCCGCCGAACTGCTCGGCGAGGAAGCTGGCCGTAGGGTTGGGACGCAAGCCCCCCGTGATCTCGTTGGCGCCCACCGCCTGGTACTCGAACTGCTTGGCGCGCACGGTGGAATTGGCGCGCGTGGCGAGACCCTCTGCCTCCTCGAGCGTCAGACGCGTCACGCCCTCCTGAGCCCTGGCGGGCTCGGCGGCGAGCAGCAGACCCAGCGCCACCGGCAGCATCCCGCGCAGGCATCTCCTTGACGTTCGCGGGGTCAGGAGCATCCCGGTGTCTCCCCCGCGGGCGGAACCTCCACCGCGACTCGACCGCTCAACGCATTGCTCCAGCGTCCCTGGTGATCCCCGATCTGCATGCGGTAGGAGTACGCTCCACTGCGCGGCGGTACGAGCGAAGCGACCACGTCGCCGGACGGCGCCGGTTGGACCGGCAGTACGTTGTACCCGGAGCCGCTGAAGCGCCGGCTCAGGCGAACCCAGGCGACACCGGCCCACATCGCCTCTTCGGCACCGACGTCCAGATGAACCCTGATGCTGACGGGGCAACCCGCCAGCGGCCGGGCCGGGAAGAACTCCAGTCCGGAGATCCTCGGTCCGTCCGGCGCGGGCGTCTCCATCTTCACCAGCGATCCGCAGGCCGTCAGCCCGGCGGCCATGATCACGGCGGCCAGCCCTGCCACGGCCGCCATACTTGCAGGCACACCGCTCCTCTCCTCATTCCTTCTCCCTCGGACTGTCATCATGGATCTGCTCGCTCCTTCGGCAGCCAGACCACGTCCAGGCGCTCGGTGTCGCCGCGCGCGCCGCGACCCTCGAGGGCGCTCACGCAGGCAGGCGCCGCCCGGGGGACGTGGCCTCTGACTAGAGAATTGGCCGCGGCTCAGCCGCGGTCGGGGCGACTCCAGGGAGCTAAGAGGCGGGAGGAGCGCGAGGGGTACTGCCGGAGAGGGTACGGCTTTGGGCCGACGGCTCCTCGCCTTGCGAGACGCGATCGGCGGGAGACGGAACCATCCATTCGTGGTCGAGCGGGAATGGGTCGACCGCCGCCCCCGCTGAGGTGATGAAGACGACCACGTCGTCATGGTCGGCGTCGTCGAAGAAGCCCTCGACCCAGACGGGGTCGGGAGGACTCGCGTAGGCCAGCGGGGTGAGGACGACCAGCGCCGGCACAAGCGCCAAGAGAATCAGCGCGCCGAAGACGCGAGCCTTCATCAGGGCAGAAACCTTACGCGGGGCGCTGGCCCATGTCAATCGGTCTACCTGCCTGTCTAAAATGCGCTATGCCCGAAGATCAGAGCGCGCACGGCATCGTTGATATCCGGTCAGAAGTCGCACCTGTTCAGAAATGCCACGCGCGCCTCGAGCAGCACGACCGGCTGCGTCTGGGGAGCCTATGGCCGCGGCGGGGCGGGCTCGGCCACCATCGAGAGGGAACGGCGCGTCTGGGTGAGGAAGCGCGACGACAGCGGATACCGACCCATGAGTCGCGCCATCACCCCTTCCAGCACCGCGGCCAGCTCCGCGTCCAGTGGGGCGGCCAGGTGAAGCCGCAGCGCCTCGTCCCACGAGAGCGTGCGTAGCCGCTTGAGCGTCCCGACGAGCCCCCCCGAGAGCGGCATGGCGTCGGCCCCCGGGCGGCAGGCGGTGCAGACGAGTCCGCCCGCGGTCATGTCGAGCGCGGCGTCGGGGAATGGATGGAGGCGGCCACAGGAGACGCACCGGTCGACTCGCGGCCGATGGCCGAGCAGGTCGACCGCGCGCAGGCCGAAGCAGACCGCGACTCGCGCGGGCCGGCGGGCCGTCTCCAGCGCGGTGAGTGCCCGTACGAGCAGGGCGAAGAGCGCGGGATGCGGATCGCGGTCGGCCGAGAGGCGCGCCACCACCTCCACCGCCCACGCGCCATGGCCGAGCCGCTCCAGGTGCTCCCGCACCCCCACGAAGGGGCGCACGATGTCGAAGTGATCCACCTGGACCAGCTCGCTCCGGCCGGTGTCGAAGAACACCATCTCGCCCAGCGTGAACAGCTCGAGCGCGCTCCCGAAGCGCGAGCGGGCGCGGCGGGCCGCGCGGGCGATCCCCCGCATCTTGCCGTAGTCCCGCGTGTAGAAGTCCACGAGGCGGTCGCTCTCGCCGAAGGCGCGCCGTCCGATCACCACCGCGCGGGTCTTGTGGAGCGCCACCGTCAGGCCGGCCCCATCATCATCGGGTCGGTCATGACATCAGGAGGAAGCCGAACTCCTTCAAGGCCTTCTCGTCCTTGCGCCAGTCGGACCGCACGCGCACGCTCAGGTCGAGGTAGACCTTGATCCCGAAGAAGCGCTCCAGATCGGTGCGAGCGGTGGCTCCGATGCGCTTGAGCATGGCGGCGCCCTTGCCGATCACGATGCCCCGCTGCGAATCCCGCTCGACGAAGATGGTGGCCCGGATGTAGAGGCATTCGGGGCGCCGGCGCTCCGTCAGCTCCTCCACCCGCACCGCGCAGGCGTACGGCACTTCCTGGTGGGTGAGACGGAAGATCTTCTCGCGGATGGCTTCCGCCACCCAGAACGTCTCCGGCTGGTCGGTCAGCGCGTCGGGCGGGAAGAAGCCGGGGCGCTCGGGCAGGGCCGCCACGATCAGGTCGAGCAGCCGATCGCATTGCTCGCCACTCTCGGCGGAGATAGGGACGATCTCCGCGAACGGATGGCCGACACGGTAGGCCGCGATGAGCGGCAGCAGGCGCGACTTCGGCGCCACCAGGTCTGTCTTGTTGAGACAGCAGTACACCGGCGCGCGGCAGGCCCGAAGGCGGTCGAGGGCGGCGCGGTCGAGGCGGGCGGGGTCCTCGGTGGCTTCCGCGACGAAGCACACGAGATCGACGTCCTCCACAGCGCGCTCCGCCGTCTTCGACATGAGGTGGCCGAGCCGACCGCTCGCCGCGTGCAGTCCGGGCGTGTCCACGAAGACGATCTGGGCGCGGGGCAAGTGCCGGATCCCGGTGATACGGGTCCGGGTCGTCTGCGGCCGGGGCGAGACGATGGCCATCTTCTCGCCCACGAGCCGGTTGAGCAGCGTGGACTTGCCCACGTTGGGGCGGCCGACCAGCGCGACGAATCCGGCGCGATGCGGAGCCGGCATCAGGTCTCGAGCAGGCCGGCCCAGAGCCGCCCGGGGATCGAGCGCGGCGACCGCCCGGACAGGATCTTCCGTGCGCGCTCGTGCATGCGGCGGGCCTTGCGCGCGTCGTGATCGTCGTATCCGGCCAGGTGCAGCAGCCCGTGAACCACCAGCAGATCCATCTCGGCGGCCAGCGGCACTCCGAGTCGGCGCGCCTGGCGCGACGCGGTCTCGGCCGAGACGATCACCTCACCCCAGAGCCGGCCGGGGCCCGGCGCGGCCAGCTCGAACGCCAGCACGTCGGTGGCCCGCCGCGCGCCCAGATACCGGGCGTTGAGGGCGCGGATGCGCCGGTCGTCCACCACCGTGACGTGCACCTCACGGTCGGCCCGCCCGAGGGCCGTGAGGGCACGACGGGCCACCGCCCGCAGGCGCACCGGCGAGATGCGGGACCGACGCTGGAGGTTGGAGATCGCGACCGGCATCAGATGGAATGTCCCCGCTCACCCCCGCCTCTCCCCGAGGGGAGAGGGAGGCTCATGGGGCCCGTTCCTCGCGACGCGAGGCGGGTTTCTGGACCCGGTCGTAGGCGCGCACGATGGAAGAGACGAGGTCGTGGCGCACCACGTCCCGGTCGTCGAAGTAGATGAACCGGATCCCGTCGATCCCGTGCAGCACGGTCTGGATCTCGATCAGCCCGGAGACGCGGCTCGTGGGCAAGTCCACCTGGGTGATGTCCCCGGTGATGACCATCTTGGAGTTGAAGCCGAGCCGGGTCAGGAACATCTTCATCTGCTCGGAGGTGGTGTTCTGCGCCTCATCGAGGATGATGAAGGCATCGTTGAGGGTCCGCCCGCGCATATAGGCGAGCGGGGCGATCTCGATCGCGCCTTTCTCGGAGAGCGCCCCCACCTTCTCGGGCTCGAGCATGTCGTAGAGCGCGTCGTAGAGGGGACGGAGATAGGGGTGCACCTTCTCCACCAGATCACCGGGCAGGAAGCCCAGGCGCTCGCCGGCCTCGACCGCGGGCCGCGTCAGGATGATCCGCGCGACCTCGCGCTTCAGCAGCGCGGAGACCGCCATCGCCACCGCCAGGTAGGACTTCCCGGTGCCCGCCGGCCCGATGGCGATGACGAGATCGTGCGCCCGCACCGCCTCGAGGTAGCGCTTCTGATTCGCGGTCTTCGGGGTGATGAAGCGGCGCCGCGAGGGCACCGCGATCGCATCGGTCAGCACCGACTTGACGTCGGCTCCCGGGTCGTTGCCCACGATGCGCAGGGCGGATCGAATATCGGCGGCCGTGAGCGAGGGCCGCTCCCGCAGCATCTGGACCAGCTCGCGCAACACCCGCTCCGCCTCCCCCACCTGCCGCTCTTCTCCGCGGAGAGTCACGTCGTGGCCGCGGGCGGTGATGCGGATCTCGTACTGGGCTTCCAGCGCGCGAAGGTGCTCGTCGTGACGGCCGAGGAGGGCGAGGTGGTTGAGGTCCGGAGGCAGGACGACCCGCCGGGTGACGCCGGTGGCTTCGGTCAACGAGCGCTCATGCCTCTACCCGGCAGCATATCACGCGGGTCCGAGGCCTTCCACGACGCGGATCCCGAGCTCGCGGAGCTGCTTGGGGTCCACCGGGGCCGGTGCGTCGGTGAGGGGACACGTGCCCTTCTGCGTCTTGGGGAAGGCGATGACCTCGCGGATGGACTCCTGCCCGGCCAGGTTGGCCACCAGGCGGTCGAGGCCGAAGGCGATGCCGCCCATGGGCGGCGCCCCGAACTCCAGCGCCTCGAGCAGGAAGCCGAAGCGCGCCCGCGCCTCCTCCTTCGAGATGCCGATCAGGGCGAACACCCGCTCCTGGACGCTCGGCTGGTGGATGCGGATGGAGCCGCCCGCCGCCTCCTGGCCGTTGAGCACCAGGTCGTAGGCCTTGGCGCGGGCGCGGCCCGGGTCGGACTCGAGCAGCGCCAGGTCCTCGTCGTGCGGCGCGGTGAACGGGTGATGGACCGCGTCCCACCGCTTCTCCTCGTCGCTCCACTCGACGAGCGGGAAGTCGATCACCCACGCGAAGACGTCGCGATCGGCCGGGATCAGGTTGAACCGGCGGGCCAGATCCACCCGCAGCCGCCCGAGCACGGTGGCGGCGACGGCCGGCGCGTCGGCGACCAGCAGGAGGAGATCGCCCGGAGCGCCGCCCAGGGCCTCCAGCAACCGCGGCTGCAGGCCCTGGATGAACTTGGCCACCGGCGACTGCACGCCGTCGGGATTCACCTTGATCCAGACCAGACCTTTGGCCCCCGCTTGCTTGGCCTCCGCGGTGAGATCGTCGAGCTCCTTGCGGCTCATTCCGCCCGCCCCGGGCACCCGCAAGCCCTTCACGGCACCGCCCGCCTCCACCGTCTGGGCGAAGGCCTGGAACTCGCTGCCCGCGAACAGTGCCGAGCAGTCCTGGAGCGGGAGACCGAAGCGGAGATCGGGCTTGTCGGAGCCGTAGCGGGCCATCGCCTCGTCGTAGCCGATGCGCGGGAACGGGCGCTCGAGCTCCACCCCCTTGACCACGCGCCACACCTGGGCGACCAGGCCCTCGATGATGGGCAGGAACTCGTCGCGGTCGAGGAAGGACGTCTCGATGTCGATCTGGGTGAACTCGGGCTGCCGGTCCTTTCTCAGGTCCTCGTCACGGAAGCAGCGGACGATCTGGAAGTAGCGCTCGAAGCCCGCCACCATCAGGAGCTGCTTGAAGAGCTGCGGAGACTGCGGCAGGGCGTAGAAGCTGCCCGCCTGCAGTCGGCTCGGCACCAGGAAGTCCCGGGCCCCTTCCGGGGTCGAGCGAGTGAGAAAGGGCGTCTCGACCTCGAGGAAGCCCTCGGCGTGGAGGTAGTCTCGCGCCGCCCGGCAGACCTGATCGCGGATCTGGAAGGCCCGCAGGAGGTGTGGGCGGCGCATGTCCAGGTAGCGGTACTTGAGCCTGAGGGTCTCGTCGATCTCCGCTTCGTCGTCGAGCTGGAACGGCAGCGGGCGGGACTCGTTGAGGATCTTCACCTCGGAGACCTGCACCTCGACCGCGCCGGTGGCGAGCTTCGGATTCTCGGTTCCCGCCGGTCGCGCCGCGACGGTCCCGCGCACGGCCAGCACGAATTCCGAGCGCACCGTCTCCGCCCGGGCGTGCGCGTCGCCACCCGTCGCCGGGTTGAACACGCACTGGGTCAGCCCTTCCCGATCACGCAGGTCGACGAAGACCAGGCCCCCGTGATCCCGCCGGCGATAGGCCCAGCCCATGAGCGTCACCACCTGCCCCACGTCTAGGCTCCGCAGCGCGCCGCAGCTGTGGCTACGCCGCCAGCCCGCCAGGCCCTCCGTCACCCTCTCGTCCCCCCGGCTCCACCCGCGCGGGATTCGCGCCACTCCACCGAGCCGTTCGGGCCGATGACCCCGATCCGGCGAAATCCCCGCGTCTCGAGGTCCTGCAGCTGCTTGCCGAGCCGCTTCGTCCGGGTCTCCAGCAGCACGTGCTTGCCCTGCTCCCGCAGCTCCCGGGCCAGGCCCAGCACGGGCCCGAGGGCCGGCTCCTCGAATACCAGCGCCACCCGCTCGGCGTCGGCGTCGGCCACCTGTCCGCGGTCCATCAGGATCCCGATGACCCGCTCGAACCCGATCGAGAACCCGGTGGCCGGGACCTCTCTTCCGATGAACTTCCCGATCATGCGATCGTATCGCCCCCCGCCCGCGATCGACGACGTGCCGTCGCCGTGCTGGATCTCGAAGATGGGACCGGTGTAGTAGCCCATCCCCCGCACCAGTGTCGCATCGAAGACCAGCCGGAAGCGGCCCGCCGCCTGGGCTTCGACGGTATCGAGGACACGCTGCAGGCCCTCCCACACCGCGGCCTCGGCCGCCGGCCCCAGGAGGCCACGCAGGGCCGCCGGCGTCGTGCTCGAGGCGAGCAGGTCGAGCAGTCGGTCGATCGCGGAGGCCGGATGCCCGGCCGCCCGCAGCTCGGCCGCCACCTCGGCCCGGCCGAGCTTGTCGAGCTTGTCGAGCGCGATGAAGACGGACCCGGATCGGGCCGGATCGAACCCGCAGTGGGCCACCATGGCGCTCAGCAGGCGCCGATCGTTGAGCCGTACCGTCAGATCCTTGAGCCCGAGCGCGGCGAGCGCTTCGGTGGTGGCGAGGATGAGCTCGATCTCGGCCACCTCCGAGCCGACCCCCAGGATGTCGATGTCGCACTGGGTGAACTGCCGGTAGCGTCCCTGCTGCGGTCGCTCCGCCCGCCACACCGGGCCGATCTGGATGGCCTTGAGCGGCTGGGGCAGCCGCGCCTGGTTGTGAGCGTAGTAGCGCACGAGGGGCACCGTGAGATCGAAGCGCAGGCCGAGGTCGGCCATCTCCTCGGGACTTCCGGCCGCGGCCAGCTTCTCGCCACGCTTCAGGATCTTGAAGATCAGCTTCTCGTTCTCCCCGCCCTCGCTGCGCAGCAGGAGCCGGAGGCTCTCGACGGCGGGGGTCTCGATGCGGACGAACCCGTGGCGCCGGTAGACCGCCAGGATCTGGGCCAGCGCCCAATCGCGCAGCGCGACTTCGTCGGGCAGCACGTCCCGCATGCCGCGAGGCGGCGAGGGGTCGAGGCGGGGCTCGCGCCCCCGGGTTTCTTCCGGGCTCGTCAGGGCGGGCCTACTCCTGCGGCACGGTCATGATGATCTGGGTCTCGCCGCCCGCCTTCAGGAGGGCGTTGCTGTACCGCACGACCGCGGCGATGATCGTCGGCTGGGTGGCATCCTCGGTCCGGTAGGCGCCGAGACAGGTGATGGCCCCCTCGAACCCGGAGGTGATGGATTGCAGGCGGAAGCCCGCGGGCCCCTTGAACACGACCGCCAGCAGGCCCTCGCGGACCAGGTTCTGGGGCACGATCAGCTCGTCGACGCCGTCCCCGTCGAGATCGACCGCCAGCGGCGTGGGCTCGATCTTGAAGAACTTGCTGCTGTCGGTTTTAGACGACCACGAGATCCCGGTGAGCTCGATCGTCATGATCCCACCCCCGACCGACGTCGACGACCGCCACAGCTCCTCGCCCTCGTTGACGATCTGCAGCCGGTTGAACTCGTCGATATGCGCAAGGGAGCGGGTGTCTTTACCCATGACGTTGGAGAAGGCGGCCCCCATCGGTCGGAACGACGCGGCTACGCGCACGGTCTTCTCGGTCACCAGCTTGCCGTCCTTCAGGATCACCTGGTCGGCCTGCCCCGGGGTGAAGAAGTTCTGTGAGTTGAAGCGCTGTGTCCACAGCGTCTGCTTCACCCCGTCGCCCTTGAGATCCACCGCGAAGAGGAAGTCGGGCACGTACTCGATCACCATGGAGGGCTTGCCGTCTTTCGCGGAGAGGATGAAGGAGTTGAGCCCGAGCCTCGGCACGTGACGGTTGCCGATCACCTCGAGGTTGCCGTCGCCGTCCAGGTCCGCGAGCTGCAGGGAGAACACGCGGCCCACGCTGCGCACCGACTTGCTCCACTCCGGCTCGACCTTGTGATCCACGATCCGGTACATGTAGATCTGATCGCCGTCACTCACCACCATGCGCGGGATCTTGTCCTTGGGGGCGACCGCGATGTCCATGGCCATCACCGGGAACTTGAACTTCGCCACCTCGCGGAGCGGTAGCGAGCCCTCGCCCGAGGAGTAGCTGCCCGCTTCGAGGTCTCCGCCCAGAAGGCGCTGCAAGAGCGTGCGTTGCTTGGCCTGCGGCGGGTTCGCAGAGCCACCCTGCGAGAAGCGCGGGCCCGGATTGGCGGCCCGCAGGGTCGCGGGCGGGACGAAGAACGAGGTGGTCACGGCCGGATCCGGGCGGGGCCCCGAGAAGAAGCGCACGTCCATGAACGGCTTGCCCTGAGCCCGCGTGAAGTAGACGGCCAGGATGTTGTCCGCCTTGAAGCGCTCGGAGGCCTCCCGGACGCCCTTGCCGGCGAGGAAGTCGGACGCGGTCAACCGCTGCTGGGCCAGGAACACGTTGATCGTGTCCCCCATGGTGACCCGGAAGCGGCCGGTGGCGGACAGCCGCTCCACCAGCTCCTGCGTCGCGGTCTCGACCACGGTCTCCCTGAGGCTC
>Ga0207684_10006295_pt1 | contig 10825 bp, 7 predicted proteins | sample KBSK5501metaG_FD_184342 | JGI IMG/M metagenome (GOLD analysis project Ga0207684, IMG submission 184342) | Corn, switchgrass and miscanthus rhizosphere microbial communities from Kellogg Biological Station, Michigan, USA - KBS K5-50-1 metaG... | ecosystem: Host-associated > Plants > Roots >... | reverse complement strand
CGTCACCGCCCCGCCCCTGGCCTCCTGGCCGCGCAGCACCTGCATCCCCTCCGGCCGTTCGGTCTGCAGCGCAAGAAGGGTGCGGGCGATCTGCGGCGGGCGGGGCTGGGCGTCGAGCAACCGGAGGAACGCGACCTTCGTGGCGTCCGGAATCTGGTTGAAGCGATACAGCAGCGACTCGCCCAGGAAGGCGAACAGCTCGAGCAGCGTGATGCCGGGGTCGGTCTCGTTGTAATTGGTCCATTCGGGGGTGTAGACGCGGATCCGCTTGACCAGCTCGTCTTTCAGGTCCTCGAACGTCCGGTCGTCGAGGATGGGCCCGTTCAGCGCCATGCCGTCGTCACCCCCGCTACCTCAGGTAGAACGGATAGACGAGGTTGTCCGGGCGCAGGTCGGCCAGGCGCACGTAGGAGATGTCGATCCATACCAGCGTCGGCTCGTCGTCGCCGGGGGTCACCGATACCTCGGTCACCCGGATCCGCGGCTCCCACGTGTTGAGGGCGTACGCGACATCCTGCTGGATCGCGCTGCGGGTGGTCGTGGTGTTCGGCGCCATCAGGAACCGGCGCAGGCCGCATCCGAACGCCGGCTGCATGATCCGCTCACCGGGCTCGGTGTCGAGGATCGTCTCGACGGACTGGCGGACGACTTCCATGCCGCTAAGCCAGTCGATCCGGCCGGTCACGGAGTCGGGCCGTAGCGGGAAGGGGACGCCGGTGCCGAGCCACGCGTCGATCACCGCGGGGGGCGATCCCGGTCCCGGCGCGAGCGCCGGAGTACCCGACGGTGCTGGCGTGAAGGCGTCGGTTACGGCCATGCCACAGATCCTTCGCCACCGCCGTCACCGACGCGTTTCCCGCCTCGCGCCAAGCGGCCCGGCCTCGCACTCATCGTGAAGCGACCGAACGTGATCATTCACCGGTCGGGCTGTGTAAGGACGCTCCGTAGCCGTTCGCGCACGGCCGTTCCAAGATCATGATGTGAGTCCGAGAATAGTGAAGGGCCGGTCCATGGAGCGTCCGGCCCATCGGGTGGCTTCGGTGACGTCGGTGCGTCCGGCCATGCGCAAGGCTCCGATGGCGAGATTGCGCAGGCCGGCCATGATCCTTGGCCCGGATCGGGTTCTGACCTGGGATTTATCTTCCTGGTAGAGCGTGTCGCGGATCCAGTGCAAAGACTCGATCGACCACTGTTCCCGGACGTAGCCGGACAGGGCGGCGGGGTCTGCCCGGCCGGGTTCCGGGCTGGCGACGCCGAGCGCGGCGACGTCGGAGACGGGTTTGCCCGCCAGGCCGGTGACGTGCCGTTCGATGAGGAACACCTGGCTGACGTGCGGGAACGGCAGATCCTCGGGCGCGGGCAGGACCTGGATGGTGCGGGTGGTGATCCGGCCGTGGCCTTTATCGGTGGCGGTGTGGGCAATTGGCACCTGGTCCCACGGCAGCGCGTCGAGTACGTCGAACAGGGCCTGCCGGTTCTCCTTTACCGGGAGCACGAACTCGCCGCCATGGTCATGGATGTGGTTCGCGGTGGCCGTCACCGTATGCAGCGCATCGGCGGTCACGATCTTGTGGCCCAGGTCGATCTGGCCGAGCACCACCGCGGCCATCGGCACCTCATTGGTTTTCACGCCGACCTCGGTTTGCGCGGCGACCACCGAGGTCGCGGCGTCCGGGCCGACCAGGGCCGCGAGCAGGCGGACCTGGTTCCCGCCGGCGTCCTTAGCGCCCCTGATCGCCTTGCCGTCCAGCCTCACCTGCATCAACGCCCGCGAGCAGTCCTCCTCGCCGGCCGTGGCCGCCGTGGTGAACCCGGCGAGATCCATCAGCCACGTGCCGACCGCCACGTCAAACGCTTCGGCGTCGGCATCGGTCAGTACCCGCCAGATCGTGGTCTTCGACGGCGGCGGGGCGGGAGCGGCGCCACTACGCAGGTACAAATCGGCCAGGATCGCCGGCGGCACGTCAGCGACCCAGCCAGTGATCGCGGTGTAGCCCTTCATCCCGGCCACGACTGCCGCCGCGGCTAGCGCCAGGACGGCCGCAACAGGATGATCCCGGCCCTGGCCCACCCGGCCATCCGACACCCCGGCGAATAGTTCCAGCAGGTCACGGCACGCATCAGATACCGGGACGGACACGATCGGCCCTGCCGGTGCGGACGCGGCAGCACAAATGACAGACTGACCCACGACGAAGCTCCGGTGGCTGGGATCTGTGAGAGGACCCCCGTTCCTACCGGGGCTTCGTCACATTCCCCGCCCAACACGCCGCCCATGATCAGATCGCAACACCCGCCACGAATCGTGATTCAACCCCTCAAAACGATCTTGGAACGGCCGTGGCCGTTCGCGTGACGGCCGGTGTGCGGCAACGACCGCGTGACGGCGGTTTCCGGCACCTTGTGCGATACACGTCGGGAGAGGTGTGACGCGCCGCTACGTGCCCGAGGCAGTTCATGGCCAAGACCAGCCTGATCAGCCCGGACGGGCGCGGCGTCGGCATTTCCGATCAGCGTCGGATCACGACCGTTCGCATTGGCCCGATCTGGCCTGACAAGTCACCCGCGCCGCTGCGGACGATCGTGCCGCCCTGCAACTCCAGTGCCTGATCGCACTCAATCTGGTAAAGGCTCCGGGTGGCGCCTCCCGTCTTAACCTCGAGTCCGACGAGTTCGTTGTTCGGCAACTCGACGATGTGATCGACGATGCGCACGCCCGCAGAAGTGCGGATCTCCACCTGGCTACCGCGCAACTTCGCAGGACTCCCGAGTTCGGGGATGGTCTTTCCGGACAGGACTTCCTCTTCAACGCGTATCTCGCCCTCGCTGCCTTGAACTTTGTTCGCCTCGAGTTGCTCGGCTTTCTCGCCCAGGGTGGCACGGCGCGCGGCCTCGGATCCCTCGGTGACCTCCCCGAGGCCCTCCGAAGCTGGTCCGGGCTGCTCGCTCTCCCAGAACGCAACCCGTTCCTCGAGCGCCTGGACCTGCGCCGGATCCGGTGCTTGCGGGTCGATGGCGTCCAACTGCGCGATGAGGTCGCCGTAAGGAGCTTCTGTACCTTCGAGCGCCTCGATGCGCGTCTCGAGCTTGGCTAGTCTCTGCCCCACTGTCGGTGGGGCGGTTTCCTTTGGTGGCTCAGCTGCAGGGGTTTCCGCGGGCGGGGCTGGTTCCACGGGCGGGGCTGGTTCCACGGGCGGGGCTGGTTCCACGGGCGGGGCTGGTTCCACGGGTGGGGCTGGTTCAACCGCTGGGGTTGCCGGCTCGATCCCACCCTTCATCCACCGTTCGAGCATCCCTAGCATCTCCACACGTTCCGGGCCTGCAGGTAGCCGAGACAACGCGTCGCGAAGAATGGCGGCAGCCTCCGGGGCCTCTGGCAAGAAGCGCCAGCGGGACAAACCCATCTGAGCGCGAATTGAAGCCCAAGGCGCCCGACCTTGCGTCTCAAGGATTTTTAGCCACTTCGCAGTGGCGGCCGCCGCGTTCTGCCGGAGTGCCTCGGCATGGCGAGGACCGAATTCCACCTTCTGGCCCGACTCCATCTCGCGGATCGGCTCCTGCATCCGGGGAGTGGGGGTCTCGGCCGGAGGCGCCGCGGTCTCGGCCGGAGGCGCGGCGGTCTCGGCCGGAGGAGCCGCGGTCTCGGCCGGAGGCGCTGGTGGGGGTGTGCCCCCGGCAGGCGGTGTCACGGGGGGCTTTGCCTTGAAGCTCTTGATGAGAGAAATCACCCCGTCGACGACGGCCGAGACAAACCACAGAATGGCCACCAGCAGCAGCGCGAGGGCCATACCGAGCGCGCTCGCGGCTACCGAAACGTAGTCTCGGTCCTTCTCGGCGTCGGTTTGCGGAGTCGAATACAGCTCGAGGAGGTTCCTGATTACATTCACGCTCTCTGCCGCCAGGTAGGACTCCAGCAGTATCAAGCCGAGCGCTGAGGCGGCCTCCAGGCCCAAGAGGGCGCCGCCGGCCACGCCCGGCGCCGCGCCAATGGGCACGGTCACGATACCGCCCACGATGGCGCCGATGATGACCAGCAGGATCGTGACGTATCCCATGAGAAGCATGAGCGCGCTGTTGACCCGGCGCCACAACGCGATCGGGAAATCAAGTAGTATGAGAAGGTTGGACCACAGGTCAGCGAAGATTTCCGGGAATTCCCAGCGCGGAGTGAACAGTTTGTTCGCCGTACTGGCCCAGTCGGTGTCCCAGAGTTCGCGGAATTCCTTGCGGATCGCGCGGATGGTCGCTGGCGGCCAGAACATGTTGACGATCGTGTCCAGCAGCATCTGGCCGATATTCAAGCCGGACCACGCTGCCTTGATCGCCTTCCACAAGCCTTCGGAGACTTCGTAGCCGCCGGCCCGGCTTCGGGCGGGCTTGCTCGTATCCGGAAGTCTTTGCACGGTGAAGTCCGGGCCACCCGGGCCCGGCTCGGCCCCGAAGTCTTCCTTGATCTTCTCCTGCACTACCTCATTCGCCTTGGGGGGCGCTTCAGCGTTCAACTCCGCAGCAAGCTTGTCAATGTGCGGGCGGATGTATCCGATCGGGTCGGCGGCCACCGTCTCGATGAACTCCCACGCGTCGGCGATCGCCTTGACGGTGCTGATGACGGTGTCGATGGCGAACTCGGTAACGTCCTTGACAAAGCGCTCGATCCCCCCCAGGATGCGGTCGGCGTACTCCCGCAGCCGTCGGAGCAGGTCGGTGATGAAATCCCGGATCTCCTCCCACAGCACGCGGACCTTGTTATAGAGCCACCAGGCGCCGGACTGCACCGATTTCGGCAGCATCCCGAAGGCCCAGCTGTCGAAGATGCCGTCGAGGGTATCGAACAGCCCGGAGACGAAGCCGAACACGGTGTCCCAGAGACCGGTGCCGATGCTGAGCACGCTGTCGATGGTGGTCTTAATGCCCTTCCATACCAGGGTGACGCCGGACTTGAGCAGGTTCCAGGCGGTGGCGAGCAGGCCGCCGTTCATCAGCTTGACGGCGCTGGTCAGGAACTCGGCGGGCGATGTGACGCGCTCGAGCAACGCCTTCAAGCCATCGTTGATGGTGTCGAAGGAAGATTTCGCGAATTCCTTGATGGCCGCGTACTTGGCCTCGAGCCAGTGGACGCCGGTCATGACGTGGTCCTTGATGCGTTCGTAGACCCACTCGAGACCGGCGACTACCTGGTCCTTCACCCACACCGCGGAATCAACGGCGGCATCCTTGACTACGCCCGCCGCGGTCTTGATTCCGCTGATGCTCGGATCGAACTCATAGTCGGTGAACGGGATGCTGAAGTTGTACCAAGCCGCCTGAATGTCGGGCGTGCCGCCGATCGTGGCGGTGTCCTGTACCTCATTTTCTCCGACATTATTCAGCTGCGAGTCAGCTGGGCCGGAAGATTCCCGACGGACGTCAGTGCCCTGTTGTATGACGTGTGTCAGTTCATGTGCTAGAAGGCCGCGGTCTTGGACGTTCCCGTTTCGGCCCAGCCAGATATGCTCCTTATGGGTGAACGCCTGCGCGCCGAGGCTTTCCGAGTCCGCCCGGTCCTGCTCGTCGTCATGCACCCGCACTGCGGAGAAATCCGCGTTGAACATCGTCTCCATGTCATCGCGCACCGGCTCGGGCAACGGGCGGCCGCCATTCGGCGACCTGATGCGACTGTCCAATGACGCATTTACGGCCTGACCGGAACCGCTCCGGAACGAGGCGCGCGACACGATCGGAGCTGCTTCGGGAGCAGCGTGAATATCCCGGCCAGAAGAGGCACGAGCCGCGGTTCGGTCCGCCTCCTGTTCCAGTGGGTCACCGGGCGGGCCGACAGTCAGTTTCATTTGCACGCTGCGCGGCGTCGGCTCGTCCCCCGGCCCGCCGCCACCGCCGGTCCGGGCAACAGGGTCCGGCAATCCGGCCGGCGGTTCCGGCTCCGGGGAGCGGGTACCGTCGGCCGCCGACGCCAAGATGGGTCTCGTGGCCAGGTCGTGCGCGAGCGGAGTGACCCCCGTCGGCCGGGTATCCCGCTTAGTCGGGGGCTCCTGCTTGGGCGTCGGCTTGACCAGGCTGCTGCGTGCCTCTCGAGCACCACGGGTCATTGCGCCCTCCGCCAGAACCTGTCCGCCGGTGACGGCGGTCCCGTTCAGCTCAGCAGCGAGTCGTCACAGGTGCGTCACGCGTAAATCGCAGCGGCCGGGCGCCGGTGATGCAAGCGGCTGCTACCTCGGCGGCGGGCAGAGCGGATCGGTGACCGCTGGGAGGGGGTTGACGCCGGCTGGAGGGGGCGGGGCCGCCGGCTGCACCGCGTTCACCAGGTCCTGGCCGAGCTGCTTGTCCGTCTTTATACCGCCGGGGTCGGGCTTGAAGAGCTCGGCCGTGACGTCGTCCTGCACGCCGAGGAGGTCCAGGAACGTCTGCTTGTCGTGGTCGGGCGGCGTGTCGGTCAGCGAATTGATGGGCGTGCTCTGCAGCGTCGACAGCAGGTGATTGACGGCCTGGGTCGGCGGCCAGCAGAACTTGAGCAGCAGCATCCACCAGAGCTGGAACGCGAAGACCACGATCGGCAGGAACAGCGACAGCACGAACGTGGCCACGATCGTGATGAGCTCGATCGCGAAGCTGCACGTCTCGGCGGAGTCACCGCCGGGAGCGCCACCAGCTCCCGCGCCCGGGATCTTGCCGAGCGCCCCGGCGGGAAGCTGCGAACCGGCTGGTCGTTCGAACTCCACCCCTCCTCCCGAGGGGCCATCGCCTGCCCGGGCCGCGAGGGCGGCGAAATCGGGCAGCCGGACGTGAATCCGCCGGTTGGCGGTGCCACTCGGATCGAAGAACGCCGCGAGCCGGTAGGGGACGCTGGGCCCGCTCCAGGTGACGATCCGCGGGCAGGACTGGCGGGGCGGCGGCTGGGACCGCCGTGCCACGCACTGCAGCACGTAGGTCGTGTGGTCATCGAGCTTGGGCCGGTTGCCGAGATCGAGCTCCCCGGAGTAGGTCGGGATGACGCCGAACCACAGGGAGCGGGTCTGCGCGGGCAGGCAGCCGGCCGCGCTCGCGGGGATGCGCCACATCGGCAGTTCCTGCTCGGGATCCGCGGGAACGGGGTCACCCGGCTTCAGCGGAACGGGCTGCCAGTCCCCCCGTCCCCCGGCCGGGGCGTACCAGCCTTCCAGTACCTGCGTGATGTCTATCTTCTTGATCAGGTCGGCGTGCTTGGCCTGGAATGCCGCCAGCTTGGCCGCGTCCGGTCCGTTCAGCCCGTACAGCGCGACCAGATCCTGGGCGGTGTCAAGGCTGGGATCGTTCGGCGGATAGTGATCCGGCGGCGGGTGGGGTGGCGGCGGGTCAGGGGGCGGGAAACCGTGGCAGAAGAGCTCGGTTGCCGCGGCCCGGGCGAGATCCTTGAGGTCCTTGCCGTTGGTTCCCGGATGGGCGAATGTGGTCCGCAGCCGGCGGACGACGAACTTCACCTCGACCGGGCCGGCCTGGGCGGGCCGGGGCAACCCCGGCGCTTCGCAGAACAACTCCACGGTGATCGCGTAGAAGCGGTGGTGGCTCGGCTGGTAGAGCTTGCGGACGCCCGATCTGGCCAGCACGAACGGGCTGAGCAACTCGCGCAGGGTCGGCTTGGCGCTCTTCACGCGCGGGACCGCGAAGGACCAGACGTCCTCGCCCGGATCGAACACGAGCGAGTCGCGCGGGTCGGCGACGACGCGCTGGACGAAGTCGTCGGTGTCGTATTTCTGGATCGACGGCGCGAACGACCGCGGATCGAACCGGTCGAAGCCGCCGCGCCCGCAGGCATACCACGGCGCCCGCAGCGCCATGCCGTGCACCTGACCGGTCACCAGATGTTCCCGGCGCCCGGCGTGTAGGCCGGCGACATGACCATCTGCTCGGCGATGAGCGTACCCACCTTGACCAGCCCGCTGAACGTGGCAATCGGCGCGTCCACCTTGACCATCGGCGCGGTGACGCTCATCGACACGTTCGCGGTGATCTCCACGTCCGTCGCGGTCAGCCGGATAGTGCAGCCCATGGCGTGCTTGACGGTGACCTCCTGCGCGGCATCGTCCAGCGTCACCTCGTGCCCGGAGGCCATCGTAAGGCGTACCTTGGGCGCGCCGAGGCTGTCGTCGAACTCCAGCCGGCTGTCGGCCCGCGAACGCAGCAGCCTGATGTTGTTCGCTGACTCGGGAGAATGCGGCAGCGACTCCTGGCCGTTCCAAGCCGACCCGACGATGTAAGGGCGGCGCAGGTTGCCCGCCTCGAACGCCACGACCACCTGGCTGTCCACTTCCGGCAGCGCGAGCAGGCCCTGGTCGCGGTCGGCGTACGGCGAGCACAGCGTCGCCCAGGCGCGGACATCGCGGTCACCGTCCTCGCCCAGCCAGGGAAACCGCACCTCGACCCGGCCGAGCGACTTGTCATCGACGATGTCCGTGACGATCGCCGGGTAGACGCCGAAGTACGACGGCGCGGAGCCATCCGGCGGTTCGGGCAGGGCCATCAGGCCACCTCGTTCAGGGTCGCGCGCTCGGCCTCGAACCGGGTGCGGAAGCCGCGCCGCAGGTCGAAGGTGTGCCGCACCCGCGTGACGTAGTAACCACCGCCGTCGAACGGCGCACCCACCAGGTTCAGCGTCAGCCGGCTGCCCACCACGAGGTCCGGGGTCCCGTTCGTGGTGCCGCAGACCGTGACGAACCGCCGGCCCCGGCGCAGCATCTCCGCGGACGCCCAGGCGTTCGCCTCCTCAGAGGTCAGGGCGACCTCGCGAACGCGCATGGTGGTGCTGTTCCCCAGGGCCCGGGCCACCAGGCGGGAGCCGGTCCGGCCACCGGACACCTCCGCTTCGATGGCGTCCGGGCCGGCCCGCTCGTGGATGACCTGTTTCTGATCGGCGTCGTATCCGGTCACGATGACCTCGCTGCGCTGGTGGGCGAGGTCGGCGAGCAGGCGGACCGACAGCAGTTCGGCGCCGCGGACCAGCGTCACCTCGGTGGCGCGCCGGGCGGGCCGGGTCCGGAAGTTCAGGGTCTGGCCGCTGCACCACAACTCCGCTTGCACCAGCCTGCCGCGTTCCCGCAGGAAGGCCAGATCACTCTGGTTGAGCTGCTGGACGACGTCGTAGCGCGGCCCGTCGGCCGACACGTCGGACTGCAGCCCGTGGTCGGCCGCGATGGCCTGGGCGATGTCCGCGTCGGTCACCTGGCTGTAGGTCCGCAGCCGCCGCGTCATCCGCAGCCGCATGAGGGCATCCTCCGCCAGGACGACGACGGTCGGCGGCTCGCCGTCCGCCAGAACCAGCTCGATCGCGGACACCACGCCATCGAAGACCCGGCGCTGCGCATCGTCTGGGCCCAGCGCGACGACGAGGGTCCGGCCCAGGTCGACGGTTGTGCCATCGAGATGACGGAGGCGGTCCTGGGGACCCGTCGCGCCCGAGTCGACGGCCACCAGGTGCACCTCCAGGGTGCGCAACCCCTCGACCCCTTCACTGACCTCCAGCCGCACGCAATCCCGCGCGAGGTCACGGCAGAGATCGCCATCGACCGTGAAGACCGGCGAGGCCATGGCCAGCGGCGCCTCAGTCATCGAAATCCACCGCCGCCACCCGCCGGGCCAGGCACTTCGCCCGGCGCCATGCCTCCTCCAGCGCTTCCCCCGGTTCCCCGCCACCACCCCCGGTGCCGGCGTCCGGTCCCCCGCCCTGGCCGACGGCGGGCGCCAGTGTCACATCGGTGTGCAGCTCGTCGATGTGGACGCTCATGCGCAGCTACCTCCCGGTCTCCACCGCAGGCTCGCCTGGCGTCTCATGCTCGCCGGGGTAGCGTCACCGCCGCGTTGCCCGGGCGTCGCCGTCTTTCCCGGCGGAGGTTCGCCCGTGCTGGGCGCCGCCCGGGCCCGCAACGGGATCGACCTGCCGTAGCTGAGGGCGCGCCGGTCCGGGCCGTTCGCCTGGACTGCGCTGTGGTCCGGCGTGGTGGCGCCCGGGACGGCGAATGACCCGCGCGCCTGGGCCACTCCCTGGCTTGCCGTGGCCGCGGCCACGACATTGGCCGCGGCGCTGAGCCCGCGCGCCGCCGACAGCGCCAGGCCCGCCGCACGAGGATCCGGGCCGGCGGCGGCCCCGGCCGTGGCCACGGTCTGCCCGGCCAGGGCGTCACCGGGGGGGAGGTCCACGCCGAGCGCTGAGGCCAGCGCCGCCGGCGAGGTCGGGGCCGGCTCGGCGGCGAAGCCGGCCGTGAGCCCGATCCCGGCGCCGGCGAAGATCTCGGCACCGAGCTGAACCGGAGCGCCGGCCGGGAGCGACAGCGGGCTGTCAAGGTCTTGCATGGCCGCCCGCCAGGCATTCGGGTCCAGGCCCGTACGCGACAGTACGTCTTGCACGCTCTCGCCCGCCTGCGCCTGGACGATCTTCTGCGGTCGACTCGTGCCGCTGGAACCGGGTGCGGTGCCCGGAGAGGGTTCTCCCCCGCCGGAGGTGGTCGGGCTGGGCGGGCGACCTGGATCGGTGGCGGTCTTGGCGTCGCGGCTGCCGCCGCCTTCGACGTTCGCCTCGTACTGGAAGTTCTGTTCCTCGATCTTGACACTGACCTTGGCGTGCAGCGGTGTCCCGTCGGGAGCGAAGTAGTCGAGTTCCTCGACGATCTCGCCGATGAGGCCGTCGTAGATCAACGTGCCCCAGGCGAACCGGACCCCGGGCGGCGGGTCCTTCGGCTTGTCCGGCGGAGGTTCGACGAACTGGCGGACCAGGGCGGTCCAGCGCCGCACGTCGACGTACTGGCCGCCGCTGCCCTGCTCGGCGGTGTCGAATTCCAGGTCGAAGCTCAACGTCGAG
>Ga0207684_10006294_pt1 | contig 10826 bp, 10 predicted proteins | sample KBSK5501metaG_FD_184342 | JGI IMG/M metagenome (GOLD analysis project Ga0207684, IMG submission 184342) | Corn, switchgrass and miscanthus rhizosphere microbial communities from Kellogg Biological Station, Michigan, USA - KBS K5-50-1 metaG... | ecosystem: Host-associated > Plants > Roots >... | reverse complement strand
CCAGGTGCAGCACATCCTCATTGAGCGTCCAGAGCACCTGCCCGATGACATAGCTCAAGAGCGTGCAGGCGAGCAACAGCGGGACGACCGAGCCAGATGGGGTCCACCAGGCCAGCCAGCGTGGGGAAGAGCGGGCTCCTGCCTGCTCTCGTGTGCTTGCTGGAAGCAGGATGGGGAAGGCGAGCAGCAGCCCAACCGCTTCTAACGCGCCCTGCAGGAGATTATCTCCAAAGGTGAACAGGGCAGAGGGCATGGGTTTGAGCAAGAGATAGGCCAGAAAGAGGCCAGTGCCGACCAGAAGCAGGCTCAGTGGCTTCCAGAGGGCGTTGGCGATAGTGCGATACACAAACGATCTCCTCCAAGGTGCATACGGCTCGATCTCAATGGCAGAGCCCCACTCAGTCTGGCAGCAAACCATCAACACGCAAAACTGCGTCCATCACACCCTCCTTTTTTCCTCTCTAGCCGGGATCCGGGGCGCACTCTCTATGAAAATACTCCATCAAACGGGAAAGCTTAAGAGAAGACTGCACCAATTTCCTACCTTCTAGCTTATGGAACGCCTTGTTTCGAGTTGGAAGTGAAGAGGTTTAGAGATTCTCAAGAATGTTATACCTAAGATTTGCGGAAAATACAACAAGCAAAGAGCGATAGTATAAACTCAGCATTATAGGAAGGAGGAGCGCGAACGCGAGAGGACATCGAGGCACTGTGGAAGTCCTGCAAGCCATCACGCAATTGAGTACCGTCTCTACATGCAGGCAGGATGAGCATAGTTCATCCTATGCTCACCCCTGACCAACGCAACGATGAGACCGTCACGCTGGCTACTGGCATTCTACCGTATGCCTCTGGCCGCCCGCCTTGCTATGCCGAAGGTGTCTCTGCCACGACAACGAGAACAGGAACACGATAAGCCACTGCTGAACGAGCGAGTCTTGCGCCAGTTGCTCACCTCGCAGTCGATGATCCCGTTCGTCAATCTGCGTAACCATACGATGGCTATCCGTTGAGGAACGTGCTCTTATTCGACGCTTCGCGAGCTGTTGGCCCCTTGTTCTTTCGCAAGAGTCCGATCAGCCCAACGATCAAGCCGAGCAGGATGAGGGTATATCCGCTATAGTCGACGATGCGTAGGGTATCACTTGAGAGACTCCCCAAGAGGAGATTCAATGGCGTTCCTGGTGCTTGGGAGCTCGTGGTTATAATAACCCCCAGGCCGAGCAAGAGGATCAGTACCCCTAGGAGCATCGTTTTAGTCGATACCATAATACCTTCCCTAGCGGGCCAGCATCTTTGTGCGACGATACAACGAAGACGACCCGCAAATACTGTAGTAGTTTCAAGCCCGATGACGGGCTTGGACCTGACTCAATTCATGTTTGAGGCGTCCAATTTGGATGAGTCGATCACTCGTTCACATCTCAATTGGGGTCGAGCTGATCTTACCCTTTCAGGATAGCATGACGAGCGGCCAAAAGCCAGGATTCGCGAGCAGTTCAGTACCAATGTCCTGTTCTCACAGGAGAGAAAGGAGCAAATCTTTCCTCAACATTGCATCAAGTAGCTCCTGGTGCCTATCGAGAGGTCAGGCTTAGCGACCTTGGCGCTCCTGACTCTTGCTGAACCAGGGCAACTTCCATTCATTCTAGCAAAGCATATCCCTGCCTTGTTCACTGGCTCCGGCTAGGTGCAAGGCGTTTTTTATGCTTGTCAACGCGAGGGAACTCTCCCCGACAGAACAGGGAAATCTGCTAAGACGATTCACCATATTCATGGAGTTTTGCATAAGGCGCTGGCTCAAGCAGTACGCTGGAGACTGGTTTCGCGCAATGTATGCGACGATGTTGAACTTCCGCGCCTGACGCGGTATGAGACATTGGGAATTGCTCGGCCTGCATTGGCAGGATAGTAACTTTGACAATGGGACGCTGCAAGTACGCCGCTCTGTGAGCCGTGTGCGAAAGCAGTTTCAAAAGCTCTTGGTAGATGCAGGACTACCACATATGCGTTTCCATGACCTGCGGCATAGTGCGGCCACCATTTTCATGAGTTGGGGTGTTCCTGCGAAAGTAGTGCAAGAAATCCTGGGACATGCTAACATTAGCATGACTTTGGGCATCTATTCCCATGTTCTGCCTGGCATGCAAGATGATGCAATGGGGAAATGGTATGATCTATTGGGAAGGGACGAATAAAGACGAAAAGAACACAGAAACAGAATCATCGTGACTTGACTATGCTACTCATTCTGCTATAATGAAGGCTAGAGATCAAGGTTCGATTTCATAGGCAGAAAAGAAATGCAAGATTCAGTGTATTCAGGCCCAAAGGGTACATCCTTCACAATGTCTATGGCTATGCCCATGCGCGGGAAACTGCGCGGAGTGTTGCCCATGCTTTCTGCTGCCTGATTCAATTCACCGAGCACAATCCAGGGTCGCCCGTGCAGGAGCGGCCCTTTCTTTTTGTCTTCAATGTCATAGTAGTATGGAGGAACCACTATCGAATCGGCAGGAGAAACGCTTTAACTGTCAAATAACTGTCAAATGAGGCTTTTTGAGAGATTGAGATGAGGGGTAAAGCTAGGAGGGAAGGGTTTTTACCGTGGTAACTCACTGTGCTGAGAAGGCAGGCGACAGACCTGCGCCCCTTTCTTTTTCATATGCAATGGAACGAAACGAGAGGTGAAACATGTTTAATAGCTATCAGCAAAATACTCACGGCAAGCCTTATTACATCACAACTGCCATAGATTATCCGAATGCACCTCCGCATGTCGGTCACTCGCTGGAGAAAGTGGCAGCTGACGTGATCGCTCGCTACCATCGCTTGCAAGGGCATGATACGCTCTTCAGCATGGGACTCGACGTGAACAGTCAACACGTCGTACAGGCTGCCAGGGCTAATAACATAGACCTTATCACATGGATAAATCAGATGGACGAAGCCTTTCGCCTGGCATGGTCAAAGCTGGATATCTCATATGATCGCTGGATTCTCACAACTGAAGAGCGCCACTTCCGTGCCTCGCAAGAGATGATCCGTAGGGCGCAGGAGCGAGGGGACATCTACAAGTCCATCTACTCTGGCTGGTATTGCCCGAACTGTAACACGTTTTACAGCGACGAGGAATTGATTGATGGTAGGTGTCCTCTACATCCCTCGCTGACGCCAGAATGGCTCGAGGAGGAGAATTACTTCTTCGCGCTCTCCAGGTACAGTGAGCGCCTGCTGGCACACATCAGCGAACACCCGGATTTTATTGTGCCCGTTGTGCGCCGGTCTGAGGTACTGGGCATGATCCGGCAGGGGCTACGCGATTTTTCCGTCTCGCGACGCGTGGACAGGCTCAAGGAGTCCTGGGGAGTACCATTCCCGGGTGATCCTGATCACGTCATTTATGTCTGGTTCGATGCCTTGACCAACTACCTGACCGCCGTCGGCTTTCCAGACGACACGGTCATGTTTGAGCGTTACTGGCCTGCTGATGCGCACGTAATCGGCAAGGACATCACGCGCTTTCACTGCCTCTACTGGCCCGCGATGCTTATGTCGGCCGGGTTGCCGTTACCACGGCAGGTAGGGGTGCATGGCTTTATCACGTTGGAGGGAGAGCGTATCTCCAAAACCGCTGGCAACATCGTAGGGCCGGTGGAACTGGTGGACGAGTTCGGCGTTGACGCCGTGCGTTACTACCTGTTGCGCAACCTGTCTTTTGCGACAGATGGCGTTTTCTCTCGTGAAGGCCTGATTCAACGCTACAACGACGAGTTAGCCAAAGACCTGGGTAACCTGTTGAACCGCGTCATCACCATGGTGAATCGCTATCGCGGTGGCGCTATTCCTGCTCCAGGGCCTGGCAGTGATCTCGAGGAGGACCTGCATAGAGTAGCCGCCGAAACACGCCAGCGCGCGCAGGACGCCCTGGAAGCGTGGGAAATTGGCAATACCTTGCACAGCATCTGGAACTTTGTGCGCCGTACCAACCAGTACCTTGAGCAAAGCAAACCATGGCAACTGGCACGCCAGCCTGAGAAGGAGGCACAGCTCGATACCGTGCTTTATTCAGCAGCAGAGGCAATGCGTCTGCTGGCGATATTCCTGGCGCCCTTTATTCCGAACGCCTCAGATCGCATCATGGGCCAACTCGGATTGGGGACTGTCGGTGCCTCTGCATGGGCTCGTGAGGGAACATGGGGAAGCCGCCCGTTGTCTCGTGTGGTTGGAGGGCCGCTGCTGTTCCCGCGCATCGAAATGTAGGGGCGCGATTCATCGCGCCCTCGTAGGGATACGATGTACCGCATCCGGGGAATCAGACGTTCTGTGCAGTGTCACCAGTGTCACGTCATCCTCTTGCTCCCAGCCGTCACCGGTAAAGCGTTTGAGTTCGCCCAGCAAGACGTCGATGAGCGATGCCTCATCGGCGTGCACTTCGAGCAACTTCTGCAGGCGAGGAAACCCGAACATCTCACGCCCCGGATTATGAGCCTCCACAAGGCCGTCGCTGTAGAAGAGGAGGCGCTCTCCCTTGGAGAGCGTGACTTCATGCTCTTCGTAGCGCGTGCCAGGCATCAGCCCAAGTAGCATGCCCGTGGCCCACAGTTCCGTAGCACTCCTCTTCTGTTGACGGTAGGGCGGCTCATGTCCTGCATTGGCGTAGTGCAGCCGCCCGCTCTGGGAGTCAAGTAGGGCAAAGAAGCAGGTGACAAACATCCCGGATGGAATATTAGCGGCGAGCAGATCGTTGACCCGCGCTAAGACCTCGCCCGGAGAGGCTGTTCCTTGCACCGTGCTACGAAGCATCGTAAGGACGGTTGCCATCACCAGGGCGGCTGGCACTCCCTTCCCGGCGACATCACCGATGACGAGCCCCAGCCGGCCATCTTCAAACGGAAGAAAATCGTAGAAGTCGCCACCGACCTCGCGTGCAGGTCGGTAGTATGGGGTGAGCTGCCATCCAGAGAGCGCAGGCACATCTTTGGGCAGAGAAGCCTGCTGGATAGCCTGAGCGGTCCGTAATTCCTGCTCGATGCGTTCGCGTTCGCGCACCTGTCCCTGTTGTTCTTGCACCATCTGGGCCACGCGCAGCGCCGGTGCCACCTGGGGGGCAAGGATATCGAGCATGGTGCGCTCCTCGTGGGCGTATGCTTCTCCTCTCAGATGCGGCCCCAGGATGAGCAACCCAAGCAGTTTTCCCTGATTGGCTAAGGGCAGGATCATTTCTGCCGCACGGAGCCTCATATCTCGCAAGACTGGTGAATCCACGTGCAGACGGTCAATCTCTAGCGCGCTAGAATGACTCAGCATATAAGCAATGAGCGGATCATCATCGGCAACCATGATCGCTTCGGTCGAGCCGGCTTGCTCCTGCTGTTCGTTGGAGGCGCGTGTCCACAATGAGACAGAGTACGGTTGCATGGTTTGCTGGATGACCGTGAGGAAGCGCTCACGCAACTGATCGAGATCAATCTCCTCGCGTAGCGTCGCGGTGAAGGCCTCGATCGCTTTATCCCGCTCACGCAGGTTGAAGCGCCGCTCAATGAGCGACTGGACATACATGCGCACAGGATCAAAGATGATCGCAAAGGCGAGTGTGGAAGTGACAATGATGATATGAGGTTCATCAGGACTCTGGTAGAGGAGCAGTTGCGATGCGGTGAGCGCGCCGTAGTAGATGAACGTCAGGCAGCTCGTGAGCAAGAGGTAGAGCGGCGTACTATGGAGCAGCTTGCTGATGTTGTAGCGCTGCGCTTGCGCCCAGGTCAGGCTCACCATCACGTGAAGCAGGTATCGCCGATGAACCCGCTACCGACGACCCGCGTGACGACATACCACTGAGAGGGGAAGCGTCGAGTACGCTTCCTGGGTGGGCCGGGGAGCTGCACGCTTCTCGACGATACCTGGAATACTGGCATGGATCTCTTCCTTTCCGCCACAATCTTATCAGGCCCAGTGTCATGCTAGCTGTCACCGTGTGCAAAGTAGCGGTAAAACAATTTACGTGATGTTGCTTGTTGCCGCCGTTAGCGGCGGCAACAAGCAACACATCTGTATCAGCAGAACTCCGGGCACTAATCGGGGAAGTTTCCCGACGCACTTCCCACAGTATACGGTGTAGAGACATCGTACATCACCATCATATCCATGCCCCAGTTGGCGTGCAAGAAATTGTGGCAATGGAGCATCCAGATCCCCGGATTATTCGCGACGAAAGCGACATCGTAGGTGGCGTGAGGTGGAACCAGGACCGTATCCTGGTGCACCGGGCTTCCGGTGAGTGGCTTTCCATTCTGATCAAGGACTGTAAAGACATGCCTGTGCAGGTGCATCGGATGATACAGGTTGGTCTGGTTGACGAAATGGAGCTTGATCAGTTGCCTTTCCTTCACCATAATCATGCCGGTATAGGGAAAGACCTTCCCGTTCATCGTGTAGGTCATCCCTGAGCGTCCAAGCGACGTCCCCATCTGGTTCCCAAGCACGATGGTATACGTCGCATCGAAATGGCCCTGCGGGGTGGTAGGATCAGGCGCGGACGTTCCATACGTCGTGAGATCGAACCGCTTCGTTACAGCAGGAAGCCTTGTAGGCACTGATCCCTGACCGATGACCAGGGCAGGAGCACGCACGTAGCTTTGACCGTCATCGGCAGTCACCAGTGCGACGGAGCCGCGTGAGGGCATTTGAAAGTAGAGATCGTAGCGCTGAGCCGACCCTATGGGCAAGAGCGTGTCGGTGAGCCACTCTGGCCCATGCAGATCGTGCCCATCCAATGACACGACCTGAAATGGCGCGCCAACAAGTGTGACGAGTTGTGGATTTCCTGTCGGTGTCTCAGCGGTATTGACAATGCGCAGGCGCACCCACTGTCCCGGGCGGGCTACCTGGTTGAGCGTCCCGCCGGTGGTATTCATCGTATAAATCGTTTGACTGTCCGGCCCATCCCACGCATGGAGCGCAACGCTATAATCGACATCCGCGTGCAGTGTTGGGATCGCCGGGTCCACGATCAGCATGCCGTAGAGGCCATTGACAGTCTCTTCAAAGCTGAACTGGTGCGAATGATACCAATAGGTCCCGGCATCCAGGGGGATGAAGCGGTAGACATAGGATTGGCCTGGCTTAACCGCGTCCTGGGTGACGCCTGCCACGCCATCGGCGGCGTTGGCAACCCGTACGCCATGCCAGTGAATGGTGACCCCAAAGGAGAGATGATTGACGAGCGTGACGACCACCTCGTCACCTTGCCGTACCCGCAGCGTTGGTCCAGGAGCCGTCCCGTTGAAGGTCCAGGCCGGTACCGTGATGCCTGAGCCAAGGGTGAGATGTGCAGGTTGAGCAGTGAGCGTGAAACGATCTACGCGAGCCGCTGTTGTGCGAGTCTGCAACTGCGACACGGAAATGGGCGCATTTGCCATGCCCATGTTGATAGACGTTGGTACGCCCGGTCCCGCCGATATCTGCGGCGCTTGCAACGGAGCGATGGTGGCGGGCGCGGCAGGCGCAGGAGTTGGTGCTAGAGCGCCGATAAGCAGAGCGCCCACGACTACCCCGGTAACGGTGCTCAAGAAAGGTGTGAACCAGCCTGGATTCTTCCGGCTGAGCAGGTGATAGTTCTGCAGCACCGTTCCAACGCTGGCGACAAAGGCGATAATGAGGAGGCCCAGGGGAACCACATCCCCGATAAAGTGACCATATCCGCCTATCGACGCATCTTTCGGATTGGCCAGGCTTTCAATGACAAAAGGCTGGGTGAAGAACTGGTAAAGAATAGAGACGCCTACCAGGGTGGCTATCACTTGCAACCAGCGGATACCGGTCACGATGAGGATAGTGGCTGCCGATAGCGACGCAGCGAAGATGTCGATATCGCGGCTTCCACCGGCGAAGAGCGTGAGCGCGATAGCGCCACCTGTAGCCGCGATCGTTGCCACCAGAAATCCCCTGAAGGCGATCTTGCCAAGGGTGGAGAGCGGTTGGCGCGTAAACAGGCCGATCCGCTGTGCTGTGGTGCTCGGTGCCGCTTCCTTCTCAGTCTGTGTTTCTTTGCTCATTGCTACTTCCTTCTCTCTTTTCCTTTTTGTGAGCATCGATCTATGTAGATCCGTCGAATAGTTATGCCTTCCCTCTCGCGGCATTCCCGCAGAGCAACCAGGTGTTCTGCAAAGATGATCACGTTGTTCATCTTGATGAGAGTGTAGCGCTTGCACCGTTGCTCAACCGTTCCTCCCGAGCGTTCCTTGATACATAACTGTGAGAGAGGAGCGTTCCCTGAGCCGATCGGCTTTTCGCTTGAACCGTGAGAGTTGCTTGCCTTCATCGGACCGAACGGCGCGGGTAAGTCTACAACCATCAAAATGCTAACGGGCATCCTGTATGGTGAGTCTTGGACACAATACTCAGCTTTGAGAGAAGTGCAAGGCACCTTCCAAAACCTCATTCCTTTTCCGTCAATAAAGTAAGAAGTTACGAATGAAGTGACCTGTTATCGGCTCTGTGTACCGAAAATTAGAAAGAGAGATACCTGATGATGAGCGAAGCTCCCTGGTACAAAACATACTTTGGCAAGGATTATTTACGTAAGAATGCTCCGGTTTTGCCTGCTGAACGAACAGCGAGAGAAGTTGATGGCATTGTTACTCTTCTGGCGCTGCCAGCAGGCAGTAGCATCTTAGATTTATGCTGCGGTCATGGACGCCATACCATTTCTCTTGCCAAGCGCGGCTACCAGATGACTGGTCAAGATTTGAGCGAAGTCTTTCTCCATGGGGCACAGGTACAAGCCGACGCACAGCAAGTCCAGGTACGCTTGGTGCATAGCGACATGAGGACTATTCCCTTTGAGCTCGAGTTTGATGCGGTCATCAACATTTTTACCGCCTTTGGCTACCTGGAGGACGAGGACGAGGATCAGAAAGTGCTTCAGCAAGTGTACAAGGCTCTCAAGCCGGGTGGCCTTTTCTTGTTGGAGACGGTGCAACGAGACGGGCTGATGCGCCACTATGCCTCTCAAGCGATCAGTCGGTATTCCGATGGACTGATTGTCTTGGAAGAACGCACCTTCGATCTGCTTACCAGCAGGAATGACGTAGTGGTGACCATGTTAACCTCTGATGGTCAACGCACTGAGTATAGCCATTATTTGCGTATCTACACGCTCACAGAACTGGCTCATATGTTGGCCGTGGCAGGACTACGGGTGCAGGCGTACTATGGCGGCTGGGATCACAATCCCTTGACAATGGATAGCTTTCGGTTGATCTTACTGGGTCAAAAAGCTGAATAATCTCAAGCATGTGTAAAAGGGGATATTCATCCATGTCCCTCCTGCTCATCGCCGCTCTCCCAAAGCAATCATGGTATTGCAACTAGTGGGTCAGTTGGCAATTAGCTTGCCATAAGCGTTGAAAGGAGGTAAGCTGAAGAGGAGGAGGGAACGAGCATGCGAGTCGCGCGTCCATTACGAACCTTGATGCAGGAGGAAGAGCAGGCCTTGCAGCGCATCGTGAAAGCGAGTAGCGAGCGAGTGGATGTGGTCAAACGAGCGAAAGCGATCCTAGCCGTGCGAGGTGGAAAGCCCTATAGCGTGGCGGCGCAGGAGGCGGGCTAGAAGAGTGGAGACAGCGTGAGCCAGTTGGTGGAGCGCTTCAACCAGCGGGGCCTGGCCGCCCTATTGATTGGACCTGGGCGGGGGCGCAAAGAAACCTATATGCTGGAACAGCGCCAACGCATCATGCAGGAGTTGGAGCGCCCCCCCGACCGAGAAGAGGATCAGACGGCGACGTGGTCCCTGATGACCTTGAGGAATGCGTTACGCAAGCAAGCCTTGCCCGAGGTTGGCGTGAGTACCATCCGTGAGGTGTTGCATGAGGCGGGCTACCGCTTCGGCAAGACACGCACCTGGTGTCCGACCGGCACCGCTCTGCGCGTGCGCAAAGCCGGAACGGTGACGGTCAAGGATCCCAAGGCCGGGGAAAAAAATACTTGATCGAGCAAGCCTACGAGTGGGCAGAAGAGGCAGGACTGCCCCTGTGGTGCCAGGACGAAGCGGGCCCCTATCAAGCCATACCCCAGCCGGGAGAAGACTGGCATCTGGAAGGCAAGCCGACTCTCCAGCCCCACGAGTACGTGCGTGGGGGGACAGCCAAGTTGTTGACGCTCTTGCGTCCGGCAACCGGAGATGTGCATGCCAAAGGCGTCCTGTCTGCGCCCAATGCCGTGCTGCATCCCTGGCTGCAGGAGGAACTGCAACGGGAACTCGATCAACTGGACCAGGAGCCACTTGCGGTGCGCGTGCCCTTGCCAGACGATCATCCGAGGCTCGCTCACCTGGCAGCACTGGTACTGGTCCTATGAGCGCCCCAAGCCCGCTCCGGCCTTGCGCCTGATCCTGATCTGGGACAATCTCAAGGGGCACTTGTCGTACCACATGGTCCGTTGGCTGCTCCAACGCGGCATCTTGCCCCTCTATACGCCGCTCTCAGGCTCGTGGCTTAACATGGCCGAGTCGCTGCAACGCATCATTGTGCGTCGCGCCCTCTCGGGTCAGCACCCGCAGAGTGCCCAGCAAGTCATCGACTGGTTGGAGCAAACCGTGGCTGGCTGGAACAAGCATCCGACCTCATTTGTGTGGAATGGCAAGCGCCGACGGCGGCGTGACCGTGCCCGTCTGCGGCGCTTGGGTGGATCGGGGGCCGCTGTTCTACATGGCTACTCATTTGCCAACTGACCCACTAGCACACCCATCCCCTCACATGCTATACTGCATCCACAAGAGCATACAGGTAATGCCCCTTTCGAGGTTCAAGCAGATAGAAAGCGAG